>Ga0315282_10002935_pt1 | contig 30907 bp, 26 predicted proteins | sample YL17G07_20_MG_FD_203693 | JGI IMG/M metagenome (GOLD analysis project Ga0315282, IMG submission 203693) | Sediment microbial communities from Yellowstone Lake, YNP, Wyoming, USA - YL17G07_20 | ecosystem: Environmental > Aquatic > Freshwater > Lake > Sediment | place: USA: Wyoming | collected... | reverse complement strand
TGACGAGAAGAAACTGGTTGAAAGCGATCGGCGCCGGAGCGCTCGGAGCGCGGGCGTTCGGCGCTGCCGAGAGCGATTTGAGAGCCAAGGCCCGAAAGAACCTGAAGCTCGCGATCTTCACGGGAGTCTATTCCCGGCTGCCTCTGGAAGAGGCGGCCCGGCGGATCAAGGCGGACGGCTTCGTGGGCGTGGTTCTTCAGCCCGAATTCGCGGACGTTCGTTTCAACCCGCTGGCGCCCGACGGGGACGCGGCCAAAAAGATCACGGACGCCTTCGAGCGCGCCGACGTGAAAATCGTCGGCCTCTATGGCTACTACAACGTTGTGGACCCCGACGTCGAGAAGCGGAAGACCGGCGAGGCGCGCATGCGTTTCCTGATCGAGAACTGGAAGCGCCTGGGTGGCCGCATCGTCGCGACCGAGACTGGCACGCTGAACCCAAAGTCGGAGTGGCTTGAATCGCCGGAAAACGATACCGAGAAGGGCTACCTGGAGTGTCGAGCGGCGTTGGAAAAGCTGGCCAAAGCGGCCGAGGAATCGGGCGCCATCGTGGCCATCGAGCCTTACTGGCGAAACATCATCGGCTCGATTGACCGAACCGAACGGCTCTTTCGCGAGGTCCAGTCGCCCGCGCTGAAGCTTGTCATGGATCCCTGCAATTATTTCCGCAAGGAAGACCTCCCGCGCCTGGACGCCATACTCGAGGAGATGTTCCGGCGCGTAGGCATGGAGACGGTCATCGCGCACGCCAAGGATGTCAAAGCCGCGCCCGACGGGACCGATCTGCCGGCGGCGGGCAAAGGCGTGCTCAATTATCCTCTTTATCTGCGGCTCCTGGCCCAGTGGGATCGGGAGATCTATCTGGCCGTCGAGCACCTGACCCTCGACGACGTGCCGCGCGCGAGGGACTACGTCCTCAGCCAGTTCGACAAAATCTGATCGAAAGGAACGCCGGCAGCCTCGCCGGTGCTTTCGATTTTGGTTTTGGATTTTGGATTGAGGCGGGAACGCCGGCAGCCTCGCCGGTGCCCTTAATTGCGGATTGCGGAATCAAGAAGACCATACCCGTGCTCGCTCCCGTGCCCGTGAACGGATTTCCGATGCTCGATTTCGGATCGCGACGCGTCGGCTGTTGGTACTTTACGACTTTTCACTTTTTACTTTTGCCTTCTGGCTTCTTGCCTCTTGCCTCTCACTCCCGCCTCCAGCCGCTCTTTCTGCTTGCCCCTTCGGCGAACTCAGGCTAGCGTCCCCTTTCCAGAACGAAACCCGTGATCGAGAGGCTGCGCGGTGCGCCACGGCGTTCTCCTGGTTGACAAACCTTCGGGCCCCACCTCGCATGACATCGTCGAGTTTGCGCGCCATGCCTTGGGGATTCGCGAAATCGGCCACATGGGGACGCTCGACCCGCTGGCGATCGGCCTCCTGCTGCTTGGCGTGGGCGAGGGGACCAAGCTGATGCAGTTTCTCTTGGACCTCGACAAAACCTACGAGTGCACGGCGCGGCTCGGCGCGCGCTCCTCGACCTACGATGCGATGGGCAGGGTCGAGCCCGTGGCCGATCCGAGCGGCGTCACGATCGCACAAATCGAAGATGTGTTGGGACGGTTCCGCGGCACGATCGAACAGAAGCCACCGTCGTTTTCGGCGATCAAAGTCGCCGGGCGGCCGCTGTATCGCTATGCCCGCAAGGGCGAAGAAGTGGAATCGCGTTCGAGACGGGTGCGGGTCCACTCGCTGGAGATCGTTGCCTGGCACCCGCCCGATCTGGCACTCCTCCTGCGGGTGAGCGGCGGCACCTATGTCCGTTCGATCGTTCACGACCTGGGCGAGGCGCTCGGCGTCGGCGCTTATGTGAGTCGGCTGCGGCGCACCGCCGTCGGGCCGTTCAACGTGAGCGACGCGGTCGGGATCGGGCCGGACGGCGCTTTCGCCGGCGACCTCGACAAGGCCGGGCGCTCGCTGGCCGACGCTTTGGGCCACTGGCCGCGCGTCCGCGTTCCCGATAACTTGATTGCGCCGGTCAAAAACGGGGCGATGATCGCCGCGACGGGGCTCGAGGTGTCCCCTCCGCCGTTCGAGGCCGACCGATTGTACGCGCTCCTGGATGGCGGCAACCGGCTCCTGGCGGTGGTGCGGTGTTTGGTCAATCGGGGCGAAGGGGTGGGGTTCGGCGGCGGGAGACGAGGCGAATTTGTCCTCAAGCCGGTGAGAGGATTTCAGGACGAATAGGGTGGACTGCGGGCGCAACCGAAGCGAAAAACATGGAACCACAGATTTCGCGGATTGCGCAGAGTAAAGCCGAGAAAAGCATTGGAGCGACAAAACGTACAGAGGGGCGCGAAGAGAAAGACTCCGAACCGAATTTCGGGAGAACCGGATGGATCCGGCGGCGTCCATGCAAATCCACGATCTCGAGCGCGCCAAACGCGAGCGGTTGCTCAAGCTGGTGATCCTCGGCGTGTTCTGCCTGGTCCTGGCACCGTTTGTCGTGCCGAGCGCCTTGCGAATTCGAGCCGGCCAGGGTTTTCCCCACGAGATGGACAGCGAAGAAGGGTTTGTCTTGTGGCAAGCTTGGCAACTGCGCCACGGCCATACCATTTTCCGGCCGCTGACCTCGCCGCCCTACGTAGTGGCGACCTATGGACCGCTCTTCCCACTAGTCAACGCGGCATTCCTCTGGGGCGAGGTCCCCACGCTTTCCGGCGGGCGCCTGATCTCCGCCCTTTCCGTCGCCGCGATCTGCCTCTTTATGGCCCTGATCATCTGGGGAGAGACGCGCCAGGCGCTGGCCGCGTTGTTCGGGCCGCTTCTGTTTCTCAACTCTTACGACGTCTACCTGTGGCTTCCGTTCTATCGGGTGGACTTTATGGCACTGGCCCTGGGAATGGCGGCCCTGTGGCTGTTGGCGCGTACCGATAGAAGCGAGAAATGGCGGGTTCGTGTCGCGTGCGCCTGTTTTGTGGCCATGGCCTATACGAAACAGGTCGAGCTGGCGCCGCTGGTCGCCGCGTGGCTTTACTTTGCGTACACGGGCCATCAAACGGCCTGGCGGCTGTGTCGCAACGTCGTCGCCTGGGGCGTGGGAATCGCCGTCGTGCTGACCGTTCTCACGCGCGGCCAATTCCTCGTTCACAACGTCTACTGCAACGCCAACGCCTTCAGCCTGTGGCAGATCAAGACGATCCTGCGGGTCCATTTCTCCACCTTTTACCGATTCCTGGCGATCGCCGTCGCGGTCTGCCTGATTTGGCTCATCGTCGAACGATGGCGATCGCGCGCCCCAGCCGCGCACCAGGAGCACGGCGAGAACGAGGGCCGCGAAGAGTGGGGCCGGCTGGGGCTGTTTGCCGTCTATGCGGCGGTGGCGTCGCTGGACATCCTGGGTCTGGGCAAAGCGGGCGCCGCCACAAATTATTTGATCGAGCCTAACGCCGCCTGGTCGCTGCTCGTGGCGCTGGTTTTGGGCAAGACGGTTTGTTCCCACGCTGCCACGGGCAAGCGGCTTTGCCGCCGGCCGGTTTTCTTTCCCGTGGCGGTAGTCCTGGCGCTTCACGTGCTCGAGTTCCTCTGCAGCTCCACGGTGGTTCCCGCGCTCGGCTATTGGATCGCTCGTCATCCGGGGGGGACAGTGGACCAGTTCGCCCGGTCTCCCATCGTTCTGAACTACCTTCGCGCGAGGCCGCAGATCCTGGCGCGCGACGTGCGGAATCCGAGCGTGGTTGACCTGCGCAACGGAAACCAGGCCGTGGAGCTGTTACGCCAGGTTCCGGGAGAGGTCATGTCGGAACGGCCGGTTCTGGCCATGCGCGCCGGCAAAGCGGTTTACATGCAGCCGTTCATCATGAAGGAATTGGCGCTCGAAAAGAAGTGGGACCAGACGCCGGTGGTCGAGGCGTTCCGCCGCAAAGAGTTCGCCTTGATTGTCACCACCGAAGACATCTCGAACGAGGGCTTCTTCTTCCACTACACCGACGAAATGGTCGCGGCGATGCGCGAGGCCTACCGCCTGCGCGAGACGCTGGACGGCACCTCGACCACCGCCGCGCTGGCGAATTATTATCTCTTTGAGCCGCGGGAAGAAGGGGCGAGCGAAAAGGGAGAAGTGAGAGGCAAGAAGTCAGAAAGCAAAAGTAAAGAGTAAAAGTTCATCATAGATTGTCGTGCAGGAAATCAAGGCAATCGGACCTTGAGCGGAGAAGGGTTCTGCTTTTTACCCCTTCGGGGTAACAGGCAGAGGGCCAGCCCCTTTTCCAATGTTTGCACAAGAATCTATGATGAACCAAAGTCAAAGGCCCTGAAATCCTGACGGTCAACGCGTCGCGATCTGAAATCGAGAATCCGGAATCCGGGCAGAGGCACGGCCTTCGTAATTCCGCAATCCGCAATCTCAGGGTACCCGGAGGGTGCTCTGGTACACATGGCAGTCGAGGATTCTCACCGTGGGGCGGTCCGCAACGACCTCGAGCAGTTCATCGAAGGCCGCGTGAGAGCTGGTGACGAAGGCCGCGGTGGTCTGGACCACACCCTCCTCGCGCGGTTCCTGCCAGAGTCTCAGCAGGTAGTTCCCCGCGGTCCGCGTGGCGGAATACAGAATGGATTTGGTCCCGCCCGGTTCCTGCACGTCGAGAAAGACGATCCGTTCGCTCGCATTCATTTCCTCGGCGGGCGCCCGGTTGGAGATGATCGCCCTCAGCTTGCCGTAGAAATCAAACGGCCGCCCCTCGAGAACCATCTCGACCAGGAGGAGAAGCGCGTCCGGGTCAAACGGCTTGACGATGAAGCCCGAGGCGCCGGTCACCAGGCTCCGGCTGATGTCGGTGATGTCGTTCTTGACCGTGACCATGATGATGGGGATGTCGCGCGTGGCCGCGTCGGTCTTGAGGCGTTCACAGACCTCGTAGCCGTCCATCTCGGGCATCATGATGTCGAGGAGGACCATATCGGGCTTCGACCGGCGGGCGATCTCGATCCCTTCGGCACCCGAGGCGGCGCCCTGGGTCTGGTAGCCTTCGGTGCTGAGCAGATCGCTCAAGAACCCCCGAATGTCATCGTCGTCATCAATGATGAGGATTGCTCGGTTGTCCTTACCCATTTTCCTCTCTCCCTTTGTTCGCGGCCACCGCATGGGTGGTGGGAAACGAACGGCCCGAAGCGGCCGGCAGCTCGAAATAGAAGCTGGTCCCTTCCCCGACACGACTCTGAACTCGAATCGGACAATCGTAATTGTCGAGAATCTTTTTCACAATGGCCAGCCCCAATCCCGTGCCCCCGTGTTTGCGTCGCGTCGAGCCATCCGCCTGGCGAAATCGCTCGAAGATGTGCGGGATCGCCTCCTTGGGAATCCCGCAACCAGTGTCAGAGAACCAGGTCAGAATCCGCCCCACTTGGCTGTCGGCCGATTCAATCCGAATCCGGCCTCCCGGCTCCATGAATTTGATCGCGTTCGAAAACAGATTGCTGAAAACCATCTCCACGTTGCCATGATGCGCGTTCACCCTCAAGGGCTCTTTGGGAAGCACCACCTCCAGGGTCAATCCTTTTCTCTCCAGCGCGGACGCAAACGTGTCGCGCGCCTCGAGGATCACCTCGCGCAGATCGAACACCTGGCGGTCGCGGTCGTCCGGGTGAGCCCGCAGGCGCGCATAGTTGAGCAAATCGTCTGTCAAGTGAATTTGCCGGTCAACATTCTTGAGCATGACCTCGAGGATGTGGGTCTGGCGCGAGTCAATCGGCCCGGCACGCCCATGCAAGAGCATCTCGCCGTAACCGCGAACGGTCACGAGGGGAGTCTTGAGCTCGTGGCTGATGGTGCCGAGAAACTCGTCCTTGACTTTGTCGGCCTCGCGCAATTGGACGTTGAGCTCTTCGAGGTCGGCCAGCTTGGCCTGGAGATCCTCGAGCAGGCCCCGGATTCGTCGCTCTTTGCGGTCGCGAACCGTTCCGAGGGTGCCGAACAAAACGGCGAACAACAGGGGGTGGAGCAGAAACACGATCTGGAACGGGTGGGCCACCAGCACGCTGAGGATGTTATGCAGCGTGGGCGCGAGGTGCTGCACATAGAGGTCCACGCCGATGGTGACCACCGGTACGGGCAGGCCCCACAGGATCCCGAAATACACGTATCCATTTTCTCGCGGGCTATAGGACTCGCGGTCGGTGAGCGCCGTCAGAAACTCGCGGACGATGGTCCAGTCTCTGCGGTACGGGGTGGATGAGGCTTCCGATGCCATAACACCTTCGGTGGGAACGAGAATCGGTTGCCCACGGAAAGCCCCCACCGCTTCTCTATTGTTACCGCGTTCCGCCCGGTGGCGTCAACCCTCTAAGTGGCGTAGGCTGTCAGAGCGTGTCTTAAAGCTCCAGGTTCTTCCGGGATTTTGGTGGAAACAGTACGCCTCCCTTTCGTCATTGCGAGGAGCGGCTCCTCGCAATGACGGGCAAAGGGTGTGGTTTCAAGACACGCTCTCAGGCTGGGAAAAGGCTCTCTCACAGACTAACAGCCTGCGCTACTGTCGGCCGGGTGAAAAAGCCTTGAAATCGTCGGGTGGGCTTGCATAGGGTTATCTTATCGGGCTGGGAAGGTCTGAAATGGAATGGCAAGATGACAGTGCGGTGGATTTCCACTGCATCAAGTGCCGCAACACGACCGCGATTGTGCGCAAGGTCAGTCTGGCCAAGGGAATCTTCCCGGAGCTGCTGACCCGTGGCGGTGGGAAGTACCGGTTCGTTACGTGCAGCTTGTGTGGCTACACCGAGGTATACGACCTGTCGGTTTATGCGAAGAACGCCGCCTCCGAACCCGCCGAAGGAGAGTCCCGCGGCTTTGCCCCGGAAACATGAAAAGACAACGCGGAACGCTGAACTAAAAAGAAAACGGAAGGCCAATAGAGATCGTAAGCGTTGCTCCGGCACGACAAAGCCGTCATCTTCCTGCTTTTCATTCATCATTCATCATTGCTTTTCCGTTCAGCGTTCCGCGTTAGCTTTTCCAGTTGGTTCCGCGTAGAGGGGCCGGCCGATCGCGCGGTACAGGCTGGCCAGGTCGGATTGATAGCGCAGATTGGCGTTGTTGAAGTCGGTGCGCGCCTGGAAGAGGTCGTCCTGAGCCTGCCGCACCTCGGTGCTGGTGTTCTCGCCATAATAGAATCGGGCGTTTTCGAGCTGAAGGCTTCGCTCGGCCAGTAAAACCGTCTCGGCCAGGATTTTGACCCGATCCTCGTTGGAAAGCAGCGCGCGGTAGAGGCGGCGGACCTCTTCCGTGATGTCGCGCTCGATGCTCTGCCGCGCGATCTGCGCCTTTTCGAGTTGGAGCCGGGCCCGCTTGAGCGCCTCGCGATTGGCCATGTTCGGGAAGGGAATGTCAAACAGCGCACCCAGCGACCAGGTGCGACGCTCTCGGGGATCGCGCACGTCGCGGAGGTGGGTGCCCGCTTCCTTGTCGCCGTAGTTGGCCTCCAAATCCAGGAACGGCCACGTCCCGTTCTTGGCGACCTCGACCTGAATCTGAACGTGTCGAAGGTCGAGGTCGGCGAGAACGATCTCGGGCCGGGTGGCCAGTCCTTCGCGAACACAGGTTTCGGAGTCGCCCAGGCCCAGACTGGGCAGATCGGCCAGCTGGCCGGTGAACTCGCGCAACCGGAACGACGTTTCCATCTGGAGGCCCGTCAGCAGCATGAGCACGTCGAGCGAATCGAGAAACGACTGCTGCAGCTGGCGCGAATGCTGCTGTTCCTGGAGCCACTGGATTTGAGCCCGCCAGATTTCGCTTTCCGCAATCTCGCCCAGCTCGTGTTTGACAATGGTTTCGTCGTAAAAACGCTTCTTCTCGTGAATGGCATCGAGACTGACCCGCGCGTCCAGTTGACCTTGCAGGATCGTGAAATAGGCGCGGATCACCGAGAGGACCAAGTTGCGCCGACGAATCTGATCGTTGAGCTCGGCCTGGATCTCACTGAGTCGAGCCAGGCGCAGGTTGGCCATCCCGACCGTCAGACCGCCCCCGCGCAAGAGCGGCTGGCGCGCGGACACATCGAGCGAGTTCCGCCACTCATCGCTCGTGTTGCTGGGGTGCGAAACGTCGGTCACCCGGCCCGTCACCGGGTCCACCCGTTCGACGCGCGTTTGATCCCGCGTACGAATTCGATCCACGGTCTGGTTGATCGAGAGGTCGCCTCCGGTGGGAAAGTTCTGCCCCGCCTTGACGCCGAGACTGAGGTCGTGCGTGCGCGTTCTCTCCAGGCCCGCTCCCTCTTCGATGCCGGTCTTGCTGTCGGCATACGTGTAACCGGAGAACACGTCTACGAAGGGAACAAATTCGAACACCTCCTGGCGATACTGGGAGGCGGCGATCTTGACGTCACGCTCGCTGCTCTGAAGGCCGAAGTTGTGCTCCAACCCCAGCTTCACGCAGTCGCTCAACGCCAGCGGCAGAGGAAGGCCCATGACCGTTCCCGTCGAGGGTCCGATCAGCCATGCCGGGATGCTGGTGGCGACCGTCGAGGTGCTCATCCCTTCGATCATCGAGACCGTGGCGGACGTGACCAGAGAGGAGGTTGTCGGTCGTTCGGTTCTCGCAAAGAACTGCAGAAGGGTCTCGCTCGGCAGGCTGACGGGCCGTGGCCGGGGCGCGACCTCTTCGACGGTTCCGGTGGTCGGCGTCGTTGCGCCAGGCACACAAAAGCAACCGGCCGACCACAGTATCACGATCAGCAGCGCCAGGGAAGGAAGGTGAAACCGCGGGCGAATGCCGCCGCGATCCCGATAAGCGCTCGCGCAGACCGGTTCCTGCATCCGGACATAATGGATCATGTTCACAGGCTCGCTGTCAGACTGCTTGGTGTCTATCAAGCACCGATGCTTTCGTGCAAAACCTTTTTCTCCCCTTTTTCGCGCCGCGGCTAGTACTTCTCCTTCACCCGCAAACGAATCAGCCGCTGGACGGCCAGACGCAGGTTCTGCGCCGCCGCGTCCAGATGCTGCGCGGCCGCCTGGGGATCGTCGGTCGCCAGGTCGGTTTCGCGGCGCGCATAGCGCAAGTACCAGAGCGCTTGTTTGAGATACTCCTCTTGGCGAGCAACGCCGGCAAAAACCGCCAGGCGCGGCGTCCGCTTGCTCTCCCCGCGTTCCTGGGCCTTGACGGTCACGGCTCGAATCGTGGTGGGGAAGAAAAGATAGCAGACCTCCTGGTGGGGGTAACCCTCTTCGACCAGGCGATTGAGCGTGAAGGTGGTCGTTTGATTGGCGGCGTTGAGGACTTCGACCGAATAGATGTAAATGTCGCCGAAGTCGGCCGCGAAACTGATGGCCGAGACATTATGGATCACCGGATGGGCGCGAAATGCGTCGCTGTCTATCCCCGGTCCGCTCACCTTCTCGCGGTCTATGAAGTGCCATTCATACGAGGCCAGGTTCGACCGCCGCTGATCGAGCACCGTCAGGTAGCTGCTCGTGACATCCATGATTTCGCCGACTCTCCGGCAACGGGCCGCCAAAGTCGGTGCATCATTCATGGTGAGAATATCCACGGCCGAACGGAGCAGCGAGGCCGACTCATCGAGACTGAGCGGCGGGACGAAGGGAAAAGCAAAGGGCCGAGGGACCGGCGTCGGAGTAGCGCTCGGAGTGGGCGCAGGGGCAGGGGTGGGCAGAGGTACGGGCGTGGGTGCTGGTACGGGAGCAGGCGTCGGCGTGAGCATTGGTGTGGCTCTGGGTAGCGGCGTCCTAATGGGGGTTCGAACCGCGGACGGCCTTCTTCCGGCCGGAAGGGGTGTCGCTCTGGGAGTCTCTTTCACAACCAGCCCTACCGAGCTGGGAGTGGTTCTCGGCGCGGGAGTGGGGCCGGCCGGCAAAACGCCAACCGATCCCGGCGTGGGCGGCGGAGAGACGACCACCATCGTCATCGAGGCCGACGTCGGCTTGATCGCCGTGCTGGCGGCCGGCGGGGGCGACGTGGGACGCTCCTTTGCCTTGGTGGCTTTGGCTCCCATGCTGGCCACACCTGCCAGAACGACGAGGATCATCAGCAACCCACGGCGAGGCCGCCACCCCCGGAGGCGCGCAAAGGGCCGCTGCCAAGGCGGCGGCCCGTTCACTTCACCGGGACGAGCGCTAGTAGCGCGCGTCTTGCCGCAGCAGATGACGCCGCAGCAGGTCGAGCGCCGCATTGACTGAATACGTCCGATTCTCATTCCGGTTGCCCAAAAACCGCCGCTCAATGACGGCGGAATCATTCCCCCAGGCCAAGCCGACGTACACGAGACCCACCGGCTTTTCCGGCGTTCCGCCGGAGGGCCCCGCGATCCCGGTGCACGCAAGCCCCAGGTCGGCGCCGGTCCGGGCGCGAACCCCCTCGGCCATCGAGCGCGCGACCTGCCGGCTGACGGTGCCATAGCGCTCGATCAGTTCGCGCGGGACACCCAGGCGCGCCACCTTGGAATCGTTCGTGTAAGTGATAAACCCCTCCAGAAAATAAGACGACGCTCCGGAAATGTTGGTGAGACGCGAGGCGATCATGCCGCCGGTGCACGACTCGGCGACGGCCAGCGTCTGGCGATGAAACCGAAGCATTCCCGCGACAACCCCCTCGAGCGTCTCGTCCTCCGCGCCGTAGATGTTGTCGCGACCGAGTCTGTCCCCAACCTGGTGTCGAAAACCCTCCAGAGCCGCCTGAACCTTCTCTTCCTCCGCGCCGTGCGTGGTCAAACGGACCTCCACTTTGCCGTCCGCGGCAAGCAGGCCGACGTAGAGCGCGGGATCGGCGTCGAACAAGTCATGAATCTTCGCATTGATCTCCGACTCCGGCAAATCAATCGTGTGGAGCGTCAGGGTCACGAATCGCTCGCCGGGCGGGTAGCGCTTGAGCAGATAGGGCCGGACCCAGCGGTCGAACATCGGGCGCAATTCGCGCGGCGGCCCCGGCAGCGCAATCAACGTGGCCAGTCCCACGTCCACTTCGATCAGAAAACCCGGCGCCGTTCCCCATTCGTTGTACAGGACGCGAGCGCCGCACGGGACCATCGCCTGAACGCGGTTGGCATCGTTGAACGGGATGCCGCGCCGCGCAAATCGCTCGCGCATCTGCTGGACGGCCGTCTCGTCCTCGGTCAGCTCGCTGTCATAGACGCGGGCAATGGCGTGCCGGTTGATGTCGTCGGCCGTCGGCCCCAGCCCGCCCGAAACGATCACCAGGTCGCAGCGATGGGCGACCAGGCTCAAGTGCCTCTCCAGGTCGCCGATCGAATCGCCCACCGCCGAATGACACGACACGGGCAGACCGATCGCCACCAATTGTTGGCTGAGCCACTGGGCATTGGTGTCGGCGTAGAGTCCTTGCATGATTTCGGTGCCCGTCGAGATGATCTCGATCCGGGGCCGCCGATCTGTCTCCATCACCCGATCTCCAAGCCGAGGGGCAGGAATTTCAACCCCTGCGGCCCCCTTCGCAGTAAACTCACGTCCTCAAAATGATGGCGTTTTCTCAATCCTTATTCCCTCACCATTACTGCCGATTTCTGAAAGATCAAGGATGAACGAAGGATGAGGAAAGGGGCAACTGACAATGAAAAACCGACGACGGACAACCGACAATCAAAAACGGGCAAGGGACAACCGACAATGGAAAACGGGCAAGGGCCGATCGAAAGAACCCGTGTACAAGGCTGAATGGTTCGTAGGCTAACGGCCTACGCTACTTCCGCTTCGCGCTTGAACTCCCGCAAACGGGCCGGTAGCGTCACAGGAAGTCGGCTCTTGGGAAAGAACGCTGCGGATGAAGACGGTCCTTTCGGGAAACGAAGCGCTCGCGCGGGGCGCCTGGCAGGCGGGCGTGATGTTCGCCGCCGCCTATCCGGGCACACCGAGCACCGAAATCCTCGAATCGCTCCAGGGCTATCGCGAAGTTCACGCGCAGTGGGCGGTGAACGAAAAGGTCGCCTTCGACGAGGCGCTCGGGGCTTCGATGGGTGGTGCGCGCGCGCTCGTTTCCATGAAACACGTCGGCCTGAACGTCGCCGCCGACTCGTTCATGACCGCCTCTTACACCGGCGTCGGCGGCGGACTGGTCGTGGTTTCGTGCGACGATCCCGGCATGCACAGCTCGCAGAACGAGCAGGACAACCGCAACTACGCGGCATTTGCGAAGGCGCCGCTCCTGGAGCCGGCCGACAGCCAGGAATGCCTCGAATTCGTCGGCCGCGCGTTCGATCTCAGCGAGCAGTTCGACACGCCCGTTCTGCTGCGGCTTACGACGCGCATTTCTCACACTCGGTGTGTGGTCGAGACGGACGGCAAGCGACAGATCCCCACCGGGCGGGGCTTCGCCAAGGAGCCGGAAAAGTACGTGATGGTGCCGGCCTATGCCCGCGTTCGCCACCGCATCGTCGAGGAGCGGTTGGCCGCGCTGGCCGCGTTTGCCGAGACGACCGATCTCAACCGCAGCGAGTCGGGCAGCGGCGATTTCGGGCTGATCGCCTCGGGCATTTCCTATCAATATGCCAAAGAAGCGTTTCCCGAGGCGCCGATTTTCAAGCTCGGTTTCTCCTACCCGCTGCCGCTGCGAAGGCTTCGCGAATTTGTCGCGAGCGTTGGCCGCGTCTATGTGATCGAGGAGCTCGACCCCTTCATTGAAGAGCGGCTGCTCGCCGCCGGGATTCCCGTTCGCGGCAAGGCGCTTTTGAGCCTGTGCGGGGAATACACGCCGCGGGCCATCCACGAGGCGATCAACAAAGACCTCGGCCGCCCTTCTCCTCTTGCCTCCGGCCTCTCGCCTCTGACTTCTTCTTTGCCGCCGCGCCCGCCGGTCTTGTGTCCCGGCTGCCCTCATCGCGGGATTCTCTACGCCCTCAACCGCCTGAAGGTGAACGTCATGGGCGACATTGGCTGCTACACGCTGGGGGCGCTGCCGCCGCTGCTGGCCATGGACTCGTGCGTTTGCATGGGGGCAAGCGTTGGCTTGGGCGTGGGCCTTGACAAGGTCAGCGAGCGCGGGCGCACGGTGGCCGTCGTGGGCGATTCGACCTTCATCCACTCCGGCATTCCGCCGCTCATTGACATGGCCTGGAACCGTGGCGCGGGCGTTCTGATCATTCTCGACAACCGCACGACCGCCATGACGGGCCGCCAGCCGACCGCCGCGTCGTCGCCGACCGGAAGCGCACGGACCGACGTGCTCGAAGGCGCGCCGCCGCTGGATCTCGTTCGGTTGTGCCAGGCCGCCGGCATCGAGGACGTCGCGGTGGTGGATCCCTATCGGCTCGATCAGGTCTTCGAAACGCTGCGGCGGGCGCTGGCCAGCGAGCGGCCGTCGGTGATCATCACCAACCGGCCGTGCGGGCTGCTCGCGACGGTCGAGCGGCAGGAGCCTTTGGCCATTGACGCCGATCTCTGCCAGGGCTGCCTGCAGTGCGCCGAGCTGGCGTGTCCGGCGCTGGTCGTCGAAGGCGACCAGGCGCGAATCGTCGAGGAGTTGTGCCGGGGGTGCACGCTGTGTTCGCAGGTTTGTGATTTTGGCGCCGTCGCTCGATTGAAGGGCACGTAGTCTGGCCCCTTGTGGGCGTTTCGATTTTGAATTCGAGGGCGGGCGCGAGCGAAAGAGCCGGAATATGCCGGATTCTCCTGATGCAAATCGCGGCAAAGGGGCCACAGTCAAAGCGGATGAGCCGTTCAACCTCTTGATCGCCGGGGTGGGCGGGCAGGGCGTTCTGACGCTGGGTGGGCTGGTGGTTCACGCCGCCGTGCGCGCCGGCCTTGACGTCAAACAGAGCGAAATCCACGGCATGGCGCAGCGCGGCGGCTCCGTCAGCACGCACGTCCGAATCGGGCGCAAGGTTTTTTCGCCCGTCATTGACGAGGGCGCGGCCCAGCTGCTCGTCGCGCTCGAAAAGCTCGAGGCCCTTCGCTATCTGCATTATCTCGCCCCCGACGGACTGCTGATTGTTGACGACCGGGCGATCCCGCCGCTGCCCGTCAGCAGCGGCGCGCTCGAGTACCCGCCGGATGTGCTGGATCGCTGCCGGGCACACGCCGCGCGCGTCGAGGTCTATTCGGGAGAAGCGCTTGCTTCCACGATCGCTTCCGCGCGAATGCTCAATACGTGTTTTGCGGGAATTGTTTCGCGGCACTTGCCGTTCGACGAATCGGCCTGGCACGCGGCCCTCGCGGAGTGTTTCGCCGCCCGCCATCTCGAAGCCAACCGGCAAGCCTTCGACCACGGCCGCCAGGCCCGTCCGCGAGTCTAGTCTTTATACTCCGGCCGCCGGCGTTCCACGTGCGGTTGTCCATTCACACTTCGACGAGCGAGGTCGAATCCCGCCATGATCGAAATTGACGGCACATTCGGCGAAGGCGGCGGCCAGATTCTGCGCACTTCGCTGGCGCTTTCGGCCTTGACCGGGCAGCCGTTCCAGATCGCGCGGATTCGTGGCCGGCGAGCCAAACCGGGTCTGCATCGCCAGCACCTCACGTCGGTCCTGGCGGCGCAACAGATTGCCGAGGCCGAGGTCCGCGGCGCCGAACTCGGTTCGCACGAGCTGACATTCATCCCTCGGCGATTGGCCGGGGGCGAGTTCCGATTCGACATTCAGACCGCCGGCAGCGCCATGCTGGTTCTCCAAACCGTCCTGCCGCCGCTCTTTCACGCCGAGCACCCCGCGGTCGTCACCGTGCGGGGCGGCACGCACAACCCGATGAGTCCGCCGTTCGACCATTTCGCCGAAACGTTCGCGCCCGCCATCGCGCGGATGGGGTCTCGTGTTCGTGCGCGACTGATTGGACACGGTTTTTTCCCGGCGGGCGGCGGCGAAGTCGTGGCCGAGATCGAGCCGGCCCGCGCGCCGGCGCCAACCGATTTCGTTCCACCCACCGGGCCGGTTGTCCTTTCGGCGCGAGTGCTGCTGGCGCGGTTGCCCGACCGCGTTTGGGAAAACGAAAAGCGCGCCCTCGAATCGCTCGGCCTCGAGTTTGCCGCGATCGAACGCCGCAACATCACCGACTCGGCCGGTCCCGGCAACTGCGTCGAGATCGTTGTGGATCGCGGGCAGGGCGAACAAAGGTCGCGATCCGTCCTGACGGCTTTTGGTGAGCGCGGGCGGCCGTCGGCGGCGGTGGTTGCCGAAGTTGCCGGCTATGCGCGCGACCTGATCGCGCACCCCGAAGCGGCGGTGGATCGCTTCCTGGCCGACCAGTTGCTCGTCTATCTCGCCATGGCGGGCGGCGGTTCGCTGACGACTTCCACGCTGAGTCTCCACGCCACAACCAACACGGCGGTCATCGAGCGCTTCATGCCGGTTCGTTTCGAAACGCAGGAGGAGAACGGGGTGTGGCGGGTGCGCTGTGAGAAGCGAGCGGGCGAGAGTTAAACGGAATGGAGTTGGCTCTCGCGAGATGTTCAGGCTCTGTCCTGGTTCTGGAGATGTCCGCCTCCTCACGCCGGCGGCGACCATTCCAGTCCGCTTCCTTACGTCGGCGGCTACAGTTGGTGCTGAGAAATGCGGGTCGGCCGCAGAGGTGGGAGAAAGATCGGAACATTTGGAATCTGTCGCGAGACCGCGTCACACGCAAAAACCTATGAGAATCTGCTTCCGGTTCGCAGTTTCGGCTGAAGCTGCTTGACAAACGGCCGCTCCCTGGGCGCTTTATAAATGATTGACGTGCGTCTTGGTTTCTTTGGGGCTGCGCGTCAGAGAAAGCGCGAAAAACAGATAGATCGCGATAAACGCGGCGGCGATGAACGCAAACGGCGCGAGGAGCGGTCCCCAGAGCCGCCCTTTTCCCATGAGGCGGTAGAGCCATTTCCCCTTCAGCGTGTCGAGTTCGCGCCGGACCGCCGCCAGCTCGACTTCGAGCTCGCCCAGCCGCCTCTCGCGCGCCTCGTCACGGAGGGCCGCCAGCGATTTCGCTTCGCGCAAACGCGGCTCGCGACACCACTGCGCCAGCGGCGTGATCGTCTTGTCCCACGTCAATTGCTCGGTGACCAACCGCCGCGCGTTCTGGCCTTTCTTCCGAACCGCGTCCGGTTCGCGCAGGATGGCCTCGACGATCTGCCGCAACGGGTCGGTGTCGGCGGGATCGAGCACCCAGCCGGCATCGTAGCGTTCGATCAACGGCGCGAGATCGGTGTAGTTGCCGTGAATGACCGGCAAGCCGCACCACAGGTAGATCACCGTGCGCGTGGGGAACGCCAGCTCGCGCTCGGCGTTTCGCTCCATGAGATCCATTGCCACGCCGGCGCGACAATATTCCGCCACCAGTTGGTCGAACGGCCGCAAACCGCCCATCTCGACGGCGCTGTTTTTGCTGAGCCGCTCGATCAGCTTGTCGAATCGCCCTTGCGAGACGTCCACGCTGGGATGGGCGCCGCCAAAGAAACGCAGTCGCCCGTGCCCGACCACGGCCAACGTGTCGAGCAGCGTCGTCAGCGCGCGCGAGGGGTCCTGCCACGGGAGAAACATTCCGCCGTAAACGAAACAAGCCGGGTCCCGTTGGAGCGCCGGCGGGTCGCCGGTGTCGTTGTTCGTTCCACCCGCACACGGCAGATTCGGGTCCGCCGAGAACGGGATCACCGGACACAGGTTGGGATCGGTCACGTTGAACCCCGCCTGATCGAGAAACGGCAGGAAATAGAGGCGCTGGGTGCGGCCCGAGCAGGTGACGAAATCGGCGCGGCGCAAGGCGGTGACTTTTTCGGCGCGATCTTTCTCCGCCGAACGGCTGCCCCAAAACCGCCGCTCCAGGAGATGAGGCCCGGCCAGATCAATCGCCAGCGGACAGCCGATGTCCCCGAGCTCGCGCATCATTCCCCAATGCTGCATCACGATTACATCGGGCGAGCGCTCGGCCACGAATTCGGTCAGCTGCGCGCGCGAGAAGCAATGACCTTCGACGGAAGCGCGCTGTTGTTCGTCGAGCCCTTCGAGATGCTCGCTGGACATGGCGACCTCGACCGGCAAGCCCGCCGACTCCAGCCCGCGCGCCAGTCCCCACGCCCGCAAACCCGCGCCGGTCGTGACGAGGCCCGGATAGGGCAGCGGTTCGGTTGTCAGAACGAGAATACGCATCCGGAATTTGCCAGGCGCATCTGCCATCCCCGCAGGCAGAGGCGAATGAAAGATGAAGAACCGACAACGGACAGCTGACAATAAAAAGTGGAATCGGTGCTTCCGCCTTTAATTCAGGACCATTACGCGATCACTTCTGCTGAGGCGCGGGCATGCTGGGAGTCTCTTTCTCGGCAGGCGCAGGCGCTTTCGTCTCGGGCGCCAGATAGGATCTCTTCTCCCGCGCGACCTTCTCCTTCGATTCGTCGCGGACCTTCAGCTCGGGGATGGTCTGCCACTCGTACCCTCGCCGCAGAATTCGGCTGTCATCGTCGTTGAAAGGATCAAGCCCCAGGAATCCGACCGCGGCGTCGAGCAGCTCGAGCGGATAGGCCTCGACCTCGACCCCGATGACAAACAGCTGCACTTCGGCGCCGCAGCTCAGCGGATGGAGCCGGCCGTCGTCCCAGAACACGCCGTTTCGCACGATGCCGCGCCGATACATTTTCGACCACGGCCTGCGCACGTCGGTGTAGCGATTGCCGGCGATCATCTCGTCGGCGACGCGCGAGAAATAGGCCGGCCCAATGCCGCCTTCCAGTCGCCTCTCGCGCCAGATGCCCGCTCCGCGGCGGTCAACGCCAACGCTCCTGCCGTGGAGGCAGATGAATCCGGCCTGGGCGAGACAAGTCGCGCGCGCCTTGGCGCCGACGCCGCGAAACCCGTTGGGAGCATGGAGCCGAAAGCGGAAGAAATCGCAGAAATCGAGCGCCCGGTCGCCCACGAAGCCCAGAACCCCGAAATGCGGACGAGCGGGGATTTCTTCCGCGGGCTCTTCCGTCTTGGTCTTCGGTGGCCGCTTCTCTTTTTCCGCCGGCGCCTTCGTCGTGCTCGCCGCTGCCTTTTCCTTCAGCTCGGATTTCTGCTCCAACTCCTGCCCTTCCTTTGTTGGCTTTCCCTTCTCCCGGGCAGAAGCATGGGCACAAATCAGTCCCAGCGCGAATGCAACCGTCACGACCCACCGCCACGTGGCGTTGTCTGCTCTGATCATGGGAACCATGCCCCCCTGTCTGTTTTGCTTAAGCGAGTAGAGAAGAACCCCAGGCGGTTTGTCCACGAAAAACATCCCTGGCATTGGTCAACGGTGGCAAAGCCATGTTCGGCGGAAAGCTTGCCGAGATGCCACTTGCCCAGCCAGGCGGCGTCATAGCCGGCGGTCCGAAACACGTTGCCCGCTGCGGGAATGCGCGGGTCGAGCGGACGCGCGCCAATCGCCTCGGTGTTGGTGATGACGCCCGTCGAGTGCGGATAGCGACCCGTGAGCATCGAAGCGCGCGAGGGCGAACATTGCGGCGTTGCGCAGAAAGAGCGCGTGAAGCGGACGCCGTCGCGCGCGATCGAATCCATCGCCGGCGTGCGCACCGACGGATTGCCCGCCGCGCTCATGTCGTCAAGGCGTTGCTGGTCGGTGAAGATGAAGAGGACGTTGGGATGGTCGCGTCGCGCGCGTCCTTGTTGAGCGGGCGAGAAACCAGCCAGACCCGCCCCCGCCGCCATCCCGGCCAGACCGCCGATGAACTCGCGTCGTGTGAGACCTGGTTTTCGATCCATGCGTCGAATCCTCATAGGCTCGGCTCGGAGTCCAGGCTCTCAGTTTGCCCCTTTCATTTCGGTTCGGAGTCCAGACTCTCTGTCTGTCTCTTTTATTTCTTCCTTCCGATTGGAAACTCAAGAGCGCACGGGAAAAGGGGTGAAAAAGACAAACGGAACGTTTGAACTCCGAACTTGAGCCGCACCGCACGACGTGGCGATTGGGGGCGGCCCGATTTCCGGCGGCTAATGCTTCGCTTTCGCGGAAGGAGAATTCAACCGATAGTTGATCGTCTCGCTGGACCAGTCGCGGAGTGTCTCGGTGGGGATGCGTTGGGCCTTGGCTTCCTCATCAATCTTGAACTGAAAACCCTCGGTGTCGGAGAAGAAGAGATCGTCTTTGTTTTCGTCATCGTGTCTTAAAACGGCGGCAGCAAGCTGACCGCAGTCCACATGTTGGCCCCTTCCCGTTTGTCGGGAGAATATGACGTTCTGCCCTTCCAGTGCGACCTTTGGGAATTTTTGGCGGAGCGGGGTGGCCGCCGCCTTTTCGCCTGACGCATGCCGATTGACAATTGTTGGCTGCGGACCCAGGTTTCCTCCATGATGCTAGCGGATGAATCCGGAGAATCGCCGATGAAATTGGCCGAGAAATTCGGCGTAGAACCATTGAACAGCGCCGAGGAATTTCGCCCTTACCGCTGCGGGCGGCTGCGCGGCATTTGTGTCGCGGGCTATGAGTCGCTGGACCTGACGACGATTCCGTGGGAAGACCTCAAGGTTCGGCGCGTGGAGAATCATTATCTCGCCAAATCCAGCCGCACCCGCTGTGTCGTGCAACTGGAGTTCTCGCCCCCCGGACAGCCGCCGCGGGTCATCTATGCCAAACGGGTTCTGGTCAAGGATCTGCGCAAGCGGCTCGGGTGCGTGTTCGTCCCCTCCAAGGCGCGCCATGAGTGGAAGGCCGGCTATCAATTGCTCGCAATGGGCATCGGGACGGCGCGGCCGGTCGTTTGCGCCGAACTGTGTCGAGGGCCCTGGCTGCTGGCCAATTTCCTGGTCACCGAAGAGATCGCCGGTGCGCGCGCATTCGATCTCGAACTCGGGCGGCTCGGCACGGCGCCGGAGCGGCTCGGGCTGCTGGGCCAACTCGCCGCGTGGCTCTGGCAGGCCCACCATCGCGGCTTCTATCACGACGATTGCAGCGCCCAGCACGTGTTTCTGGCGCCGCGTGATTCGCAGGCGCCCGAAAAAGGGAGGCAGTTCTGGTTCATTGATCTCGACAACGGCCGCTTTCATCGCCGAACGGTTCCCTGGCGGCGGCGCGTGAAGAATCTCTTCCAGGTGCTTCGATCCATTTCGTCGAAGGCGGCCTCGCGGATCGAGCGCCTTCATTTCCTGGAGTCCTATCTAAAGGCATCGGGCGAGTCGAAAAGGCTGCGCGACGCCGTCGGCATGATGCGCCGGATCGCAAAGACGAAGGAGGCGGAGATTAACCTCTGAAAGCGTTTTCGATTTTGGATTTTCGATGTTTTGGATTTTGGACTGCACGCGCTCGATTGCGAGCTCTCGATTGCTGATTGTGAAAAGAACGCCGGCGGCTCACCGGTGCTCTTGATCGCGGATTGCGGAATGAAGCGGTGCACGAAACACGATACAAGTTGATCGGAGACAGAGCCGATGACAATGCGCCAGTCTGAGACCATGGGCGTTTTCGCCATTCTCCTCGTGATGGCGGGGTGCACAGGGGTTGGAGTGACCAGCAAAGCGACCTCCGGCAGGGCGGCACCCGAGACAGCGATCAGCGATTGGCGGACGGCGATTCAGGTTTTGAAGCGGTAGCTTTGATCAAGCGGTTGCCCGCCGCCTCAGGCTTTGAGCTCGACGATTTTTAGTTTCGCGAGGTCAATCTCGCCGGCTCCCCGCTTGCCGGCGAGATCAATGTGCGCGACGTCGGTCGGCTTCTTGCCAAACAGCGTCGCGCCATAGGCGTCGAGGCTCACCTGGTTGACGCCGGCGATGCACTTCCTGGCCAGTTGCACGTCGGCGAGATTGCCCGCTTTGGGCCCGTCTTTGATGACGATGCGATAGGCATCGAGCACGGTAAGTTTGGGTGTGAACCCCGAAGCAAAGTCGGCAAGCACCTGGTCGAGTTTGGGATGCCAGGCTTTGCCGCAATCGTCGGCCGTCACGCCCATGTGGTTCTTGATCGCCAGGGTCAGCCGGGTCTGGCTGTGAGTCTTGGCCACGGGCACGTTGATGTAGCAGTCGCACTCGACGGCATCTCTCCACACCGCGGATTTCTTGAGGACCACGCCGTCCTTGATCGGGATGTCGGCCGTCTTGAGCTTGGTGTGGAACAAGACCTTGGCGCCCGCTTTTTTGGCGGCCTCCGCAATTCCGCTCATGGCGTAACACTGCGGGGGTTCTTGAACGCTGCGATCAAAGACCTTGATTTCCTTGGCTCCGGCGTCAAACGCCATTTCGATCAGGCCGACCACCACGTCGGGATTGGTGTTGGCCGCTTGCTCGACGGTGCGCTCCCAGCCGATGTTGGGCTTGATGACCACGACGTCGCCCTTGGAGACGAATCTCTTCATGCCGCCCAAGGCCTCGATCGCTTTCTTGACCATGGCCTTGGGATCTTCGCCGCTGACCACGACGAGGTCGGGCGCGTCGGCCGCAAAGAGCGGCAGACCCGAGGTCAGGGCCGCACCGCCGGCCAGCACTCCCATGTCGCGGAAGAATTCGCGCCGCGTGGATTCACCATTCCGGTCCATCAGTCAAACTCCCTTATCTCCAGTCAGTGCGAGCGAACGCCGTAGGCTCGGCGACGCCCCGGTGCGTGGTACCAAAGCGCGGCATTGTGACCAACCGCCCCCTACAGGTCAAACAGAAAAGCGGTTCATCGTCCCGGCTTCAGCGGCCCGCTTCCCGGTTCGTAGTCCCCACATCAGTGGGGTTCTTGCCGCCTGAAAGGCGGTACTCCGAACCGATCTTCCTGTCATTCGAGAGGTCCCCGCTTTGGGTTCTTCTCATTGTCAGTTGTCGGTTGTCCGTTTTTCATTTCTTTCCCGCCTCCCGCCTCCCCCATCCCACCTCGGGTGTTGAGAATCCGCTTGACTCTGGACGGGCGGCTTTGCCAAGTGGCGCTTGGATCAAGCCGCTCCGGCGGGCGGAGAGTCGGCACGATCATCCACAATTCCCAGGACGAGGGAGGCGCTTACGATGGGCGAGACCAAAACCCGTGTTTCGCGGAGAGGTTTTCTCAAGGTGGCCGCCGCCGGAGCTACGGCGGCAACGGCGGGCTTCACCATCCTCCACAAGGCCCACGCCGCGAATGCCGATCTGATCAAGGTCGGCCTGATCGGTTGCGGCGGTCGGGGCACCGGCGCGGCACAAGACTGTCTGAAATCGTCGGACAACCTTAAGCTTGTTGCCATGGCCGACGTGTTCCAGGACCGACTGGACGGCTGTCTGGCGCAGATCAAAAAGAACAAGCAGCTCGCCGAGAACGTTGCCGTGGACCCGGATCACTGCTTCACCGGGTTCGACGCGTACAAGAAGCTGCTCGCCACCGACATCAACGTGGCCCTGATTTGCAGCCCCATTTTCTTCCACTCGATTCATCTCATGGCCGCGATCGAGGCGGGCAAGCACTGCTTCATGGAAAAGGCCGCCGCGGTGGACGCGCCCGGCATCCGCCAGATCATCGCCGCCGGCAAGCTAGCCAAGGAAAAGAACCTCAACATTGCGGTGGGCTCTCAGCGCCGCCACCAAAGAGAGTATATCGAAACGATCAAGCGTGTCCACGACGGCGCGATCGGCGACATCGTGGCGGGCAACGTCTGGTGGTGCGGCGGCCGTTATGGCCCCGAAAACCCGAAACCGCCCGACCAGAGCGACGTCGAACACCAGATCCGCACCTGGTACAGCTGGCGCTGGACCTCGGGCGACCACATCGTCGAGCAGCACGTCCACAATCTCGACGTGATGACCTGGGTCATGGGGAAATATCCGAACGAGGCGCGCGGCATGGGCAGCCGGTTGCGCCGCCCCATCGGCGACGCCTACGACAATTTCGCCGTGGACTTCGTCTTTGACGGCGACGTTCATGTCGCGAGCATGTGCCGCCAGATTCCTGGCTGCTGGGGCACAGTCGGCGAGTTTTTCGTTGGAACCAAAGGCAAAACCAACTGCCAGAATCGGATCTGGGGCGGAACCGAGTGGAGCGCCGAGCCGGGCGACTCCAAACCTTACATCCAGGAGCACACCGACCTGATCGCGGCCATCCGCGGTGAGAAGCCTTATCTCAACGAGGCCGAGAACATCGCCAAGAGCACGCTCTGCGGCATCATGGGCCGCACGTCGGCCTATACCGGTCAGGCCATCAAGTGGGACCAGGCGATGAACTTCCAGGAGAGGTGGGGACCCAAGGAATTCGCGCTGACGGACAATCCCGCTCCGCCGCCTCCCATTCCGCCTTCTCCACTTCCGAAGTAATGCACGATAGTAAATGGGCTGATGCGAAATGGCGCTCGGGCATCCGGGCGCCATTTCTTATGCGGCCGCAACCAAACAGGGGTGAGGGTCGTGGGCATCCGCTCATGCACCGGAAAAAGTCCATCCCGTCCATGTCGTCCACTTCGTCCACGGGAGAAGATCTTCGCAAAATGGCCAGGTGTCTAGACGAAAGGGCCTAAAATCGAAAATCCAAAATCAATACATCGTCCATCGTCGCACGCCCGAGTAAATGCGGGCCGAGCCGTTGGGGCGGCCCGGCGTGGCATGGGTGCCCAACGCGGTCTTCCATCCGATCGGGACCTTGCACTCGCGCCACGCCAGCGGGTTGCCGCTCCACTGGAACTCGTCGTCCACCTTTTCGAGCGAGCGTCCGGCAACGGCCAGATCGGGATAGCTGGTGCTCAACGAGCCATCCACCAGCACCCCGCCCGCCGCCGCCGTGAAGAGGGCGAGATTGTCGCCGCTGTTATTGAGGCTTCCTGCGCGGGCGACGATGGACCTCACGACTTTGACCTCGGGCGGGAAATTCCACCCCGACAAATCGCCGCCCAGCCCCACGACGATATAGCCTTTTGGCGGAATCACCGTCGAAGCCGGCAGAATCCATATGCCTCCGCTCACGGCAGGATAGATGGTGTCCTCGGTCAAACACCAGCCGCTGACGTTCACGTGCGAATCGCTCGCATTGTGCAATTCGACCCACTCAACGTCGGGGCCGATGCTGTTGTACATGACCTCCGAAATCGTGACCGGCGGGATTTGAAACCACGCGTTGGCTCTCGCGGGTGAGTTCGCCGGGATCGGATTGCCGGGAACGGGTTTCACATTGATTACGCTGAGCTGATAATTGGTTCCCGGAAGCAGAGAGTTGGGAAATTCGAGCAACACCGTCGTGGAATTGCTCTGCAACGTCGCGGTGCGGGGACGGCCCGCCCCGTGGTCCGCCGTATAGTTCGTCACGGTCTCGGCGCTGCCGCGTTCCACCGGTTTGCTGAACGTCACGACCATCCGGTTTCGCGCAACGAACTCCAGCCCGGTCACCCGCGGAGGCGCCGGATCGGGAGCAAAGCGCGCGTAGATCGTATAGTTCGGGCCGTGTGCTGCCGTCAGATAGAGCGCCACGGGAGACACGTTCGGCAGCGCCGGGTCGCTCCAGCCCACAAACACATAGTCGGGCTGCGGGACCGCGGTCAGAATCACCGGGATGTTGCGGAAGAACGTGCCCGTCCAGGGATAGGCCGACGGCCGGATGGTGTGGACCATGACATCGCCCGGTCCTCCCGCGGGCGGCAGCACCGTGACGTCCGCCCATCCGGTGATTTCGGGGATGCGGCCCTGCGCGTGTTGCCGCACATAGGCGGTCCGCGAGTTGATGAAGATCATCGCCCGCCACAGCGCCCACTCCCACGAGGCTTGCGTGTAGGGGCCCGAACCCGGATACACGCCCTGGATCGTCCCCTCCTGTGGCACGGCCCAGCGAATCGTGGCGGCCAGATCGTTCATGCGCTGAATCATGCGCGGTTCGTCGTAGGCCGTGTTCAACAGGATGTCCATGCGCTGCGCAAAGTAGATCCGATAGTCGAAACTCCGAAGCATCCGGTTCAGCAGGAGCGAAATGCGGCAGCTGGAATCGGTCGCAACATTCATCATGTTCAGCGTCGGGTCTTCGCTGTTCTTTCCCCCGCCCAGGCCGGCTTCGGCGTCCCAGTCGAGAGCGATCCATTTGGCCCCCGGCGCCCGCGCCCGCGCGACGAAGCCGTTGCGGTGCGGCCAGTCGGTGTTGCGCAGGATGATGTTGCCGATCATGTAGTCCGTGTAGTTTTGGAGATCGAGCATCGTCTGGAGCGCCTGGTAGTTGCTCCAAATCGAAAAATCGGTCGCCGCAAACCAGTTGGAAAAGCTGTCCCAGGCGTACCGGTCGCCGTTTTCGAGGAGGCAGGCGCCGTCGGGGCTGAGCGAGAGAATGTCCCAGTCGCGATAGCCGGTGTAGGACTGGAGGAAATCGGTTTCGATGAGCTCGCAGGGATTGTAAATGCCCCAGAACCACCCGTCCAGATAGAGCATGCAGAAGTTGCCGTGCGCGGCGATGTCGCCCGCCTCCAGCCGGAATTCGCGCGTCAGCTCGTCGCGCAGAAAGATCGCGTGATCGCGCTGCACGCCGCTCCAGTGGGTCCAGCCGTCGTTGTAGTTGGCGCGCAGGGCGATGGCATCATAGTGGTCAACCGGCGAGGAATCGAACAGGCGATATTCCAGTTTCGCCGGACCGCGCTCGCGCCGGAAATCCAGCCGAAACGATTTCTTGTGAATGTCGCCGCGCGATTGCGACGCGCCGCCGCGCATCCGCAAACCGCACGTCACGGCGAACCCCGGCCGGCCGCCCTCTTCCCAATATTCCACCGAACAGGGGCGCTCGCCGGCCACACCGCTCAGATTCGCATAGTAAATGCCGTTGGGCCCCCACAAGTTCGCCGGGTTGGTCACCAGCGACAGAATGGGCAGGCCGGTGCCGACGTTGAGCAGGTAGGTCTTGGTGACCACGTGGCTGGGCAGGACCCACGGCGAGAAGACCTGCGCGCGCACCACGGTCGTCGCGCTGAAATAGAGCGGGTGGGTGTAAAGATAGCTCCAGGGCGTCGGTTCGGTTCCGTCCACGGTGAAGCGAATCTCGGCGCCGGGCGTGGGTGTCGAAATCTCGACGGTGACCGCTCCGCTATAGGGACCGGCCGCGGGAGTGAAAACCGGATCGGCGGCGAAACCCGGCACGGTCGGCGCCCAATTGTTCGTGGCCAGAGGAGTCGGCGCGGTGATGTAAACCCACGTCGGACTGCCGTCGGGTTGGCGCCCATAAGATACATCTTCGCGCTGCGGACCGAACGTCAGCGAATCCACGACGTTGCCCGCGGGATCGTAGAGGCCCACGAACTCGCCGCCGGTATTCAGAGAAAAGTTGGCGTGGAGCGGCAGTCCCACCACGGTGCGGTTTTTGCCCGAACACCAGACCAGCAGAAAATCATTGCCCGGAATCACCACCGCGGGGAAGACCCACTTGCCCTTTCGCCCCGGATCGTCGGTCAGGCTGTAGCCGCCCAGATAAACCGGCGCGGCGGAAGGATTGTAGATCTCGATCCAGTCTTCGTAGTCGCGGTCCTCATCCACAAAGCTGGTGTGGTTCCACGCCAGCACTTCGTTGATAAGCACGGCGTCTGAGCGCGTTGCTCCCAGGACGAGAACTGCCAGGCCAAGTGCGGCCAGAGAAAGCCTTCGCGCTCCTTCGCTCATGAGCCAATCTGCCCGTTGTGCCGCAGTTTCTTTTTTTTTGGATAGCTGATAATACAGGAGGCGGGTTCTGCTGTATCAAGTTCCCGTTGTCAAGCCCGTGGGGCATCAAAGGGAAGAATAGTTGCTAGTGGTTCTTCAAGTCGAGAATGATGGATTGACGGGGCCAGCCGCTCCCCGCGCTTTCCGAACCCCGTCCTTTTCCGCCGGCTGAAATGTGGCGACCCCGATGATCAAGGCATAGATAATGGGAAAGACCAGCATCGGGATTTTGAACACTTCCTCCCATCCTCCAGTCTGCACAATCGGGTTATAGCGCAGCCACACTTTCAGCCCGACACAGACGGAAAAATACAGCGCGAGAAGAATCGCGGCAATGGGCCACTTGCGACGCAACTCGGCTCTCACGATTTGCCAGCTTTCCTGCATCAGCGTCCCTCCTTGCGCGAAAAGAGCCACAGCGAAAGCGCGGCCACGGCCGGCAGCAGGCAGGTCAGCAGGATGTTCATAATCAGTTGGGCGGTGCGGAAGTCATCCGTTTGCCCGCGCATGTACCTGGCCGCGATCCCCGTGCCCGCCCACAAAGTCACGGCCCAGACGATCGCCGCCGTAGCGCCCGCCGCCAGAAACGCCGTGATCGCGCGATCGAGGACGACCGAGAAGCAAACCCCGAGGAAGTAGATCAGCAGAATCCACAGCGGTCCCGTATAGAGACGGGCGTCATTCCAATCGCTTGGGGCGGGAGGCAGGAGCCGGCAGTAGCGGGCGAAACCCCACGCGGTCATCGCGACGACCAGCACCCCGGCCAAAAACAACACGCCGTGGCTGAGGAGTTTGAGGCCGAAGATGCGCCGGCGCGAGATCGGCTGGCGCAGCAGAAAACTCGCCGTGCGGGCGCCGTTTTCGTCGGCCAGAAACGCACTGCCCAGCGCCGCCGCCATGCTGAGAATGATCCAATAGGCCAGGCCGAAGTAGTTGACCTTGTTGGGTGTCTCGTCAGGGAGATAGGCGAAAAACCATTGCACGCCCAGCAGCACCGCCGGGAGGACGCAGAGGAATACCATCATCCCGAGGACCTGCCGAATCTCTTTCTTGATGAGCCGCGCCCCGCGCATCAGCGTCCCTCCTTGCGCGAAAAGCGCCACCAGGCCAATCCGGTGATGAAGGGCAGGAGGCACGTCAGCTCCACACAGCTCACAACTTCGGCCAAGCCGAAGTCCACTTCAGAAGGATCAACGCCTGGCGAGTACGGGGCCCCCAGATCGAACAGCCCCACGATGCAAAGCCCGACAACGAGTGAAGCGACGTAAATGATCGCTCCGCAGGCAACGGCCGGAACAAAGACCGTGATGGGCCTGTCGCTGTAAACGGAGCAACACACCGTCAGGAAGTAGAGCAACGGAAACCAGAGCACTGCCTCGTATAGATCATGGTAGAGGTAGAAACTGGGGAGCTTCCAGACAATTCCCGCCTGCACGGCAAACGCAAAAACCACACCCAACCCGACGCCGACGAGGAGGACCAGGCCGATCAGATGGCTCACGATCTTCACGAAAAAGATCTTCGAACGCGCCACGGGAAGGCGTAGCAGGAAGTTCGCGGTCCCCGTGTTGTTTTCGTACGCCAGAAACATGCTCCCCATTGCACCCATCCCCGCCAGAGCGGACCAGTAGAGCACCTGGCCGACCGTGAGACGGCCGGGCGCTCCCAGCATCTCGCTCTGGAACCAACGGAATACCAGATAGCCCACCAGCGCGCACCACACGCCCGCAATCACGCTTACGGTCTGACGTAGCTCTTTCGCCATGAGCGCCGCCCCGCCGCCCATCAGTTTCATGCTCTAGCCCATCCTTCGGCCTTCACGCTTCGTGCTCCGCGCTTCTCACTTCATCCTTCCGCCTTCATCCTTCATCCTTGCTTCTCAGACCTCCTCGTCGCTCGGCAGGAGCGCGATGAAGATGTCTTCGAGCGAGAGATCCTGGACCGCGAGATCGGTCGGCGAGAATTGGCGCAGCTCGGCGGACGTGCGCTCGGCGTCGAAGCCGCGCACCGTGACAATGGCGCTTCGACCATCGAGGCGCTTGGTGAGCGTCCCCGCGCACGAAAGATCGCCCGGCGCAGCCTCGGCGAACGTCAGCCGCACCGCCTTGGTCGTCGCGAACAGCTCGTCGGCGGGCATTTCGAGCATCAGCCGCCCGCCCCTCAGAACGCCGACGTGGTCCACCAGCCCCGCGATCTCGTTCACCAGGTGCGACGAAACAAAGATCGTCTTGCCCTCCTCCTGGAAATCGCGCAGGACGCTTTCGATGAACTCGCGGCGCGCGCCCGGGTCCAGTCCCGTCATCGGCTCGTCGAGAATCAGCATTTCGGGCCGGAATGCGAGCGCCATGAGCAGGCCCAGCTTGGCCGTCATTCCCTTGGAGAGCGTCTTGACTTTGGCGTGCGGCGGCAGATTGAACTGCTTGATCAGCCGGTCGGACAACGCCCAGTCCCAAACGCCGCGGCCATCGTGGCAGCTGGCGACCAGCCGCACGATCTCCTGCACCGTCATCCAGCCGTAGAAGTCGGGGTTTTCGGCGACGTAGCCCACGCGGCTCTTGATCTCGAGGTCGTCGCGCGCCGGGTCGCACCGCAGCACGCTGACCGTGCCGCCGTGACGCCGGATCAGGCCCATCAGGATGCGGATGGTCGTGGATTTGCCCGCGCCGTTCTTGCCCAGGAAGCCATAGACGCGGCCCCGCGGAACGTGGAGGTTCAGGCCGTTGAGCACCTGCTTCTTGCCGTAGCGACGGACAAGGCCCTGCGTTTCGATCGCCAGTTCGGGATTCATGTGTGCGTCTCCCTGGTATAGTCGCGCAGCGTAAGGGTTGTTTGTCGTAGCCTACGCTACTTTCCTCCTTGTTGGAATTGCTCGATTCGCTTCCTGAGCATTTCGATCACGCGCTCGGATTCGATCTGAAAGTGAAACGCTTCGACCAACAGCTCTTTGATCTTCTCATCGAGGATGCGCAGGCGTTCGCGCATCTGAAGGTCGGATTGACTGTCGGCGACATAGCTGCCGGTGCCCGCGCGCGAGACGATGATGCCGTCGCGCTCGAGCTCGCCATACGCGCGCGCCACGGTGTTTCGATTGATGCGGAGCGCGGCGGCCACCTCGCGGATGGGCGGCAGGCGGTCGCCGGGCCGCAGGACGCCGCTGGCGATGTCCAGTTTCACGCGATCGCAGATTTGGCGGTAGATGGATTTGGGCGAGCGCGGTTCGATTTCGAACAGCATGACGTCTGCCTTTGATGGAATGTCATAGTTCAACTATGACAAGTGTGCGTCAGCGTCAACTGTTTTTTCACGACTTTTTGTGGTACGGGTCCGGGGCAGCGTCCAGGTTGTAAGCCACAGGCTGTAAGGTCCGTTCGGAATCGAGACTTCCAGTCTGATTCGATTATTTCTTTTTTACCGTACCCGGCAATAAGGTGAAAAGAAAATGAAAGAGTCAGACTGAAGATCTGGACTCCGAACCGAACTCAAAGCCTCACGGCCTTACCGCCCGTTTCTTCGGTGCGAACAGCTGGAATTCACAAATGGTCGGGCCGTCGGTGGCTTCGAGAATGTTTAACCGGACGATCCGCGCCGTCACGGGTTTGAATTGCACCGTCAGCTGGTCGCCGATCTTTTCGCCGCGCGCGAACGTCTCCCACTTCTCGCCGTCCTTCCATTGGAGCTCAAATCGCCGGACGCGGTCAAACTCCTCGATGAGCGAGGCGCGATCGAACGTCTCGGGCTTCCCGAGGTCAACCTCGAGCCATGCCGCTTTGGTGCCGGAATCGGTGGCCCAGCGGGTGTTCGGATCATCGTCAGCGGCCCGGTTGGGACCGAAGTTTCGGTTCTTCTGGTACACGTTCGATGCCCTGGCCCTCTTGCCCGTGGTCAGCGAATCCGAGAGACTGGCCGCAGGTTTGACTTCGGAGGCCGGACCGTCCAGCGTCAACACCACGATGGTGTCATGCTCCTGGCGGTCGGCCGGCGCGACCGCGATCTCGATCCCGTCATCGGTCTGCTTCACGCTCGCCTTGCCGCCCGCGAGCAGCGAGCCGGAAACGATCTTCTTCTCGATCGGCGGGAGAGCGACCGTGTCGCCGGTGAATTTGAGGATATGGACGTAAATCTTGTTGTCCTTGTGAGTTGAGGCGCCCCAGGGGCCCGGAATGAACGGCCCGCCGCGCGTTCCATAGATGCTCTCGCCGTTCATCTTGAGCCACGCGCCCATCTCCTTGAGCCGCTCGACCTGGCGTGGTTCGATCTCGCCCGTGGGCATCGGGCCGACGTTGAACAGCAGGTTGCCGTCGCCGCCCACGACCTGTACCAGCGTCTGGAGGCACTGCTGGAGCGATTTCATGTTGTCGTTGGGCTTCCAGGCCCACTGGCGGCAGATCGTGATGCAGCTTTCCCAGGCGCGATTGTTCTGAAACTTGCCGATGCGCTGCTCGG
>Ga0315282_10002934_pt1 | contig 30908 bp, 29 predicted proteins | sample YL17G07_20_MG_FD_203693 | JGI IMG/M metagenome (GOLD analysis project Ga0315282, IMG submission 203693) | Sediment microbial communities from Yellowstone Lake, YNP, Wyoming, USA - YL17G07_20 | ecosystem: Environmental > Aquatic > Freshwater > Lake > Sediment | place: USA: Wyoming | collected... | reverse complement strand
CTATCTGGCAGCCACCTTCTGCACCTGGGACTTTTTCCGGCGGCGACGCGAGCCAAATGCAGACTTCACGCCCCCAGTCAGCATCCTAAAACCCCTGAAGGGCCTAGAGCGCGAGGCCTACGAAAACCTGGCGAGTTTCTGCCGGCAGGATTACCCGGAATACGAAATCCTCTTCGCAGTGGACGACGAGCATGAGCCTGCCATTCCCATCGTCGAGAGGCTCATCCGCGACTTTCCCGGGGTGCCGATCCGCCTTCTGGTAAACTCGCCAATCCCCGGCTCGAACAACAAAGTGGCCAAGCTTGGCCGCCTGCTCCCTGTTGCACGCCATGAATTGCTGGTCATAAGCGACAGCGATGTTCGCGTCGAGCCCGACTACTTGCGACGTGTCGTCTCGCCCTTTCGCGACCCCTCGGTGGGAGCCGTCACGTGTTTATACCGGGGCATGACGGACCCCAACCTCTGGTCCGAACTCGAGGACTTGAACCTGACCACAGATTGGCTGGTCAGCACTCTCGTGGCGCGGAAGTTTGAAGGAGTGAACTTTGCCTTGGGCGCCACCATAGCAGTCACTCGGTCTCGGCTGGCCGAGATTGGCGGTTTTGAGGCTCTGGCCGACTACGCCGCCGACGACCACGAGCTGGGTCGGCGTATTGCAGCTCTTGGTTACCGTGTAGAAATAGCCCCCTGTGTAGTTCAAACGCTTTGCGCTTCCGGCACGGCGCGCCAGTTTTTTCTGCATCACCTGCGGTGGGGTGTGGTCATTCGCAACTGCCGGCCATGGGGATATGCAGGGTTGTTGTTTACAAAAGGCCTGCCCTGGTCGCTCGCGGCAGCCATGCTGGCGCCTTCGCGCCTCGTCGCAATTGGTTATCTGGCCATTCCCCTGGCAGCTCGTCTGGCCACGGCTTTCAGCTTCGGCGCCTACGGGATGAAAGACCCGCTGCTGCCCAAGAGATGGTGGCTAATCCCCTTGCGCGACGCTCTGGAGTTCTGCATCTGGGTGGCGGCGCTGTTCTTGAATCGTGTTTCCTGGCGTGAATCGAAGTTCTATGTCCGGCGGGGCCGCCTAATCCCCGTAACCCCACACGCAGTGAGAGAGCTCCAGCAGCCGGGAGAAATACTCTGATTCGGTGGAAAGGCGATGACTTACTCCATCGCTAAGCTCATTGAAAGTCGGCAGGGCGAACAATACGCTTTGCACAAGCAGTACATCAACGCGAGCCTGGCTCGCGCCCAGGCGATTATCGGCTTCGACAAGATATATACCCGGGGGGAGGGCGCCTATTTGTGGGATGCCGAGGGCAACCGCTACCTGGACTTGCTGTCCGGCTTCAGCGTGTTCAACCTGGGGCGTGGCCACCCGGTTGTGCAGAAGGCCATGCAAGAGATGCTCGCCCTCGCCCGCCCCAACTTGGTGAAAATGGATTGTCCCCTGCTGGCCGGCTTGCTGGCCGAGGCACTGGTCAAGCGCCTGCCGGGCGGGCTGGAGGCGGTCTTTTTTGCCAATTCGGGCGCCGACGCCGTGGACACCGCGCTCAAGTTCGCCCGCGCCGCGACCAAACGCCCCCGCACCCTCTACTTGGACCATGCGTTCCACGGCTTGACTTTAGGCACCCTCGCACTCAACGGCGGAGACCAATTCCGCAAGGGCTTTGAACCGCTGATGCCCGGCTTCGCTGCGCTGGCCATGAACGATCTTGCGGGCCTGGAAAAAGAGCTCCGCAAGAAAGACGTAGCGGCATTCATCGTGGAACCAATCCAGGGCAAGGGAGTGTACATCCCCGCCGACCACTATCTGCCGGAAGCGCAGCGTTTGTGCCGGAAGTACGGCACAATTTTTATCTGCGACGAAGTTCAGGTCGGCATGGGCCGTACTGGACGTTTTCTCTGCGGCGAGCATTGGGGTCTCGAGCCTGACATCGTCATGCTCTCCAAGTCGCTGGGTGGCGGCTACATCCCGGTCAGCGCCACCATCACCAGTCGCAATATCCACGACGCAATCTTCAACCGCTTGGAGCGCTGCCAGGTGCATTCAACGACCTTCGGGCAGAACGAGCTGGCAATGGCGGCTGGCCTGGCCACGCTGCATGTCCTGGATGAAGAACGGCTGATTGAGCGTTCTGCAACCGTCGGCGAGAAGCTCTTGAAAAGGCTGGCCGCTTTGCAGGACCGCTACGAGATGATCGCGGATGTGCGCGGTAAGGGCCTGATGATTGGGATCGAGTTCAAAGCACCGCGCTCGCTGGGACTGCGCGCTGCCTGGAGTGCCGCCGAGACCGCTCATCGAGGCTTGTTCGCCGAGTTGGTGGTGATGACCCTGATGCGCGACCACCGTATCCTGACCCAGGTGGGCGGCCCCGACATCAACATCATCAAGCTGTTGCCGCCGCTCATCATTGGTGACGAGGAAGTGGAGATGATTGCCTCATCATTTGAGGCGGTGATGGCCGAGGCGGCGGATATTAAGGGGCGCGTATGGGCTCAGAGCTTGCAACTGATTAAGCATGCCGTGGCTGGCTGATGCCGTAGCGCTGACCTTCAGGTCAGCACCATCGGAACGTCAAAGAATGCCGACCTAAAGGTCGGCGCTACAGAGGGAATTATGCGGGCATTTGTCACCGGGGGCACAGGGTTTATCGGGGGTGCTGTGGTGAAGCGGCTGCTTGAGGCAGGGCACGAGGTAAGAGCGCTAGTGCGTCCTGGGGCAGACACGCGGCAACTCGACGGCCTGCCCGTTGAGCGCATGCAGGGTAACTTGCTCGACCGCGAGAGCCTCCGCCGGGGCATGGCCGGCTGCGCCTGGGTCTTCCACGTCGCGGCGCTCTACAGTTACTGGGGGCATTCTTGGAACGACTTCAACCAAGCCAATGTGGAAGGGACGCGGCAGGTGCTGGAAGTTGCCCGCCAGCAAGGCATCGAGCGCCTCGTTTACACAAGTTCCATCTCCGTTCTGGGCGTCCGTAATGGCCGCTCTCTCGCCAATGAAGATACACCCGGCACGCTAGCCGATCGGATCGGTCCGTATCAACGCTCCAAGTTCCTGGCGGAAGAGGTGGCGCGCGACTATGCGCGCCAAGGCCTGCCGGTGGTCATCGTCAATCCCACCTCGCCGGTGGGGATCGGCGATTACAAACCCACGCCCACCGGCCAGATCATCGTGGACTTCCTGAATGGGCGAATTTTCGGTTATGTGGATACCGGCCTGAACATCATCGATGTCGAGGACGTAGCGGCAGGCCACCTGCTAGCCGCCGAGCGGGGGCGGGTGGGGCAGCGATACATTCTGGGTGGAGAAAACCTCACGCTCAAGCAAATCCTCGACCTGCTCGCCGTAATTTCCGGCAGGCCCCAAGTGCGCCTCCACATTCCGCACTGGGTGGCGCAGGGTTGGGCTTACGTAGACGTAGCGATGGCCAAGTTGATCCCGCATCGCACGCCTGCGGCCACCCCGGATAAGGTGCGCCTATCACGCCGATATGAGTTCTTCGACCCAGGGAAGGCCGTGCGCGAACTCGGACTTCCCCAAACCCCAGCCCGCGTAGCCCTGCGCAAAGCTACCGAGTGGTACCGCGCCCACGGCTATGCGCCGTAAGCGCTAACCAGAGCCCGCCACAGTCGACACTTACCGCCCTGGAGGTTTGTGCTTCATCATCAGGATGTCGGTCACCTCGAGGCCAGGGCTGCTTGTAACATAGCCCTGGTGTAAGCCACGTTGTACACAAAACCGGTATAAGAGCCGCCCCCGGGATAGTAGGATCGAAAGTCCGCTGGCTCGCGGTCCGCGTCTAGCCCGCGAGGATGCTCGGGGTAGATCAGCCGCGGATACTTTTGCCGTACCAGTTCCTTCATCACAGCAAACATGTTGATCTGGCCGTCGTCCAAGAAGACTTCAGTGTATTTCTCGTTCGCCACCCGCACTTGAACGTTTCGGAAATGCACGTGGTTGATGCGGTCCCTCTCCCCGAAATAGCGGCACACTTCCACCGGGTCGTGGCCCATTTCCCGCGTCACGCCACAATCAAAGGTGATCCCGTTTGACTTGCTTGGGACGATCTCGATCAGGTGTTTCCATCCCTCCACGCTGCCCATGATCTGTTCCGATCCGCGACTGAGCGGGGCGGGCGGGTCGTTAGGATGCAGAGCCAGCCGCACGCCGGACTCTTCCGCCACGGGCACAACAGCTTTGAGGAAGTACGTAATGTTGCGCCACATTTCGTCCAGCGTGTGAGCGCCTTCCTCGGCAAGGGGAGCCAAACCCTTCATCCGGTCGTAATCAAACGCCGTCAGCCCTGCGCCAGCCCTTCCGGTTTTCTCGTAGTATCCCTCAATGGCGCGGTGCGCATAGAAGTTGTATTCAACCACCGGCAACCCCGCCCGCCCAGCCGCGCGAATTGACTGCCGGACTTTCTCGATCTCCTCATCGCGGCCCGGCCTTCCATAGAGCGTGTTGGGAAATCCGCTGATCATCATGTTCCCGAGAGTCAGACCCCCGGACTTGAGGATATTCATCACAGAGCGGATTTGGCTTTCCTCCCAGGGAATCTGCGGCCCTCCGGTCAGGACATAGTTGACGCCGATTTGCCTCACCCGGCGCATGGTGGCTTCCTCCAGGTGGGCTGTCGAGATGTCTAAACAGATCTTGGGCGTGTCGGGGCCTTCGGGACGCCACTCCCCATCCCCGGCCTCGCGAACTACTGGAGCTGGGAAGGCCGAGGGAGTCACTGAACGCGACAAGGCCGCCGTTCCCATAGCCTGTAGGAATGTTCTTCGAGAAAAAACACTGTTCATGAAGAAAATCCTCCTCCTGCTCTGCGCACTCTGGCTCTCTCTTGGATAAGAGATTATAGAGCAGTTACTTCCTGCCACACTCCAGAGATTTGTTGCCAGATGCGCGCAGCTCCGTTATTCTTGTTGACCAATCCAATCAGAGGATGAAGGAGGAAAGTCATGGCGTCAGTGAAAGTTGGGTTCTACGGCCACGTCCGGCAGTATCACGGCATAAAGAATGAGATTGACGCGGCCATTCACGAAGTCCTGGAAAGCGGAAGTTTTGTAATGGGCCCGAAGCTCAAGCAGTTCGAGACGGACCTTGCCGCGTATTGCAACGCTAAGGAAGCGGTGGGCGTAAACTCCGGCACGGATGCGCTCTGGCTGGCGTTTATGGCCCTCGGCATCGGACCGGGCGACGAGGTCATCACCACCACCAACACCTTTTTCGCCACCGCCGAAGCCATCTGGATCGCCGGAGCCACGGCGGTTTTCGTGGACTGCGAGCCGAAGACCTGCAACATCGATACGAATCTCATCGAGGCGGCCATCACGCCCAAAACCAAGGCCATCGTGCCGGTGCACCTCTATGGCCAGCCGGCCAACATGCGCGCCGTGGCGGAAATCGCCCGGCGACACAATTTGCTGGTCATCGAGGACAACGCGCAGGCGCTGGGGGCGCGCGGTGCGGACTTCGCCCTGGGCGAACGTTCCGACGCCATGTGCGCCAGCTTCATCATCCAGAAGAACCTGGGCTGCTTCGGTGATGGCGGGGCCGTGGTCACGAACCGCCCGGAAGTCGCCGAATGCGTGCGCAAGCTGCGCAACCATGGCTCGCTCAAACGCTCCCATCACAGCATGGGCTATAACAGCCGCCTGGATGATCTGCAAGCCGCCGTGCTGAGCGTCAAGCTGAAGCAGCTCGACCGCTGGAACGACCAGCGCCGCGCCTTCGCTGCGCAGTACGATGAGGGCTTGAAGAACACCTCACTCAAGCTGCCCTATGCCCTCCCCGGCTACCGGCACATCTATCATCTCTACGTGGTCGAGACCGAGAAGCGTGACAATCTGCAAGAGTACCTGGATGCGCGGGGCATCACCGCCCTCACCCACTACCCCATCGCCATTCATCAGCAGGAAGGGTATCCGTGGGGAAAATGCGCGCGCATCGCGGGCTCGCTGAAACACGCGGAGGCATCGGCGGCGCGAGTGCTTTCGCTGCCCATGTACCCGGAGCTGACGCAGGAGGAAGTGCAAGCAGTGATCGGGGCTGTCGTCGCCTGGGACAAAGAATTGAAACATTGAGCCATCGAGCCATTGGTTCATTGGTCCGTTGTTACAAGCATTCAGGATTCAGGATTCCGGATTTAGGAAAGCCCGAAGCCTGACTCCTGAGTCCGAAATGCGATGTCATTCCGAGCGGAGCGAGGAATCTCGCCCTGGTCTATGGAGGAAACACTCAAAGCGAGATTCCCCGCTAGGCTCGGAATGACAATGGCCTTTTGACTGTCGACTGTGGACTGTCGACTTTGGACGGGGGTTGTCATGAGTTCAAACCGAATCTACACCGTCGTGGTCGCCGGCGTGGGCAAGCGCGGCACGCATCATGCCGCGGCGTTCCAGAAGAACGGCCGCTTCCGTCTGGTCGGCCTGTGCGACATTGATGCAGGCCGGCTGGAAGCGGCGGCGAAGAAGTTCGGCGTCAGCGAAACCAGCGCCGATGCTGCGGCGCTGGTCAAGAAGACGCGGCCCGACATCTTCTGTTTCTGTACGCTTCCCGACCTGCGCTTGCCACTGATCCGCGCGGGGGTCGAGGCAGGGGTAAAACTCATCGCCTATGAAAAGCCCACAGCGCTCTCGACCAACGAGGCGCTGGAGATGATGAAGCTGGTGCGCGCGGCGGGAGTCAAAACCGTGGTGAGCCACCAGCACCGCTACGGCGAGCACTATCAGAAGGTGAAGGAAATAATCGCCAGCGGCGCGCTGGGCCGCGTACACACTGTTTACGGTCACGCCACCGGCTGGATGATGCACATGATGACGCACCTCATTGACTACGCCCGCTGGTACAACGACTACGCGGAGGCGGAATGGGTGGTCGGCCAGGCGCACGGCAAGGGGAAGTTTGCGGATAACCACCCTTCCCCGGACTACATCGGCGGATTCATCCAGTTCGCCAACGGGGTGCGCGGCGTCATCGAATGCGGCGAGGGCACGCCGGACGTTCCCGAAGTCGACTATTGGTGGCGCAAGTGCCGCATCGGAGCGCAAGGGAGCGAGGGCTTCGCCGAAGCGTTGACCGGCGGCGGCTGGCGCGCCGTCACCCACCAGGGGGCGACCTCCGGCCCAGGCAGCATGGACTACGAACACGACATGGGACCGTACGTGCAGGAGATGGTCGATTGGCTCGACGACGACCAGAAAATTCACCCCTGCAACGGCGAGAGCGCCTACAAAGATCTCGAAATTATGATGGCCATCTGCCGCTCGGTGGTGCAGCGCGGCAAAGTAACGCTGCCCCTCGGCCCCGGCGAGCCCGAACTGGAAGCGCTCAAAAGAGTTCTCCCCTGAATAATGCGGAGACGCCGGGCGATCCCCAAAGGATGTGGTGCGGGCGGGTTTCCAACGCCTGGCGAGGTTAAATTCGACGGTCATGTAGCCCCCCATGCAGGCCCATTCGGGGGTTTTTCAAATCGCAAATTCCGCTTCCATTGTGCACAAAAAGTGGTATTTTGGCCCCTTTAGGGGGTGCGTTTTGCGTTTTTTGCACTCCAAAACCAGTTCGTTTTTGATGTTCAAAAAACGCTAAGTCCTTTGTTTGCAATAGATCGTTCAGTTCGTTTCCTCTATTTTAGTATCTTTTTCCGTTCCGCGCTTTTTCCCCTCGCCGATCACCTTTCGCCTTGCCCGCCGCAGCCCTTGGTCAGCGATCATTTTGGACAACCAGGATAGGCTACCACGAGTCGGGGGGCATGTCAAGAAAAAAGTGCAGGTGACAAAAGGGCAGGTACCAGAGGTCCGGGGTCGGATTACGGGGCCTGGGAATGTAAGGACATCAATAACGCGGCACACAAGCATCGTCGGGACAACGCATGGCCCGAACCTCGACGACCGAGCTTATTTCATCAGACCGACTTGTCGATTGGTGCGCGAACCTTCGTCTTCCTCAGCCCGCTCGCGGCAATCGCCCGGTCACGGTCGCGCAGCTTTTCCAGAATCTTGAGCTTTTCGGAGAACGGAAGCGATGCCAGCCGCTTCCGCCTTTCCTTATCCTTGTCCATCCGGGCTCCTAAAGATACTTGCGCTTGAACGTCTCCCACTTGGCAAGGAGTTCATGCCGCGCCAGGATGCGAATTAACTTGTCTGCATCTACGGCATCCTGCTCGAGGAACTGTAGGATGCGCGCATGATCCTTGGCTCGCCCGGCCTGCAAGGCAATGGCTGCCAGATGTTCCGCGCCCAGCACCCAGGTCCGAACGCCCTCAACCTCAGTCTCGACAGCCTGGGTCAATGCCTCTTGTTTCAGAGCACTATGGGCTGGCCGGAATTGCACAGGCCAAGTACCCACGACGATACGTTCTCCTTCCGCCTGGCAACCACGTGCTCTCAAGCAATCATAAATAGGTCCAAGGGTAAGGAGAGAACTACCTGGAGCCGTGGGCAGCATCACGAAAATATCGACATCGGCAGTCGCCAAGGGCTCCAGATAGAAGGTCGCCCCCACTGCGCCCGCGATGGCATATTTGCCGATGACGCCGTCGTTTAACATCCCGTTGATCATTTCCAGCTTGGCTTTCAAGGCTTCCTCACCCGATCTAACTTCGCAGACGCTTCCGCAAAAGTCTGCTTTCGACCGAGCGATTCAGGACCTCGACGGTTCGTGGAAGAAGGCGTAGAATTACTATTAGCGTGGGGAGCAGACGACTATGACGAGCATACTATCCCTCCCAAGCTCGATATGAGACTCCGAGCCCGGGCGGAGGCCGAAGGACTTACGGTTGAAGCCTACGTCGAGCGCCTGGTCCGCGCTGACCAGCAGGCAGAGGACGAACTCGAAGCTTTGGCCCTTGAAGGACTGACGCGCCGGTAAGAGGTGCTTTATAATCGCGACAGGCGCTCCTGACGAACCTGTGGAACCTGGAAGCAGGTTGTCAGGCGGAGGAGAACTCCCTATGGACCCCTCGATTACCAAAGAGATTGTCGAACGGATGCACGAATTGCCTGCGGCTCAGCAACAGCTCGTGCTCGAGATCGTTAGATCGCTCGCGAGCCAGCGACCGCAAGGAGTGCTCGCAAAAGACCTGCTGGCGCTCGCGGGAGTTATAAGTGCCGAGGACGCTCGCGAGATGGCTGAGGCAATCGAGGAAGGCTGCGAAAGAGTAGACGCGAATGCCTGGTAGCTTCCTCCTTGACACCAATATTGCGGTGGCCCTCCTTGCCGGCGAGGATGCGGTCCGTGCCTCTCTCAACCAAAACGGCCTGATATTTCTGTCGAGCATCGTCCTTGGGGAGCTTTTCTACGGCGCACGGAAGTCGGCCCGCTCGGCCTCCAATCTGGCCAAGATAGAGGAGCTTGCCGCGAAATTCGTGGTGCTCAACTGCGACCTCTCAACCGCACGCCACTACGGGGAGATCCGAGACCTGCTGAGAGCAAGAGGGCGCCCCATCCCGGAGAACGACATTTGGATTGCCGCCCACGCTCAACAGTATGAGCTTACGCTCGTAACGCGAGATGCGCACTTCAGCGCCGTCGAGGGAATCAACATCGAAGCGTGGTGAGGCCCGCGAAGAGATTAGGTTAAGCTTTCGGTAAGGCAAAGAAGTCGGGGAACTCCTGGCGTCTGTTGTGGGCTCGCATGGCGCAAACATTCTCTTTTGTGCCTGCGCCTCACGAGCGCGCGCAAAATCGTTGTCATCGCGTCTAACCTGTGGCCTGCGTTGACGTTTCAATGCTCCCCAACACAAAAGGCAATGTCGGCGCCACCGGCGCTACCCCGCTCCAGGACCGCGATTACAAGCTGATCCGCCGGCGAATCGCAGTCCGCAGCCGGACCGGCCCCACGAGCCCGGAGACCAAGAGCGGCGAGTCTTTACTGTAATGTTTCCAAGTTGCGAAAGTGGAGCGGGCCCCTGGCGGCTTGGGCTTCCCTTGGGTATACCACTCTGGTATGGCTTTGATGGCGCCGTCGGGTGCGTACTCATTCTCGGGGGGCAATTGTTCATCGCCAATCAAGCGATTGACCCACTGGTTCGTAACCAGCACCTCGAGCTTGTTCTCGCCGTGCCGGGCGGCGCTGGTGATGTCCACCCGGTAAGGCGGTTTCCACAACAAGCCGAGACCCTTGCCATTCAGGCGAACCTGCGCCATCACGTGCACCCAGCCGAGATCGAGGTATAGCCGCCGCTCCCCCGACGCCGCGCCGGGCGAAAGCTTGACCTGCTTGCTATAAGTGGCCGTCCCGGAGAAGTATTTCACTCCCGGATCGGAGTGCTTGTGCAGCGAAATCAATTCCGGCAGCGTGACCCCCGAGGGCGCGCCGAAGTTGGGTGGGAAGCTGACCTGCCACGGGCCTGAAATCTGGACAGGCTTGCCGATTCCCGAAATCTTGAGCGTGGATTTGCCCGCAGTACCCTCCAAGGTGTAATTGCCATCTTGCCAGAAGAGCAGTCCGGAGCCTGGACCGCTGGCCCATTCGACCTCCGGAGGCTCGAGGGGGCCGGGGCTTGCAGCCGCCGCCAGCGTCCTGATGCGCTCCTCGCTCAACGCTTCTTTGAAGAGTTCCGGATCGCTCATATCTCCGTCGAAGTATTCTGCCCCATCGCGTTCGCGGGCATCGCTGACGCCGGGATGAACAACGGCGCCGGAGGCCTCCGCCTGCCCCACCAGCTTGCCATCAACATACACTGATGGAGCGCCTGCCTTATAGACCAGCGCCACGTGCGCCCAACCCGAAATCGGCATGGGCGTCCAAATCACGGTGTGCCAACTCGAGTGATCGCGCTCGAGCACCGCCACGCCGTTGCGCCCCGCCAACAGCCCGCAGGACACATGTCCGGAGCCATACACCGTGTCGCCTTCGGGCGGGGAGATCACCAGGCTTCGGTTGGGCACGTCACGTCTCTTATCGCCTTTTGCCGTCAGGTAAGTATCCAGGTCGGGCTTGATCCATACACTAATGGTGAAGTCGTTCGTTATGTCGCGTTGACGCCCAGCCTGAAAAGCGGGGAAGGGATCTGCTGTCGCGATCGGCTTGCCGTCCTTCGAGATGGCGAGGAGATGCCGCGCCGTGGCGGGAGAGCGAAATACCACAAACACCGATCCCGCCGGGCCGAGTTGCAGCGGCAGGCGAATTCCGGCCTCAGTCTTGTCGTAGATCTCGAGCGGGATGATCTCGCCGGTCTCGGGGTGCCAGAGTTCTGGTTGCTTGTCCTTGACCCGGAAGGTGCAGACCACGTCTTCCGCGCGGCGGCGGCGATTGGCCACGAAGTAAATCTCGGCGTCGCCCGCGCGGCGATGGATGAAGTTAATGGGAGCGTCGCCCGAGCGGGAAGTGGTGGCGCAATCGGGTGTGATGCCCAGCTTTTCGAGCACCGTCGCCAGGGGCAGTCCCCAAAAAACTCGGCCCTTGCCGTAGCTCCGGTCCGTGACGGTGGTGCCGTTGAGATCGCCCCAAACCTCATCGGCGATCTGGCGCAATTCCGAATCGCTCGCAGGGTATCCGGCAAGCCCGGGATTCGCCACAGGCTTGGGTCCCACCACCGCGATGCCTTCCCTGACCATGTCTCGCACTTTGCGCAGCACCTCGAGATTGAGGCGTTTATCCTCGGGAAGAATCAACACGCGATAGCTCAGGCCATCCGGCAGGATGATCGCTCCATTCTTGCCTTTCATGCGGGTCAGAATGGCTTCCTCATTGGCGACATCGTAGTAGTAGCCCTCCGGAGGTGTGGGCTTCAACTGTTCCGGATAGACCGGAGTGTCCACGGGAACCTCCACGCCGATGTAGTAAATCAGGTCAGCGACCAGCGTTCCCTGGCGCAGCATGTTTTGGCTGCGGGCCGCATAATCAAGCCAGCCGGCCAGCCCATCATGTATTGTGTTAGTGCGATCGCATTCCCATCCCCAGGGGCCCATCGTCATGCCAGGGAGAGCCGTCGGGTGGGGCTGCATGGCGTTGCGATGGAAAATGTACTGATTGAGCCCCTGCGTGTACATCAAATCGCCTTGCCCTTTCATCTGGTAGGGGTAATTCTGCCACTTGGCGAAGACCAGGTCCCCGGTGAAGGATTCCGCGCCTACAACCGGTTTTCCAAACACGTGTCCAATCGAGCCGGCAAGCTTCACGCTGTAATTGTTATTTCCCTGGCCTACCCAAAACTCGCCCATGGGCACGTCGAGGTGCGAGCCGCTTTGCAGTTCTTCGAAAGGCCCGCCGCTGTAAGGCTCGGCATAGGCTTTCAGCTTGTTCTCACGGCAACGCTCCGCAAAGCGGCCATAGTAATAGTCTCCCATAAGGTCGGCGCAGGTACGGCGAATATCCCAAAGGAAGCGCTCAGAAACCTCCACGCTTCCCACCACGCGGCCAGTCATGGCGGGCAGGTACTTGAGCAGCTCGTAGCCGCGTCGCTTGGCAAACTCCTGCGGAAATTCACGCGTCCAGTTCTGCATCCCTGTTTCGTAGCTGTCGATGAGTCCACCGGCCAATCCTTGTGCCGCCAGCGGGCCCAGCGCCTGCAACAGTTCGCCGAAGAAGTGGTCGAAATGAAAGTCGTAGGCCTCGCGGCTGAACTTGTCGCATTCGAGTCCCCATCCGCCATCCGGAGCGGGATGGTTCTGCACGCCCGTGGTGGTTTGTCCGATGCGCAGGACCGTCCACATTCCTTCCGGCGCGGCCCAACTCAATCGGCTGTCGGTGTCCATGTAGGGGGTTATATCGACGACCTGAGAAGGAGCGATGATCGACCCGCGGGGGACTTCTACGCCGTCCGCACCGTATCCGGGATTACGCATGAAGTTGGCCTTGCGCGTCCAATGGGGAATTCGCGCCGCGCCGCTCATGCGGAAGTCGGTGATGCGCACCGCTTGCCAAGTCAGGAGGCGGTAGAACTTGGCGCGTACGGCGGAGAAACTTGCCGTAGCGGGAAACTCCACCGATTCCTCTCCGCTATCGCCCGGGTCAAGGTCACAGACCTTGCGGAACTCGACACCGTCGTCAGAAACCTCGAGCCAGCCGGGCGTTTGCGCGTGCCCGTGGGAAGGGGGTGGCGCCCCAGGCACAGCGACGCCGTAAGCCGTCAACGAGCGCGCCTCGAACGGCTCGGAGAATTCAAGCAGGAGAAACGCGGGCTTGTCCGGAGTGGGGCGAAGTTCGACACCAATTCGCGGATCGGCGTAGATCAACACGCCTCTGTCAACCGCGCCAGCGTTGGTGCCGGCTCTTTGCAGGTTCTGTTCCCACATCTGGCTTTCACCTTCCAGCCCGGGGAACGCCAGCACAAACGCGTCACGATAGTAACCCAGCTTGGTCAGCGGTTGCTTGAGTGTGGCGACGACGCGTCGCCCTCCTCGCACCAGCGTTTCGCTCCAGGTAAATTGTTTCATCGAAAATTCGGGAGTAATCCACGGGCCGCCACTGGATGACCATCCGGGGCAGTTCATGATGTCGAACTCGATCTCCAGCCGCTCAGCCTCTTTGGCCGCGTGGTGAAGCAGCCGCGTGTGTTCGGAGCTGCTGTAGTCCACCGGGCCTTTGGGAATGCCCGTGCCGACTTGAAAGATCTGGAAGCCGCGAATGCCCGCGCGCTTCATGGCCTCAATATCCAGGGTGATCCCTTCGGCGGTGATGTTGCCGTTCATCCAATGCCACCACGTTTTGGAGTAGGCGCCTGGGGGCGGTTGGCGGAATGCCGTCTCAAGCGCGCCTAGCGTTTCCGCGCCGAAATTGATCCGCGGCTTGAAGCCGATCAGAGTCACCGCTCCTGCTGCGAAGCTCTGAATGAATGTGCGTCGTTTCATGTGAATCCTCTCCGTGTGATCGCTCTCGGCGGCTTGTTGCCAAACCGCCCGCAAAAAAATCAACTGAATCGTGTGGGAGAAAAACCTACCTCCCTTGCAGAGGAAAGTAAAGTGATTTTGCCCGAGCCGATCTCAGGCGGGGGAAGAAAATCGCAGCGGCGATTGCTGCGTCTGTCAATCCAAACGCATGGACCTAATTTGATGTGGAGGGGGAATTTCCACTTTTCCCATATTTCTCACTTTTTTGCAGTTTCCCGCGCCCTCGGCACAAGCATCCCTTGTGTTCTCAAGGGGTTAAAACGACACTAGAAGGCATGTAGAAAGTCCTATGTATGTCTCATTGTTGTACACTTTTCGGCTCGGCCGCCCGATGCTACGCTATATATGTAGCCTCCTCCGTCGCGCCAAAAAACAACTGCGGAGATTCGCGACCTCGTCGTGGCGATGATGGCCCAACGGCTGATCGATCCTTGCGCGAAGTTGGCCACCACCCGCGCGTGGCACACTAGCACGCTGGCCGAAGAGTTAGGGATTCAGGAGCCGACCGAGCAGGAAGAGAAGCGCGAGGGGATTTGTGTGCTACGCACCCGCGAGGCGACTGCGCGACGAATTGAGCCTTTTCCCCGCGGCAATAATCCTGCCTAGCGAACCTGCCCCCGATCGTAGTATCCTGCGACTACACAGCTTGCAAGAAAGAACTGGATACCTCGACGGATGCCTGAGAAGCCTGAAGACAAAGCGCGCAAGACGATTGACCAGCTCCTTACTGTGGCTGGCTGGACAATTCAAGATACCGACGAGGCTAATGTTGCGGCCAGTCGTGGCGTAGCCATCCGGGAATTCCCCCTGAAGTCCGGTTACGGTTTCGCCGACTACCTGCTTTACGTGGATGGTGTCCGGGCAGGGGTCGTCGAGGCCAAGAAAGAAGGTGAGACTCTCAGCGGGTACGAGATTCAGACCGAGAAATACAGCGTCGGCTTGCCACCCGAGCTGAAGCCTTACCGCAAGCCGCTGCCGTTCTGCTACCAAAGCACCGGCATCGAAACACACTTCACCAATCTCATGGAGCCGGATGCGCGCAGCCGCAGGGTCTTTGCCTTCCATCGCCCTGAGACGCTGGCCGAGTGGGTCATGGCGGAATCGAAATCGCCCGGCTCGACCTTGCGCGCCCGCCTGAAGTGCCTTCCACCGCTTATTGAAGAAAAACTCTGGCCAGCACAAATCAAGGCGATTCGAAATCTCGAAATTTCGCTCGCTGAAAGTCGTCCACGGGCCCTTGTTCAAATGGCTAGTGGTGGAGGTAAGACAATTACTGCCTGCAATTTCTGTTACAGGCTAATCAAGTATGCAGGCGCGAACCGAGTGCTTTTTCTGGTTGATCGCAGAACCCTGGGCCTCCAAGCCAAGAGGGAATTTGAGCAGTTCACCACGCCTGAAGAGCATCGCAAGTTCACCGAACTCTATAACGTCCAGCACTTGCAATCGAACAAGCTTGATCCGGTGGCTAAGGTCTGCATCACCACGATCCAACGTCTCTATTCTATGCTCAAAGGCGAGGCGGATAGCGAAGACCCGGAGCTTGAAGATAAGCCGCTTGGCACGCTGGAGACATTGCTCAAGGAGCCGGTGCCCGTCAGTTACAACCCCACCGTTCCCGTTGAGTTTTTCGATTTCATCGTGGTGGATGAGTGTCATCGCTCGATCTACAACTTGTGGCGCCAGGTGCTTGAATACTTTGACGCCTTCCTCATCGGCCTCACGGCAACGCCCTCCAAGCAGACCTTTGGCTTCTTCAACCAAAACTTGGTCATGGAGTACAACCACGAGCAGGCCGTCGCCGATCAAGTCAATGTCGGCTTCGATGTGTACCGCATCCGGACCGTTGTCAGCGAGCACGGATCAACCGTGAATGCCGGCTTCTGGATTGATAAGCGCGACCGCCAAACCCGCCGCATTCGCTGGGAGCAACTTGATGAAGACCTTTCTTACAGTCCCGGCCAGCTTGACCGCGACATCGTCGCTCCGGATCAGATCCGCACCATCATCCGCTCGTTCAAGGAAAGGCTTTTTACGGAAATCTTCCCCGGCCGCACCGGACACTACGAATCTGCCGACGCTGCCAGAGGGATGGGCTTGGGCAGCGTTGCCTCAATTGGGCGAGTTAAATCGGGGAAGGTCCAGGCACAGGCCCCGCGATGATGCTCGTCTGTTCGGCGGTACGTACCCCTTTATCCAAACAGGTGACGTCAAACGGTCAGGAGGCTACATTAGAAATCACTCGCAGACGTACAGCGATGCCGGACTCGCACAAAGCCGGCTCTGGCCCGCTGGAACGCTTTGCATCACGATTGCCGCCAACATTGCGGAAAGTGGAATCCTGACTTACGAGGCTTGTTTTCCCGACAGTGTGGTCGGGTTTAGAATGGAAGGACACGACCAGACAGTCCGATTCTTTCAGTTCTTCCTCGATACAGCGAAGGCTGAGCTTTCCCGCTTCGCTCCAGCGACAGCCCAGAAGAACATAAATCTGGAGACGCTTTGTGATCTTGCTATTCCTTTGCCGCCTTTCGCCGAGCAACAACGAATCGTCACCGAAGTCGAGCGGCGCTTATCCGTCATCGACGAACTTGAAATGCAAGTCGGGGCCAACCTAAGGCGCGCCGAGCGGCTGCGCCAGGCCGTCCTGAAGCGTGCCTTCGAGGGCAAGCTTGTTCCTCAGGATCCGAACGACGAGCCCGCCAGCGTGCTGCTCGAGCGCATCCGTGCTGCCTCCAGCAGTGGCAAACACTCAAGCAAGAGCACCGGCAGGAGTGCCGGTGCCACTGCCGGTGCCGCCACCAGTGGCACAGCCACTCCTGGCTGCGCAGACAAGAACAAAGGAACAGGCAAGAGTGCCTGTGCTACCAAACACAAATGAGCTACAAATCATGACCTTCTATCGCCGCAATCTTCCCCACTGGCACCCGGAGGCGAAAACCATCTTCGTGACTTGGCGGCTTTATGGGTCATTGCCCAGAGGCCTGGGTGGCACAGCCACTCCTGGCTGTGCAGACAAGAACAAAAGCACAGGCAAGAGTGCCCGTGCTACCGCAGGCCCTCATGCTACGAAGTGGGGGAGGGAATTTCGAAGGATGGACGCGGTGCTGGACCGGGGCGCCTTCGGCCCGGTCTGGCTTCGCGACCCCGAGATCGCCGGCATCGCTGAACGGGCGATCCGCCGCGGCCAGGAATTGGAACAGTACATTCTGCATGCCTATGTGGTCATGCCGAATCACGTGCACGTGCTCCTGGCACCCCTCCTGCCGCTTGCACGGATTACCGGCGGCATCAAGGGAGTGTCGGCACGTGACGCCAATTCGGTCCTCGGCCTCACCGGAAAACACTTTTGGCAGGACGAGTCCTTCGACCACTGGGTTCGGAACGTAGCTGAATTCGAACGCATCCGCTTGTACATCGAGTACAACCCGGTTATGGGGGGTTGGTCGAGCGGCCTGAGGATTGGCCCTGGTCAAGTGCTTCCAAGGGCACAGGTAGCACAGCCACCCCCGGCTGTGCTGGGAAAAACAAAAGCACAGGCAAGAGGGCCTGTGCTACCACTGGCAAGCCCACAGGCAAAGGTGCCGGAAGGAGAAGTGACCTAGACAATGCCGCATAAGGACAAAGGAACGACGGATCCCGGATACGAAAACCTCAATGGCCAAGTGGTGGTCCGCAACACAGGCCATCGGGGCACTGACTTCGGCCAGTACGTTTATGACCTGCGTTGCAAGCACTGTGGGCATGTGTATGGCGCGAACGGCAGCGACACCCACGAGCGCAAATGCCCGGCCGCGAAGGGCTTCCGTTGTGATGGAGAATCACGAATATGGGACATACCATCGAAACAGAAGCACATCTACTTAAATTGATCGGTCACTACGAATCCATCAGGCTCGATTTCAAGGCGTCGGCCTTCCTAGCTCAGTCGCCGGAGGAAGGCCGAGGGTTCCAGCGCGACGCTGACGGAAGTGCCGGCGCCGGGCTGGCCCCCTCGAGCGAGTAAAGGCGGTGGGTATTGGATCACGAAAACGTTCGGTTCTTCTACCGCGTCCATGGTGTGCTCCGCATGGCTGCGCGAGGAATCCGCGAAGAGGACGTGGCTCGCGTGATCTCGGAGGGCAAGGAGATCGAGAACTACCCCGAGGACAAACCCTATCCCAGCCGGCTTCTCCTTGGCTGGGTGGAAGACCGGCCGATTTGTCGCCGCAACCGCAGGCCATGACATAATTGTGATCACGGTTTACGAGCCTGACCCCAGCCTGTGGGAACCGGGCTTTGAAAGGAGGAGGCCATGAAGTGCGTAGTCTGCAAGCAGGGCGAAACCCGCCCGGGGCGCACGACGGTGACGCTGGAAAGAAACGGCGGGGCACTGGTCGTCCGCAAGGTGCCTGCAGAGGTGTGCGGTAACTGCGGAGAGGCGTACGTCAGCGCCGAAGTCACCCGAAGCCTGCTGGCGTCGGCGAGCGAGACCCTGCGTGCCGGTGTCGAGCTGGATATTCGCGACTTCGCCGCAGTAGGCGGATAGCGCGCGCCGCTCTCCTTTCACTTGTCGCAGAAAGGGACCTATGCCCAACGGATCGGCAGCTATAGTCCAAAAGCTCTGGAACTACTGCAACGTCCTGCGCGACGCCGGGCTTTCGTACCAGGACTATATCGAGCAGCTCACTTACCTGTTATTCCTCAAAATGGCCGACGAGCGGAAAAAGCTACAGCCCGACCGTGCGCCGCGTATCCCTAAAGAGTACGAGTGGTCCGATCTTGTCGAGTTGGAAGGCGATGCGCTCGAAGTCCATTATCGAAAGACTCTCGAAACGCTCGGGCGCGAAAAGGGAATGCTGGGCACCATCTTCCGCAAAGCGCAGAACAAGATTCAGAATCCCGCTCTGCTGCGACGCTTGATTGCCGACCTGATCGACCGTGAGCAGTGGACCACATTGGATGTGGACGTGAAGGGTGACGCCTATGAAGGCTTGCTGGAGAAGAACGCGGAAGACGTGAAGACCGGCGCGGGACAGTACTTCACGCCGCGCGCCTTGATTCGGGCCATCGGGGATGTGACGCGTCCTAGACCGGGCGAGACCATCCACGATCCCGCGTGCGGAACAGGCGGCTTCCTCTTGGTGGCGCATGAGTACGTCAGCTCGTGCTACGAACTCGATAGCGACCAGAAACGGCACCTGCGCTTTGAGGCTCTTAGCGGCTTCGACATCGTGGACGGCGTGACGCGGCTTTGCGCCATGAACCTATATCTGCACGGCATCGGCGGGGAGGAATCTCCTGTCAAGACCGCCGATAGCCTGGCCTCTCCGCCAAGCGCCAATTACGACATCGTGATGACCAATCCGCCGTTTGGCAAGAAATCCAGCATCACAGTCATCAACGAAGAGGGTGAAGAGAGCAAGGAGAAGGCAATCTATTACCGCGACGACTTCTGGGCCACAACCAGCAACAAGCAGCTCAATTTTTTGCAGCACGCGAAATCGTTGCTGAAGATTCACGGGCGCGCCGCCATCGTCGTGCCGGACAACGTGCTCTTCGAGGGAGGCGCAGGCGAGACGGTGCGGCGGAAGCTGCTTCACGAGTGCGATGTGCACACTTTGTTGAGACTGCCAACAGGCATCTTCTATGCCCAAGGCGTAAAGGCTAATGTCCTGTTTTTCGACCGCAAACCGGCCAGCGAGAAACCATGGACGAAGACGCTGTGGATTTATGACTTCCGCACCAACCAGCACTTCACCCTGAAAACGAACCCGGTGAAGCGTTCCGACCTCGACGATTTCGTTGCCTGCTACAACCCTGAGAACCGCTTCAGGCGCAAGCCTTCCGAGCGTTTCAGGCCGTTCGACTACCCGGACTTGCTCAAGCGCGACAAAGTGAACCTGGACATATTCTGGTTGAAAGACGAAAGTCTCGAAGATTCGGCCGGCCTCGCCGATCCAGATGTTATCGCCGCCGAGATTGGCGAAGACTTACAAGCGGCCTTAGATCAGTTTTCCCAGATCGCCTCGGACTTAAAGAGTTGAGCCGGAGGCAATGTCCCCTTTTTCGCAGCACGCAAGGCATCCGCGTTACTGTCCACAAGATGTGGCCAGGGGAGTGGATCGCGATACTCCAGGCGCTTGGCGAGCGAGTCGGTGATGGCTGTTTTCGACGTTTTGCTGGAGTGTAACTCAAGGCAGAACACTGCCAATCCCGCCGCATCGAGCCGCTTCTTCACGACTTCGAGGGCAGACATCTTCTCGGCGACGAACAGAACGGATTAGCCTTCGATCAGCGCGGCCGCGATGGAATATAATGAGGCTCCCGTCAATTCCAGTGAGAGGCATGAAGCGAAATACTTTTGACTTAGAACATAGAACATTACCTGCCTCGGCTTTCTTCCTGGCGACGCTTACTCTGCTTGGTTCCTCTCAAGGGTTGGCATTCGGGCAGGAAGGGGCGACGACGGCATCAAAGCCTGCCGCCGCGCCATCGGATAAGAGCCCCGCCGCGAAGGCTCAGAACCCTAACGAAGCGGAAGCCGCCCCCGAGTCGCAATCGAGCGGTGGCCAGCGCTTGTCGAAGCAAGAAGTCTCGACGTTGCCGCTCAACAAGCGGGACTTCAGCCAGTTGCTTTTGCTGGCCTCCGGCATCATGTCAGACACCAACGGCGCCGCGAATTTCACTCAACAGTTCGCGGTCAACGGCCAACGCGGTGTGACCACGGTGTTCGCCATGGACGGGATCGATACCACCGACCCGGAAATGGGCGGGTCCACTTTCTCCAATTTCAACATCGACGCCATTCAGGAAGTGCGGTCCTTTTCCGGAGTCATGCCGGCAGAAATCGGCCATGGCGCCGCGGGTTTTACCGAGATCATCACCCGCACGGGGAGCGACGATCTTCACGGCTCCCTTTTCGAGTTCCTGCGCAATTCGGCGTTCGACTCCCGCAATTTCTTTGACGAGCGCACCCCGGTCAGTCCCGGCCGTCTTCCCCACTTTGTACGCAACGAATTTGGCTTCACCCTGGGCGGTCCCTTCGTGATCCCCGGAGCTTACAACGGCCGCAAGCGCACTTATTTCTTCGGGCAGTACCAGGGATTCCGGCAGGTGCTGGGGACCACCCAGGTGCTTCCGGTCCCTTCCGTGCGGGAACGCCAGGGTTTGGACACCACCGCCTTCCCGGGCGACACCTTGCTGGTGCCCGTCAACCCGCAGATCAGCGCCGTGCTAGCCCGATATCCCTTCCCCGATGATCCCCAGGGGCCGTTCGGCGACCGCACCTATGCGGCCTCCGCCCCCGTCTCGACGGTGACCGATCAGTTCTCGATCCGCCTCGACCATCGCATCTCCGGGCTATCGCAATTCTTTGCCCGCTTTAGCTTCAACCAGGTCAATGGCCCATTGACCAATCCCGATCAAACGGCGATCGACCCCAGTTTCGCCATCCGCTTTTTCGATCACCAACGCAACGGCGGCTTCCATTACACGCGCACGGTGAGCCCGCAATTGATCGCTGAGACCACGGTTGGGGTGGAACGCAGCACGCCGTTTTTCCCCACCATCAACACCACGCAGCCTGGCCTGGTTTTTGGCGATGGGCTGTTCGAAGCGTTCAACAACGCGGCTGGGACCAACATCGGCGCATTTACATCATTGATCCAAGCCCGGCAATCGTTCTCCTTCGTTCACGGACCCCATTCCATGAAGTGGGGGTTTGAAGCTCGCTTCAATCGCGACACCACGGTCTATGACATGAACCCGAACAGCCTTTACACGTTCGGCGGAGGGACGGCCTACGCGCAATCCGCGATCCCTTCCGTAAGTGGACTGCACAACATCCAAGCCGGCGACCCGCTCCCGGATACCCTCAGCGCCTTTCTCACGGGGACGCCTTTCAGTTATACGGTTTCCGGCGCGCCTGCGTATTTTCCGCAAGGGAACAAGCTGGGCGAAGCTGCGGCAAGGCGTGCTGCTTACAATTTCTATTTTCAGGACGCGTGGAAGGTCTCACCGCGATTGAGCCTTAATTATGGATTACGCTACGAGGTCAACTCGCGCATAAGCGAAGCTCACCACCTCACCGCGGAAGCTCATGTCGTAAATCCCCAGGGTGTGCAGACGGTTCCTTGGGCGACAGGCGCCACGATACAGTACTTGCTCAATCCCCAGCCACCCTACGGCTTCGACTGGCGAGGCTGGGGGCCGCGCTTGGGTCTCGATTGGCAAGTTACGGAGCATACGGTCTGGCACGCCGGCGCCGCCATTACCACCCTCTTGACCAATCTCTGGCAGAACAACTTCCTCACCGGACTCATCCCTTATACGGTGGGCCCGTTGGTGACCGCCCAGCCAAACGTCGCCGTGCCTTTTGCCAATTCTGTGACCGGCATCGCGTTTCCTCCCCTCTACACCGTGGAAGGCCAGCAAATTTACACGCTGGGCTCAACCAGTGCCGTCCCGCCGAATACCCAATTCGATATGTTGCGATTCCAGCGCGATCTTACGGCGCTCACGCCCGGGCACGAACTTCAGTTGCTGGGATTCGGAGGGATTACCCCGGATTTCCGCAATGGATACATCGGAACCTATACCGCGGGCTTCGAACACTCGATCGGTGATGTGCAGTTCAGCGCCTCCTATGTAGCCACGGTGGGGATCCATTTGTCCGCCATGCAGGTGGTCAACGGATACCCGGGCGCTAGCCCCGAGTTTGCCCCCTTCTTGCAAACCGATTCCAGTGGCAACGTGATCGGCGGCTACGGGCCTTCCTACTTTATTACCACACGATCGCATTCCACCTATCACGCCTTGCAGACCGGCGTCGTGAAAACTTCGGCGCGCCTGGGTTTGGTTTTTCAAGGAGGCTACGTTTACAGCAAGTCGCTCGACGATACCAGTGCCGTCCTGGGTGGCTTTTTCGGCACTCCGGATCCGGTTCTGCAAACCCTGCCGCAAGACCCTCGCCGTCCCGGACTCGAAAAAGGCCCCTCCACATTTGACATGACGCATGTCTTCACCCTCAGCTTGATTCAATCCCTGCCTTTGGACCGCGCCAGCTTCCTGCGCCCTGTGAGCAAAAAGCTCACCTCAGGCTGGCAAATCCTGAATATCACCACCCTCACCTCTGGCCCTCCCTTCGGCGTGTACTCGGGCATTCAGCAGACCGGCATGGGAATCGGAGGCGCCGACCGTCCCGATCAAATCGCCCGGCCGGTTCTTTCCACCAGCCGCACGGTGCGGGAAGATTACTTCGGAGAGGGTAGCCACAACGCTGACTTCTTCCACATTCCCATCGGCGTTCCCGGCGGCACCGGGCCTAACCAGGGCGTCTTTGGAACCCTCGGACGGAACACCTTCCGCGCGCCGGACTTTCACGCTTTGGATTTCTCCTTGATCAAAGATACAGCCTTCGGTCGCCGCGGCAACACTGAAGCCATGATCCTCCAGTTTCGCGCCGAGTTTTTCAACGCGTTCAATTTCGTCAACTTTGGCCTTCCCCTCAACATCATTCGCGGCACCGGCTTCGGGATAATCAACAAGACCGCAGGCACCTCCCGCCAGATTCAGTTTTCGCTCCGGTTGATTTTCTAGCAGGTTGCGGGAAACCCCGTTTGGCCTGTCATTCCGATCCGTCAGTCCGTCAGTTGACGGAAGAGGAATCTCGCTCTGATTCTCTCCAATCTGCCCCAATGGACCGGCAGAGCGAGATTCCTCGCTCCGCTCGGAATGACAGCTTGGAGGAGTTTTTTCACTGGCTGGCGCAGAGCGAAGCTCTGCGGTTTTGAGGGGTTAGAAATCCACCAAGGCGCCGGGCTTCGCTCAGAATGACAGGTAACTCCAACTTCAGTACGCAGTATCGAAGGAATGGCGGAGGGAGAGGGATTCGAACCCCCGAGCCCCTTTCGAGGCTAACGGTTTTCAAGACCGCCGGTTTCAGCCAGCTCACCCATCCCTCCGGGTGGGGACTAGGGGCCAGGGACTGGGGACTGGGGCCCGCTTCCCTAGCCCTCTGCTTCATGGCTCAGAATAACACCGAACGATTTTCAAACACCAGTGATTCCCCTCAGCGGTGGTGGCGTCATTTACCTGGAGGGCCGCTGTAAGTCGCACGTCATTCCCGCGAAAGCGGAAATCCAGCCTGTAAGCAGCGCGCCCCCGAACGTTTGCCGGGTGGATTCCCGCTTTCGCGGGAATGACCGGCACGTCGAAACGGGTCCCGTTCCAAATGACACCGCTACGCGCCGGAATGCGATATACTCTCACCCGATTCTCCGAGGAGGCCACTCGATGCAGCGTTGGCAGTTAACTGTTCTCGTATTGCTCTCGACCCTCGTGCTCTCTCCCGCTCCGGCAGAAGAACCAGTTTCGTTGCAGGGTTTCTCTGCGAGCGCAGCGCGGACGGAGCGCGAATGGGAGGGAAAGTTCTGCGCCATACCCTCTCCCGACAACCTACGTGATTACATGAAGCGTCTTGCGGCGCGCCCGCACCATGTGGGCTCACCATATGATAAGGAGAACGCGGAATGGATTCTCTCCCGGTTCAAAGAGTGGGGCTGGGACGCGCACATCGAGAACTTTGATGTTCTCTTTCCCACGCCTAAAGAGCGGCTGGTGGAGATGCTCGAGCCCGTGCCGTTCAGGGCCAAGCTCGAGGAGCCAACCGTCGCTGAGGACCCAACCTCCAATCAACATGACGAGCAGCTCCCCACTTACAATGCCTATTCGGCGGATGGCGACGTTACGGGCCCGCTAGTTTACGTCAATTACGGCGTGCCCGCAGATTACGAGCAACTCGAGCGGCTGGGGATTTCCGTCAAAGGCGCCATTGTCATCGCGCGCTACGGGGCGTCGTGGCGGGGAATCAAGCCTAAAGTCGGGGCGGAGCATGGGGCGGTGGGCTGCTTGATCTACTCCGATCCGCACGAGGACGGCTATTTCGAGGGTGACCCCTTTCCTACGGGAGCCTTTCGCCCTCGCGAGGGGGTGCAACGCGGCAGCGTCATGGACGACGTCCTTTACACGGGCGACCCGCTCACGCCTGGCGTGGGGGCGACCAAAAACGCCAAACGCCTCCCGCTCAAAGACGTTCAGACTATCACCAAGATTCCCGTCCTGCCTCTCTCTTACAGCGACGCGCAACCTTTGCTCGCCGCTCTCAAAGGGCCGGTGGCGCCCCAGCGCTGGCGCGGCTCGCTTCCCTTCCCTTACCACATCGGCCCCGGCCCCGCGAAGGTGCATCTCAAGGTCAAAGCAAACTGGGACCTCAAAACCCTCTACGACGTGATTGCGCGAATTGACGGCTCGAAGTATCCCGACGAATGGGTGGTGCGGGGCAATCACCACGACGCCTGGGTGAACGGGGCCGAGGACCCGACTTCCGCCATGGTCGCTGAACTCGAAGAGGCGCGCGCCTTCGGCGAACTCCTAAAGCAAGGCTGGAAGCCCCAGCGCACGCTCATCTACTGCGCCTGGGATGGCGAAGAGGAGGGGCTCCTCGGCTCGACGGAGTGGGCGGAGGAGCGCGCGGACGAACTGAGCCGAAAGGCGGTGGCTTATCTCAATTCCGACTCGAACGGGCGCGGCTATCTCTCTGTAGGGGGATCGCACTCGCTCGAGAAATTCATCAACGGGGTGGCGCGCGACATCGAGGACCCCGAGAAGAAAATTAGCGTGTGGAAGCGCAGCCAGCTCCGGCGCATCGCGGACGCCCCTTCGCCGGAAGAGCGCCAGGAAGCGCGGGAGCGTCCCGACCTTCGGATTGGCGCCCTGGGCTCCGGCTCCGACTATGGCGTCTTCGTCGATCACCTCGGCATCGCCTCACTCGACCTCGGCTACAGCGGCGAAGACGGCGGGGGAATTTACCACTCGATTTACGATGACTTCTATTGGTATACGCACTTTGACGATACTTCCTTTCTCTATGGGCGCACCCTGGCCCAGACCATGGGGACGACGGTCATGCGCCTGGCGGAGGCCCAGCTTCTGCCCTTCGACTTCTCGAACTTCTCCGACACTATTCACAAGTACCTGGACGACCTGAAGAAGCTTCTGAAAACCAAGCAGGATGAAGCTCGAGAACTCGACCAAAAGATCGAGGAGGGAGTCTTCACGGCCACCGCAGACCCGAAGAAGACCTTTGTTCCTCCGGCGCGAGAGGAGGTTCCGCCTTTTCTGAGCTTCGCTCCACTCGAGAACGCGACGGAAGCGCTTACTCAAGCCGCCCAGCGCTACCGGAAGGCGGCCGAAAAGGCCAATGCCAAGGGCGGCGTGGCGCTGGACAGCGCTTCGTTAAGCTCCCTCAATGCGCTGCTCATCCAGAGCGAGCGGAAGTTGACCAGCCCTGAGGGCCTGCCGGGACGCCCCTGGTACAAGCACCAAATCTATGCGCCCGGGGTTTACACCGGCTACGCGGTCAAAACCATGCCTGTCATCCGCGAAGCCATCGAGCAGAAGAAATGGAAACAGGCCGAGGAGGGCATTGTCGAGGTGGGCAGGATTGTCGCCTCCGAGGCCGCGCTCGTCAGCTCGGCGGCAGCGGAACTGGAGAAGATCACGAAGTAACGCGACCACTCAATCGCCTAACCTGGCCGGCGGTGAGGTTCAAGGCTTGGTCGGAGTAAAGTCGGCGAAGGGCGGAGCAACTGGTTGGGGTGGTTGCTCACCAAACCTCCGAGAAGCACTTCCAGGGCGTCGAGCAGCCGTCGATCTCCACTCTGGATGAGATAGCCGGCCAGCCGAAGCAGCCGCAGATGGCGCGCCGTGTACCTTTCAGCGCCGGGCTTGGCTGGTTTTCCATGGCTGGCGCGTAGCATGTCCATAACGCAATGGCCGGAGGACGTGACCACGCACTGGACACCCTCGAGGTTCTCCTGGTGACTCTGGAAGAACTCAGCCATGGGTACGCCGAGGGCCGCCGCTATCTTGCGCAGGGTTTTGGGCCGTGGCTCGAGGTGGCGATTTTCAATCCTCGAAAGGTACGACCCGGCGAGGCCAGAGCGTCGGCTTAATTCCTGCTGGCTGATGCCCTTCTGGGTTCGAATCTGCATGACGCGCGTTCCGATGCTCATGGGTAGCCTGCGGCGATGCTTTTTTCAGCTCAATCTTATCACATATGTAACAAAGTTCAAGCCCCTTACCAATTCTATTGACAATCGTGGGAAACGAGCTATGTTTGGTATGCGACAGAGGGATTACAAAAGGGAGGTGACGTTAAGCACTTACGGCGCGCAGGGGGCGTGCGGGCTGGGTGACTTTCTGACCGCCGAGACAGCCCCAGCGCAGGCGAGGGAACGCGCAAAAGCTGAGCCGCCATTGCCGCCCTGAAGGAAAGCACCGAAGTGCAGGTGAACTAGAGGCACGAAGCGGAAACCTGTCATGATGGGTGCGCAAAGACTGTTAGCACAACCACGGGAAGAGCGTTTCTGTGCCCAGAAAGTTTTGTGGCGCTTAGCCGCCACCAACGAGCCCACCGACCCGTCCGGGATTATATAGCAACCCCACAATCCTGCCTGATAAGCCCTGAGCCGGACGGGTCTACCTTTTTTCAAGAGTCAAGAAGCCGAGGAGTCGAGAAGTAGGGGAACCATGAGGGGCCCCGGCAAAGAGCGACGTCCATCGTCGATCGACGACGAACCCGCTTCTCGACTCCTCGACTTTTCGACCAAGCCGTGACGAATATGAGTCCCCACGAGATTCGCTTCGCTGTCGACAGGATGCTCGGGCGGCTGGCGAGAATGCTGCGCCTGATGGGATACGACGCTCTCTACGCCAACGATATGACGACGGCGCAGTTGCTCGCCATGGGACGGAGTGGGGAGCGCATGGTCCTGACTCGAGGTGAAACGGCACGGCGTTTTCCGCACCTCGATAAGGTGCTCAGCCTCAAAAGTGAAAATCCCCAAGAGCAACTCCGCGAAGTGGTGGAACGGCTTGGCCTGGAAATCCGCGCGGGGTTGTGGACGCGTTGCACGTTGTGCAACGCGCTCATTGAGCGGCTGGAAAAGCCCGCGGTAGAAGCGCTTGTCGAGGCCAAGATTTTCCAACTCTATGATGAGTTCTACCGCTGCACCGGCTGCCGACACGTTTACTGGCGCGGCTCGCACGTGGACCGAATCCTCAGAAACTTGCGGTCCCTTCTGGGCGGTACTCGGTAGTCGGTGTCGTTTGGAACGTAAGCCCTTTCGATAAGCAGCTCATTCGCGCGAAGCACCTGTCGTTACCCGCGAAAGCGGGAATCCATTCCGCAAACCTTCGGAAATGCGCTGTGGAGGGGCTGGATTCCCGTCGGCTGACGGGAATGACCTGCGACCATACCCCCCACCTGGCAAATCCACCACCCGGTACTCCAGAAACCTGACACCACCAACTCTTACCTGTCTTACCTGGCGCCTGAAACCTGCTTAGAGATACCCGAGCTCGTGCGCCAAAGCCCTGAATGGCGCGCCGCCCAGGAAAAGCTCCGCCTCTGTAGCCTCGTACCCTTGCTCGAGGGTTCGACGCAGATGCAGAGCGGCAACATCCGCGAGTTGTTGATCGGTAAGTCCCTTGCCCTCGCCTTCTCGCAACTCGGCCAGTGTGGCGCAGGAAATGGCCACGGTGGCCTTCTGCCCATCCACCAGGAAAACCACATCTATGCTGTCGCTGTGGCGCGTGGCGATGGCTGAGTAGAGGTGAACAAAATGAACTTTGACTGGAGATCGTAAGCCTTTCGAGCTGACTTCAAAGGGGGTCACAATGTAGCTCATCGTTTTTCAGCCTCAAGTCTTCTGCGGTTTGCTATGTTCGCGCCTACATCTTTAGGAATTGCTCGGCTCTCGCCCCGCAAATCGGACACGCATCGGGCGCCTTGCCAATCTCAATATTCCCGCACACCGGGCAGAGGTAGAAATCCACCCCCGTCAGGTCGTTCCCCTGCTGTAAGGCTTCGAGAGCCATCTGGTAAAGCCTGGCGTGAACTGCCTCTGCCTTCAGAGCATAGGAGAACATCCGCCCGGCTCGGTGGTTATCCGCCTTCGCCTGCTCCAGCATGGGCGGGTACATTTCCGTGTATTCATAGGTTTCCCCCGCTATCGCCGCACGCACGTTGTCTGAGGTCACGCCGACGCCGTCCAGGGCGGCCAAATGCCCCAGAGCGTGGATGGTCTCGGCTTCCGCGGCGGTTCGGAACAGTCGCGCCACATTGCGGAAACCTTCTTGCTCAGCCTTTTTCGCAAAGGCCACATACTTCCGGTTCGCCTGACTCTCACCTGCAAACGCGGTTTTGAGATTATCTTCAGTCGTAGCCATGATAGCCCCCTTAATATATGTGATGTGGTCGGGATCCGCGTCCTTGCCAGGGCGCGATCGATGATGAATCTTATCGAGCCCTTCGCAGATAAATCCGCTTCCCTTATTTGTATACACTGGATATGGAAGTTGGGCAAGGGACAAGAAGACCGTGGCAAGTGACGGGCACTTTTTGCATCCGTCACGTAAGAACTTCGCTGGGAAGCAGCGCGCTCGATCTGAGCACGAGGGTAGCCTATTTGTTTTCAATAGGATAGGCAAGCGATGGATTGGCCCGTGACGTGCTAACCCTAAAGCGGGGAAAAAAGTGGCATGCTCTGCGGATGGCATGGTGACCACCCCAAAAGGAGAAAATCCAATGGCTATTGACCAGGTTCCAGAAAAGCAAGTCCTTGACATGGAGCCGGAAAGGTCCGGCTCACGTGGCCAGCTTCTACTCATCCTCCCAGTGCTTGCCGCGTTGATCGTAGGTGAAATTTACGGCATCCACAAGATCAACTCGACTCGCGACGCCCTGGAAGCGCAGCAAGCTCAGACCCGTAAGCAACTGGCGGCGGAATTCCAGGACCAACTCGTCAGCCGCTTGAGCGCCATCGAAAATGCTAATGCGCAGCAATTCGACGCCCTCAAGGACGAATTGGACTCTGCGGCCAAACGCCTGGGTGCGACGGGCGGTGAACTGAAACGCGCCCGTGCTACGGTAGCTCAGCTTCAGAAAGAACAACACGAAGAGGCCGAACAACTTCAAGCTGAATTGGCCCAAAAGGCCGACCAACAGCAAGTGGGCGCGCTAAACCAGGACGTTTCAGCGCAGCGCACCGACCTCGATAACACCAAAAAAGTGCTCGACACTGTCCGCTCCGACCTCGGCATGGCGCGCAGCGAAATGGGCACCCTGATCGCCCGCAACCACGATGACATCGAGCAACTCCGTAAATTGGGCGAACGCGATTACTTCGAGTTCACGGCCAACCGGAAGACTCTGGCGCGCGTGGCCGGAGTCGGCTTGACCCTGACCAAGACCAACGTGAAGCGACACCGGTTCAACATGGATTTAGTGGTCGATGATGTCCAGGTGCAAAAGAGAGACCGCACCATCAACGAGCCGATCTTTTTCTACGTGCACGGTTCAAAGAGGCCCTACGAATTGGTTGTGAATGAAGTGAAATCCAATCAGGTGAAGGGTTACGTGAGCACACCCAGAGGCGTCAAGGAAGTGGCGTCGAGTTCTGTGGGGGGCCAGTGAGCGCGTCTTAGGGGAGGCCCGGTGGACAAAAGGGACCGGGCTTCCCCCCTGACCGGCTCGATCCCGCTCGACCTCCAAGCAAACTGGATGACGCCCTACCTCCGTTCATTCTCTGAAAAACCGTTAAACCTGTCATTGCTTCCTGCCGATGGTAAATAATGCATAGCGTAGTGGAGCCTTTGGGGGAGGTCATAGTCGAACAGGCTTGGGGATGCGTGTGGACCGATCACCGAAATCAGGTAAAGGGGAAGGGGACTGGAACAGTCAGGCTTCGTGACTGGGAGCTCCCCCTTCGATCAGGCACCTCGTAATAACTTGCGCTCCAAGAGCCGCAACCGAGACTGCGCGTCCTCCAGGAAATTTCTGCGCGTTCCCTGGCGATGAAGGACAAAACCCAGCGACCGGCTGAGACGCTAACGACGCGAGAGAAGATGATCGTAGCTCGCGTTGCACTAGCAGGTTGATGAAAAAGTCGAAAAGACGCCTACTTTGCCGTACTGCAGCAATCGTAAGCTCCTTGTTTTCAGCCTAGGCTATATTCCTAGCAACCCGAAAAAGGGTTTTTCA
>Ga0315282_10002933_pt1 | contig 30913 bp, 40 predicted proteins | sample YL17G07_20_MG_FD_203693 | JGI IMG/M metagenome (GOLD analysis project Ga0315282, IMG submission 203693) | Sediment microbial communities from Yellowstone Lake, YNP, Wyoming, USA - YL17G07_20 | ecosystem: Environmental > Aquatic > Freshwater > Lake > Sediment | place: USA: Wyoming | collected... | reverse complement strand
GGGATTCTAGGATGGGCTGGGCTCCACGCAATTGGCGGCATCATAGGCGGATTCATCGGAGCAATGGTGGTTACAAGTTTGGTCGCTAGAGGTTTTCCAACAATGGGTGCAAGGAAATAGAGCGCGCGCTAGGCATATAAGAGGCTCAAGATTTACTCCGAGAAGCAAGGAATAACGTCTGAAAGGTGGGCATTTTGAGCATCCAGTTGAATCCGATAGGCTTTGTAAAAACGAAGTTTGCTGGTGAAGAGATGAGAAATCAGCCGGTTGAGGAACTGGAAGCGGATATTGAAATTCTCGACGAATACGCCGATGGTCTAGAAGCCATTGATGGTTTTTCTCATCTGCTAATTCTCTTTTACATGCACAACATCACCGCGGAAAACAGAAAACGGCTCAAAATCAAGCCTAGAATCGTTACCAAGTATGGACTGAGCCTGGAAGAGGTCCCCTTGGTTGGAGTGTTCTGTTTGGACTCGCCTAACAGGCCTAATCCTATAGGCTTGTCTGCAGTTAGATTGCTGTGGAGAAAAGGCAAAATCCTACATGTCAAAGGAATAGATGCTCTTAATGAAACGCCGGTGCTAGACATCAAACCCTACTCTCCAGCGAGAAAAATCGAGAAATTCGAACTGCCAGAATGGTACAAAGAAATAATAGTCAAAGCAAGAGCAAAAGGCCACAACATAACCGATTTCTGAATGGTCTTTAAACCGTCCAGAGCGTGCGAGATAACATCGATACACAATGCGCGTTAGCGCGCGCGAATGTACCGTTTTCGTGTGCGAACACCCTCAACGAGCTCGAGTTACTTCCAAGCTGGATTTTTGTCCGATGAACGTTGAGAAAGATGTCCTAAGGAAAGCTAGGGAAGAATATGAAAAACCTGGCGTGGGAAGATTAGCTCATGCTTCTGCACTGGTGGAGTCAGAAGGTTATATGAAGTGGACCAGAGTCGAAGACACGATGGAATTTGCCAGAAGGATGAGTTTCGCGAAGCTTGGTGTTGCCTGCTGTGTAGGATTAGCCGAGGAGGGAAGAGTACTGACGGATATTCTCGAATGCAATGGCTTTCAGGTGACTTTCGTATTCTGCAAGACTGGTGGTGTTCCAAAGGAGGAGTTGGGACTGAAAGACAGCGAGAAAGTACATCCCGGCACCTTCGAGCCTATTTGCAACCCAGTAGCACAAGCTCTAATCATGAACAAGGCGAAAACAGAGTTGAACATAATTGTAGGACTCTGCGTGGGGCATGACTCCACCTTCATCAAGTATTCCAAAGCACCCATAACAGTCTTAGTTGCTAAGGACAGGGTCTTGTGCCACAATCCTGTTGGAGCATTATACACTGCAAAGGGATACTACAAACACAAGCTCTACGGCACGCACAGTGCACGCACCGGAATCGAAGCACCCTAGATTTGCAGTATAGTATTACCATCCTGTTTCTGTCCTCTTCACAAAGAGAAACTTGGCCAGATCATTGAGTGCCAGCGAGAACGTAGCAGTACAGAACGCCACAAACAGAGTCTCAGTCAATGGTAGAGGTTTGAGGCCTGGGATTCCCGTCGTCGCCACTATTGTTGCAACAATCATGCTCAGTACTATTGCTGTCAGCAGGGTCTTGCTTGGTCTCGACTCCCAAAAATGCCCTCTTTCTCTTACGTTGAATATAAAGAACATGGCAAAATAAAACAATATTTCAAAACTGAACGTGTACAAGGTTTCGTCGGCTGCACTCAAATGGAACACATTGAGTCCCACATACAGCAGCCCAAATGATTCGATAACAATCAGCGTGCTGAGCACCAGCGATGTTTTTACTATGCCACCTATGTTCCAAGTGTTAGGTTTCTGTGACCATCTCAGATCGTCTGTAGACAATGCTATCTTAACGAAGTCAGTCATGAAGAAGAGGAGCACTATGGCGAACGCCGAGACGACGTAATTACCCGTTAAGATAAAGGACAGGACTACGAAAATGGCAGTCTGCAGGGTTCTCACTATCTTGCTCAGTATCCATGCAGATATTCTTTCGTAGATCACTCTTCCAATTCGGACCAAGTCAACTATGCTGGTCAAACCCTCATTCGTCAGCACGACACTGGCTGCGCCCTTGGCTACGTCTGTTGCGGAGTTCACTGCTATGCCCACTTCCGCCTGTCTTAGCGCTGGTGCATCATTCACTCCGTCACCTGTCATGCCCACAACCTGCCCTGTGGCCTGAAGGCTTTTCACAATCGCGTATTTGTCCTCGGGATATATCTCCGCGAACCCATCGCTTTTCTCGGCTGCTTGCGCCGCCTCTATTGGTTTTTCTTTTATGAATTCTTTCAAGTCCGCAGCTCTAATTACCTGTTCGCCGAGCCCTACTTCAGCTGCAACTTCCTTTGCTATTGCAAGAGCGTCTCCTGTCAGCATTTTCACGGATATCCCTAGGTGCTTAAGCTCTTGTATCAGCTGCTTCGAATCAGACCTAGGCATGTCGTGAAGCGCCACTAGACCGACGATCTCAGGCGACTTGTGATCATATACCCTCGCGACCGCCAGAGTCCTATAGCCTCTTGCGGCAAACATGCTCATCCGTGATTCCAAGTCCCTCAATGAGGCCTCCTGAAGCCTGCAAGCATTGGCTATGATGCTGACAGCTCCCTTCAGAACCTTGAATTCACTGTTGTCTCCTTGCACCAAAGCTTCAGTTCTCCGTGTTTTCGCGTCAAAAGGAACAAAATCTCTTTGTATGAATGAAGAAACTGGCAAATTCTCCAATTTGGCCTTGACAATGAAGGCGTTATCTATAGGATCTTGGTTAGCCTCTTGAGAAGCCAGGGCCCCATATAGTATTACATCTTTCTCAGTAAACCCATTCAGAGGGATCACGTTTGCCACTGAAAGCTTGTTCACTGTTATTGTGCCCGTCTTGTCGGCGCAGAGCACACTCATCGTTGCCGCATCTTCAGAAGCGCTCAGTCTAGTAACGAGTACGCCTTTTTTGGCCAACTCCATAGAGCCCAACGCCATACTGACAGTGAACATCGCCGGCAAGGCAACAGGTATCGCAGACAATAACAGGACTAGGATTATTGGCAGCACATCCAAAAGACTGATTCCCTCAAACGCTGAAACGGCTACAGCCACGATGATCAACGAAAAAACTATGAGCAAAAGCCACTTAACGACGTTCGAAACGACTTCTTCCATGTGAAGTTTTGGCCTTGCAAGCTGCACCAACTGGGCAGTTCTTCCAAAATACGTTTTCAACCCTGTTGATACGACGATGCCGTCCGATTCGCCTCTCTTGACAACGGAACCAGAATACAGAACATCACTTGGCTTTTTGTCTATTGTCATTGACTCACCTGTCAAGGCTGATTGGTCGACCCCTAGCTCGCCATCTATTATCTTCACGTCGGCTGGCACGAAGTCTCCGGACCGCGTTCTGATTATGTCTCCAGGAACCAATTCTCTTGCGGGCAAGTTTCTCCAGGAGCCGTCTCTAACGACTCTCGCGTTGACTTGCAGCTTTTGTTTCAGCGATTCCACTGCGCTTGATGCTCTCTGTTCCTCTTCAAAACCCAGTATCGAATTGAAGACAAGAAGCCCGCTCACGATGTACAGGTCTGAGTATCTGTGGAGGAACCATGAAAGAACTATTATGATTTCAAGCATCCATGCAGTGAGACCCCAGAACTTCTTTGCAAACGTCTTCAGTGGGTTAGATTTTTTCTCTGGGATTTCATTGTATCCATACTGCCTTAGTCTAGTCGCAACCTCGCCCGATGCAAGTCCACGGGTTGGATTCGACTGCAGGAATTTGATAGTGTTCTCTGTAGTCAACTGACCAAAGTCAAAGGCCTTCTCGGTCAATTCTGAACCTTCTGTCGGACGTTCACTCCCAGATTGCGTCATTCGAGAATAGACATCTTTTTCTTGATAAAAAAGGAATAGGTCAGTGGGCTTCTTTGGACAGCACTACAGGGTTTTCGCGGCGTCGCTGAAGGGTACGACGGGTCTTACGTCAACTGTCATTGGACCAAAGAACTTGGTAACGGTTGGGGCACTGTCGGCGTCTATTATGAAAAACCCCTTATGCTGTGTACTTTTGTCTTTTGGACAACTGACATAGGCTCCGACTATTTTGAGGCTCGATTTCCTTACGTTGTCGTCTGAAAAGAGCTTCTTGGCCATTGTTTTTCCCTTCAGGCGTTTCTAATGGACATTTTACGGCAGGATGGGTATGGGCAGCGACAAATAGCAAAGACTCACCTCCTTTTTGCATTTCAACTTGAAGTATCTGCTCTGACTATTTTGGCACCACTTCAAATTCCACTTTCAGCGGTATTGGCTCCTTAAATATCGAGAGAACTGGGCAGTTTGCTTCGGTTCTTCTCCAAGCGCTTTCCAATAGTTCCTTTCTTGCCGTTGCGCAGACTTTGGTTTTGATTGTCACTCCAGTCAGTATCGGCGAGTCAGCAGGTTTTTCAGCTTCCGCGACAGCTTCTATCTTGCTGAGTTCGATTTTGCTCTGCTTGCAGACATCGGCGAATATTGTCACAGCACAATCAGCCAAGGCCATTAGAGCCAATTCAAGGGCAGTAGGGCCTTTATCGTCCCCGCCTGCGGGAGTAGAAAGGTCGCAGACTATGCTGTGTGTTCTGGAATTGTCAACCACCGAACGAACATTTTCGATCCATTTAGCTGTAGCCTTATACTTCGGCATTCTTTCACCAGAAACAATCTCCACACCGCCCGACAAATTAAGAGTTGCGCAAGCTAGCGCGCATGGTTGTTGCCAAAATGGCCAAAAATGCTTTTATTCTTATTTTGAGGAGCAAGGATAGTCTTAAACCTCACACACAACCATTATTTCTTTCCAACAACCACTCCACGAAACGATAGTTTCCTTGCCAAGCTAGAACCATCTTCTTAACCGAAGACATGAGCCTTCTTCTAGTATCGGATCACAAAAATCTTTCTGATGCTGGATTCTCAACTCTGAGTTTGGGAGCAAAACCTATACCAATTGCGCCCACAGAAACGTCTTGCAGCAATTCTCCTAGACAATGTAGTAGTCAATGACTTTCTGCATGCTTTTCGGCGCCGCCTGCTTTGTAGTAAGCTGTTTCAGCATTCTTATCATCTGAGGCTGAAAGCGTGCAATGTCTGTTAGGGTTACTATGCCCACAAGTTTGTTTGCATCAACTACGGCCAGCTTCTTTATCTTATTTTGGAACATCAGTTTCACAGCTTCTTCCAGGTCTGTGCTTGGTTCCACAACAACCAGTGGGGTTGTCATGATCTCCTTCACTTTTGTATTCATAACGTCCTTTGCTCCTGCAATGACCCTTCTCAAGAAGTCCCTTTCCGTAACTATGCCCTTGGCCTTTCCTCTTTCCAGCACTATGAGACTGCCTATCTGAAATTCGTTCATGATTTCGACAGCCTCTTTAACCGAGGAATTTTCGTCCACAGTTACTACTTCCCTCACCATCACGTCTCTGACTTTCAATGGCAGCAGGTCTTCTCCTTGTTCCTCCCCATTCTCGTCTGACAACAAAACCACTCATCCAAATGTCCATAATCATTGCATATTGGCTGTATCTTCAGCGGGCATTCTAGGAATCATACTCCTTGTTTTCCCAATTTTCTTCTCTCAGTCTCCACCTTTCTCTTCAGGACCTCAAAATAGTCTTGGGCCTGCAACAGATTTTGGCGGTCATTTTCAAAGTCTTCTAGCTTTATGATAGCAAACCAGCCTTCGCCGTAAGGGTCTTTGTTTGCCAATTCAGGGCTCTGATTCAGTTTTTCGTTTACTTTCTGGATTGTGCCGCTTACTGGGGATATAAGGTCAAGCACTGATTTGGTTGACTCGAAAGACGCTATCTCGTCGAACTGTTCAATCTTGCTGCCAAGCTCGTTGAATTTGACGAAAATGATGTCACTTATCATATTCTGCAGGAAATCGGTGATGCCGACTTTCGCCGTGTCCCCTTCGATTCTTGCCCAGCAGTCATTCTCGTTGTAGAACAACTCCTTGGGCACACGAAATGTCCATTTGTCAACTTTGATTTGGTAGGGCTCTTCAACCATCATAGCTCACTTTCCCAAGAGTCTGTCGATCTCTGCCGCAATTTCTTCTGCTAGTTTTTCTGCCAGCTTTTCTCCATCTGGCCCTATGTCTGACGCGGACTTGGGCTTGAGGTTGTGCTTCTGAACACTCTCCGGAATCAGGATTCTTCCCTTTATTCTTGCTCCGTTCTTTACGGCGATCTTGGTTGCGCACCGTTCTGCGCAACCATCAATAGGAATAGAGGGGTACCTTTTGACGATTTCAGAATAAGGTTTGACTCCTGCAACCAATGGTGGAATACAGACGAGCACAGCTTTGTCTGGTCTCAACTTCTCGACCACTTTAAAGGCGCAAGCACGGGCTACCGATCCTAGAGCTTTGTCCATTCCTGCACAAGGAATAACGGCCACTTTACCTTCTGCAACTGACTGCGGACTCACTTCTTGACTGTTCTGCATAGGATCTCATCTACTTTCTTGGCTATTTCTTCGGCTACTTTCGTAGCCAACTCCATTTCTTGAGGCTCAAGTTTTCCTCTCGACTTGATCTTCAGATGAGGATATTTCTTCATTACTTCAGAGACTAGAATCGTTGCTACCGGTTTTCCGCTGAACTTTTTTGTTCCTGCCTCAGCGCATTTCTTGCTACAGCCGTCGACAGCGATTGTTGGAAAGAGTCTGGCAAACACTCGTTCGTCTTCTCCTCCTGCGAGGAAAAGCGGCAGGCACAGTGTTACTGTTTGGTCAGGTCTGAGCTTCTCCAGCACGAGACATGTTGCTACACGCGAAATTGTCCCTTCTGGCAAGTCTTCTCCGCTGCAGCAGATTATGCCAACTTTTCCTGTTGCAAGCGTCATTCGCATTTCTCCTCACGTAGAATCTCGTCAACTTTCTCTGAGACCATGCCTGCGATGATTTCGGCAAGCTTGTCTCCTTGGTCATTCAATTCTATTACACCCTCAGGCTTCAGGGATCTGTTCTTTCGTAAGACATCGGTAACGACTATATTGTGTGCCAGTTTTCCCATGGACGCTTCGATGTTCTTTTTCGAGCATTGGGAGGGGCAGCCATCTACTGCGATGCAAGGATTCTCCCTCACAAGTTTCAACGCATCGTCGTCTCCCATGGTCAGTAATGCCAAGCACACCGTTCTCGTCTCTTCTGGTTTCATTCGTTCAATTACCTTGTACGTTGCTACTCGGCCAACAGTGCCTAGGCTCTTGCCTATTCCACTGCAAGGCACTACTACGACCTTGCGGTTTTCCATTCTTCAGAATTCTCCCTAGTCTTCTTGATTATGTTCAGGACCTCGGGTTTTGATGGAAAGCCAAGCGCTTCGGGCGCACAAACCACGCGGCATGACCGACAAAAGACCACGCAGTTATCTGGGTTTGCGACGATCAGTTTCTTTTCTTTTTCATCAATACCGAAAACTCCGTGTGGGCAGAACTTGATACATTGCGGGTCACCTTCGCAGAAATTGCACTTAGTGTAGTCGACCACTGGGCACCATGGTATTTTCTCTCTTGGGACTCCCATGTAGGTTTCTTCACTCATTTTTGTGTTTCCTCCAACGTCTTCTTGACAACAGCCACTGCCTCTTGTGTTGTCATGTTCCTGATGTCAATGGGGATTAGATCTTTGCTAACATCAAGTCCAGCGTTTGCGAAAGAATCTTTGAAAAGCTTTTTCTGCATTATAGGCGCACAGCCTGCTATCATGTACTTTCGATCTTTCTTGAGGAACTCTGCTAGGAATCGTTCACCATCTTCATCGCACAACATAGGGTGAATGAAAGCATATTCGACTGGATATTCTAATCGGATTATGTTTATGAAATCCCACATGTCCATCCTCGAGAAACCAGCACATTTTCCGGTGCAGACGCAGAAGATGAAGCCTATTTTCTTATTCTCTGTTTTCTCCAATTCAGACACCGACAACGTTGATATGGCATATGGGATAACAATATTTAAATATTGCTATTGACGTAACGATGTTCATGCATTCAAAGAAGGACAGCCAGCATAGGTTCAAAGCCAAGATCTTCAACGCTCTCTCTGATCCAGTGAGACTTGAAATAGTCGAGTTCTTACGTGTAGGGGAGAAATGTGTCTGCGAGATAGTCCCTCATGTACATTTGATTCAACCCGTGGTTTCGAGACATCTCAAGATTCTCAAGGATTGCGGGCTCCTGAAGTACAGGAAAGAAGGCAACCGGCGACTTTACTCAATTACAGATTACAGAATAGTTGAGATAATCGATGCCGTGGGCTCAGATCTAGTCGATGCTCTTACCAAACGCATAATTGAACAAATAGCTTGATTGCAGACAAAAAGATGGCGAATGAACAAACATCTGCTGAAAAATAGCGGGCGCCGAGTATCCTTCCGATAATAACTGGACAAAGATATTTGCAAAATGATGAATTAAAATCTTCAATCGAGGGAGGTGTAAAATAATGAAGAAAATAGAAAAGAAAACAAAAGAAGAGCTACGGGAAACCGAAGAGTTGTGCTGTAGTGATTCAAACGTGTGTTCTTTAGATTGCAGACAAGTCAGAAGGATCTAACTGTAGCAGTGGTGGTTGCTGCTAGTGAAAAACGTGCGCTCCCATTTGAGAAATGTGAAAGCCAAGAGAGATGGATCTTTCCGGTCGATCGATCGCGCGCTATAGATATTTAAAGATTTAAATATATCGATGTCAATAGGCTTGTTGAGGGACGGTTGAAGGAGCATGAAATCTGAGTATCAGTCTAGGAAGGGGATACCACCAGTGGGCAGCGGTGTCCCGATGTCTGAAGTGAGCGCGGTAGAAAGAATCTTGGTAAGTGAAATAATGAGTCGTTCGGTTATAACAGCCAAGGAGAATGCTCGCGTCCCCGAAGTAGCTTCACTGATGAAAGAACACAACGTCGGCTGCATTATCATAACAAACGACGATAAAAAGCCTGTAGGGATTGTAACGGAAAAGGACTTAGTTACACGAGTTGTAGCCGAAATAACAGACGAAAATCTCGTCGCCAAAGTCTTGAATGAAACGGTTGAACTGAACAAGCTTGTTGCGCGTGACATCATGTCCTCACCTCTAATAACTGTAACTGCAGACGAAACAATAAATCAGGCTGCAAGAAAGATGCGTAAACACGGCATCCGAAGACTCTGCGTCATGCAGGAAGGAAATCTACTAGGGATAGTTTCAAGCAAAGACATCCTTGCTGTTACGCCAGAACTCTTGGAGATTCTCCAAGCAAAGGTCCAAATCCTAGAATCCAAAGAAGACACCACTGCGGACGTTCCATCCCTGGCCGGTTACTGCGACAAGTGCGGAAATTGGTCTCCCTCCTTGAAAGAGGTTAATAGCGAGTTTCTCTGTGAAGAATGCCAAACAGAACAGGCAGATCTTTAGCGGGGTCTCTTGGATTGAAGATTGCATATTACGTCTGGGAGTATTATCCACGTCTCGTGGGAGGTCTCGGAACATACGCGATAGAAATAACAAGGCGATTCGTCATAAACGGCCACGAAGTTGTCGTCTTCACCTTGAATCCAGGAGAATTAGCGACACGAGACTTATGGAAAGGAATAATGATTCATCGCCCCAAAATCATCAACACCTCGGATACTTTGCCAATTATTGTGAGTGAAGATCTGCGCAGTTGGGGTGTTAATATAGGATTTTTCGCCGATGTTCTCTGCTATAACATTCTATCAGCGTCCAAATTTTTGAATGAACTCATCCGAAAAGAAGGCGAAAAGTTTGATCTGGTCGCTGTGCATGACTGGCTTTCTGCAATAGCAGGCTTGAGCATCAAAAGCGAAGAGAAAGATTTACCAGTAGTTTTCCATGTGCACTCAACTGAGCAACTGCGGACGGATGGGCGGGGTTCCACTTTCATTACACAACTCGAACGAAACATGGCTAAGAAAGCAAACAGAATAGTTACGGTCTCCTATGCAATGCGTGAACATCTTGTCTCCATTGGATATCCTCCTGATAAGATAGCAGTTTGTTGGAACGGATGTGACCCTGAAAAATACGACCCCGCAAAGGTGCGTTCAGAAAGCGTTGAGGCATTGAAAAGCGAATACGGAATTCAACCAAATGAAAGAGTAGTTTTATTTGTGGGGCGATTGACTGGAATAAAAGGTGTTCATAACCTAATTGAATCATTTCCAACGGTCCTGAAGGAACATCCAAAGACCAAACTTATTATTTTAGGCAAAGGAGAAGACCAGACAGATTTGGAGAGACTTACTTCTAGACTGGCTGTTACACAAAACATCAAATTCAGGTCGGAGTGGGTTCCTGAAGACATGCGCATTTTGCACTATGCTATGGCAGACGTATGCGTCTTTCCAAGCTTCAACGAACCCTTCGGCATGGTCTCTTTGGAAGCTATGTCTATGAGAAAACCTCTTGTCGTAGGTGCAAGTGGGGTCAGCGGCTTCCGAGAACAGGTCATTCCTGTCGGACCTGATCAATGCGGGGTTCATGTTGATGGCCGAAATTCCGCCGATATTGCTTGGGGAATAAAAGAGGTTTTGAAAGACCTGGAGAGGGCGGAGCAATGGGGCGAAAACGGTAGACAACGCGTGCTTCAATATTTCACTTGGAACAAGGCGGCTGAAGACACCTTAGCCATATACGAGGAGGCAAGGAAATGTTAAGGCTCTTCGTCTGTCGCGTGTGCGACAGGAAACGAAGACTCTTCTTACGATACTCGTGGAATACGATTGATGTAAACTTGCTATGGCTGATACGTGGATGAAGAACCGACGCAGGTGCAATGGGGGTGGATAGCATGTCAAAGTCGTGGCACATGATGGAAATCGAAGAAGTGTTGAACGAGTTAAGCACTAAAGAAAACGGATTAAGCAAAGAAGAAGCCACAAAACGTCTTAGCGAGTACGGGCTCAATGAATTAAAGAAGGAAAAGGGAAGGTCTCCGATCAAACTATTCCTGAGACAGTTTACAGATATACTCATAATAATACTGCTCATCGCGACAGGACTTTCATTAGCGATAGGCGAAGCCATCGACGCTCTGATTATTTTTGCCATTGTTATAGCAAGTGCACTCTTGGGCTTCGTAGAGGAGTACAGATCCGAAAAGGCAGTGGAAGCGTTAAAAAAGATGACCGCGCCAACGGCCATAGTTCTGCGTGATGGAAAAGAAGTGAAGATTCCAGCCGGTCAAATCGTGCCTGGAGACATTGTGCTACTGTACACTGGTGACAAGATTCCTGCAGACGCGAGGCTTCTGGAAGCATTCAACCTGAAACTCGATGAGGCTGCACTGACTGGTGAGTCAGCGCCAGTCAACAAGGACATCACCGCGATTCCTGAGGAAACGCAACTTAACGACAGGTTGAACATGGTTTTCACCGGCACAGTGGTTGTTTACGGAAGAGGCAAAGCCGCAGTCACGTCAACAGGAATGAACACTGAGTTTGGCAAAATCGCGAAGATTGTTCAAACAACAGGGGAAGAAGAGACTCCTCTAGAAAAGAGAATGGCGACTGTGGGAAAATGGATCGGAATAATGGCCATACTAGTGTGCATCGGTGTCGGAACCATAGGCATTCTCGAAGGGCGTAACATAATAGACATGCTTTTGTGGGCAGTGAGTTTAGCCGTAGCAGCCGTTCCAGAGGCGTTACCGGCAATCGTTACTGGTGCCCTCGCAGTGGGTATGTACCGTATGGCTAAGGTGAACACCATCGTCAAGAGGCTTCCAGCCGTTGAAACGCTAGGATGCACCAGCGTCATATGTTCTGACAAAACAGGAACTATGACCAAAGGCGAAATGACCGTGCAAAGAGTGTACGTCAATGACAAAGCCATCAAGGTCAGCGGAATCGGCTATGCCCCAGAAGGAGAATTCCTATATGAGGGAAAAAAGATCGACCCGTACGCAGAGGAACTTCGTACACTTCTCAAAGTCTCAACACTATGCAATGACGCTAAACTGGAAAGAGAGACCGAGACTGAACGATGGATCATAAAAGGCGACCCAACAGAAGGCGCCTTAATTGTCGCAGCGGCAAAAGCAGGATTATGGAAAGAAGATTTGGAGCAGAAGGAACCACGCATAGGCGAGATTCCGTTCTCTTCAGAAAGAAAACGCATGACGACGATACATGCTATTTCAGGCAAGAAGAAAGTGGCCTACATGAAAGGAGCTCCCGAAATAGTCTTGGAGAAATGCACAAAGATACTTTTAGATGGCAAAGCGGAGAAATTAACCAAAGACAACCGTCTAAAACTGTTGAAGGTAACAGAAACAATGGCGCTGCAAGCCCTGAGAAACTTGGGCTTCGCTTTTACAGAACTACCTGAAGATGTGGAAGAGTTTGACGAGAAAATCGAGAAAGACTTCACGTTTGTTGGCATCATGGGAATGATTGATCCACCACGTGAAGAAGTAAAAGACGCGATCTACATCTGCAAAAAAGCGGGAATCAATGTTGTAATGGTAACTGGCGACCATAAATTGACGGCAGCAGCCGTAGCTAAAGAACTGAACTTGTTGGACGAAAATGACCAAGAGGGAAAGGTTCTCACAGGCGCAGAACTAGACAGACTAAATGACGAACATCTGGCTGAAATTGTTGAGAACGTTGTGATTTACGCGCGAGTTTCACCTGAACATAAAATGAGAATTGTTAAGGCTTGGAAGTCAAAAGGACAAGTGGTTGCCATGACAGGCGACGGAGTTAACGATGCACCAGCGCTTAAAATGGCGGACATAGGAGTGTCGATGGGAGCTACAGGCACAGAAGTAACCAAAGAAGCGTCGGATATGGTTCTGGCTGACGACAACTTTGCCTCAATAGTGAAAGCCGTTAAAGAAGGCCGCGAAATATACGACAACATAAAGAAGTACTTGACATACTTGCTGCGTTGCAACATTATGGAAATCCTTGTCATGTTCATTGCTATGGTCTCAGTTCCATACCTGGCCAGAATCTTCTCGCCAGGAGCAGATGCGAGTTCAATAGGCACCGCCACCGTTGCTCTGACGGCGGTGCAGCTTCTTTGGGTGAACTTGACAACGGATGGTTTACCTGCCATAGCTTTGGGTGTCGACCCGGGCGATCCAGATTTGATGGAAAGAAAACCGAGGAATCCGAAGGAAAGCGTGTTCACAAGAGATGTTAAGGTTTACCTGAGCGCAGTACCAATACTAATGACCGCACTACTTCTGTTCGGGTACTTCTATTACAGACCATGGGAAAGTGCATACCAACTGACGGAAGCAAGAACCCAACTGTTGACTGCAATGATTCTTATGGAATTGGCCAATGCGATAGCAGCCCGTTCGCTAAAATATCCAGTGCTCAAGGTGGGCGTGTTCAAGAACAAATTCCTTTGGTATGCCATACTTTCATCGATGGCGCTTCAAATGGTTGTACTGTACACGCCAGGCGTTCAAACGATATTTGGCGTAAGCTCGCCAGAACCTCTAGACTGGGCATTCGCAATACTGTTCACCATAATCGTGTTTGGGTCATTAGAAACAGGGAAATACATTGCAAACAAAAGGAAAAAGTCATAGCACACAGAAGGTTTAGATGTCGCGCGCGCTAATGCTTGGAAAAAAGCGGCTAATACCGTAGGAATAGTAAAAAGGACGCTTAAGATTGAAATCAAATCCCCCACGCTTCTCGGACGTGAACTGCAATCAGCCAGCTTGTACACTAATGCTAAACTTTGGAAACTCGAACGATGTTTTGAATCTATGACGCGGTTCAAGTCGAAACATATTTAAATGTGTTGTTCTGTTATTTCGTTGAAACAACAATGGCATCTGAACCTAAAATCAGCAAGAGACTCCAGAGATTTGTTGAGTCAGGGGCGTGCAAGTATGAAGCTGGGTCGGAGTATGAAAGAGAATTGGCGAGACTTGCCGATGAAGTCGCGAATGTCGAAATAGCTGACAAGCAGCGCAGGTTTTTCAAGGCCTTGTCTGATGTGATAAGACTGAGAATCCTCAAGCTTCTGGAGGTCAGGGAAATGTGCGCTTGCGAGGTTATGACTGCTTTAAGCATGACTCAGCCCAACGCCTCCCATCACTTAGGGATATTGGAGCGCGCGGGATTAGTGAAGAGCAGAAAGGACGGAAAGTGGATTTTCTACAGCATAGCTGATCCCAAACTAATGGAAAACATGCACAAACTGGGCGTCTTGTAAAAAGAAGAAACCTATGCTTCCCTCGTGCGACGTTGAGAGATCACAACAATAGATTTAAATACTTAAATATGCTCCGTGCTTGTCAAAAGGGTGATAGATAATTGCAGAAGATATTAATAGGTGTTGATGGTTCAGAACATTCGAAAAAGGCGTTAGCAGAAGCAATCAAGATTGCAGAGAAGTTTGAGGCCGAAATAACTGTTGTTAACGTTTTTTACCCTGCACCTACACCCTCTACTCACGAGTTTAGCCATAGAATTTTGGAAGATGCTAAATCCGTCTTAGAATATGAAAAAGTGAAGTACAAACTCGTCTCGGTCACGAATACCAATCCTTCCAAGGCCATTACGGACATGGCTAGAGACGGGAAGTTTGACTTGGTTGTGATCGGAAGAAGAGGAGTCGGTGCTGCTCATGAGCTAGTTTTAGGAAGCGTGTGCAATAGAGTATCTTGCGAATCTCCTGTAAACGTACTTATAGTAATGTAGTTGTCAATGGCAAGAGGGCAAGGCTTTGACAGATGAACAACCGTATGTTAAACACGAAGCATCTTTGGGGCTTTTTGAGAAATACTTGACGCTTTGGATAGCAATATGCATAATTGTTGGCTTACTCATTGGACGCTTTTTGCCACAGTTTGGGCAGTTTGTGGATTCTCTCAAGTTTAACCAGTTGTCTATTCCTATAGGAATCCTTTTGTTTTTTATGATGTATCCCACGGTTGTCGGAATACGTTTTAGTGACATAAAAAGAGCAGGTAAAAACCCCAAGCCATTGCTCGTTACGATAATTGCCAATTGGGTAGTTGCTCCAATCCTAATGACAGTTTTGGCAAATACGCTTCTCGCTGGAAACCCTCAGTACATTGCAGGAGCCATACTTTTGGGTTTATCACCATGCACCGCTATGGTGATGTGGTGGATGTTCCTGGCAAAAGGCGACATGGCACAAGGCTTAATCAACACTGCCGTCAACGCTTTGCTCATGCTTGTGCTTTACGCTCCCCTTGCGGCTCTTTACCTGGGCGTCAGCAGCATTCCAGTCCCATGGGATTTAATTGCCACCAGCGTTCTGATTTTCATAGCGTTGCCAGTTGCGGCAGGAGCAATTTCTCGCCAAGTAATACTAAAGAAAAAAGGTGAAGGCTGGTTCAACAACACGTACATCCCAAGTCTCGGGAAAATATCTGTTGTTGCATTGCTGACAACCCTTATAGTATTGTTTTCATTTGAGGGCGAAATTATTCTAAATAATCCTTTGCTGGTAGGCTATCTTGCCCTTCCAAACCTGCTGCATTATGCCACCATGATCACATGGACCTATCTTCTCGGTTACTTTCTAGGTTGGAAATACGAAACAGCCATCGACACCACACTCATAGGCAGCAGCAGCCACTTCGAAGTGGCAATCGCTGTAGCTACAACACTTTATGGAATTGGATCTCCAGCGGCGCTGGCAACGGTAATCGGCCCGTTACTGGAAGTGCCTCTAATGCTTTCACTGGTCAGACTTGGTTTGCGAACCAGAAAATATTTCCCGCGAAAAAAGGCATTAGCGCGCATTGCAGGAGAGAACCAATTAGATTAAGCTTGGGAAAGGTGCCTGGTCGACGGCTTGTCAGTCGAGATGGAATACACAGGCACTTGTGAACCTTATCATTCATTATGAGTAGGAGTAGAACCACGTGCGACTAAGAGTCCCACTCTATAAACAGACTACGGATTTCACGTGCGGCGCATGCGCAACTCTCATGGTCTGGAGATACTTCGATGGAAATGTGCACCTTTCCAAGCGAAATGAATTCTTGGTCTGGACAGAGATAGTTGCCTTACCTTTCAAATTCTCGTCGCCGTATCGAATTGCAGCGTTCTTCATTAAGAAGGGGTTTGAAACGAAACTGCTAATGAGTCAGGGGATTAGTGGCGAAGGCAAAATACTGCTCGAATGTTGCCAGACGGACCCTGCGGAGAGAAAGCTTTTCCTCGGTTTCTTCAAAGCGCACAATGAGATACTAAAAAAGCATACAGAATCAGTTATTCTTGATAGAAATCCGACAACCCCCGACATCAGAAAGGCGTTGTCAAATCACAGTCCTGTAATTGCATTGGTAGATTCTTACTACACTTCTAAGGCAAGAGGAGCAAGAAACCCACCTCATTTACCCCACTGGATTGTCATAAGAGGGTATGAGGGTGAGAAATTCCACGTCAACGATTCAACCCATGAAAATGGCTTGAAAACAGGAAAGATAGTCATGAGGGAGCGTCTCCTTGAGAAGGCCATGGATACTTATTCGAGATTTGGCTGGCCTTCTGCGCTAATAGTTGTGGGATTGAGGAAAGCGAATTGATTCCATGCCTATATCGTGTAAGCCCTGTAGAATAAACCATTGCCATCCATTGTAACCTTGCTGTTAAATCGTCCAGTACGAACAAACAGTCAAATCCTTTCTTTCTAGTTGGGTTCTGAGAAAATCTATTATCTCTGTGTCTTCTATGCATCTGTTGCCTTTGCGGTCTTTTCGTATTGGAATGCCTGTTTCCCGCAGTTTATCCTCTCTTGGGAAGTCAAGGAAAATGTAGTATACTTCTTGAGTCGGCATAATCAACCTCAAACAGGTCAGCTCTCTTTCGGGAGAAAGACCATTCTGCTCTATGTTATAAACCACGGACTTAGGTTTGAGATTGATGGCTAAACGTTTGAATTCTTGCCAGCTTTTGACTCTGATAACTCTGTCCATCAAGCCTTGCCTATCGGTCTTGTTTCTCCTCATTTCTCAAACTTGCTTTCAGCAGCGCTGTAAATTCTTCGTAGGATGGAAATTTGCCGACTATGACGGGCTCTCCGTCGATGAATATATAAGGTGTCGGTTTGCTGTCTAACATCAACTTCATTACGTATTCTGGGTAGTCCCATCGTTTCTGGTTGATTGTGTCTCTTTTTATGGTAACGCTACCTTTGTATTCTTCTGAAAGTTTCTTCACTATTTCGCTCCGTTCTTCCAACATTCTCCGCAGCTTTTCTACTGCTGCAAGAGAAGTCACTCGGGGACCAGGGCCGCAGCAAGTGCTCCCAAACGGGTCGTCCTCATAGATTTCGAGTTTTACCTTGACTTTTTCCATGTTCATCCCTTCTTTTGTGTATAATTGCTTCTATTGAACCTTGACGAACTGGTTGTAGACTCCTTTGTTTCTGGCTTCGGGCATTGCTTTCTGGGCTAGGGCTTTAAGCGATGTGATTATTTCGTCCATTTTTTCTATTGGTATTCCAACGAGACATTCATCGTCTGCGATGTCAGTGGCATCTCTGCAACCATAACAGCCTAGGCTAACGTTGACGTTCTTGGTAAGATAGGGGATGACCGTCACATCTACGCAGCAAGCTTGAAAAACGGCAGAACTGAAAGAAAGGCGTCCTCCGGTTTCGTGAATTGCGGCTAGATTTATCCACATTATTTTTTCCGGCTTATCCTCGATTATGACCACGTCTGGTCTGAATGTCGCATTTTCGAGTGGAGCAGCAGCGATTGCTTTGACGTCACCCACTTTCATTCTTGACATTTGCGCCATCGTCGTTGCTGCAGCTTCTTCAGACTCAAACAGGCCGAGTGTCTTAAGCATCTTCCCACTGCTGATCTTCTCCGGAAGAGGCATAAGCCCTAAAGCTGCTGCAGCAGCAGGACAAGCAATGTTCTCTCTTGTTAGAGTAGCACTTTTTCCTCTTTTTGCTTCCATCAGAAGTTGACAGTATCGCAGCCTCTTAGGAGACTTTGGAGGGATTTCATTAATGGATTCATCAGGTTTGACCAGTTTGACCGCAGCTGGAGACCACTTAAGGCCAAGTATCTCCTTGAGCGAGACAGAAAATTGTGAATTTGTTGTTTGCGTCATGAGATAAACCTACTTTTTGTACCTCACTCGGTCGGCATTGTTCTCAAGCTCTTTCTTGCTTGTGGTTAGAACGTTCCTTTTCTTTATGATCTTGTGGATACGTGAGAGCGGTGGGAAACTTATCGCGTGCACAGGGCAAGTGTTTGCACAGGTTACACATCCTACCTTGCAGTTTGAAGGTGCTATTACTACTGGTCTGTTCTTGTCGAAGTCAAATGCGTAAACGCCAGCGGTGCAACCCAGAACGCACAGCCCGCACCCTATGCACAATTCATATTCAACCGTGGGATGCCATTCAATCTCTTCTTTTGGAACCCCGAGCCAAACAGGCTTTGAATCTTTGGAGTCAGACATTTCCAGCGTACCTCATATGTTGAGAGTAGAGATTAATAGCAATATTTAAATATTCTTATAGTCTAAGCTTTAAACCTGCATCGTTGGATGCGCAATGCAAACAAGACGTGAAAAACAAATATGAAGGAGAAAAATCTGGTGACAAAACAAATTGAAGCGTTTCAAATAGATGTGAACAAAGTGATGCTAACATGTGGAAGAAGCTCTGGAGGGAAATAAGATGGCCCAAACTAACAAACATTGGAACGAAAGCATGCCCAGTCATGAAAACATAGTCTATGCTTGCTTTGGTGGGCTTTCCAACACAGGGATTACAGCGGCGCTTGCCAGTTTAGAAGCAGTGAAGGAGTTAGGCCTTGCCAAAGTTAGTATAGGCTGTTTGGCAGGTCTGTCAACAAAAGTGCCCCAAGTTATTGGGAAGACAAAGGTAGCAAAGAAAGTGATAACAGTTGACGGTTGCCCAATGGAGTGTAGCAAAAAAGTCGTCAAAGAGGCTGGATTCGACATCGCTAAAAGCATAGTGCTTACAAGAGACATCGGCATGAAGAAAAAGGCTTTACATGAGGACATAGGAAAAGACTTGAAGCCAGTCATGCAATACGTGTCAGAAGAAGACGTAAAACAAGCAAAAGAACTCATCATAAAATCAATTTTAGGCGAGAAATAAATCATCTACGACATCAGTATGAACAGTCGCAAATACCTTCAATAAATAGTTGCCTTTTTCCTCTCTTTTTTCTTACACTGTCATTTGTTCGATTGCACGTTTTGAAAGGGCATTCACCAAATCTAGCGTAACCGAGTCGATTAATTCGAATATTCTCGGGTCTGTCACTGAATAGAGTCGCCTAGTTCCCTCTCTTCCTTGTTTCACCAATCCACCATCTCTTAGAATTTTTAGATGCCGGGAAACAAGGGACTGCCTGGTTCCAAAGTACTGGGCAATATCACCTACGCATTTTTCTTCGTCACGCAAAAACTCCAAAATCTCCAGCCTGCCGGTGACTGAAAGGGCCTTGAAAATTTTGGATCTGAACTTGTTCACATTGCCCATATCAGCATGCACGTTTAAAGCTTAGACTATAAGAATATTTAAATATTGTTATTGTATTTTCTTATCACAAGATCCGATGTAGAGAAAGCGCGTGAGAACATTGCCCCCAAAAAAACAAAAGAAGAAGAGCTGGAAGGAAAGGCAACGCGAAAGACAGATAAAACAGCAACGAGCTCAAGAGGCTTACCAAATACAGAGAGACAGAGAGGTTCAGAGAAAACCACGGAAGTGGCCGAAAGGCAAGATACTTGGCGCATTCTGTCTCATTCTCTTGATGTTCGGAGCCTATGGCGCATGGCAGTACACTCAACCCTCAACAGCGCCACCATCCATCAATCCCACAAACCCATTACAGACACCTTACGAATTTGCCATGAACGACGTCGATGGAACCAAGTTCTCGTTGGCAAGTTTCAGAGGAAGAGTCATTGTCATCCACATAATGGGAGTCGGATGCCATGGGCAAATCAACCCTATTAATGACAACCAGCTCACTCAACTGAAGACTGTTTGCAGTAGTTTTTGCGGGAATGAGCCTGTGACTTTTGTCACGGTCGCGGTTGCGACTTGTGCCAGCAGTGATCTTGCACAGATCCGTACCACCTATGGAATCACGTGGCCGCTTGGAAACGACTATGACGATGGAACAATGGACATAGCGCAGAAATATGCATCACAAGGCGATGGAACAATAGTGCTCATAGACAAGACATTTCATATCTCAGATTCGTACGCCACGATAACGGCTTCGACACTTTCATCAAAGATTAATCAACTACTGGGAGCATGATTGTGATGTTCGAGGAACCTCTGAGCCTATTCTTCCTTGGGATCGTAACCTTTCTTTCGCCCTGCTCAATCTCCCTGATGACGGTCTACCTAACTTATTCTGTAGGTATCAGCAAAAGCGTGCGCAAGGGGCTTGCTGTTGGCTGCAGCTTTGCCGCAGCCATGTGCCTAGTATTCTTTATCCTAGGGTACGCAATATCTTCTCTTGTTCCGACGGGCATCATCAACTCAAGAATCTTCTTTGGCATCTCAGGTATTCTTCTCATTTTCTTTGGAATCAATAACATAGGTTTGCTTGGAAAACTGGGACTGACTACTCGTAGTCTCTTTACCGAGCGAGTAAATGCTGCAAAGCTGACTGCATTGACGCGGTTTTCTGCATACAACTATGTAATGGGTTCATTCTTGTTCGGCCTTATTATTTCCATCGCTCTAGGCCCATGCACGCTATCCCTGGTCTTGCCAGCTATACTGCTAACGTTATTCACTGCCCCATCACCTTTTCACGGAGGCTTCTTGCTTTTCATGTTTGGTCTAGGTCATGCTTTGCCAGTCATTTTCTTAAGTACATTGCTGGCAACTGCGCGCAAAGTGGCAAGCGATAAGATCACCGGCGCAGGCGAATGGCTGACAAAGATTTTTGGATTGGCCTTTCTTGTCATAGGCATAATAGTCATTATATATGCCTTGGGAGGTTGGTGAAAACGACGAAAACTAAAGTGAAAATCGAGGTTTTTGTCCCGTTAGGTTCATGTGTATGTAACTTCGCACCCTTCATGGAAAAAATCGGACGTGTAACATCAAGGTTCAAAGACGTGACGGAAGTCCAAATGAAGTCGAACAAATCATCAGAAGCTTCCAGGTACGGAGTTCAAGATATGGGAATCGTCGTTAATGGAAGAACGAAACTTCCAGCAGACTTTGACGAGAAAGAACTTCGCAATGCAATCGTGCAAGAACAGCAAAGTCAGTAAGTCAAGCTGAACAAGGCATCCGATCACTGACTATACAGTCAATACGCGCGCTAAAGAAATGTTAGGAACGAAAAAAAGGAAGTTGGATAACAGCAAGAGCCTGAGAGTTGAATGAGCGATAAAGACTTCTTGAATCTCTTCTTTCCAGATGTCTTGGTGAGGCAGATCGAGATTAAGGAGGTAACCCCCTGCGGGGCTGATCCGGATAGAATCAAGTTCTTGGGGCAGGCCGACAAGCAATTAGGTGATGTGCTTCCAATTCTCTATCTCTACATCCCCAACGCTAAGTATTCAGAGAAACTGGAATCCCTTAGTTACAGACACAAGATGCATTTGGTCACATTGTTCTCTTCGGGAAAAATCGGTATGACTTACGTTAAGGATCGACAAGAAGCAGATTTGCTTATTACCGAACTTAAGAATTTGATCAACAGAGCCTTCATCTATCTCAAATCCCATGGAAAACCCGACAGCAAAATGCTTGAGATTAAGCGGCAGACAAGCCCTATGGGAATTTATGAAAGACTCCCGAAGACTAATTGCAAAGAGTGCGCAGAGGAAGGTTGTTTTGTTTTCGGTGTGAAGCTTTTGTCCGGCGAAAAAGAGGTGGATCAATGTCCTTACGTTAGGGTCAACGAGTTGAAACAAATGTTATCTCCTATCACGATTTGAGTATGCATTAACGTGTCTTATGGGCTGAGAACATGAAAAAAATCTTGTTTGTCTGCATTGAGAATGCTGGCAGGAGCCAGATGGCAGAAGCATTTGCAAATCAATATGGCAAAGGTAACGTTGAAGCTCTTAGCGCTGGAACTATGCCGGCAAAGGAAGTCAATCCTGTCGTTGTTCGAGTCATGCAAGAAAAAGGAATAGCCCTGTCAGCCAATAGGCCGAAACTGATTACGAACCAGATGGTTCAGGAAGCAGACATGATAATCGTGATGGGTTGCAGTGCCGAAGGCTTCTGCCCTGCTCCTCTACTGAACAAAGTGGTTGACTGGGGAATTGAAGACCCAAAAGGTAAGCCAATAGAGAAAGTGAGAGAAATCAGGGATGAAATCGAAAGAAAAGTCAGAAGCCTGCTTGATGAGAAAGCCTAGCACGTTATTTCTGCGTGCAAGAGAGACTTGACTCTATTTGTACAGCAATAGAAGAGCAGAATTGATTACAACAGATATGCAGCCGGCTTCTTGAAGAACTGCAGCCAAGATGGGAACCAGTAAACCCAGCGATGCCAGAGTCAATCCCAGAGCGTTCCAGGCCATAGAGAAAGCTATGTTCATCTTCATTTTGCTAAAGGCTTTTCGGCTCAATCTAATCGTATACTCGACTTTTGTTAAATCGTCTCCGAGTAATGCCACGTCAGCCGTTTCAATTGCCACATCACTGCCAGCCGCTCCCATCGCAAATCCAACGTCTGCGTTGGCCAATGCTGGAGCATCGTTAACGCCGTCGCCCACCATTGCAACAACATTGCCCTTTTTCATTTTTCCTATGACTTCGACCTTCTGTTCTGGCAGAAGCTCCGCATAGAATTCGTCAACGCCTATTTGTCCAGCAATAGATTTAGCAGCTCTCATGTTGTCCCCCGTTAGCATAACGGTCTTGATTCCTAATCGTCTGAGCCGTTGCACTGCCTCAGACGAATCTTTTCTCACGGTGTCAGCCACGGCAATGATGCCGATCACCTGCTTGTCCAGTATTACGGGGAGCACTGTTTTTCCCTCACTTTCAAACTCGCTTATTACCTTGTCCTCTTCCTCAGTAAATGCCATGTCCGCCATGCCTTTTCCGATCAAGATCTGCTGTTTTCCATAGTAGGCTTCAACTCCGCGTCCAGGTACAATCTTGAACTCTGTTGGATCTGGAACGCTTACCCCTAACTCTGCAGCTTTCGCTGTCACAGCCTTTGAAATCGGGTGTTCAGAGAACTTTTCAGCAATTGCCGCATACTTGACTACTTCATCTTCAGAATGGTTATTCAGGGTTTTTACCTCAACGACTTCTGGTTCGCCGATGGTTAATGTTCCGGTTTTGTCGATTGCTACCGATGTGACATCTTTCACTTTCTCGATGTTTGTGCCGCCTTTGATTATTATGCCGTTCATGCTGGCGTTGCCAATGGCTCCGACTACAGCAACTGGGACAGCCACTCCCAATGCGCAGGGACACGCCACCAGAAGGATAGATACGGTTCTCGTAATTGCTGGTTGTAGACCAACTAGAAAGTAGGCAGCTGTAAACACTACGGCTGCCAGAGTCAATATGAAGGGCAAGAAGTAGGTGGTGAATCTGTCGGCGATATTCTGTATCGGTGCTCTCTTCTCTTGGGCTTCCTCGACCAAGTGAATGATGTGAGCGATCGTAGTGTCCTCAGCCATCTTCTCGGTTTTGATTTCCAAGGCTCCGTTTCCGTTCATGGTGCCTGCAAACACTTGGTCGCCTTTCGCCTTTTCTGCGGGCATTGATTCGCCCGTTATTGCGGCTTGGTTAACGGCGCTGTATCCTGAAATCACGGTTCCATCAACAGGTATTTTGTCGCCAGGTTTTACCAGCACGGTTTCGCCCAACTTAACGTCTTCCACTGCTACTTCAACTTCCGTTCCATCTCGACGTACAAGAGCAGTCTTTGGACTCATATTGACGAGCTTCTCAATCGAGCCTCTAGTCCGATAAAGGACGTAGTCTTCAAGAGTTGTTCCAGCTAGAATTATGAGCACTACTGTTGCTGCGGGTATGTGGTAGCCAGCTGCTATCGAGACAGCGATTGCAACGGTCACAAACAATTGGACAGTTATCCTCTCACGGAACAGGAGTCGAAGGGCTGTGACGTAAATCGTATAACCACAAGCAACGGCGATAAAAGCAAGAGCAATGCTGGTTACAGACGCATATGCAACGTTGGTTTGTAAGATGAGCCAGCTAGCTACAGTAGATATTACGCCCAGAACGAGCAGAACTGTTCCTCTAACGTATTCTCTCACGAGACTCCTCCTGCGTTCTCAATTCGGTAGCCGAGCTTTTCCAGACGCTCAGTTATCTTTGGCTGGTTGACTTTTTCTGAGTCGTATTCGATCTTTACTTTGCCTCCTATCGTGTCGAAGTTGGCTTTTGAAATGCCAGTTAACCTCATCAATGCACGCTCCAGAGCCGTCTTTTGAAAACTGTCTCCGCATGAACCGCACGCACAGGGCGCGCCTTCTGCCTTCGCAATCTTCAAGGTCAATTTTTCAGTAGCCATGACTTTCACCTCCCCTCTTGTCCAGTATTGGAAGCAATATCAGGACACACTACGATTCTAGAAGTGATTCGCGGACCGATTTCATCGGCAATCTTCAGGAATCGTGCTATTTTCGGATCAGCAAGCTTATAGTATATCTTTCTCCATTCTCTCCTCGAGCTCACCAGCCCGCAATCATCAAGACAAGCAAGATGGTTCGAAACCTGGGACTGACTTGCACCCTTGACTGACTGGACCAATTCACGGACGCATCTCTCTCCGCCTTTCAGCTCTTCGAGGATCTGCAACCTTATCGGATGGGCAAAGGCCATGAAAAACCGCACCTTCGTTGTCGTTGCGTGGTCGTTCATAATATCACCGTATTGTAATATTACATTGATGTGATATTAGCCACTCGCTGCTCTTATAAACTTGACGAAAAAGGTGCCGTGAAACACATGACCAAGTGTTCGCATTTTCCTTCGCGCATGCTAAGATCGAAAGGAAGATGGAATTACTCGCATTCTCACGCCCTCATGATTGTCGAGGTCGTATGCTGGAAATTCCTTCAGATCATGGTGTAAGAGCTTTGTTAAACTGCAGGATCTATTCTTTGAGAATCACGGGTACTCTTTTTTCAAAGACGCTCTGTTTCCTATTCGGTGTCCAGGCATCTTGCAGTATGTCTTGGAACACTTGTTCTTTGAGTTTTTCCTCGCCGCGGCCCATGTCAAAATAGGCATTATCGCCTCTCTCAGCCGCTTCCCGTCACCAGTCAACGAGTATTCTACGCGTGGAGGTATCTCGGCAAAGGATTCTCTATTGATTAATCCTTCTTCCTGAAGTTGCTTCAACGTGTCTGCAAGAGTCTTCGGACTGATTCCGCGCAGTTCTTGCATGAGCTTGGTGAACCGTGCCCGGCCATGATTGCCTATGACGTTGACGATCAAAAGCGTCCATTTCTTGCTTATGACGTCTATGACTCCTTCAAGAGGACAGAGGCAGATGGGATCCTTTCGGTCACGCGTGTGCAATCACTTCAGTTGTTAATAGCAACTATCTTGCTATAAACTTGATAGCTTAAATACTTTACTTCTAATAGTATCAGGAAGAAACTGAGGTGAAACAAGACATGGATGAAGAATGTGGCTGCGGTGGGCATCACCGGAGACATGAGGACTACTGTGGATGTGGCATGCATGGAGAGGGGCACGGTTACAGAAGACGGTTCTTAACGAAGGCCGAGAAGATGGAGAAGCTGAAGAGCTATGCAGACGAGCTGAAGAATGAGCTCAAGGCTGTGGAAGAGAAGATCAAAGAAATACAAAGTTGAAAAACATCCAAGCCTGAAGCTTAGGGTTGGCGCTTGATAAACGATTGGGAAAGCTGGCACAGAATCGATGGCCTTAAACAATGGATCAGCAAACATCTCCATTTACTCCCATTTCTAGGTTGAAAATTGGTGGAGTGACAAAACATGGGTAGTGCAATAGAAGCAATAAATCTGACAAAATATTACGATGATCTTTTGGCAGTTGATCACGTAAACTTTGAAGTTGAACAAGGCGAAATCTTTGGGTTCCTCGGCCCTAATGGTGCTGGGAAAACGACTACGATACGAATGCTCACGGGAATTTCCCGTCCGACGGAAGGAACAGCAACCATCATCGGTTATGACATTCAACGCCAATCTGTGTCAGCTAAGGAGCAGATGGGGATTGTCCCCGATGTGAGCAACGTCTACAAAGACCTCTCCGCTTGGGACAACCTCGTCTTCACTGGTAAGCTCTATGACATGCCCAAGGCGTTCCGGGAGAGCCGCGCGGAGGAGCTCCTCAAAATGTTTGGGCTCTATGAGCGACGCAAAGAGAAGATAAAGGGTTTCTCCAGAGGCATGAAACGACGCATCTGCATCGCCATGGCCTTAATGAATCGTTCACACATTCTCTTCCTCGACGAACCTACTTCGGGGTTGGACGTGCAGAGCGTCCTCATCATACGTGACTTGATTCGGAAGCTGAATCAGCAGGGTCTAACAATTTTCCTCACAACTCATAACATAGAAGAGGCGAGTCAGATGTGCGACCGGGTTGCAATCATCAACCACGGCAAGATAGCAACCGTCGACACTCCCGAAAAACTCAAGAGGACTGTAGAGAGTCTGCAGTCCGTGGAGGTCGCGTTTGAGGCCACACGCCAAAACGCTCTAAAGGAGTTGGAAGAGCTTCCGCAGGTAAGCGAGGCGGTGAAGCAAGGCGATAAGTTCAAACTTTTCACCCGCGATCCGAGCAGCGTCCTAGCCTCAACATGGAATTATGCTCAGAACAATAACCTCAAACTCATCACTGTCAACACTGTCGGTCCGAGCTTAGAAGATGTGTTCGTGAAGTTGACGGGCATCAAGCCTGCAACAGCAGAAGAGGAACCTGAAAAAATGGGTCATGGAAGAGCGCAAAAGATGACTGGGAGAAAGGAGCAACAATGAAGGACGTGCACTCAAGCCATCTTGGTAGAGAGATACGTGTAGCATCGGCCATAGCCGTCAAAGACATGCGGACCTATTATACGCAGCCCCCATCGATAATGTTTGGAATTCTTTTTCCCTTCAGTCTCTTTCTATCCTTCTCCATCGGGAGGAATCTTCCCTTAGTCACGCAGATCCCGATACTTGTCTCCCAGACGCTCTTCTTCGCCTCTTCATCCATAGGTCCCGTTGTCATCCCGATCGAACGTGCCGACCAGACCTTCGACAGGTTCCTGACTTCCCCCGTTTCCCTCCTGGCTATCCTCATGGGTAAGACTCTTGGAGGAATCATCTACGGCGCTGGAATCTCCGTCATCCCTGTATTGGTTGGCATAGTCTTTTTCGGTTCTCAGATAACTAACCTTGGAGCTTTGATCGCCTGCTTTGCACTGTCATCTCTCGCTTTCTCAGCCTTGGGAATAATGTTCGCCTCAATCCCTGGACAGACTGTCGGGCAGGTGATGATGCCCCTGAACTTCGTCCGCATACCTCTGCTCTTCATCAGCGGAGTATTCACACCAATTGGACAGTTACCGGCATGGATGCAGGCGGTGTCTTTTCTCTCTCCTTTAACGCACACTGTTGGACTTGCAAGCTACGCTTCAGGCGGAGAGACCTTCTATGGTCCGATTCTCAACGTGATAGTTTTAGCTGCGTACGCAGCAGTCTTCGTCTTCGTGAGCATTCGTTTCAACATAATGAACCAGCGCAAGGAGTAACGTATAGGAGGCATTTTGGGGTTGAATGCATGGGATCTAACTAAACTGGCAGAATTTTCAAAGACTCAGAGAGTCAAGAAAGACGTCTGCAGGACAAAGTGGTTCAATATTGTCCTTGTGTGTCTTGAAAGTGGCCAAGAGATTCCCTCTCGTCCAGAACCTTACGAAGTCTGCTTCTATGTTATCGACGGCAGCGGCACTTTTACGATAGGCAACGAGCAGGTTGACCTGTCTCGCGGCGGCATGGTTTTCGCTCCTGCAAATGTAGCACGAGGCATAAGAAGCAAAGAAAGGCTAACCTTGCTAGGCATACAGGAACCACATTAGGGGAAAATGCTATGGGCTTCGCAGTGGACGTCCGCAATTTGGCGAAACGTTATGGTAACATAGTGGCATTGGACAATGTTTCTTTTAATGTTAACCAGGGCGAGGTCTTCGGCTTTTTAGGACCAAATGGCGCCGGCAAAACCACTACGATACGTCTGCTTACTGGACAGATAAAACCAACTTCTGGCGTGGCTGCAGTCGCCGGCTACGACGTGATTCAGGAATCAACTAAGGCAAAAACGCATATTGGGGTTGTGCCAGAGGTTTCCAACCTCTACGATGAAATGGATGCTTGGGACAACCTCATTTTTGCCGCTGAACTATACAGGGTACCAAAGAATGAACGAGACAAGAAAGCAAAGGAACTTCTTGAGCTCTTTGGGCTCTATGAGCGACGTATGAATCGTGTGGGCACTTTTTCCAGAGGAATGAAAAGGCGCCTAACAATAGCCGCTGCCCTGATTCACAAACCCGACATACTCTTCTTAGATGAACCCACCACTGGTCTTGATGTTCAAAGCTCAAGAACGATTCGAAATCTCATAAAGGAACTGAATAACAAGGGAACAACCGTTTTTCTTACAACCCACTACATCGAAGAAGCTGATCAGCTCTGTCAACGCGTTGCTATAATCAACCAAGGAAGAATAGCCACCGTAGGCGCTCCTGAAAAACTGAAGGCTTCAATTGAACAGCACCAAATCATTGACATATCCTTCAGCGCAGCGGAAAACTTGGAACACAAACTTGCAGACATAAACTATGTAAGCAAGGTTCTGCAAGTCGGCGATAAATTCCGACTTTACGTTGAACGAACCTCTCAAGTAATCCCGCTTCTTGTAGACTTCGCCAAAGAGAATGATTTGGAGATCATATCAATTAACACATTGAGACCCAGTCTGGAAGACGCTTTTGTCGAAATAACAGGAATCGCAGCGGAGGCCATGGCAAGAGAAAAAGAACAAGCCAAAAGAGGCGGGAACCTTGGCTAAAGAATGGATCAACAGTATAGCCGAAGCGTTCTACATCGCCAAGAAAGACGCCAAAGTCTACTATTTCAAGGCGCCCAACTTCACGTACGGTCTTCTGATTCCCCTATCACTATTTCTTGCATTTGCCATGGCCGGACAATTGAATCCAAAACTCATCGTACCAGGGTTGGCTTCTCTCGTTATCCTGTTTGGAACCACATCAATTGAGGCTGTTGCAGTTGTTCTTGAAAAACAGACCGGAACCTTAGAGAGACTGCTCGTTGCGCCCGTTTCATACTTTGCTCTAGTTCTTGGGAAGACGCTGGCTGGCTTCTTCTTCGGACTGATTCTTTCTGTAGTGATCCTTTTTCCATTAGCAGCCCTTTCAGGAATAGCCATAGCCAGCCCTCTGCTCGCCATCGTTGCCATTGTGTTTACTTCACTGATGTTCTCAGCGCTTGGCGTGTTGGTTTCTGTCTATGCGAAGTGGGTTCCAGAAGCGCAGATGCTGTCAAATTTTGTGAGATTTCCAATGGTCTTTCTTTCAGGAACCTTTGTCTACTTAGACACTATGCCGTTCCAACTGCAAATTGTTGCTCGGTTCTTGCCCCTCACATACTCCGTTGAAGCCTTAAGATTGTCAGTGGAAGGTTCAGCGCTCACAAGCCTCTACCTGATCGACATTGCCGTTCTAGCCATGTTCACTTCCGCATTGATGATTCTAGCTGCAAAGATACTTGAAAGAAAAACTCGATAACCTTCAAAGAGCTATTCTCTTTTATGCAGCCAGCCGCAGTCGGCATAGATCTTTCTTGCTTCGTCAGAAGTGAGGAAATTGATGAGCTTCTTCGACAGTTCCACGTTCTTGCTGTAAGATACTACAGCGGCCACGGTGCTTCTGAAAACTTGAAGATCCTTTGGTAGCTCAATCACTTCACACGTGTCTGGCCACACACCTTGGAACGCGTTCCAACCAAATATGACGTCGACCCTGTCTGAATGAATCAAACTCATAAGCGAACCACACGCGTCTGCATGATGAGTGATGTTGCGACGAATTTGATCTGTTAATCCCGCCTTGCTTGCTATGTCATCCCAGATGCCCTTCAAGCATCCGTCAACCGCAATTCCAATCCGAACATTCTCTCGGCATAGATCTTCAAGAGACCCGATGTTCCTAGGGTTTCCGACGGGAACTATGAGAACAGACCGACGAAAGCCAAGACTCTTTCTAGACCCTTTAGTGGTCAATCCCTGATCTTCTGCCTCGTCCAGAATGTATTCAGCACCGCACGAGATGAAGTCGCCCTGCTTTGATCTTGCTATTTCAGCCAAAAGATCACTAGGTTTGCCCACCTTAAAACTGCAACTTACGCGGAATTTCTTCTCAAAGATTGTGATGGCGTCACGAAGAGGCGAAGCAACAGCTCCAGCAGAATATACCTGAAGTCGATGATCTTCCGAGGACACCACGCTCGTCACCAAATATGCTTTTGCCGTTAATGAATAAGAACCTTCTTCATGGAGGATTTGTTAAGCTCGTAAGCATGGAACACGCAGCTCAGTAGTCTGTACATTGGTTGAGTACGGGGAATGTTTATTTGTCTGGTCTTGCATCCTAAAACGTGTTAGGCGATGAAGCTCGCCTTTAACCGCCCTTGTTTCAAAGTATGCAGGGGCTGATAGCTTCTACCAACGTTCAGTGTGAATGAGTGGGTGTTAGGTTGCGTGAAGCAGGGCGGTTCGCTTCAAAGAGCACAGCTAATGCAAGTCTGAACATACGACAGATCGCAGACTCGTCATTGGGCAAACGAATTGTAGAGT
>Ga0315282_10002932_pt1 | contig 30916 bp, 22 predicted proteins | sample YL17G07_20_MG_FD_203693 | JGI IMG/M metagenome (GOLD analysis project Ga0315282, IMG submission 203693) | Sediment microbial communities from Yellowstone Lake, YNP, Wyoming, USA - YL17G07_20 | ecosystem: Environmental > Aquatic > Freshwater > Lake > Sediment | place: USA: Wyoming | collected... | reverse complement strand
ACATGAGGTGATGCAGGCGGTCGGTGCCGGTGATGACCACCTGGAAGTAATCCCAGTCCTCGCTCGACCAGAAGTGCTCGACCGCCCGCTCGCGCGCGGCGAGCGTCGCGTGCAGATCGTCGAACAATGCCTCGGGCTTGGTGACGTCAACGTCGATGCGATAACCCATCCCTTCCAGCGCCGGCACGTGAGTCGCGGGGTAGACCGCCTTGCGCAAGTCGATGGCCACGAATCCGGAGATGAGCACGCCGTTGATCTCGCGCGCCGGATAGGTGGCGGGCTGGTTGATGATCACGCAGCGTTTGCCTGCGCTGCCGAGCTGGTCCCAGAACGTCGGGCACCGAAGATCGCGAAAAGAGGGGAAGCGGATGTCGTAAGAGTCGGGCTTGAGGTCGGTGAAGCCGAAGATGCCGTGCGTGCCCGGGGTGGCGCCGGTCATGAACGACGACCAGCTCACCGCGGAGATCTCGGGCAGCGAGACCGTCATGCGGCTGAGATGGCCGCGCCGCACAATGCCCGCCGTCGCCGGCATCACGCCGTCGCGCATCAGCCGCACCAGCATGTCGTGCGGGACGCCATCGAGGCCGATCACGCAGACGCGGGGCTTGTGTTTCTGTCGCCGTCCGAAGAGCACTCGAGAATACCCCCTTTATCGAGTAGGGATTGTACTCCTAGAGTTTAGCCGCGGATCACCGCCGGTCAAACCGGTTGGATGTAGAGTTGCCGACTGTAACCGCGGAGGCGCCCTTCAGGACCCCGATGGGGCCCTTCAGGGTCCCAGAGGGGCTGAGGACGCGGAGGAACAAAGGAACGACAGCTCGATGCTTTGCGGGCCTCTCTGCGCAATCGGCGTAATCTGTGCTACCAACCGCAAGTCCTTGTTCTTTTGCGCCAGTTTTGTACCACCGGCCTTGCGGGTTCGTAGTACAGGTCCTTCCTTCCGCATCGCCGTGGCGCTCGTTCAGGGGACGTCCGGGGCCCTCCGATTCTGGCTGCGGCCCCTATCGGGCCGCGCTAGGGATGTGTTCATCCGCATGTCAGATATACCCCAGCGCCTTGAGGCGCTCCTTGATCTTCTCTTCCTCGTCTTCCGTGTAGTCGGCTTCCGCCTCGGAAACGGGGATGTAGCCCATGAGTTCGAGGGTGCGGATGATCTTGGCTGCGCTCTCCTCGACGGTCTCGAGATCGGTCTCGACCACCACCTCGGGGTTCAGCGGCTCCTCATAGGGGTCGGAGACGCCGGTGAAGTTCGGGATCTCGCCCGCCTCGGCTTTGGCATAGAGCCCCTTGACATCCCGCTCGCGCAGGGTCTCCATGGGGCACTTGCAGTAGACCTCGACGAAGCGGCCGACCAGTCTCCGGTTCTCGTCGCGGATCTCGCGGTAGGGCGAGATCGCGGCGGCGATGGCGACGACGTCGTTGCGGGTCAAGAGATGACAGACGAAGCCGATGCGCCGGATATTGATGTCGCGGTCTTCCTTGGAGAACCCGAGGCCCTTGCTCAGGTTGGTGCGCACGACGTCGCCGTCGAGGATCTCGACCTTCACGCCGCGCTCCAGCAGTTCATCCGCAACTGCCTGCGCGAGCGTGCTCTTGCCCGCCCCCGAGAGGCCGGTAAACCACAGCGTGAATCCTTTGCTCACAAGCATTCTCCTTGAGTGAACCACAAAGACACTAAGACACCAAGTTCACACGGAAACGATGAGATGTCGCAGTTGGCCGCCGGGCATTCGCTGATTCCTGCGACGGCGGCCCTCGCATTTTCTCTTTGTGTCTTCGTGCCTTGGTGGTTCGCTACATTAGTGATTCCCCGATCATCTCCGGCGGGACCTCGAGGCCGAGGAAGCGCAAGATGGTCGGCGCGATGTCATAGATGGAATACGTGTCCTGGCGCTTCGCCTGCAAGCCCGCCGGCGGGCGCCAGATGAAGATGCCGTCCTCGGCGTGGTTGGCATCATCGGGGCCGGTGTCGTTCTCGTAGAGGTAGATCGAGCCCACGCCGACCGAGCCTGCCGACCGCCAGTCGAGGTCGCCGAGATAGACGACCAGGTCCGGCGGGATGTTGTTGACCTCGCGGTAGATCTCCTCGGGCTTGAAGCAGCGCGTGTTGATGTTGCGGCCGTTTTCGTCGGTCAGAGCTTCGAGGCCTGCTTTGACCTCGTCGCGGAACGCCTCGTACTGGCCGGCTGGGATCACGCCCTGCGGCTCGCGCCCCTGGACGTTGAGGAAGACCCGCGAGTAATACCCGCCCTCGCCCCACGCGCGGGTATGCTCCCAGTCAATCATCTCGGGCTTCAGGCGCGTCTGCTGCGGCGGCTGCTCGCGCAGGGTCAGATACCCCTGACGCTGGAGCCATTCGTTGATGCAGATCGCGCCGTGCATCGTCTTCGCGCCGTGATCCGACACGACCATGACCGACCATTCATCTCCCGCCGCCGCGATGGTCTCGCCCAGCGCCGTGTCGAGGGCGCGGTAATAGTCGCGAATCGCGTGCTCGTACCGGTTGCCGGGCTCATAGAGCCGGTGGCTGCGATCGAAGAAGCGCCAGAAGCCGTGATGAATGCGGTCGATGCCCATTTCGACGACGATGGCGAAGCGGAAATCGTCTTTGCGCAGGAAATGCCGGAATGCCTTGAAGCGCCGCTCCGTCATGCGATAGATGTCGGCGAGCAGCTTGTCCTTATCATCGGTGCGGAAGTCGTCCACGTCTATGATGTAGTCGCCGTCCGCGACCTGGTCGAGCTCGACCTTGATCTCATCGGGGTAGGTGTACTGCACTTCCTTGCTGGGGGTCATGAAGCTCGCGACCAGGATGCCGTTGAGCGGCTTGGGCGGGTAGGTCTGGGGGACGCCGAACACCAGCGACGGCATGCGATGGCGCGAGAGATGGTTCCACACCGTCTTCGCCTTGACGTACTTGGCGTTGGCGGTATAGAGGTCCTCGTAGCCGTAGCTCTTGCGATTGCGGAAGCCGTAGATGCCGAGCATGCCCGGATCCTGCGACGTCATCATGCAGGTCCAGGCGGGGACGGTGATGGGGGGGATGGTCGAGCGCAGCTTGCCCCATACGCCCTGCGCCATCAAGGAGCTGAGCGTGGGCAGATCGCCGCGCCATTGATCGAAGACAAGTTGAGGAGCGGCGCAGTCAAGGCCGAAGACGAGCAGCTTGCGGTCATCCGCCGTCAACGCGATGGCTCCGATCCGTCGCCCGCGGTCTCCATCAGGATCTCGGCGACCTCGGGCCGGGTGAACTCCGGTGGCGGCATTTCGCCGCGCGCCAGCATCTCGCGCACCTGGGTGCCGCTGAGCATGACACGGTCGTCACCCCCGTGGGGGCAGGTTTTGGTCGAAGCCATGCTGCCGCAGCGCTTGCAGAAGAACGCGTGGTCGAAAAACAGCGGCGTGATGCCGATCTCCGCCGGTTCGAATTCGCGAAAGATGTAGTGGGCATCATAGGTGCCGTAATACTTGCCCACCCCGGCATGATCGCGCCCGACGATAAAGTGCGTGCAGCCATAGTTCTTGCGCACCAGGGCGTGGAAGATCGCCTCGCGCGGGCCCGCATAGCGCATCGCTGCCGGGAAGATCGAGATCGCCACTCGATCCGCCGGGTAATAGTTCTCGACCAGCGCCAGGTAGCAGCGCATGCGCACGTCGCCGGGGATGTCGTCCTTCTTCGTTTCCCCCATCAGCGGATGGATGAGCAGCGCGTCCACGATCTCCAGCGCGCATTTTTGCAGATACTCGTGCGCGCGATGGATCGGGTTGCGCGTCTGAAACGCCGCCACCGTGTTCCACCCGCGCACCTTGAAGAGGACGCGCGTTTCCTTGGGGTCGAGGCGGTAGTTCTGGAAATCGCTGTGCTGCGGGCGGTTGATGACGCTCGCCATCCCGCCGAGGTACACATCGCCGATTGATCCGAGATACTGCACGCCCGGGTGTGCCTCGTCGGCGGTCTGCAGCACCATCTTGGCCTCGTGCTCCTTATCTACCGCGTACTTCTCCTCCAGGTGGAGCACGGCCAGCAACTGCCCTTCCTCGCCGTAGAGGGCGACGTCCGAGCCCTCAGCATACTGCTCGCCGGTGCCCTCCTTCACCGCGAGCGTGATCGGGATCGCCCACGGCAGGCCCTTGGCAAGCCGCATATTGTCGAGGACACTGGTGTAGTCGTCGAGGCCCATGAAGCCCTCGAGCGGACTCATCGCGCCGGTCGCGATCATCTCGAGGTCGCTCTGCTCGCGGCTGTTGAGGACGAGCCGCGGCAGGTCGGGCGCGCGACGCGCCAGCGCTTCCCTCTCCTTGCCGACGACGATGCGATCAACCAGTCTCCCGCCGTGTGGCGCAATCATAGAGTCTCCATCCTTACGAGCCCTGCGGAGGCGAAGTCAGATGTCTCCGGGCCGTCCCTGGGGCAATCCTTCGCCTGAGCAAGACGACGCTCGGGAACGGCCGCATGCGCGCGGCCAAACGAAGCAGAGGCGAGCGAACCCAAGGCGGTGCCAACGCTGGTCAATTATACCCAAACTCGCGGGCGGCTGTCGACACGCAAGCGCCTGGGGGCGAATCCGAAGCGCTCGTTTGGCCCGTCGTTGCAGGCCCGCAGGCACCGCTTCGTGAGCCAGGCGTCATGCCTTAGCCAGACAAGTCTCGCCCGGCCATCACCCCGATGGCTCCGGCCGCCACGTTGCGGCTGCCGTCACGGCAACTCCTCGAACAGGTCCTTGCCGACGCCGCATTCGGGGCACAGCCAGTCGTCGGGGAGATCGTCGAACGACGTTCCCGCAGCGATGCCGTTGTCCGGATCGCCCAGCGCCGGGTCATAAACGTAATCGCACACAGTGCACCGGTATTTCTTCATGATCGGCCTCTCACTGTCTCAGCTTCTCCGCGATCTGCGCGCCGAGTGCGCAACACTGACTGAGAGCGTCCGCGTCCGGCACGTACTTGACACGCACCGCTTCGCCCACGAGTTCGACGTTCATCTCCCGCAGCGCCGCTTCGACCTGCTCCACCGCGCCGCCGCTCCAACCGTACGATCCGAACGCCGCGCTGATCAGGTTCCGCGGCTTCAGGCCCTTCAGATACGTGAGGAGGTCGGCGACGGTCGGAAACATGCCGCCATTGAGGCTCGGGGACCCGACGATCAGCGCGCCGGCGTCGAGCACTTCGGTCGCGACATCGCTGCGATGGCACGACTTCAACGGCATCAGCTTAACGCTCGCGCCGCTCGCCGCAAGCCCATCGCCGATAGCGCGCGCCATCAGGTCCGTGCTCTGCCACATGGTGTCGTACACCACGACGGCCTTGTTCGTGCGCTCCTGGGCCGCCCACGATCCGTAGCGGCGGACGGGCACGCCGACATCCTTGCGCCAGACCGGCCCGTGGCTCGGTGCAATCGCGTCGATCGCGAGATTGAGCTTGCCCACTTTGTCGAGCAGACGAGTGACGAGGTTTGACAGCGGGAGCAGAATGTTCGCAAAGTACTTCGCGCCCTCGTATTCCAGGATCGAATCGTCAATCTCGTCCGCGAAGCGCTCGCTGGTAGCGAGGTGCATGCCGAAGGCGTCGCTCGAGAAGAGCAGGCGTTCATCAGCGAGATAGGTGAACATGCTGTCGGGCCAGTGAAGCATCGGCGTCTCCACGAACGCCAGCGTCGCGCTGCCCAGGCTCAGGCTGTCGCCCTCCTTCACCGCCTCGATCCCGTCGAGATGGAAGTGCCGCGCCAGCGCCTCGACGCCGCGCGGCGACGCGAAGACCCGCTCCGGCTTGACCTCAGCAATGACCTCCGGCAGCGCCCCCGAATGATCCATCTCGGAGTGATTGGAGATGATGTAGTCGATCGTCCCAGGATCGATGACCGAGGCGATGCGATGGAGCATCTCGCGCCCGAACGGCGCCTTGACGGTATCGATCAGGGTGATCTTGTCGGCGAGGATGAGATACGCGTTGTAGGTCGTCCCGCGGGTGGTCAGATACCCGTGGAAGTCGCGGACGCCCCAGTCTATGGCGCCCACCCAGTAGACGCGGTCGCTCAGCCTCGTCGCTTGTAGAGGTTCGGTCATATGCGGACTCCCGCTCCGCCCATCGCGCGCTCCGTAGGGGCACGGCATGCCGTGCCCCTACATTGGCCCCCAAGGAGAGGGTCTCCCCGGCGCCGCCTGGACCTGCGCGAACACACCCGTCCAGGTGGCCACATCGGGTGAGCCCTGCCGCCCGTGGGCGCCGCGGTCGGCAGCAGTCATTCCTTCCCCCCTTCGAGGTCAACCCGTATCTCGGGCGGATGCAACAGCGTGTTATGGATAAGACACTGATCCGCCACGCGCTTGAGGATCTCGATCTGGTCCGGCGTCAGCGGCCCCGGCATGCGCACTTTGACGTCAATGCGCCCGATGCGGTGCGGGTGCTCGTGGGCGAGTTCCCAGTCGAGGTCGATCTCCATCCCCTCGTACGTGATGCCGTGACGGTCGGAATAGGTGAGCACCACGGCGCCGATGCAACTCCCCAGGGAGACCATCAGCAGCTCGGGAGCGCTCGGGTACTCCTTGCCTCGGTCCGAGAACGCGTCGCACGTGACACGGCCGGATTCGAGATCGGCGCAGAACTCCAGGCCGTGGCGGTAGCGAACAGTCGTCGCCATGGGTCATCCTCCAAACACGCAGGGCTTGCGCGTTCTTCGGCTTTGCGGCCCTCCGCCCTGCACGGCACTGTCTCGCGGGCGCACCAAGGCGCGTCCGCACCTAGCGAGGCGAGGCGCCGCCGGCTGATGGCAACGGCGCCTCAGCGCCAGTGGCTCGAAGGCGCGCGCTAATACCTACCAGTTCTCGGCGAGCAACTCGAAGTACGCCTGCGGATGAGCGCACGCGGGGCATGCGCCCGGCGCTTCCTTGCCCTCGTGCAGGTACCCGCAGTTGCGGCAGCGCCACACCACCGCCGTATCCTTCTTGAAGACCGTGCCGGCCTCGACGTTCGCCAGCAACCCCGCGTAGCGCTTGCCGTGCTGCTTCTCCGCTACCGCGATCGCCTCGAAGATCGCCGCGACATTCTTGAAGCCTTCGTCCCGGGCGATCTGCGCGAAGCCTGGGTACATCTCCCGCCACTCGTGGCCTTCGCCGGCGGCTGACGCCCGCAGATTCTCCGCGGTAGTGCCCACGACGCCGGCCGGGAACGCGGCCTGGACCTCGACATCGCCGCCCTTGAGCAGGTCAAAGAAGCGCTTGGCGTGCTCCTTCTCCTGGTTGGCGGTCTCCTCGAAGACATCCGCGATCTGCATGTAGCCGTCCTTGCGAGCTTGGCTGGCGAAGTAGGTGTAACGATTCCTCGCCTGGGATTCCCCGGCAAACGCCGTCAGCACATTGCGCTCGGTGCGCGACCCTTTCAACTCCATTGTGTTGCTCCTTTCATCTCACGATCATCAGCGCCGGTACGGGCCCGGCGTCGGAAGTGCAGGATCCTCTTCGGGCATGCCAGTTGGCATTCCGGGCACTTATGGAGTTTCGTGTATCAGCGCAACACTGCGCTGATATGCGAAACTCGTCCGGACGAGGTTCGTTGGGCAGGCCTCCGCACCGGATGGGCCTGTCACTCTAACGTACGAACCTCGCTAAGGCAGTCGGGGCTGTCGAGCCGGCCGTCGGTGGTATTGCCCACGATCGGCAAGTTCATGGGGCAGACCCTCTCGCAGGTTCGACATCCTTTGCAGCCGTCCTCCACATAGAGGGGCGCGCGCCGATGATGCCCATCGTCATCACGGCCGCGACGACGAAGCCCAGCAGCGGATACCGCAGGCCGCCGAAGATCGTGATGATGACGATCAGCCAGACGAACGGTTGGACGAGCAGGCACCGTCTTGATTGCGCCCGGTAGTCAACATGCTCCACGGATCAGCTTTCCTCGCTACGACGATTGCTCCCCGCCTGGGAGCGCAGCCGTCCCGGCTGCATTCCGCCAATCAGGTCTCCTTGCGACGACTGCTGCCGCGGCGACGTTCGGGGCACCGTGCGGCGGATTCGTCGCATCGTTCGCACAGCCCCACGAACTCCAGGCGGTAGTCGAGCGTGCGATACCCGGCGACCTTGCCGAACGCATTCTCGATCGCCCGCAGCGGTTTCATCGCGACGTCGTCCACACGGCCGCACCCCGTGCAGCGGACATGATAATGGCGGCTCGCGTCGCCGTCGAACCGGCTCTGGGCGCAGCCGAGACGCAGCTTCTGGATCTGGCCTGATGCCGCCAACGCCTCAAGATTCCGATACACCGTGCCCAGGCTGATGTGCGGGAGCCGCCGGCGCACCAGTTGGTACACCTCGTCCGCGGTAGGATGGGTCTGGGTGTCCCGGAGCTCTTCCAGTATCGCCCGGCGCTGCCGGCTCATTCTCGGCTTTCGCTGCGTGGCCATCGGCGGAAACTCTGCCGATAATAATAACCATTCTCAATCCGCGCTAAACATCTCCGGCAACTTTTCGCGCGGCACTGCGAACTCGCAGAAGGAACGGCGCCCGCCGCCCCGCAAGTTGCAGCCGGACGTAACCCGAAACCACAGCGCTGACGTACAGATGGTGGGGGATCGGCAGGGGAGCTGTATTCGACGTCTCGCCGAGGGGGCATAGCTGCCGCGTACGGCGGCACGTTTGCTCGGGCTAACCACGGGAGTTCCGGGTGCGAGTGTGGCGCACTTCCGGAGCCCCGATGAACTGGCACCAGGAGGAACCGATGGAAGTCATCTTGGCTGCGATCGCTCTCGGGGTCGGTGTCCTGGCTGCGGCGCTCCTGTTCGCAGAGGGAACGCTGTCGGCTGGCCCGCCGCGGGCGGAGGAACGACTGCGCCTGGGGCCTCCCCTCGCCCTGGGCGGAGCCCTCACCGTGGTCTTCTTCCTTCTGACCCTGCCGGCGGAACCGCCCTTCTCCGCCGGGTTGCGGTTGGGATGGGGCTTCCTGATCGGCGGTGCGGCGATGCTCTTGGCTGCGGGGGCGGGCGCGCGTGTGCTCAGGGCGGATCGCTCTTATTGGCCGCATCCGAGCGGCCTCGTCATGGCGCTCGTGCTTGCCGCGTTCTCTCTCGTTGTCCTGCTGTTTCATGGCGACCCGGTTGACGCGCTGCTTGGCTGCGCTTTCGGAATCGTCATGGTTGCCGGCATCTTCCGCACCATGCTCCCGTCAGCTCCCTCCACCGAGGATAACGGAGGCCTCGCGGCGACCCTTGGGCTGACCCTCGAAGGCGGCGCGCTTCTCGGCGTGACCCTCGCCGCAGGCTGTGCCCTCGCGGTTTACCATTTCAACCAGACGGCGTTGCGCGGCTGGTGGGCCTATCTCCCGGCGCTCGCCGCGCTGTGGGTCGTGGGGCAGACGGTGGTGCATGTCGCCGGGTCCCATCTCCGCGCCGAGAGGTTCGCGCGCCTGTGGGTGTTGGCTGCGGCGCTGGTTACACTCGCGCTCGTGCTGGTGGCCGGGTGGCGTATCGGCGCAAGACTTCAACCCGCCGAGTCGCTCGAGCTGCTCCTGGTGAGCGGGTCGGTGACCATCGGCCTCATCGCATGGCTCGCTCTTACCGTTGAGCGAGCCGAGTGGCCGCGGGCGATGCGATCCCATGCTCTGGCCGCCGCCCTTATCCTGTTCCTCGCGGTCGTGAGCTTCAAGCTGCTCGCGGGGTTCGGTACCGCGGTAGCCCTGGTTGCCGCATGGGGCATCGCGACGCTGGCGGCGGGCGTGCAGGGTTCAGCGTCCCGGATGCCGGCCCAAGCCCTTGGCGTGGGTGCGAGCCTGCTCTTGCTGCGCGTCTTCATGGAGCGATCCGGCCGCTCGTTGGGCGATTCCGAGTTCGCGTTTCACTACACGCTGATCGGACTCATCATCGGCGCGGTGCTGCCGTTCGTCTATGCTTCGCTCCATCTCCGACCCGGTCTTCGCCGGGCGCTGCTGCTGGGCGGCCTGGCTGCACTCTCGCCCCTGGCGATGCTCGCGCTGTGGGGACCCGACGCGGCACTCGGATTACTCGCCGGGCTCGTCGCCGCGCAGGCGATTGCGCTGCTGCTTCAGCCTATCGCTGAGGTCATGCCCGAGGTCGCTGCATGGCAGGCGCCGAGTACCCTGGTCGCCTTGCTCGCCGGGCTCGTCGCCGTGCAGTTCACGCGGCCGTTCTCGTACCTCTATGAGATGCCGCGTGCGTACAAAGTGTACATCGCCTGCGGCATTGCGCTGGCCGTGATCCTCTGGATTATCGCAGCCGCATTGCTGCAACTGCGCCGGGAACGACGAGCGGCTGCGCCTGGGGCGCCGACGCCAGGGATGGAGGCGTGAGATGAGACGCGCGGGCTGGTCATCTGTGGCAGTGGTCGCGGCCATTCTGTGGCTAGCCGCGATGACGATCAACCTCTCGCGGCAGGAGACGCCCACCGGCTGGGTGCGCGGCACAGCGGTGGCGGAGGAAACCGGCCAGCCGCTGCCGCGGGTGGAAATCCGGCTCCGGCCGCCCAGCGTGCCGGGCGCATATGAGGGCGAATACGATATCATCGTGCGCACCCGCGCCGACGGGACCTTCCGCTCCAAACGCATCCCGGCGGGTTCGTACTCGCTCCAGGCGACCTCGCCGGCGCACCGCCTTCGCGCCACCGACATCCTGATCCAAGAGGGCCAGGCGCTCCAGGTCAACCTCGAGTTGTCCCCGGTCGAGCCCTACTTCCACCTGTGGGTATCGGAGCACGTCTTCAGCCCAGACCAGGTGCCGCAGGTCATCGGCGAAGGCTTCGTACCCGGCGGCTCGGTAGAGTTGAGCCTCTACCGAGTGGATCCGATGGCGCTGTTTGTGGAGAAACGGGGCGCGCTCCGAAGCGTGCTGTACACGACCGCGCCGCCGCAGCACCTGGTGCTCGACGGCAATCCCGCGCTCACTCTGCGCAAGCGCATCTCAGTCCCCATCACCAAACGCGATGTCGAAGGCATTTTCCGCCAGCGTTTCGAGCTGCCCGTTGATGAGCCGGGCATCTACGTCGTAGCCGCCAAGGCGGACTCGGTGCAGAAGCTTGAATGGCTGATGGTCACGCGGCTTGGCCTCATCATCAAGCACTGGCGCGATCAAGCGCTTGCCTTCGTGGTCGATCTCAAGACCGGCACGCCGGTGCCGGGGGCGACGGTACACTTCTCGATCCGCGGCGCGGAGACGGTTTCCGGCATCACCGATGGCGACGGCCTGTTTCAGGCAACCGTGCCGGCGAAGGAGCACGAGGAGGAATACGAGTCCTTCTTCGCCTATGCGGAGCACGACGGCTCGCAGGCCTTCCTGCGATCGTCGCTGACATGGAGCGCCGAGACGGGCGAGGAGCGCATCTACGCCTATACCGATCGCTCGGTCTATCGACCCGGCAACGAGGTGAACTTCAAGGGCATCGCACGGCGTTTCGCCGGCGTGGACTACACCGTGCCCGAAAACCAGCCGGTGGAGGTCGAGGTCAGAGATCCCCGCGACACGCTCGTGTACCGCGGCACGCTCGTCACGGATCGGTTCGGCTCGTACCACGCGAGTTTCCGCCTCAACGAGGAGGCGCCGACAGGATACTACCAACTCGTGAGCGCAACGGCGGGTGAACGGCACGAGGCAGGGTTCAAGGTCGCCGCGTACCGCAAGCCCGAGTACAGCGTCGAGGTGACGACTGCCAGCAAACGCTATACGCGGGGCGAGCGGATCGAGGCGAAGGTCTCGGCGCAATACTACTTCGGGGCCCCGGTCGCGGGGGCACAAGTCGAGTACCGGGTGATGCGTTCTCCGTACTTCTTCTACCCGGGCGAAGATGACGAGGAATCGTACGATGACAGCGGCTATGGCGGGGACTATGAGGGATACGGCTACGGCGAGGAGATCGAGACCGGCCGCGCCGAGACGGGCGCCGATGGGTTGGCGCACCTCAGCATCCCGACGAAGCGGCCGTTCCAGGGATGGGGCAAGCAAGAAGAGGGCGCGACGGAAGGCGAGAGTTCCGACTACGAGTACACCATTGCGGTCACGGTCACAGACCCGAGCCGCAAGGAGGTGACGGCGGAGGGCTCCACTCTGGTGACTCAGGGTGAATTCGCGCTCTCGCTGACACCTGCGAGTTGGGTGGCGAAGCCTGGTGATGCAGTGGACGTGGAAGTGCGGGCCGAGGACTACGACGAAAAGCCGGTGCGCGAGGCCCGCGTGGAGGTGACGGCCGTCCGCGAGCTGTGGCACGGAAGAGAGTCGACCGCGGAACCGGTAGCACAAGCGACCCTGACCACCGACGCCACGGGCAAAGCCCGCTTCCGATTCACGCCGCCGGAGCCGGGTTTCTACCGGATCGAGGCGCGCGCCCGCGACCGGCGCGGAAACCAGATTCTGAGCAAGACCTCGCTCTGGGTGACACGCGAGAACTACTCGGATTTCCGCGTGCCCTATCCCGAGCTGGAGATCGTCGCGGATAAGAGGCTCTACCGCGAGGGCGATACCGCGGTCTTGCTCATCAACACCAAGAGCAAGGGCGCGGCGGCCCTGGTCACAGTTGAGGGCCCCCAGGTCTACGAGCGTCGCGTGGTGCGGCTGGTGGGGAACTCGACGCGCGTTGAGTTCAAGGTGAGGCACGAGTACAGTCCCAACTTCTTCGTTGCGGTTGCCTTCGTGCGTGACCGCCAATTCGCGACCAGCGAAAAGCGCCTGCGCATCTCGACCGAGACGCGCCGCCTCCGCATAGACATCAAGCCCGACAAGCGGCGGTATTCGCCCGGCGACGAGGCGATCTACCAGTTGCGCGCGACCGATTGGCGCGGCCGCCCGGCCCTGGCGCAGCTCTCGATCGGGGTAGTGGACGAATCCATCTATGCGATCGAGGAAGATTCGACGCCGCCCATGTTGGGCTTCTTCTACCCCGCGCGCGAGAACAGCGTCACCACCGAGTATTCGTTCCCGGAGCTGTACCTGGACGCGGACAAGAGCGCGGCCGCGATCAAGGTGCGCAAGCGGTTCCCCGACACCGCCTACTGGAACCCGACGGTGGTGACCGATGCCGACGGGCATGCGGAGATCCGTTTTACCATGCCCGACAGCTTGACGACGTGGCGCGCGACGGTGCGCGGCGCGACACTCGACACCGCGGTCGGCGAAGTGACGGCGGAGGTCAAGACCTCGAAGGACCTGCTGGTGCGGTTGGAGGCGCCGCGGTTCATGGTGCAGCGCGATCGCCTGACCATCTCCGCGCTGGTGCATAACTACACTCGGTCGGAGCAAGACCTGGCGGTGTGGATCAAGGCTCCTGGGCTCGCGCTCAATCGAGGCGGGAGCGAGCAGCGGCGTTTCTCCCTGAGGCCGAATGATGTGCGCCGGGAGGACTGGCAGGTGGAAGCATCTACGCCCGGCGCGAAAGAGATCACGGTGTACGTGAAGGCGCGCAGCGGCCTGTCGGACGCCATGGCGCTGACGATTCCCGCGCTGCCGCACGGCCGCGAGCGGGTGGAATCGCGCAGTGGCGCGGTGCAGACCCAGGCCTCGGAGCGACTCAGCGTTCGCCGCGATGCCGTGGCGGGCGCGAGCGAACTGCGCGTGCGGCTCGCGCCCTCCATTGCCTCGGTGGTGCTCGGCGCGTTGGAGTACCTGGCGCAGTATCCCTATGGCTGCACCGAGCAGACCATGAGCGCGTTCTTGCCCGACGTCATCGTGGCGCGCGCGCTGCGCGAGCTGAACCTCTCCAACCCGCGGCTGGAGAAGCAACTGCCGGACATGGTGCAGAAGGGCCTCAATCGCCTCTACGGTTATCAGCATGACGACGGCGGCTGGGGGTGGTGGCGCTACGACCAGTCGGATCCCTGGATGACGGCGTACGTGGTGTTCGGGCTCGTCACGGCGAAACGGAACGGCTTCTCGCTGAACGAGAACGCGCTCAACCGCGGCCTGGAATGGCTCTCGCGCGCGGCGCGGCCTGCGCTGCCGACTCCGCTGCTGGCCTATGGGGCCGCCGGCACGCCATTGCTGGCCCAGGCCGACCGGCTCTACGTGCTCTATGTCCTCTCTCTCGCGGCGAGAGATGGCCTCGTCGACCAGCAAGTGACGCAGTACTACCGCAACCTGAACGCGCTCGACGGCCAGAGCCTTGCGCTCCTGACCGCGACCTTGCTCGAACGCGGCCGTACCGCTGAGGCAGGAGTCGCCGCCGATCGCTTGTGGCAGCGGGCGAACGGGACCCAGGCGCTCGCCTGGTGGAAAGGGCGGCAGGAATGGGATCGCGCCGGAGACACCGAGACCACCGGCCTCGCCCTCAAGGCGCTGCTCGCGCTCGATCGCAATGATCCGCGAATCATGAAGGTCGTGCGCTGGCTGGTGCTCAACCGGCAGGGCAACTGTTGGGTGTCCACTCGCGACACAGCTTTCGTGCTCTTCGCGCTGACCGACTTCCTTAAAGGTTCGCAGGAACTCCAGCCCGACTATCAGGCGCAGGTCACGCTGAACGGAAAGGCCATCCTGAACCGGCGCTTCACGCGCGACGACCTGTTCACGCCCGAGGTTGAGGTCAAGGTTTCGGGCGGCACGCTCCATCGCGGCGCGAACACGCTCGGCTTCACGAAACTGGGCGCAGGGAACCTCTACTATACGCTGACCTTGCGTCAGTTCGTCGGCCAGGGGGATCTGCCTGAGGTGATCACAGGCGCCGGCATCACCGTTCAGCGCTCGTACTACCGCATGCTGAGCCGGCGCGATCCGCGCACCGGCGTCATCGTGACCTCGCCGTCAGCCGATCCGGTCACGGACTTTAGGCCCGGCGAGCCGATCCTGGCGCGGCTCAGGATCACGTCGGACAAGGCATACGACTACGTGATCGCCGAGGATCCGCTGCCTGCCGGATGCGAGGTATCGGAGCAGGGCGACCTCGAGGCGTGGGAGTGGAACCGGTGGTGGTCTGACATGGATATCCGGGATGAGAAAGTCGCCGTCTTCGCGCGGCGGCTCCCGGCGGGTGTGTCAACCATCGAATACCATCTGCGGCCGCAGATCCCCGGCGACTATCACGTCATGCCGACCGAGGTCTATTCCATGTACAACCCGATGGTGCGCGGCTCGGGGGCCGAGACGCGGGTGAGGTTGCGATGACGGGTGCGGTGGTTCAAAGAGATGACGCTTTGACTGTGATGAGACGAGGCGTGCAGGCCAACCTGCGACGCGTCCTGATTGCGGCGGGCGTTCTGGCCTGCGCCGCCCTCGTTGTCTTGCTCTTGCGGCTGCCGCAGTTGCCATCGGAGGAGAAAGTAATCACGGCGTTCTCCACCAGCCTCCACGGACGCGCTCACTCGCAGGTGCACAATGTGCGGCTGGCGCTAGCCGCGCTCGATGGTGCGGTCATTCGCCCCGGTGAAGAGTTCTCGTTCAACCGTACCGTAGGCCCCTGGACGGTCGATCGCGGATACCGCCGCGCGCCGGTCAGCTTCTCGGGGGAGATGGTCCTGGACTGGGGCGGCGGCGTGTGCCAGGCTTCGACGACGCTATACAACGCGGCCCTGCTTGCGGGCCTGCCCATCCTCGAGCGCCACCGGCATCACTGGCCCGCCAGCTACGTCCCGCCGGGGCAGGACGCGGCGGTCGCCTACCCGGGGGTCGATCTACGGTTCCGCAACTTCCTCGCGAGCCCGATTCGCGTCTCGGCGCGCATTGTGGGGGAATCGGTACGGGTGCGCCTGTGCTCGAGCGCGCAGCCGCTGCGGGTGAGAATCGAGCGCGATGTGCTGGAGGTGGAACCAGCGACCGTGACCCGCTTCATCTCCGACAGCGCGCGGCGCGGCCCGGCGCGCGGCAAGCCGGGATGCGCGGTCACGGTGTATCGGGTCTTGCTCGGCGACAGTCCGCGACGCGAACTGATTTCCCGCGACACCTACCCGCCCCTTAACCGCGTGGTCGGCAGATAAGGCGCGGCGACCGCTACCTGTCGCCAAGCCGACTGAGCGCCGTACCTCCCAGCCCACGTGAAAAGGGACAGCTGTCCCCGTTTGTCAACCGCGCCGCCACGCCGCACGCGCTATAGAGTGTTTTGCGTTAGCGGAGGGCCGCTAATGCAAGAACACTCTTCCGGACGTTTGTCGCGCGGAGCGCGACTCCGGAGTGACGCCGGAGCGTCACCAGGTTCGTCTGGGCGCGCAGCGAAGCCTACGCGACCCCGTAATGTAAGAACCCTGCCACGTGTCATCGCCGCGCTAGGGTTTCCCCGCCCCACCGCCGAATTGAGAAATCGCGAGCCTGTTCGCTTATGCTGACAGCAGTCGAGATACGCAACCGACCGGACACCGCGCGTGTCGCTGACCTGCGGCAACGCGTGCGCGCCGCCATGGAGCGCCCCCCGGTCGATTGCCGATTCCCCACGCGAATCGACGGCCGCTACATGACCGAACCGCTGATCGTCCGCAAAGCGCGGGCGACCGCGCTCAAGCTCGAGCACATGCCCACCGACCTCTGGGCAGGGCAACTGATCGCCGGCTCAATGACCCTGGAGGAGTCGCGGCTCGACACCGAGGCAGGCTTCCCCGACTACACCACCGACGCTGAGCGTGCCACCGCGGCAGAGCGCGGCTTGAGCATTCACTCGGTCTTCGGCCACATCGTGCCCGATTACCCAGCGCTTCTGGCCAAGGGCCTGCAAGGCATTCGCGCCGAGGCCGAAGCGCAGCGCGCGAACGCTCAGTCGCCTGATGAGCACGCGTTCCTCGATGCCGTCGCCATCGAACTCGAAGCAGTGATGGATCTCGCAGCGCGTCTCGCACAGCGATGTGAGGAAGAGGCCGGCGCGGAGCCCGACATCCGGCGCAGCGCCGAACTGCGGCAGATGGCGGCCAATCTGCGCCAGGCGCCGGCGGGGCCAAGCCACACCTTCTGGCAGGCGCTCCAGTCCGTCTGGCTGCTCCACATGATTTTCCACTCGACCATGAATTCCAACGCCATGGGACGACTCGACCAGTACGCCTGGCCCTACCTGCGCGCGGGCCTCGAGGCCGGCCGTATCACCCTCGACGATGCGGCGGAACTCGTTGACTGCTTCTGCCTCAAGTTCAACGAGCGCGCGATCACGACCCCGGACCTGCTGTCCGAGATGCGCGAGCCTGAACCGCTCGACCTCACTCGCCGCACCCGGCACTATACGTCGTCGCAGATCGGCGCTCGCCGCGACAGCCTCGATGCCACCAACCACTGGCTCCAGAACATCATCGTCGGTGGGCTGACCCCGAACGGCGCCGATGGCACCAATCCGCTCACCTTCCTGGTCCTCGAGAGCTACCGACGCAATCGAATGACCAATCCGGTGATGAGCGCGCGCCTGCATCGCGACTCGCCGGATGAGGTTGTCCGCCACGTGTGCGAAGTGCTCAAGGACGGCGGTGGCATGCCCGCAATGTTCAATGACGAGCAGGTCATCCCGGCGCTCGAACGGCTCGGCATACCGACTTCCGACGCGCGCGACTATACCAACGACGGCTGTTGGGAGATCATCATCCCTGGGCGTACCGACTTCAAGTTCCAGCGCCTGAGCCTGATGCTCTGCGTGGAGTGGGCGCTCAACCGCGGCCGCTCGCGGCTCGACGGCTCTCAGCAAGGGCCGGACAGCGGCGACCCGCGCGCGTTCGCGACCTGCGACGATCTCTGGCAGGCATTCCTGAAGCAGCTCGACGCGATGGTGCGCCGGGTAGTTGAGCGCGTGGTGGAGTCTGTTGATGAGCGCAGCGCCATTGCGCCGGTGCCGCTGCTGAGCGCACTCATTGAGGGCGCGATCGCGTCGCGGCGCGATATGACCGCGGGCGGGGCGAAGTTCCGCACCTTCGGCATGCTCGCGGAGAGCGCCGCTCATGCCATTGACTCGCTCACCGCGATCAAGACCGTTATCTTCGATCAGCGCGACGCAGCCATGGGGGAGCTGTGCGACGCGCTCGACGCCGACTTCGAAGGATACGCGGCTCTGCGCGCCAAGTTGCTCGCTGCGCCGAAATACGGCAACGACGATGACGGCGCGGACGCGATTGGGCGCCAGGTCATCGATGCGTTTACCGCGGCAGTAGCCCGCCATGCTGAAGTGCATCACGCGGTAGTGAGATTCCCTTGCGGCGTCGGGACCTTCTCGTGGTACATCGGCATCGGCGAAGGGCTGGGCGCATCGCCCGACGGACGGCTTTCCGGTGAGCCGGTGTCGTCGAACTTCTCGCCCGCGCTCGGTCGCGACATGGAAGGCATACCGAGCGCAATCCTCTCGTACGGGAAGATGCACGACCGCAACCTGCCGGCGGGCGCGCCGCTGGATCTGAGATTGGCGCGGCGATTGGTGGAGGGCGAGGAGGGGACGTCGCGGATGGCGGCGCTCGTTCGCGGCTTCGTGGACACCGGCGGCTCCATCATGACGCTTACGGTGGCGGACACCGAGGAGCTTCGCGCGGCCCAGCGCGAGCCGGAACGGTACCAGTCGCTGCGGGTGCGCATGGGCGGCTGGTGCGCGTACTTCACGATGCTCAGCCGGGAGCAGCAGGAGCATCACGTTCGGCGCCAGGAGGGGCGCTCGTGACCGCGGGCGGCGGGGAGGGCGAGGTCGAAGGCCTCATCTTCGACCTCGACACCTTCGCCGTTCACGACGGCCCGGGAATCCGCATGGCGGTGTACCTCAAGGGCTGCCCGCTCGCATGCAGATGGTGCCACAGCCCGGAGTCCCGCCGGCCCGTGCCCGAGCTGATCTTCATGCGCGATCGGTGTGTGCGCTGCGGGACATGCGTGGGAGTCTGCGAGCAGGGAGCGCACCATGTCGGCGAACTGGATCATGTCATCGATCGCGGCGCATGCATCACATGTGGTCGCTGCGTCGCGCATTGCCCGCATGGCGCTTTAGCGATCAAAGGGCAACGTATCGCGGCCACCGGTGTCGTCGCGAAGGCTGCCCGCCTGAAGCCGTTCTTCGATCATTCAGGTGGCGGCGTGACGCTGACCGGCGGCGAGGTGACGAGTCAGGCAGACTTCGCAGCGGCGGTGCTCGATGGTTGCCGGCGCCTGGGAATCCACATCACGATAGAAACGAACGGCGCGTGCGAGTGGGAACAACTTGAGCTGGTCGCTGCGCGCGCCGATCTCGTGCTCTACGATCTCAAGCTCATGGATGACGCGGAACACCTGCGCTGGACCGGCGTCTCGAACCGGCTGATTCTCGACAACGCGGAGCGGCTCGCGGGCCGCAACGTCCAGGTGCGCGTGCCGCTGATCCCCGGCATCACCGATACCACCGCCAACCTGCGCGGCATCTTCGCTTTCATGCGGCGCGTCGGGCTGCCGTCTGCGGCACTCCTGCCCCACAACCCCGCCGCCGCCGCCAAGTACGAGTGGCTCGACCTCCCGTACGAGATTCGCCGCGAACCACAGACCCCTGATGACCTCGCGGCCATGGTCGAGTTGGCGAGGAGCTTCGACCTCAACGCCGCTCTCGGATGATCGAGTTGCGACGGATGTGAACGCCCGCCCTGTGTCACCCTATCTGTAGTGTCGCTGGAGCTCCGATCGGTATCGCGCGCCGAGTTCGCCCGCGTGATCGCGCAGCCATTCGCTGAACCGCGTCGGACACGTCGGAGGCTTGTCGGAGACGAGCAGGTTCGCCATCAGCCCACCGATCTCATCGCGCGTGATCACAACGTCACGGACGACCCGGCCGAGCACCGCGCCCGCCGCCAATGCCAGCGCAGGCGGCGCGTGTATGATGCGCGCGCCGCTCCCGATCTGCCGTCGAATGAGCATCACAAGTTCGTTGAAGGTGTGCGCTTCCGGCCCGACGGCGTCCACCACGATATCCTTGGCGCGGTCGGCCATCGCGACCGCAAGCGCCGCCACGTCCTCGACGTGCACCGGCTGGATCCGGTAATCGCCCTTCCCGAAGACCCCGAAGACCGGCAGCCGCCGCAGCAGCCACGCGATGTTGTTGATCAGGATATCCTCGCCGCCGAACAAGACCGTCGGCCGCACGATGGCGTAAGACAGGCCCGACTCCTTAATTGCGCGCTCGACGAAAGCCTTGCCCCGAAAGTAGGGGAACGGCGAATCCTCGGACGGGTTCGTGACGCTGATGTGCACGAACCGGCGCACCCCCGCCGCGACCGCCGCGCGGATCAGTATCCGGCTGTTCTCCACGGCCCGGCCGAAGCTCGCCTCGCCGCGATTGAAGCGAATCCAGTAGGTGTTGTAGAGCGCCGTCGCGCCGCGGAGATGCTCGACCAAAGCCTGGGGATCGGCGAAGTCGAAGGGCAGCGCCTCGACCGCTGAGCCGAAGGGATTGGGGCGATCCGGATGGCCCGTCAGCGTTCGCACGCGTGCGCTTGGCACGGTTGCGCCGCGCCCCGGTGCGCCGCCGGCGGCGCCGGCCCGGCCCAGAAGCAAGCGCGTGATGTACCGGCCTGTATAGCCGAACGCGCCGGTGACGATGTTGAGTTCCCCTTGGGTCATGATTGCCGTTCCGCCTGATGATGTTTCCTCGCGCGTCGTTGCGCCTCCTCCGAGCCATATGTAGGATCGGCTGCGCCGTTCCGCCACCTCTTGCGCCCAGCGCGTTCAGATGCTACTGTATGACTCACACGCACTCGCGGCGTGACACGCTCACCGCGTACCGGAGGTGGCGAGTTGCTGACCGACAACGTCCTCGATCTCATCGGGAACACACCGCTGATTCGCCTGAAGGGTGAGAGCATCTTCGCCAAAGCCGAATTCCTCAACCCCGGCGGCAGCATCAAGGACCGCGTGGCGCTGGCCATGATCGAGGGCGCCGAGCGCGACGGCCGTCTTCATCCTGACTCGATCATCGTCGAACCCACGTCGGGGAACACCGGCATTGGCGTGGCGCTCGTCGGCCGCCTCAAGGGCTACCAGGTGCGCATCGTGATGCCTGAGGGCATGAGCGAGGAACGCAAAAAGATCATCCGCGCGCTCGGCGCCGAGCTTATACTGACGCCGGACGACGAAGGGATCAGCGGCGCGGTGACCCGCGTGTGCGAAATGCGATCACAGGATCCGCGCGTCTTCGTCCCGCAGCAGTTCGAAAACCTTGACAATCCGCGCTGCCATTACGAGCAGACCGCGGTCGAACTGTGGCGGCAGATGGGCGGTGACATCGCGTGCTTCGTCGCCGGCGTCGGGAGCGGCGGCACCCTTCAGGGCGTCGGCACGTTCCTGCGCGAGCACGCGCAGAATGTCCATCTCGTCGCGGTCGAGCCGAAGAACGTTTCCGCCCTGCTCGGCCACGAGCCGGGGCTGCATCAGATTCAGGGCATCGGCGACGGCTTTATCCCGGCGGTGCTGGACGTCAAGCTGGTGGACGAGATCGTCGAGGTCAGCGACGAGGATGCGGTCGAGACCACGCGGGAGCTGGCGCGCGATTACGGCCTGCTAGTCGGGATCTCGTCAGGCGCCAACGTGTGGGCGGCGCGGCAGCTTGCGCGCAAGGTCAAGGGCAACATCGCCACCGTACTCCCCGACCGCGCCGAGCGCTACTTCAGCACCGCGCTGCTGTAAGCCGAAAGAGCGTCTTTGTCCGCAGATGAGCGCGGATTGACGCAGATTCGGCCGTAGGGAGGCTGTTGCAAAACTCGCGTCGTGGGATGCGTGCGCTCACGAACTTGTCATTCAGAGCTGGCGCCCCAATTCACCGGGGCGCTCCGGAGATGCAGCGCTTTGCGCCGCATCCAGCGCGGAGCGCGAAGCGTCGAATCTCGCCCTCGTCGGTGCGTCTCAAGGTCGGGCACAAACAGGTTATGCAACAGCCCGTAGGTGACCGCACGCACCGTCAAGAAGCTTCGTCCTCCACGGACGGCCCGCTGCGGCTGATCCAAGCGTCGCGGAACCCTTTGGCCGCCCAGACGCATCTACCTTCACAGGAGTCGCAACGCCCGCACATGCACGCCCAGACCGATTCGGAACTGATAGCCAGGATCTGCAAGGGCGATGTCCCCGCCTTTGAGGAGATCGTGCGGCGCCACCGCGCCGCGCTCGTCGCGCTTGCGGCGAGCCGCCTGGGGTCCCTGACCGACGCCGAGGACGTCGCGCAGGAAGCCTTCGTGCAGGCCTTCTTTCGCATCCACCAGCTCCGCCAGCCCGAATCACTGCTCGCCTGGCTGCGCCGCCTCGCTGAGAGATTCGCGCTGATGCGACTGCGCCACCGTCACGAGGAGGCATGGGCGCCGGAACAGGTGGAGGAGGTTCGCAACGGTTGCGCCGCATCCGACCAACCGCATACGGACGGCGGTCTCGCGCACGTCCTGGGCAAGCTACCGGAAACGATGCGGCGCACTGTCACGCTTACCTATCTTGGCGGCTACACCTGCGCTGAAACCGCGGGCCTACTGGGCGTCCAGGAAGGCACCGTCAAGAGTCGGCTGAGCCGGGCGCGCGCGCTCCTCAAGGAGACCTACGGAATGACCAAAGAGACGTTGAAGCAGGCAAGGCCGAAAGGCGACTTCACCAAGAGGACAATCGAAGACTTGATGCGAGAAGCTCGGCGATTGGTGGAACGTGGCGACTTCGACGGCGCTGCGGCGCGCGCTCAAAAGGTGCTGCACGCCGAAGCCGAAGCCTACGCGAGCCACAAGAAGAAAGTGACCAGCGCGAGCGGTGGGCGCGAAAGGGGGATGAAGGGTTTCTTCATCGCCGCCGACGACCCGGCCTTCAACTTCAGCGAGGAGGCCGTGCGGATTGCCGGACTGCCTCTGAAGGAGCGACGTCGAAGAGATTGCGAAGCGAACGCGGCGCAGTACGGCTACCGCCTTGAGGACCTCGATTGGGAGTTGGGCGACGTCGACATCATGTCAAACACGCTGGGCAGGCCCGCTGGTCATGGCAAGGACTGGTGGGGCGTTCCGCACCATCTGGATCTGAGCATCGTGGACGCGCGCGACACTTGCAGGCGATTCCGATGTTCGCCTCAGACGCTCCTCGCCTGGGTCGAGCAGGGATGCCCCATACTTCGTTGTTGGCCCTTCGCACGCTTCGATCTTGACCGCGTCAGGCAGTGGCTGGCGGACAGGAAGATCGCAGACTGGCCCAAGGAGAGCGACCACGATCTGGAGCGCCCGATACGGGTCATCTTCAAGGCGCTGCACCAACGCGAAATCACGCCCAAGCTGGCGGAGCAGATCATCACCGACCTCGCTGCCGTAAGCCGAAAGAGCGTCTTTGTCCGCAGATGTTTACCCGCCGGAGGCGGGAACGCGGATTGACGCAGATTGCCGGTCCGCAGATTCTCTTCTCTGTGTTCTCGGTGTTCTCTGTGGTGAGACGCCCTCCTATACCACTTCCATCGTCGACGGCGGCTTGGGCGCGATGTTGTAGGTGACGCTGACGACGCCCGGGACTTCCTTGAGCATCCGGCCGCTCAGTTCGCGTAACGTCTTCCACGGCAGTCGGGTCGGCTTCGCCTTGCGCGCGTCAACGCTGTCCCAGCACCTGATTTCGATCTGCAGCCCGAAGTCGCGCTTGCCATCGCGCATCCCGGTGACGCGGTCCTCGTGCAGGATCGCCATGTACTGGAACGCCTTCGTGTCCGCGAGCGCCTCCTCGGTGATCGCGGTCGCCTGCCGCACCAGGGCGATGCGCTCGCGCGTCGCCTCGCCGATCACCCGCGCGGAGAGCGCCGGGCCGGGGAACGGCATGCGGTTGTAGACCGACTCCGGCAGGCCCAGCGCCGCCGCGACCTTGCGCACGCCGTCCTTACGGATCTGCACCAGCGGCTCGATGATCTTGTAGCCGAACGCTTCCTGCGGGTCTATGCCCAACTGCCCGAAGACATTATGCTGACGCTTGATGCCCGCGACCGTCTCGTCCACATCCGTCAGAATCGTCCCCTGGAGCAGGTGCTTCGCCCCGCTCTCGCGCACCAGCTTGCCGAAGACATCCTTGTAGAACGTCTGCGTGATCGCCTCGCGCTTTTCCTCGGGGTCGGTGACGCCTCTGAGCGCGGCGAAGAACTTGTCCCGCGCATCCACCAGCTCGACGCGCACGCCGAACTCGGCGAACAGTGCGACGATGCGCTGCGGCTCGCCCTGCCGCATCAGGCCGTTCTCGATGAAGTAGGTCTTGAGCCGGTCACCCAGCGCGCGGTGACCGAGCATGGTAACGGCCGACGAATCGACGCCGCCGGAGAGCGCGTTGATCGCCAGCCCGTCGCCGACCGTCGCCGAGATCTCCACGACCTTCTCAGCGATGAACTGCTCGGGGTCCAGCTTGGACGTCTTGATCTCTTTGATGGCCATGATGGGATGCCTCCGTTTCGCCTCAAGTGGAAGATGTTTCTTCGGCGCGTCGCGGAGGGTTCCTGCCGCGCGCCGGGTGTGCGCAAGCAGGGGACGCCACTCCTGGAGTCGAATGCCGGGTTCAACTGGCCTGGGCAGTTCGATAACGCGGCGCGGCGCGCTTTTGGGGGCGATGAACAGGCTCTGCGCATCACCGACGGAGGCGCCTGGGCAGTCAATGGGAGGGACTGGCATGACGACTGATCACGGTGCTGGGCAAGAGGCAATCAGACACGGGGCTCCGGGGAGCCCGGGAACGGTGGGAGCCGGTCCGGAGGATCCCGCCCAGCCTGATTCCGAGCCGCACGACCCCGAGACCGAGCCCTATGCGCAAGCACAACTGGGCAAGCGATATCACGAGAAGCAGTCACTGGCCGATTTCGTCACCGACAAGCTCATCGCACCTGAGACGACCATTTTCCTCGACGCCGGATCGACTATGGCCACCATTGCCACGGCGCTATTCAAGCGGGAGAACAGCAGGCCGACCAAAGCAGAGCATCACCGCCAGATGAAGCTGTGCATCGTTACCAATAACATGATCATCTTCCGAGACTTCAACAACTTTGTGCGGGACAATCTGCTCCCGGGTGACCACAGCCTTTCATTGGTCATGACCGGCGGGGAATACGACCGGCAGCACGAGGCCCTGTTTGGGTGCGTCACCGAGGCGAGCCTTGACGCGGTGAAGTGCCACATAGCCGTGATGGGCACGAGCGGTCTCTCCCTGCAGGCAGACAGCGGCATCCACTCGCACGCTCTTACTGCGGAGAAGGTGACGAAGAATGCGATATTCGGAAAGCGGGTGCAGCACCGCATCATTGTATGCGACCATTCGAAGATCGGGCGCGAGGACACGCTTCTGTGTGGCGAAATGCGCAATGTGCTCAAGAATGCGGATCGATGTACTATCGTCGTTGGGACACCGTGGTTCGCGGACTGTTTTATCGAGTGGGCGGCCGCACAGCCCGACGCGCGTCCGGACCAGGTGACTGAGGTGGTCGCACTGCTCCGCCGGGAGAGCCGACCGATGCCGGGACAAACAGCATCATCTGGCGACAACTACTTCTCTCGAGATGATGCCCGCCGGGTGGCACAGGCGAATCCCTCTGCATGGCCGGACTGGGCAGACCGGATCGCCCGTCAGTTCGACGATTATGAAAGAGGGTGCAACAACATCTACGGTGAACAAAGCGACCTCTTCGCGGAATTGGCGACGACGACAATGCGCCTCGCGGCGACGGTCAAACCGGATGACGAAGGCATCCTTCGGCTCTTCAGGGTCCTGGAGGGAGGCGGCCCCGAGCAGTCCAAGTTCGGCCCCGTAGAGCCGTCGTCGGGTCGGTAGCCTCTCGGAGTGATCGGGCAGCCAATGCGGATCGACACCAAGCGCCTGGAGCAATTCATCGGTGAGTGCGGGAGATTCCCGGCGTATTTCGAGCGCGGGCCCTCAGATCCTGGCGGCCTGCAGGCGGTCAGGCAATGGATCAACGAGCTTGCTCAGCGGCACCATTGCCTAGGGCCCGTTGCGGCGCGGCGATTGGGCGACTTGGTGGAGAAATCGCGGCTCTTGGACTGGCTGCTTGCGTTCACCGGCAAGCGTTATCGAGACCATGCCGTCCACCAATGGAGGGTGGCTGCGCTAGGGTGGTTCCTGCTGCATGCCCACGTCGTTCCGGACACCCCTCTCTGGCGATATGCCGAGCAGCGCCGCCAAGCGCTCGGCGGCGCCGAGGTCCCTCCGAGGCCTTGCGGGCACCGGGACTGCCCCCCCGACAGAATCGCCTATGCATGGTGGGTGGCAGCCCTGATGCACGATCATGCCTATCCGCTCTGCCATATGCTGCAGACGCTCGAGTCCGTGTTGCTGCTCGTCGGGGGCGCTGCGCCGGGCGCGGGCGCGCCTACCAGAAGCACCATCAAGGCTTTGGCCCAAACACCCCAAACCTTCGCCGGCGACGCGCTTGCGGTGATGGACAGCCCGAGCGTTTCCCGGGGAGCACACGACTATCTAAGGAGGCGCTTGGTTGATTGCGAGGCGCGGGTACTGCGTGCGCAAGGTCTCCCTCCGGCACACGATCCCAATCTCTGGGATCACGGACTGTGGTCAGCCGCAAACCTGTGCAACCTGTTCGCTGACTGGAATTTCCCGCTCAACGCTGCCGATCCTCACGTTGGGCACCTGGTTGAGGCGCTGCGTGCCATTGCAGTGCATTCCGAGCTCCCGAGCGCCGAGCGCTCGGTGAACATCAAGGATAACCCTCTGGGCTGGCTCCTGTGCTTGTGCGACGAGCTGCAGGAGTGGGATCGCTGTGTAGCGGTCGGAGGCTGCGCCGCGCCCGAGACCGATCACATCGAGCTCGATGGGATTGCGTGGGACGGGACGGCCGACGATCCAATCCGCTTCACAGGCGACGACCTGGTGGTTGCCTTTGAGTACTCCGATCAGCGGACGCTCGAGCTCACCGAGTGGAATGCGGAGATCTTCCTGAAGTCGAAGAGCAAGAGGCTAGGCCGACTATGTGTGCCGACTGAATTGCGGCCCAGCCGCATCCGGGTACAGTTGATACGGCCCGCCACCGAACGTGAAGTGTCGTTGCGATAACCGAAACCGCGGAAGATGAGGGCTCCAGGGCTCTCTAATTGCTTGCTCGGTTGGCACACCTGCGGATCGGATGCGAAACAGACAGTGACGGGCGTCGAGCCGGCAGGGATCGCGGAAGGCACAGGAAGCCGGCCACGCGATTGGCGCCGAGGCGCTTCCCGCGGCGCTTCGGCCATGACTGTGCGGGAGGGGGAATGGCCGGCAAACGAACGGGCGTTTATGCCGTGGATCCTAGACCCTCTCCTCGATTTGTCACCCGGCCGCCGGATGATTCGCTGAACGCACGTCCGGACGCCTTGGCGCCGCTCTGACTCTACGGCGTGGGTCTGAAGCGCACGGCAACGTCCAGCGCAGAGGCCTCACCGAGCGGCGCCTATGTCGCGACATCCTCGGAAGCGCCCGAGCACTTGGCCTCGAAGCGCGCCCACGGGGCTGGGCCGCCCGCGCCCTCGAACGAGATGCTGACGATGCTCTCGCCCGTAGGAAGCTCCAGCCGGTCCCCCGTTGTCTGCGCCGTGCCCAGCAGGCGGAAGTTCTGGTCGCGCACTTCGGCCGCGCCGCCGCCATCGTAGATGAGATAGCATCCGGGCGCGATGGTATCGTCGAACCGCATCCGCTTGCCGCCCAGTTCCACCGATACGCCGCGCAGGCCCGTCCCCAGTTCCTTGAGCGCCCTGATGCCGCCGATGGCGCACGAGACCGCGGCTCCCGCCGGGATCGCGTTGAACCCTACGGTGATGCGATCCACATGCGCGTAATCGAAACCTTTCAACGTCTCCCACCACGACGCGAACCCGCTCCAGGAGTTCCAGTCATACGCGTAGTAGCGGCCGAGGCACATCTCGCCGAGCGGGAACTCGAAGTAGCGCTCCCCCGTGAATGTGATCGGCGCATAGTACTGGCGCTTCATGCTGCCGCTGGTCAGTTCGACGAACAGCAACTCGCCGTTCCCGTCGCCGCGCACCCAGAAACCCAACCCGCGATGCGCGCGCAGGTCGAGCGCTTGGGGCAGCGCGGCGATGAGGCGGACCACCCCGCTGGGCCTATCCTTGCCCTCGTAACGCGCGCTGATCTCGTAGCCTTTCGAGCCGCCGACCACCGCGTCTGAGATCCTCAGGTCGGGCGCTTCGGCATGCAAGCTCGGATCGCGCTTGAACTCGCCGGCCGGCGGAGCCAGATTGATATTCTCGGGGCTCGCATAGTCGAAGCTTCCGAGCACGCGCAGCTCGAACCGCAGCGGCTGGGGCGAGAAGGGATTGCTCACGCGGCATTCGCCGCCGGGATGCTCCTCGCCAGCGGTCGTGAAGCTCCGCGCCTCCCGCGTCGGATCAGCGGGCGCGCTGCGGCCAGTGCCTGGGCACATCCAATAGAACGGCGAGTACTTCACCTCCGTCAGGGTCCAGCGCTTGTCGGCTGCCGGCTCCAGGTGAAAGTCCCGCCCTTTCTGCCGCAACTTCGCGCGCTGCGCATCCGTAAACGCGCCCAGATATCGCGCCTCGTCCCATTCCTTGACCATCCGCAGGCACTCCTCGGCATAGCCGTGAGTGCGCAGGATCGAAGGATCGGCGTTGAGGCCGTGGCAGGCGTTGTAGCCCGCGGCCTTCGCGAGCAGATACTCGACGTCCTCCAGCCGCGTCGCCTCCCAATCCAGCCCCGCCTCGCCCAGCCGCCACCAGCCCATCGCGGTCGGGAATAGGTTGTCCTCAAAGTACTTGCAGTTGTCGGCGCGATACGTGTCAACGTCAACCTTCGCCGACTGGGTCAGCTCGCCCCAGTTCATGCGCGTGTGGATGTGCCAGAGGAAGTGCAGCAGATTGCTTGCATCATTGATGACCTCGGGCCGCCAGCCGTCGAAGCACTGCCTGACGAATCGGTTGCGCGCATACTCGCCGTATCCATACGTCGATAGGCCTTCGAGGCCATCGAACGAGATCTGCCGCAGGCCGGTGTTGTTGAAGAGAGCCACCAGGCGGTTCGTGATCTCGTCCATCATGCCGTCCTCGATGCCGGGGTAGAAGGTCCCGTACCCGTGGTCGGCCAGCTTGCCGATGTCGGCGCCCGCCGCATGCGCCGAAGCCTTGGTGCCGAACGCGCCGCGCTCGCACCCCGACAGTCTCCACGGCGCAGATTGGGATACCGCTCCGTAGCGCATCAACTCTTGGCCGATGATCGCGGTCGAAAGCGTCTGGCGGTCGCGGAACGGCCCGGGATCCGCGATGTCGATCTCGGTCGCCTTGTCGTCGACCGCAGTGGTGAGCGTGCTCGATCCCATCCGCGCCAGCCGCGGGTCGGGCACGGGCGTGACGTAAGGGTCGTTGGTGTTGATGAACGCGGTCAGCGTATGCACGCCGAGCCGGATGCCGAGCCGCGCCGCCTTCTCGACGCAGCGCCGCATGCTCTCGTCGCCGTCGGGGAATCGGCTGCGCGGAAGCTCGTAATGCCCCCAGCTTTCGAACGGACCGCCGTCGTACACGTACTTGAAGCCGCCCTTTTCGGCGAACGCCAGCACCTCATCAATGCTCTTCTCACTCCAGCCGGTGATGAGATATGAGCGCCGCGCGGTGGGCGAGAGCTTGCCCCACATGCCGTCGAGCATGGGGTGAGGCAGGCCTTCCGCGACCTCGACCTTGCCGATCGTCGCCAGGGCCTCGTTGGCCGCGCACCCGAACAGTGCGATCTTGGATCCTTTGATGCCGCCGTCGTGCTCGATCGCATAGGCCCACAGCGAACCGCCCTGCTCGGTGCGCGCCGCGCCGCCGATAGTCTGGATGTTGAGGGATTGGACGCCGACCGCGAATCCGGAATCGCGCACCACACCGACGGTAGCGCCAACGGTTTCGCTGATCGTCGTGGGGAAGGGCCCCCAGTTGATTCGCGTTGGCGTCGCGCCATCCACCGACTCCAGCTCGAACGTGATGTGCGTCGGCTTCACTGCGACCCTGATGCTCACTGACGCGCCGGTATCTTCGTAGGTCAGGCGCAAGCGGTGAGCGGCCTCGTCGTAGGCAAGCGCGGTTGGGTGAATCTCTCGGTCCAGCAGTATGAGGGTGAGCAACGCGCCGGTTTGGCCGCGGGCGAGGAGTTCTCTGCGCCCCGCGACATCGTATATGCCGGCCACTCGCCCGGAGGCATCGAGCGCGATGCGCAGCGAACCCGCCTGTAAAGCGATCATGTGCTCCTCCCGAGCGGAGAGAGTACCGATGGGCCCGAGCAGCATCACCACGGCGGTTATGAACCCGAGCATGCGCACTGCCGGGCCGGCGATATGTGGTGTTCGCTTGCAGAACGGCGGTTGTGTTACGTAGGGGCGGCCCTCTGCGGCCGCCCGTATCGGGAGCCCGCGGAGGGGCTCCCCTACAAGGCGCCGCCTCGCGGCCCTCCGCAATGCGCCAGACGCATCAGTGATGTGCACAACCCGATCCACGCAATAGCACACTAACCTGGACTATTCATACTCCGCAGCGCGTCGTCGGGATGGCGGCTGCACTAGCCACGTGTGCCCGCGCGCGGATTATTCATTCCGGAGCGCGGTGTAGCCGCGCCACCGCACTTGCCATGAATAATCCGGGCTAAGCTGGCAAGAGCCTCGCGAGCATCGCATCCAGCTTGCGCTCTATGATCGGCGGCGAATCAGGGGCGAGCAGTGCCGCGCACCGCGCCCGCGCCAGGTCCACCAGCGAGGGCGAGCCCGACCGCTTCCAGCTCTCGAACACGGGGCGCTGCGTGACCGGCGGGATCCAATGCTCGGGCGATCGCATCAGCGCCAGCGTCAGTTCATGAGTGAGGAAGTTGCCGGCAGGCCCAACCTCGCGGATGGCATCGGATGCGAGCGTTTCCTTATCAACGCGGATGCCCGCGGCAATTCGCTTCATGTATCCCGCCAGTTCGTCGTCGAGCACGAGCTGATCGAGCCCGACCGTCATGCCGGTCGCGATCATCCCGCAGTTGACGAAGACGTTGACCCCGCCGCAGAGCGCCGCCCAGGCCGTGCCCGTCTTCTCGGTCGCCGACTGGTAGTCAACAAGCTGGGAATCGGTGTCG
>Ga0315282_10002931_pt1 | contig 30928 bp, 31 predicted proteins | sample YL17G07_20_MG_FD_203693 | JGI IMG/M metagenome (GOLD analysis project Ga0315282, IMG submission 203693) | Sediment microbial communities from Yellowstone Lake, YNP, Wyoming, USA - YL17G07_20 | ecosystem: Environmental > Aquatic > Freshwater > Lake > Sediment | place: USA: Wyoming | collected... | reverse complement strand
ACTCCCACTCTATCGTTGAGGGAGGTTTTGAGGAGATATCGTAGACCACGCGGTTCACTTCCGGAACCTCGTTGACGATGCGGTTAGAAATCCGTGCCAGTACATCATAGGGAAGGCGTGCCCAATCGGCAGTCATAGCATCCTCCGAGGTCACCGCGCGCACCGCCACCATATAGCCATAAGTCCTGGCATCTCCCATCACCCCCACGCTCCTCACCGGGGTTAGCACAGCAAAGCTCTGCCACAACTGGCGGTACAGCTTCGCCTTCTTGATTTCGTTCATCACAATCCAGTCGGCGGCGCGGAGTATCTCCAGCCTTTCCTTGGTCACCTCACCGATGATACGAATGGCAAGCCCGGGCCCCGGGAAAGGCTGCCGATAGACCATGTCCTCCGAAAGCCCTACTGCCAACCCTACTTCCCGCACCTCGTCCTTGAACAAATAGCGAAGGGGCTCAACCAGAGAAAGCTTCATTCTACTGGGCAGCCCGCCCACATTGTGATGGGTCTTTATTGTCGCCACCGCTTTACTTCCCGAGGATGCGCTTTCGATAACGTCAGGATACAGAGTGCCCTGGGCCAGGAAATCTACCTGTCCGATCTTGGCCGCTTCCTCCTCAAAGACCTTAACAAACTCCTCGCCGATAATGTGGCGCTTCTCTTCAGGGTCAATAACCCCCTTCAGCCGCTTTAGAAACCTTTCACTGGCATCCACATATACCAGATTCATCTTCATATTCTTCTGGAAAGTATTGAGTGTGCGTTCCACCTCTTCCCTGCGCAGCAAGCCCGTATTGACGAAAATGCAGGTTAATTGTTCACCAATGGCGCGGTGAATCAGCGTGGCCACCACTGAAGAGTCAACCCCACCCGAGAGAGCGCAGATAACCCGTCCCTTCCCCGTTTGCTCCTTGATCCGCTCTATACTCTCGGTAACAAAGCTGCCCGGGGTCCAGTTTCCGCTGCACCCACAAATCTTGTACAGGAAGTTCTGCAGAATGGCTTTGCCTTGAGGGGTATGAGCTACCTCTGGGTGGAACTGCAAGCCGATAAGCCCCTGTTCATTACCCATGGCAGAGATAGGAGAATTCTCCGTATAAGCCAGGGAGACGAACCCGGGGGGCATCTCCTCGATTCGATCGCCATGGCTCATCCATACCGGCATCTCCGGCGGAAGGCCGGCAAATAAGGGGGTACCCGTCGAGTTCTGGTGCAGAATGGCGAGCCCGTACTCTCGCTTCACCCCCCGTGCCACTTTACCGCCGAGTTGGTGAGAGATAAGCTGCATGCCGTAACAGATGCCCAGCACCGGCAGGCGGCTTTCGTAAACATAGGCTGGGGCCTGGGGGGCTCCCGGTTCGTAGACGCTGCTGGGCCCGCCCGAGAGGATGAAGCCTTTGGGGCGCAGGGCAGCGACACTGCCCCAGGGAGCATCGTGAGGCACGACCTCGCAGTAGACCCGGCATTCCCTCACCCTGCGGGCGATAAGCCAGCTGTACTGAGAGCCAAAGTCGATGACTGCTACCGCCTCCCGCTCCGCCCCCAGCTTCTCCTCAGGCTCAGCTAGCGGTTGCTCTCCTTTTCGTCCCTTGGCAATCTCCAGATAAGCTGAGACCTCGACGTCGCCGCTGACGGCAACACGATGGCTTTCCTGTTTATCCTTTCCCGTTGTCAAAGCATGTCTCCTATAATAGAGCAAAGCTTACCAAAGTGATATAATGAAGTCAAGTTCGCAGTACACTTATGACCTGTCCCAAATGCCAAAGCAACTTACCATCGAAAAGCAAATCAAACTCGCTATCGCAATCCTCAAAAAGGGTGGCATAGTCGGTTTCCCGACGGATACCGTTTATGGACTCGGGGCCAACCCCCTGAATGCACAGGCTGTCGCTAGAATCTACAAGGTAAAAAAACGCCCCCCCAACCTCCCCCTACCTCTATTGCTGGCTGAGAAATCTGACTTACTAAGGGTCGCCAACGTTGTGCCCGAGATAGCATGGCAATTGGCAGAGCGGTTCCTCCCGGGCGGCCTAACTCTAGTCTTAAGAAAAAGCCCCTGGGTGCCCAGTGCTGTGACCGCCGGCGGCGATACCGTTGCGGTGCGGATTCCCGACCACCCTGTCCCCATTGCGCTCATTCAAGGTCTGGGCACCCCCATAGTTGGGACCAGCGCCAATATCTCGGGGAAGCCGAGCCCGGTCACCGCCGAAGAGGTCCGCGAGCAGTTGGGCGATGAAGTGGACTTCATCATCGATGGTGGCAGGTGTCCCGGGGGCACCGAGTCCACAGTTCTCGACGTCAGCAGTGAAGTTCCCACTCTAATGAGAGAGGGCGCCATAACCAAGGTAGAGATAACAAAGCTCTGTGGGCCTCTCTTGATAAAGACGTAATGTCTGCTGATTCGGAATTAATAAAGACCCGCTGGATCTTTCTTTCAAGGAACTGTACGCTGGCGGAGTGTGATATAATATTTATACCTTCCCGAAAGGTTGCTAAAACTGGAGAAGAAAAGAATGCGCATCGCTATCGGCTCTGACCATGCCGGGTTTGCTATGAAGCAGATGATAGTCGGTTTACTCTCCGAGTTAGGGCATAGCTACGAGGACTTCGGCTGCTTCAATAGTAACTCTGTGGATTATCCTGACATAGCACAACCTGTAGCTGAGGCAGTATCTAAGAAGAGCTTTGATCGTGGCATTTTAGTTTGCAGCACCGGCATTGGCATGTCGATTGTCGCTAACAAAGTGCCCGGAATCAGGGCTGCTGTATGTCATGACACGTTTAGCGCCCGGCGTGCCCGGGAGCACAACGATGCCAATGTGCTGTGCCTCGGCGAATGGGTCATAGGCCAGGGGCTGATGCGCGAGATTGTTACTACCTACTTGAGTGCCGATTTTGCCGGTGGCAGACACGCCCGGCGGGTGGAAAAGATACACGCTATAGAGCGCTAACACATACATCGTTCTCCTGCATGGCTTGTGGCGAGGAGGCAGACATAGTGGCGAATATGTTAGACAAAATAAAGAGCCCCGCTGACCTGAAAGGCTTCTCCTACCCCGAGCTTACCCAACTCGCCGATGAGATCAGAAGCGAATTGGTAAATGTAGTCAGCAACAACGGAGGACATTTAGCCTCCAGTCTGGGAGCCGTCGAGCTCTCCATCGCCCTGCACCGGGTATTCGATAGTCCCACTGACAAAATCATCTGGGACGTAGGGCACCAGAGTTACGCGCACAAATTGCTCACAGGGCGAAAGGAACGATTCAATACCCTGCGCCAGTACCGCGGCCTGTCAGGATTCCCCGACCACTCTGAGAGCCCGCATGATGCTTTTGGCACAGGACATGCCTCAACCTCAATCTCCGCAGCTTTAGGCATTGCCATAGCCCGGGACCTGTCAGGTGAGGATTTTCATGTGGTCGCCATTATAGGCGACGGTTCCCTGACGGGAGGCATGGCGTTAGAGGCGTTAAACCATGCAGGCCACCTGGCTAAGAGGATGATAGTCATCCTCAATGATAATGCCATGGCGATCTCGCCCAGTGTTGGCGCACTCTCACAGGCATTAAATAAGATCACACTCGACCCAAGATACTATCTAGCCAAAGAAGAGGCCGGACGGGTGATCAAGATGCTGCCCGGCGGTACAACTGTCTGGTCAGGGATGAAACGGTTCAAGACAGGCATTAAGGGTGTGGTTCTGCCAACCACGCTCTGGGACTCCCTTGGATTCAAATATATCGGTCCTATCGATGGACACAATATAGCCGAACTCGAAGAAGCCTTGATAAAGGCACGTGATTACACCCCGGGGCCTGTTTTCCTCCACGCCATTACCACAAAAGGAAAAGGTTACGAGCCTGCTGAAGAAGATAGCATAAAGTTCCATGGAGTATCAGCCAAGAACAATGTGAACAGTAATATCCCTTCGTACAGCGAGGTCTTCGGCAATACCATGCTGCGCCTATTCCGGGAAAACGAGAAGTTGATAGCGATTAGTGCAGCCATGACTGAAGGGACAGGCTTGATCCTGGTAGCTCAAAAGTTCCCCAAGCGCGTCCTTGATGTCGGCATCTGCGAGCAGCATGCGGTAACCCTCGCTGCTGGCCTTGCCACGCAAGGTTTTATCCCCATCGTAGCCATCTATTCCACCTTCCTGCAGCGCGCATTCGACCAGATTATCCACGACGTATGCATCCAGAACCTGCCTGTTGTTTTCGCTCTCGATAGGGCCGGCATTGTCGGTGAGGACGGCAAGACCCACCAGGGCACCCTCGATCTTTCCTACCTTAGTTGCATCCCTAACCTGGTAGTAGCCGCCCCCAGTGATGAAAACGAGCTCGGGCACATGCTCTATACCGCAACGAGGTACGGAGGCCCTATAGCCATCCGCTACCCTCGAGGCACTGGCAGGGGGGCGCCTCTGGACGAGAAGCTTAAGGAGTTGCCCATAGGTAAAGGTGATGTTATCAAGACGGGAAACGACCTGGCTATCATTGCCATAGGTTCGGCTGTAGTCCCTTCCCTAGAAGCAGCCTGGCTCCTCAATAAAAAGGGCATCGAATGTACTGTAGTTAACGCTCGTTTCGCCAAGCCCCTGGACTCAGACCTCATCCTGGAAACTGTGAGCAAGACAAAGGGACTGGTCACCGTGGAGGAGAATGCTCTCGCTGGCGGCTTTGGTAGCGCGGTGCTGAGCCTTCTTTCCAGCATTGCTGGCGTTCGCGCCCTGCGCATAGGGATTCCCGACGAGTTTGTGGAGCATGGTTCGCAGGAACTTCTCCGTGCTAATTACAGCCTCGACGCCGATGGTATAGCGCGGAGAATCCTGTCGTTCTTCCCCGAGCTTGCCCGACATCCTTACCATATCAAGGCTAAGGAGTGAAGGAAACGCCGCTGAAACTTCTCCAAATGGGTATGTCCGGTACAAGGCGCCCCTAATTTTTGCTGCTGAGAGGGGAAATGGCCGACCTTGAGTCTATCTGGCAACGATACAGGACAGAGCTGGAGGCAGAATTAAAGTTCGCCGTTGGTGAAGCCCCCCTACCCATGTACAACATGATGCGCTACCACCTGGGCTGGATTGATAAGCAGGGCAACCCTCAATCGGCGACGATAGGCAAAAGGCTTCGCCCCGTTCTCTGCCTTCTCGCCTGCCAGGCAGTGGGAGGAGAATGGCACCAGGCGCTTCCCGCAGCAACAGCCGTGGAGTTGGTTCATAACTTCTCCCTCATCCACGACGACATCCAGGATAGAAGCCCAGCGCGGCGAGGTCGGGCTACCGTGTGGCACATTTGGGGTCAGCCTCAAGCGATAAATGTTGGCGACGGCATGCACGCCCTGGCGCTATCGTCATTGTTGAGGCTCGAGGATGCTGGCATAACGCACCAGAAGGTGGTGCGCGCTGCGCGTATCCTCGGTGAAGCTAGCCTCAAACTCTGCGAGGGACAGTATCTCGACATCAGCTACGAAAACCGCCTCGACATCGGCATCAATGACTACTTAGAAGTAATCGCCTGCAAGACTGCTGCTCTGTTCCGCTGTTCACTAGAGATCGGGGCGCTTTTGGGGACAGACGACGAGTCACTGCTGGCACGTTTGAAATTGTTCGGCCATGATCTGGGAATGACCTTTCAGGTGCATGATGACGTCCTGAGCCTCTGGGGTGACGAAAAGGTCACGGGTAAACCCAATACCTCCGATATCCGAATGAAGAAAAAAACATTGCCCATCGTCTACGCACTTGAGAAAACGAAGGGTGAGGACAGGGAGCTGCTACGGTCAATCTACCAAAAAAAGGTGATCGAACCTGCTGACATAGAAAACGTGCTGCACATACTCAACAGACTGGATGCGCAGGGCTATGTGCAAGGCATGAGCGACAAACATTATCGCCAGGCGATCTCTGAATTGAATGCTGTAAATATACCACCCTCGGCCAAGGAAGAGCTCAGGGCCATTGCTGCTTTTCTCTTGAAACGCCAATACTAGTAGAGGTCTCGAACACTTCCAGCTAATCCGCTGGCCCAAAAATCCCTAAAAGTCTCTTCTAAACCGTAGCACTTTTAATTAAGCCGTTGTATAATCAGCACGCCGCACGCGATATGGCTGGTATGCAAACGGGAGGAGGACGAGATGTTGAAACTGGCGATTACAGGAAAAGGCGGGGTGGGCAAGACCACCCTGGCCAGTCTCCTGGCCCGCCTTTACGCTGCCGAGGGTAGCACCGTGCTGGCTATAGACGCCAACCCCGATGCCAACCTGGGAACAGCCCTTGGCATTTCTTCGAAGGACCTCCAGAGCATAACTCCCATCGCAGAGATGAAAGAATTGATAGCGGAACGCACTGGAGGCAAGCCCGGCACCACAGGTGGCTTCTTCAAAATCAACCCCAAAGTGGATGACATCCCTGACCGCTTCTCTGTAAAGAAAGATGGCCTCAGGCTGCTGGTTATGGGCACGGTGAGGAAGGGCGGCGGCGGCTGCATGTGCCCGGAGAGCGCCCTGCTCAGGAATCTGCTGAATCACCTCGTTCTCCGAAAGTCTGAGATTGTGATTATGGACATGGATGCCGGCATTGAGCACCTGGGGCGAGCCACAGCAACCGCCGTGAACGCCTTTATAGTAGTGGTGGAACCCGGACAGAGAAGCGTCGAGACAGCGAAGGCTGTAAAGAGACTAGCTCAGGATATAGGTATCAAGAAATGCTATGTCGTAGGCAACAAGATTGCCAGCGATGCTGACCGCCAGTTCATTACAGAGAACCTGCCCGATTTCGAGCTCCTCGGCTATATCAGCTTCAATCTCAAGATCGCTGAGGCAGACCGAAAGGGCATCAGCCCTTATGACAACGATACTAAAGTGGTGTCCGAGGTAAAAGCAATTAAAGAACGGCTCGAAGCTATATCGAGGTGATGTATGAACAAGCAAACTGTCCGCGACATCGACCTCAAAGGTAAGAAGGTATTGGTCAGGGTTGATTTCAATGTCCCGCTCGACCCGCAGACTAAAGCCATCAGCGACGATAGCCGCATCCGCGCCGCGCTGCCTACTACAAAATACTTGCTTGACAAAAAGAGTAAGGTCATCCTTTGTTCTCACCTGGGTCGCCCCAATGGCAAGGTCGTCGAGGATATGCGCCTCGCCCCTGTAGCCAAGCGCCTCTCCGAACTGCTGAAACGGCCTGTGCCCTGCACTAGGGACTGCATTGGCCCCGAGGTGGAGGAATCAGTATCCAAAATGAAAAAGCGCGATGTCCTCATGCTGGAAAACCTCCGCTTCCATGCTGAAGAGGAGAAAAACGACCCCGCCTTCGCCCAAGCTCTGGCTAAGCTGGCCGACGTTTATGTCAACGACGCCTTCGGCACCGCTCACCGCGCCCATGCTTCCACGGAGGGTGTAACCAAATACCTTCCCGCAGTGGCTGGCTTCCTTATGGAGAAAGAGATAGATTATCTGGGCAAGGCTCTGGCCGGAGCCACTCGCCCCTTTGCGGCCATCATCGGTGGCGCCAAGGTGAGCGACAAGATGGCGCTCCTGGATAATATCCTGGGCAAGGTGGATTACCTGCTTATCGGCGGCGGCATGTGCTGCACCTTCCTCAAGGCTCAAAACTACAGCGTGGGCAAGTCCCAGGTCGAGGATGATAAGCTCAACGTCGCCCGGGACCTCATGAGCAAAGCCACCAAATCAAATGTGGAAGTGGTACTGCCCGAAGATGTCGTAGCCGCTGACAAATTCGCCACCGGCGTTCAATACAAGACTGTCCTCATCAACAGCATACCACCTGACTGGTATGTTATGGACATCGGCCCCCAGACCGTCAAAAGCTTCAGCGACAGGCTCAAGAAATGCAAGACAGCCTTCTGGAACGGCACCATGGGCGTCTTCGAATACAAAGAGTTCAAAGCAGGTACCGAGGGGATAGCGAAGCAACTGGCAGGCCTGAAAGCCACCACAATCACCGGCGGCGGCTCCACCGCTGAAGCTGTGATGGATCTTGGACTGGAGAAAAAGATGAGCCATGTCTCCACCGGCGGGGGCGCAGCTCTGGAATTCCTTGAGGGCAAGACCCTGCCCGGGGTAGCTGCACTTCTAGATAAGAAAAAGTAACGGAGAAGCCAATGCTCAGCTTAGAGCAACTGAAGGAAATCTCAAGGCAATTTGACTCGAAGATAGTGCTCCTGGTAATCGACGGACTGGGCGGGCTGCCCCGGCCCGAGACCGGCAGGACCGAGCTTGAGACTGCTCACACCCCCAACCTCGCCGAGCTGGCCAGTAAGGGAACTTGTGGCTTGACCGAGCCAGTGTCACCAGGCATCACTCCTGGCAGCGCCCCGGGACATCTGGCCCTGTTTGGCTACGACCCCGTAAAGTATCTCGTGGGGCGGGGCATACTGGAGGCCTTGGGCATAGATTTCGACCTCAAGAAGGGCGACGTTGCCGCGCGGGGCAACTTCTGCACTATCGATAAAAATGGAATCGTCACCGACCGCAGGGCAGGCCGTATCTCAACCGAAGAAAACGCTAAGCTATGTCAGAAGCTCAGCAAGATTAAGTTAGTAGGCGCTGAGGTTCTTGTCGCCCCGGTTAAAGAGCACCGCTTCCTGCTAGTGCTTCGCGGCGAAGGGCTGACTGGCGATGCCAGCGATTCCGACCCCGAGCAGGTCGGAGTGGCCCCGCTCAATGTAGTCGCCCACTCCCCCAAGGGGAAGAAAACCGCCAGGCTGGCCAATGAGTTCATAGCTAAGGCCAGAGCGGTCCTGGCCGATTCCCGTCCTGCCAACATGGTGCTGCTGCGCGGCTTCTCCCAGCATCCCGACCTGCCTACCATGAATGCGATTTTCAAGCTGAACCCCGCCGCCATCGCCGCCTATCCCATGTACCGCGGGTTGGCCAAGCTGGTAGGCATGAAGCTTCTCGATACCGGTGCCACCATAGAGGAGGAGTTCGACACGCTGGCCCGGCATTACGCCGAGCACGACTTCTTCTTTGTCCACGTCAAGAGGACCGACTCAACAGGAGAGGACGGTAATTTCGACGCTAAGGTTCAGACATTAGAGGAGATAGATAGGTTCCTGCCCAAAGTTACCGCTCTTAACCCCGATGTCCTGATAGTGACCGGAGACCACTCCACACCAGCTATGCTCAAAGGGCATAGCTGGCACCCCGTGCCCATTGTTCTCTACTCCAAATGGTGCCGCGCCGACCATGTACATGAGTTCGAGGAGACAGCCTGCGCCTCCGGCGGCTTGGGCAGATTCCCCGCCGTGGATGTTATGCCCCTGGCCATGGCTAATGCCCTCAAGCTGACCAAATTCGGCGCTTAGGAGGATATCCCGATGCGGACACCCATGATCGCTGGCAATTGGAAGATGAACACCACTGTCGCCGAGGCAGCGGAGCTGGTCAAAGCCATGAAAGAGAAGCTGCACCATATAGCAGGTGTAGAAAAGGTGCTCTGTCCTCCTTTCGTCTCACTGACCACGGTCAAGGAGCTTATCAAGGGCACATCCATTAAGCTGGGCGCGCAGAATATGTACTTCGAGCGCAGTGGAGCTTATACCGGCGAGATATCTCCCCCAATGCTCGCCGGGCTTTGTGAGTTCGTTATCCTGGGACACTCAGAGCGAAGAGGATACTTTGGGGAAACCGATCAACTGGTCAACAAGAAGATTAAAGCTGCGCTCGGAGCGGGGCTTATCCCCATCGTCTGTATAGGGGAAAGCCTGGAGCAGAACGACGCGGGCGAGACCGTCGCTGTCGTCACGCGACAGGTCAAGGCAGCCTTTGATGGTATAGCTTCACCAAGAGGAGCGGTTATAGCCTACGAACCTATTTGGGCTATCGGTACCGGCAAGGCTGCTACCGGCGGCCAGGCTAATGCTACAATCAAAGTCATCCGTGACACGGTCGCCCAGATTTACGGCGACTCTGCAGCTAAAGCGATCCGTATCCAGTATGGCGGCAGCGTCAACAGCGCCAATATCGCCGAATTCATCAGACAGTCCGAGATAGATGGTGCGCTGGTAGGAGGCGCCAGCCTCAAAGCGCCTGACTTCTTAGGCATAGTGGAGCAGACCGCCAAGATAAAGAAAACAGGATGAGCCCTCTGGTCGCCATCGTAGGCCCCACCGCCGCAGGCAAGAGCAGCTTGGCCCTCGAACTCTGCCAAGCCCTCCACGGCGAGATAATTAGCGCCGACAGCCGCCAGGTTTACCGCTACATGGACATCGGCACCGCCAAGCCCACTAAAGAGGAGCAGGCTACAGTCCCCCACTACCTCATCGACGTAGTTAATCCCGACGAGGATTTCAGCCTTGCCATGTATCAAAGCAGGGCGCTGGAGGCAGTGCAGGATATTCAACAAAGGGGAAAGACACCACTCCTAGTGGGCGGCAGCGGCCTCTATGTCTGGGCTTTGCTGGAAGGATGGCGCATACCCCCGGTTCCCCCTGACCCCGCCCTGAGGCTAGAACTTGAAGCCAGAGCTAAAATTGAAGGAGGTGAGAAACTATATAATGAGCTTAAACAAACCGACCCCGCAGCCGCAGAGCGCATCGACCCCAGGAATGTCCGCAGGGTGATTCGGGCACTCGAGGTCAGCCTGCAGGGCACCCCATTTTCACAGCTTCAGGTTAAGCATCCCTTTGTTGATTCCGTTATCATAGGTCTGACCACAGACAGGGCCAACCTTTACCGTCGCATAGATGACCGCGTCGACAATATGATAAAAGGAGGCTTGGTGGCGGAGGTCGAGAGCCTGGTAGCCAGAGGTTATGGATTCGACCTCCCTTCGATGTCAGGGCTGGGCTACAAGCAAATCGGGATGTACTTGCAGGGCAAGACAGACCTGCCGACAGCGATACAGCAAATCAAGTTCGACACCCACAGCTTCGCCCGGCACCAGTACAACTGGTTCCGTCTCAAAGATAAGCGCATCAACTGGTTCGAAGCAGGCGAAGATGTTAATCAAGCTGTACATCGTTTTGTGCAGCGATTTGTGGTAAATTAAGTAATACATGTGGACTATGGGGAGTGCAGAGGGGCGAAGCCCCTTTGCCAGGGGTTTGGGGATGTCCCCCCAATTCTTAAAGTCACCCGAGACTGGGGGATTTAAGAAGTTGATTGCGATAATCAGGAGGTATTTATGACCAAGCTCTCTGAAGAAGTAAAAGCGATGATCGCTGAGATTCGCCCCGGGATAATCGCCACGGCAAGCAAGGATGGCAAACCCAACGTCTCAGCCAAAGGCTCGTTCCGTGTGCTCGACGATGACTACGTCATTTTCGCTGACATCAACTCGCCGCGCACCATCGCCAACTTGAAGGAGAACCCTTATCTATCCGCGCTGGTGGTGCATCCGCGCACCCTCAAGGGCTGCCGCATCTGGGGCAAAGGCGAGATACTTACTTCAGGCCCTCTATTCGACCAACTGAACAAAGAGTTCACCGAAAAGGGGCTTAAGGTCAACCACGTGGTTAAGATAAAAGTAGACAAAGTTCAGGACAGCCCTTAAGACGGAGTACCTAGATGAATTTCATCAAACTTCAAGCCACAGGCAACGACTTCGTTTTGATAGATGCACGCAGGATGAGGCAGCGTGACTGGTCGACGTTAGCCAAAGCCCTGTGCTACCGCCATTTCGGCGTGGGCGCCGATGGCATCCTCGTTATTCTGCCCTCGAAAGTAGCTGACTTCTACATGCGCATGTTCAACCCCGATGGCTCCGAGGCCGAGGCCTGCGGCAACGGGCTGCGATGCGCCGCTCGATATGCCAAGGATAACGGACTGGCAAAGGGTCCTGAAATCAAGATAGAGACCCCTGCCGGCATAAAGAGAGCGCGAATCAAGGGTAGTAAAAATATCCAGGTGGCTATGGGCAAACCTGAACTGAAGTCTTCCTCGATTCCTGTGATTGTGCATAGAAAAGGCATCTCCGAGGCTTCGCCTGTGATAGATTATTCTTTGACCATAGGTAAGATGAAGCTAAAAATCACCTGCATATCTATGGGCAATCCGCACGCTGTGTGTTTCCTGGAGCAGCCGGTTGCTAATTTCCCGTTGGCTGAAATCGGCCCCAAAGTGGAGCACCATCCCATGTTTCCCAACAGGGTGAACTTCGAGATAGTCAATGTTATCAGTAGAAAAAAGCTCGGCGCGCAGGTGTGGGAGCGGGGGGCGGGGGAGACCCTTTCCTGTGGCACCGGCGCCTGCGCCATAGCCGTTGCATCGAGACTCAAGAAGCTCACCGATAACCCGGTTGAGATAATACTACCCGGTGGCACTCTGTCCATCGATTGGGACGGCAAAGGCGAGGTATTTCTCGCCGGCCCCGCAGAGGTAGTCTTCGAAGGTAAGTGGAAGGACTAGCAGAGTTGAAAGGAGGGGGAAATGAGTTTCGTTATAGCTGTCTACGTTCCCGAAGGTATCGTCATGGCTTCGGACAGCCGCCAGTCAGTGACAATCGAGGGTAAAAACCCCGAAGGCAACCCATTCAAGGTCGAGACCGTTAACTCTGACGCGGTAATAAAAACATATCTCCTGGAGAAACAGCAAATCGGCATCTCCAGCTTCGGTCAGGACTTGCTCGGCGGCATACCCACTGCAAGTCATATCAAGAGATTTATTGAAGAGGAACTAAAGAGTAACGACGATGTAACCACCGTCCCCAAAAAGCTGGTTGAATATCTCAGAAAATCATTTCCCAATGCTGACGCCGGTTTCCATATTGCCGGCTACAGGAAAGAGGGCAAGGTCAGCGTGCCCTATGTTTATTCCTGCCATGTTGCCAAGGATGAGGTTGGGCGGAGAAACACCAAGCCCGATGGCTCCCTTGCCTATGGCGCTACGTGGTCCGGCCAGGGCGACATCCTCAGTTCCATTCTCATCCCAGTAATAATCAAGGATGAAAAAGGGAATGACAAGGTCATCCGCTCTCCGGCACCGGTTATCTGGGATGCCCTGTCGCTGCAGGATGCCATAGACTTCTCCATTTACGCCATCAGGACCACCATCGACACCATGCGCTTCCAGGCCCGTCCCAAAAACGTGGGCGGCCCCATAGACGTCCTAGTTCTCACGCCCGACGAAACCAGATGGATTCAACGAAAGAGCTACCATGGGGAAAATGTGTAGTTATCCAAGCTCAGGGGCATAGCTTATGACGACACCAAAGCAAGAAATTCACAACCTTTTCAATGCAAAAGTTGCTGACACGAACCTCAGATATGAATTCAATCTTTTCGATCAATCAGTAGACCAGAAACTGTGGTCGACCAAATACTATTTTGATCTACTAAAACAACTGGATATTAACACATATAGGATACAACCGTCTGCGAGTACCACACAATCTACTATTGAAGCGATAACAAGTCCCGCTTCCCCGCTCGATATAGAGATTTACTGTAAGGACCTGAACCGAATATTAGATGGCTTTTTCATGAACTCAATGAGCGTTCTTGACACCCTTGCTCATCAAATCTGGATTTTATATTGTTTCGCCCAAAAAGAAGACCGAAAGAGAGCGCCAGACGTATACATCTCAACTATCAACAAAGACATGTTGGACGAATCTCACTCAAATTCGGACGTCAAGGCACTCCTTGATAGACGTCTTAGACAAGATTGGTTCACTGAATTTGCACCATTTCGACACTGCACGACACATGAAAGCTTTGTATTGCCCGAAATAAATCCTAGATATGATAGTGTCAATCAAAAATGGCTTCACCCTGAAATTCCACTACCCGACAACCCTCAAGTAAGACCGTATAAATACGATAAACATCGTGAAGCAAATTCCTTTTGTAAACTTATATTTGATGAAATACATGCATTAGTAAATGAGATTTATGAAGCAATACTGCGGGATATTCGGAAAACCAACAATAGTGTTTTACCTATACCACGAAGCCCTTAGCATTACTTTTCAAATTATGATTATTCTACAAATTGTCTAATTTGAACAGAAAAGAGGATAGGTAAACCCATGCAACTAGCCAATCGCATTCAGAAATTGCCACCCTATCTCTTCGTTGAAATCAGCAAGAAGATCGCTCAGAAGAAGGCCCAAGGGATAGACGTGGTCAGCTTCGGCATCGGCGACCCCGACATCCCTACCCCACCCCATGTCATCAAGCGCCTCTGCCAAGCAGCCAGAGACCCGGCTAACCACCGCTATCCTGAGACCGACGGCCTGCCCCAACTGAGACAGGCCATCGCCAAGTGGTACCGGCGCCGCTTCAACCTATCATTCGACACCGATAAAGAGGTGCTGCCGCTCATCGGCTCCAAGGAGGGCATCGGCCATATTGCCCTATGCTTCATAGACCCCGGAGACGTTGCCCTTGTCCCAGACCCCGGCTATCCTGTCTACTCCATAGGTACCATGTTTGCCGGTGGCGAGAGCTACCTCATGCCGCTCACTGAGGAGAACGACTTCCTACCCAACCTCGGAAAGATTCCCGCCAGGGTGGCCCAAAAGGCCAAGCTGATGTGGATAAACTACCCCAACAACCCCACGGGCGCAGTCGCCGACCTCCATTTCTTCGAGAAGGTAGTTGCCTTCGCCAAGAAGTACGACATCGCAGTCTGCCACGACGGCCCTTACTCCGAGGTCGCCTTCGATAGCTATCGCCCCGTGAGCTTCCTTCAGGCGCGTGGCGCCAAAGATGTCGGCGTAGAATTCCACTCGCTTTCCAAGAGCTATAACATGACCGGATGGCGAATCGGCATGGTCGTGGGCAACGAAAAGATAGTAAACGCCTTGATGCGGGTGAAATCCAATCTCGATTCAGGCATTCCCCAGGCCATCCAGCACGCCGGTATCGCAGCCCTACTGGGAAATCAGGACTGCATCGCAGAGCACAATGCCATCTACCAGCGCAGGCGTGATTTGGCGGTGAAGACGCTGAGGAAAATAGGGCTTGAAGTAAATCCGCCCAAAGCCAGCCTCTACATCTGGGCCAGGATACCTGAAGGCTACACCTCGCTTGATTTCTGCGCCAAGCTGCTGGACGAAGCTTCTGTGGTAGTCACGCCTGGCACCGGCTACGGCAAATACGGCGAAGGCTACGTCCGCCTCTCCCTGACTACGCCGGACGACAGCGTCAAGGAAGGGCTCGCCAGATTGCAGAAATGGGCTAGTAAACGCACTCTGTAGGGGCAGACCCGCGTGTCTGCCCTGAACTGAGGGAGGAAATAAACGAAGAGACAGCCGGTCTCCACCCTGCCTCCGATTGAGAAGGCTTTCCTGGTCGGAGTTCACGTAAGGGGCGAGCAAAATACTTGGTCTCTAGACGGCTCCGTCGAGGAATTGGGGCAACTGGCGCGCACTGCCGGGGCTGAAGTAGTAGGCTCATTTACCCAGCGCCTGGGCGCTCCGAATCACGCCTACTACATGGGCAAAGGCAAACTCGAGGAGCTTGTTTCGCTTAAAGACAAACTCGGCTACAACCTCGTCGTCTTCGACGATGAGCTCTCTCCGGCGCAGCAGCGCAACCTGGAAGAAGCGCTCGATGTCAAAGTAATTGACCGCTCTGCACTCATCCTCGATATTTTCGCCCAGCGGGCCAAGACCCACGAAGGTCGACTTCAGGTCGACCTCGCTCAACAGGAATACCTCCTGCCCCGTCTGGCCGGACGCTGGCCGCACCTGGAGCGTCTGGGCGGCGGCATCGGCACCAGAGGCCCCGGCGAGACGCAGCTTGAAAGCGACCGCCGCATCATCCAACGCAAGATACATCGTCTCAAAGAGGACCTGGAGGCAGTGAGGAAGCACAGAGCTCTTTATCGTCATCGCCGCGACGTTCAAGGTATCCCCGTTGTGGCTATCGTAGGCTACACCAACGCCGGTAAAAGCACCCTGCTCAACGCGCTGAGCGATGCCAACGTCTTGGTCGAGGACAAGCTGTTCGCCACCCTCGACCCCACCACCCGCCGCCTCACCCTCCCCGATAAGAGACAGGTGCTCATGACCGACACCGTCGGATTCATCCAGAAGCTGCCCCCAACCGTCGTCGCTGCCTTCAGAGCCACCCTCGAAGAGCTATCCGAAGCAGACCTGTTGCTCCACATAGTGGACATCGCCAGCGATACATCGGCCCAGCAATGCCACACCGTCGAGGACATTCTGAAAGACCTGGGCCTCGCTGACAAGCCAACCCTGCTGGTACTCAATAAGATTGATTTGCTGGGTGGGGAAGTCGATCCAGGCGACAACGAGGCAGTTCGCAAATATATCGACCAGCTTTGTGCCAGAGTCAAGAAGGCAGCCTTCATCTCCGCCTCCAAAGGCTGGGGTCTGAATAGAATGCTCGAACTCATCGCCGAGATGCTGAACAACAAATAGAAGGCATAGAAACTTAATCCTTGCTTCAACACCAGACCTCATGTAGAATAGCGCAAGAGCTATGATGAAGATTCGCAAGGCAGTGGTGACCGCTGCAGGCTGGGGTACTAGGTTCCTGCCCGCAACCAAGGCGCAGCCCAAGGAGATGCTTCCCCTGGTTGACAAGCCCATCATCCAATACGTGATAGAAGAAGCCGTTGCGTCCGGCATCAAGCAAATCATCATTGTCACTGCCTTGGGCAAACGCGCCATCGAAGACCATTTCGACCGTTCTTTTGAACTGGAACACCTCTTGCAGAAGAAAGGTAACGCTGAACTTTTACAAAAACTGCAAAATATCTCTGAACTCGCGGACATTTCCTATATCCGTCAGAAAGAGCAGCTTGGCCTGGGACATGCCATACTGGTGACCAGGGAACTCATTGGCGACGAACCCTTCGCCGTCTTTCTCCCCGACGACCTCATCCATGCCAGAGTGCCAGCTATGAAGCAGATGATTGAGGTCTACAACCGCTATAAACACAGCATAATCGCTGTTCAGCCCGTAGCCAAAGAGGATACCAAAGCCTACGGTATTATTAAGCCTAAGCAATTGGAAGACCGCGTCTATCAGGTGCTGAGCCTTGTGGAGAAGCCGGAGCCGAGAGATGCCCCCTCGAATCTGGCGATAGTCGGTAGATACATCCTTACGCCCGAAATATTCGCCATGTTGGAGAAGACTTCACCTGGGAAAGGCGGGGAGATTCAGCTTACCGATGGCTTGAAGCTGCTGCTGAAGAAACAGCCGATATACGCTTACCAGTTTGAAGGAACGCGTTACGACACGGGCATGCCCCTGGGCTTTCTCAAGGCATCCGTAGAGTTCGCACTTAACCGACCCGATATCGGGGCTATGTTCCGGGAATACCTGCGCCAGCTGAAGCTAACTGACTAAAAGAATGCCTTGCTAGTCATAACCTGAGGTAGAAGCAGAGCGTGCCGTGCTCCCATACAATTCATCCTCTGTTCCCTGTGCATGTTACAGTCTGCAGCCCCACCCGCAGCCAACATCGCTACACGAGATATTGGAGGTAGAGTAAAGGTATATGAGCAAACGTTATGTTGACTTTTTTGAGCAGGTTCCCTAGAGTAGTACTAGTACTATTGCTAGCATGAACTAAGTACGATAGTTTTTTTCAGAGCTGTATTGACGAGGACAACATTCCATTATGCTTAGAAACGATGTAAGCCGCAAACAACTGAATCTGGTGAGCTTAACCAAGGCTCTGGCCATCGTCTGGGTTGTCCTGTCACTGGCTGAGGCCAGCGTGACCTACTTATGTTTGAAGGATGCTGCCAACATCGAAGGCAACCCTTTCGCCAGACTGTTGCTTTCACACAATGAGGCGCTATTTTATGGGGTAAAACTTTTGGTTACTGTGGCTGTGGGGTTGGGGTTTTGGTGGCTGGCTGAAAGGACTAAATATCTGAAGCTGATGCTCGCCTGCCAGATATTCCTAGTCTTAATGTTTGCTGGAATCCTAGGTAACAATATCCTACACACCTAAACTAGATAGAGCTGTCTGATAATAGGGCATTAACAAGCCCGAGTGACTATTCCTGGCTTACCTTCTTGACCTTCTTGGCAATCTGTGCAATTTGTTTGGTTTCCTCCAGCAGAGAATACACGCTCATATCGCCCAGTTCTTTGGATAGCGAACTAGTTGTATCAAGCGCCAGTTCCTCGCTTCTAAATACCTCCAGCACACTTTCGATCTTTTCCTCCTCCTTAGGTCTGCTCGCAGGTGGCGTATTTGCCTCCTCAACTTTCTGCCCAACTGGCTCGGGCACCCTGGCCTCCGCTTTAGCAGCTGACGGGACTGCACTAGCTTCTTCTTCGGCTTCAGCCTTACCGTCTTCCGCCTTTTTCCCCCCGGCGAGCACCGCCGCAGAAGTCTCCTCCTTCACCTCAGACCGAATCGGGCTTCTTAACTGGCTCTCCGCTGCTTGAGCTGCCGCCTCGACTTTTTCAGTGCTGGCCACATTCTCGTTACTGGCCTCGATAGCCTGGCCGACTGCTTTCGGTGCAACATCAGCTACCAGCGGTGCCTCACCCATTGCCTCCTCAGCCGGATTGATCCCCTTCTTTTTACTCTCGAGAAACTCCCCCACCGGGTCATGCTCCACAGGGAGCTCCTCCTTCTCTTTGAACAATGCCACAAGATAACTCGAAGGTCGCTGCAGCGCCGACCGAATCCATTGAATTATATTCATAAATGTCCTCCTCAGCCTGACCTACGACGCCATTTTAGGTATCGCGGAGAATATTCTCTCGGCCATTATGGGCACGAACACCAGCATCGCACCCGATACGCCTAAGGTCACGGCAAGGTAGTTGTAAAGTTTGTACCTGTTGCCACCGTCAGCCGCCTTGATAGCGAAGGCATTGGCGCCAGCCAGAGCTATAATGACCGGTATCACCAGTGTGCCCAGCAGGTGGACATTCTTGAAACTGAAAGTGAATACCTGTACAGCGCTCGTCGGAGCACTTGCTATCGCTTGCGAGTAAACCCCTTCCACTGTGTTGGAGAAGATATTGATCACTTGTGTTACAAAAAGCAGCAGCGCAACGAGGGCTACATGCATTCCCAGCACCAGTATCACGAATGAGGACGATACCTGTGACCTCTTCGCACGCAGGAAGTCCAGGCTCATAGCTATTATAGAAGAACGATTCCCCACCTCCTCGGGATCGCCGCCCAGCCTGGTGGCATCGTTGAACATCTTCACGCTTCGGTATATCGTTTCGCTGCCTGTCTCCAGAGAAAAGCGCTGCCAGCAAAGTTCCGGCTTAAGCCTGGAAACCAGCCTTGAGCGAAGGTGCTTCACATCCTTAGCAAGGTTTGCTGTCGATCTCAGGTCAAGCCTATCCAACGCGTTGGACACCGTAACCCCAATCGCCGACGCCACGTTCCCTAATGACCTGAGGAAAGTGCTGATGTCCGAGTCCTTCTTTGTCACTTGCCGGTCGAAAAGCGTGCCGGCTATACCTATTGGAAACACCAGCGCACCGGCTACCATAAGCGCCCACCCCAGACCAACACCTGCCATCATGAATACTGCAAAAGCTGCTATAGAAACCGGAATTAATATCCTGGCCAATTGTTGAGCACGACGGTGAGCCGTACAATTTAAGGCTTGAGAATGAACTCTAACCTCCTTGGGCGATACCCTGTATATTGCCCAGGCCCCCAGGATTGAGATAATGATGGTTACCCCTACTAGGGACACGGTGATCCAGGTTGCCACAGGATATATCAGCATCGAGATAGCAGCCACCATGACGATCAGCGCGGCAGACACAATAAGTGCTCCGTACGCTTCTGTCCACTTTTTCAGCGATTCCACACCCCGCTCGTATTCATTCTTAAAAGCCTCTGCCTGAATCTGTGCTTCCTGAGCCAGGAAGTCTGACTCTGGCTCTCCTGAACCCAGAGAGCTGGAGAGGCGCAGCAGCAGGCTTTTTACCGACTCCTCCCTCGCTGATTCCCCGACGATGCGGCATGCCACCGCATAGTCATATCGCATCTTCTTTGCCAGATTATGTATCTCCGCAAAATAGCGCGATGAACTGCACGGAAGCTGGGAGGCAAACTCAAATATCTGGCTGCGCGATATCCCTGCCGCAGCGATAGACGACATATATGCCAGTTGGTAAAACAGGTCGTAACTCAGGTAATCGCTGTTACCACTGCTCTTATTGTTAGAAGAGTCTTTCTTGTTGCGCCCTGGCCAGAACCTTGAGAAGTTCATAGAAATCCTTCACTCCCTTATCCTTATGTAGCTTTTCCAGTATCTTCGCTCTCCGCTCCACCAAGGAGTATACCTGCATCTTCTTGTCGGGGGGGATACCACGCTTTAGAGCGATTTTGTCTTCCAGGAGATAGCTATTCCTTCTTCCCACAAAATCAAAGGTGTCCGTTACCGGATTCCAGCGAAACACCTCCACATAGGAGAAAGTGTTAGTTGTTGAATCATAACCAACGATCTCACTGATGCTTGTGGCTCGGCGCCCTAACTTCCCGTTGGGCAGCTTCACAGCGTTCTGACAGACCACAACATTCAGGTTGTCTATGTAGGTCTTAGGTATGCTGATAGGATTTCCCGTGAGACGCTGAATCAGCTTCTCCACATTAGAAGCGTGGAAAGTGCTCATCACTTCATGGCCTGTCTGCATCGCTCCAAAGGCTATACTCCCCTCCTCACCTCTAATCTCACCTATGATTATTACGTTAGGGCGTTGTCTCAAGGCAGCCTTTAACAGTTCAAACATGCTTACGCTGGCCCCCTTCTCCCCCTGTCCCGGTGCCCGGGATACCTCTCGAATCCAGTTGGCATGAGGCACCTGAAGCTCAGGCGTATCCTCAATGCTCACTATCTTGTGGCTCAGTGGGATGAATGTAGTGACAGCGTTGAGCAGTGTGGTTTTGCCTGATGCCGTCTCACCGACGACAAACAAATTCATGCCATCTTCGATCACTACAGAAAGATAAGCTGCCATTTCATAGCTTATGCTTCCGAACTCAATAAGTTCAATGATGCTCAGCGGAGTCTCGCTGAATTTTCTGATGGAAAAGTTGCTGCCGCGTCGCGAGACCTCCCTGCCAAAGACTATGTTTATACGTGAGCCATCCGGCAAGGTGGCATCTACGATAGGATTACGCAGTGTTACAGGCCTCTTTATCTGCTCGGAAAGGCGCAGCACAAAATCGTCCAGATCCTCGTGCTCTTCGAATGTTATAGCCGATTTGACACCCTTGAAAATCTTGTGCTCCAGAAATATGGTGCCCAGCCCGCTACAACTGATATCCTCGATATAGGTATCTTTAATCATCACGTCTATGGTGCCCATTCCCACCTTGTCCCTGACCATGAGGTACTTTATGGCTTCAAGTTGTTCAGGAGTAACCTGCACCTTCGTCTTACTGGCAACCTTGCTGCCATTGCCACCGCTGCCTTTGCTATCTTTGGTATTAGACGAAGAAGAAGTAGAGCCATTTCGATGTACCACACATACCCTATCCACCAATTTCAGCATGGCTTCCTTTCTCTCCGCGTCTGATTCAGCTGCGCTCATTCCACCGGCTACATCGACCAGTCTGCTCTCCACCTCCGGCAGCACCTTGCTCATGTCCTGAGTAAGACTTGGCTCTATAGGGATATAGATAGGCCTGCCGCCGCTAGGCTCAGAGTACACATGGACATAAACATTGTCAGATACAGGATAAATGAGGTTCTTTTGCGGCGGGTCACCCTGCGCCCGCGTGAGCTTGGTGAAGTAGCCCGGCACGCCGATCTCGCTGACCGGAATCATGCGTAGATAGTCCAGAAGGTGCTTGTTCTGCTTGCAAGCCTCTTGCAGGGCTTCGGGCAGCAACTGTAAGAGGTCTCCCTCAGACATGGTGTTCCGGGGAGACCCTGACTCGCCCTGGTTAACGAAGGGCAAAATTATCTTGGGCATGATAACCCCTAAGCCTTAGCTTTAGAATATGGTATCACTCTGATACCCCAGTTGGGCTCGACATCGAAGGAGATGATATTGCCTGTATTAAGATCGGCGCCCCGCACCTTAGCCACCTCCAGAATTTTTATCATCTTGCTCCCCATAGTCTCTATGCGCAATCTCAGGTGAGCATCACACATCGACCCCAACCTGACCATAGCGTTTTCATCGAAGGCATACGAATGCGCCACACAGATAATCCCCATCCCCTTGCCCGAAAGCCGCTTACACTCTTCAAAGAAGGAAAGCACCTCTTCCATGGAAGCATGTGTCACGTAGTAGGTGAGGGAATCGATGATCGCCATATCAATGCCCTTGTTGGCATAACTTTCCAGCATGGGCAATAGACCTGCGCTCAGGCTCCGCCTTGTCTTCTTGGTGTCTATAGGATATATCCACAATCGGGACAGGAGGAGATAATCCATGATGTCCAGGTTCAGGCTCTGCATCTGAGTCACCAGGCTCTTCACCGTGTTTTCAGTCGTGAAGACCACAGCAGTGCACCCCTTTTTCAGCGAGCCCCAGACCATTTGCTGGGTGAGCACCGACTTACCTGAATCGGGCTGTCCCTCCACAAGGCTGAGAGACCGCAGCGGTATCCCCCCGCCTATCTTCTTGTCCAATTCATCGTTCCCCGTAGAGATTATTCTAGGATCAGTCTCTGAACCTGTCCTCATTTCAATCCTCCTAACCGTTAAATTGTGCCGAAGTGGCTACTCCGTTGGCGCTGGACAGAGTTACGAAGTTAGTAGTGCCCGCACCCGGCAGCGGAGCAAGGCTCAACCTCATTAACATCACCTCGCCCGGGTTCAGTATCCCGGGCTCAAAAACCTCTCTTTGTTCCATACTTTCGTCCGTATATATATTGACAATAGTCCACTGGTCCTCACCGGGACTTGAGTTCTCAGTATATGAAAGCTGGCTGATGTGATAATCGCCGCTGGCATCATAGTACTGCACCACTACATCCCATTTAGCAAATTGGGCAAGGTGGACCTTGCCACTGTTCAAAACATAGGCCTGCACAAAAGACCCATTCCTTTGAGCCATTATCACCGTGATATCAGTTCTTGATACCTCCTGCGTTGTCTGTACTGTCTGCTTCAAAGATTGAGAGACAGAGTCAAACGAAGTGTAAGCGGTCTGTGACCAGGTCAAAGCCGCCGTCATCATCAACGCTATAACAACCAGTGCCACAATTGCATTGCTCATCGGACTCACATACTGAAGTCGTATTCATCAGACACACCATTAGGGACCATGACCTTGACATTGTATTGCCCTGAAGAAAGAGGGCTGCTATAGTGTATCTCTATCATCAAGGTGGTTGCTGCACCCCACTCTGTGCCGTTCTCTATCACATAGCTCCACCTCGGGTATGAACCAGCGGCGTAGTCAACGTAGGGTATCCATGTCCAGATAGTGTTGCTACCGGCTAGGAAGACATCACAGCGCGTTATATCGTCCACAGACTCGGTGCCGATATTCTTTATCCATACCAGTACGTCGAAATCGCCATCCGAATTGGTGTCCACCCAGGAGCCGCTGCTATTCAGTTCACCTGTAGCATGTATAATCTTGACCTGGGTTTTTATGCGTTCGTTCATGCTGGCAGAAATGCTGCTTAGCGCCCCGCTGGAACTGGTAATAGCCGGATACACCGCGTTGATCACCAGGACCACGCAGACCACCGCTGCAACCACCAGCAATATGGTGCTTAGCACCTTATCCATGGGCTAGCCACCCCTTCTGTTCTTCTGCCCCTTATCCAGAAGCATTGACATCACCACAGACTCAAGCGCCCCTGTCCGGTAGCGCAACAGGCCATCCAGCTCTATCAGCAGTTGCACGCTTACCGTCGCCGGTACAGTCTCATCATCCTCGGCATAATTGCCGTTGCTATAAAGGTCTGCCAGCAGCAGGATAACCTGCTTCATTCGGGGCGTCAGATTGCCGGTTATGTCGTATATCTCCACCAGCTTGCATATCTGCTCCTTGCTTACTGATGTGGCAGCCCGGGACAGCCATTGCGACAGCACAGATACAGTCAGCAGGTCCACCCGCCCCTCGCCGTCGGCATTCCTCCCGCCATTACTTGGCGCCACACTGCGGTTCACCACAGACTCGGGATCCAGATTTCCTTCGGCAATCCCAGCGCTCGAACCTTTTTCCCCGAATCCAGGCCCGGCAGCGGAAGGCTCAGCTACGACCTTAACGTCATTTTCCTCCTGAGGGATTGCTGCGCTGACAGCCCCCATAGGAAAAGCGCCAGGCTGCACATTCACGACGCCTGTAGCCAACTGCTCCTTGATGTCCAGCAGCACTGCCTTTATCTGGTTCTTGAGTACCTTGAATTCCTCTTCCAGAGTTTTAATTCTTTGTTCTTCCATGCTGCCACCCCTGTTTTTTATACCATTGAGGTCGCTGACGGGGCGGAGTCGCCGCCCCGCTGTCAGCGACCTCTTTCATCTTCGCCCACTCTACTTTTAGTGAAGGTCCATCACTTCGTCGATCCTGGCGGGCAACGTCCGATTCAGGATCAGGGATGCACCGGTCACAGGCTTCACCTCAATGGTGAACGTGTCGTAAGCGACAGGAGCGGGGCTCAGACCGGATAAGTCTACATTAATCACAGCCTGCTCATCCTGCTCCAGCAGATTGTCACCATTGTTCTTGCCTATGAACGTAACGTTCCAGGGCAAGTCGCTCTTATGTTGGTTTTTGTCGGTGTAGCTGATTATGGTAACATGGGTGCTGTTTCCGTCAGTGTTCGGCGACAGGTCAATGGCCTGCCCCTTCATCGCGTTGGTCAGCGTGAAGGACACGTTACCCACAGTCATGTTCCCAGCAGTCCCGTTGCCATAAGCGAACATGCTACCCTTGGTTTCCATGGTCGCCCTGGTCTGTGCTAGTCCTGCATAGACCGCTTCCTGCCCTTTCTGGGACGAGAATATGCCTGCTGACAACACTGTGTAAGCGAACACCGATGCCACAACCACGAAGGCAATCAGTATGATCGCTGTCTCCAGGCCAGTGATGCCTCTCTCATCCCGGCGCAGGTTCTTGTTCAATCCTTTAAGCATCTCGCTACCTCCTTTTAGTTTCTTGTCTGTTTCCTTAATCTATACCCGATTTCTGATGGCCTGACCTTAGTTCAGTATCATCCAGTCGCTAAGGGCGGCAGGGGTCGTCCTTTCAATAACGAGCACGCTGCCCACGGGCGGCTTGATGTCTAGATCAAAGGTGTGATAGGTACCTATGGTCCCAGCCGCTTCCAGGTCTATCGTCATCTGGAAGGTCTCGCCGGGATCCAGCATTTGGTCACCATTGTTCGTGCCCAGTGGTATCGCTTCCCAGTACAGGTCGTCAACGCGTTGAGCGCTGTCGGCATAGGAAACAACCACCACGTTGGAGCTGTCGTTGCCAGCTAGGCCGCTATGATCGTTCGGCTCTGTCAGGTCGATCGACGCGCCATTCAAAGCATTGGACACGCAGATCACCAGCTCGGTGACCGAACCACCTGTGCTCTGAGCAACCACATCGCCCTTCAGTGCCAGCGTAGACCTCGCAGTTTGCAGCCCGGTATAGACTGCTTCCTGCCCCTTCTGGGACGAGAAGATACCTGCTGACAACACTGTGTACGCAAATACGGAGGCCACAACCACGAAGGCAATCAGGATGATCGCCGTCTCTAGGCCGGTGATGCCTCTCTCGTCCCTTCGCATTGTCTTTGCTAATCTTTTCAACATCCTTCTTTTCCTCCTTATCAGTTTGATGCCACTACCCACTACAGCCTGCTCGTGGCGCTGCAGGCTGCTGCCAGAGAAAACACATGGCCTAGGCTTTGATCATCCCTATCACCTCCCTCTGGCCTTGACCTTTCAGATCGGTATAGCTCGTATCATATAGGAAGGCCAAAACGTCTTGTTTCCGATATCTCCAGTCGCCGCGGCCTCCTACCTTGTAGGCCCTGAGCTTCCCGCTTCGACTCCAGCGCCTCACAGAGCTGACATGCACTCTGAGAAATTCAGCGACCTCGTCACAGGTCATGATTGCTTTATCGCCGGACTCTTTACCGTTCGACCTCTTTTTTGATATTGTTGCTGTTTTGTTCACCGCGCTGCCCTCTTCGTATCAATACAGGCTTCCGCAACTAAAAAGTGCTCAATGTTATACTGTGAAGCCATTTTGATACTCTATTGTTCCTTCGCCTTACTTCTAGGAATTAATTCGTATATTGAATAAGAATTCGCACCTTTTGCGAGCAATTAGATACACATCGGTAGCAATCGTAGCAATTGCATACTATTGATACAATCACCAGCCAGTACTAGATGGAATAGATAAATAGTCATGCCTTGAAGGTGCGCTGTCCCGCCCGCCAGCTTTTCCAAAAGCGAACAGGCATTAAAAGAGGGCAAAAAAACGTGGGGGACTATTCGAAGGTGAAAACGTTACTAAATGCTGCCCCTATCGTACTTGCCATAAGAGACTTCTTGTATTATCATTAAATGGCATGGCATGACAATTCCTCCTAGAAATCATTCGACATAGTGGCCAATAGTATTATTGAAAGTCTAGACATCAAAATAGGCGAACGTAAGGCGCATTACCTGAAAGCAGGCAGCGGTTGCCCAGTAATCCTGTTACACGGCGGTGCCAGCGATTCCAGGGACTGGACAGAGACCATGCCTGCCCTTTCTCAGTCTTATAGCCTCTATGCCCCCGACATGCTGGGGTACGGCCTGACCGACAGAGATAAGCCTAGTTATTATCTGTCGGAGTTCGTCGAATTCACCTGGGGATTCATCGAGGCCCTGGGTTTGGATTCCATGGCACTTGTAGGACATTCTCTGGGCGGCAGGATATGCCTGGAAATAGCCCTCCAACACCCGGAAAAAGTCCGCAAGCTCGTCCTCATCGATTCAGCTGGCTTTGCCAGATTGGCGCGATGGGGGAGATTCCTGGGCGCTGCAGCCTACTTCATCCGCCGTGCCTTGCGACGCCCTCAGCCCTATCCCATGTTCCTGAATAAGGACGGTGAGGACAAGGACTGGAGATGCCTGGACAAGCTGACAACGCTCAAAGTGCCCACCCTTGTAATATGGAGCAGCCGCGACCCCTACTATCCCCTGAAAGAAGCCATCCGGGCCAAGCATTTGATACCCGGGGTGCGCTTTGAGATTTTCCCGGGCTATGGCCATGCCCCTCATGTCAAGAATAGAGAATATTTCAACAACCTTCTCCTCAGTTACCTCGACCACGACCAGCCATGTGGGCACCCGAAACAAGTCCCAACCTCCTAGGCCCTAATCCTTCCCAGAAAGGAGGGGGACATAGGATGATGAAGTTGACAACCAAAGCACAGGCCTCTAATATTTGCTTATAATGATAAAGTTGGTTAATTCTGTCCGAGGATAATATGAGAACGCTGCTGGTAAATCCCCCCTACCCATTCTCCGAGATCCCCATCATGCCCATGGGGCTGTCATACCTGGGCAGCACATTGGAACACAGCGGCCACGAAGTGCAACTCCTCGACCTTTTGGTATCCCGATACTCTAAGGAAAAGATAAAGAACAAAATCGAAGAATATCAGCCTGATATTGTCGGCGTGACCTCGGTAACACTGAATTACCCCATTGCCTCCGACATACTCAAGTACACCAAGTCCGTGGACAAGGACATTATCACCATCATCGGCGGGCCCCATGTCACCTTTGCTCCCGTGGAAACGCTCACTGAAGCCCCCTGGATAGACATCGTGGTCAAGGGCGAAGGCGAGATGACCATGCTGGACCTCGTGAATGGCAAAAAGCTCGCTGGTATAGATGGCATTGCCTACAGAGACAAGACAAACGGCATAAAACAGACGGGAGAGCGCCGCTTGATTGAGAATCTGGACGAGCTTCCCCTCCCGGCGAAACACCTTTTCCCTCTGTCGCGGTACCATGCTCTCGATGTACATGCCAGCATCCTCACCGGCAGGGGCTGCCCTTTCAACTGCATCTTCTGCGTCGGCTCCAAAATGGGGGGCAGAAGGGTCAGGTACCGCAAACCTGAGCTCATCATCGACGAAGTGGAGCAAGCCCTAGCGTCTGGCTTCAGAGAGGTAAACTTCGAGGACGACCACCTCACGCTCAACCACAAGCATCTCAATGCCCTCTGCGATGAGATAATAGCCAGAGGCCTCAAGTTCAACTGGAGCGCCTTTTCCAGGGTCGACACTGTGAATTCTGAGATACTTCACAAGATGAAACAGGCTGGGTGCACCTGGCTCCTGTACGGCGTGGAGAGCGGAAACCAGGAAATTCTGGACACTATCAAGAAGAAAATCACCTTGCAGAAAGTGAAAGATGCTGTGGCTATGGCAAAGGAGGAGGGTATCGGAATCCTCGCCTCGTTCATTGTGGGCTTACCCGGCGAGACTGTGGAAACGATGAGGCAAAGCATGGAATTTGCCCAGGGGCTTAAGGCATCCTACGGTTTCCATGTGCTTTCACCATTCCCCGGAACCGAAGTGCGGGAGAGAGCAACAGAATACGACATCGAGATACTGACGAACGACTGGACAAAGTACGACTGCAACAGGCCCGTGTCCCGCACCAAAGGTGCTAGCCCGGAACAGATAAATGCTTTCCTTCACGAATATTTCGAGGCTCTCAATAGATACCTGGCAGCACTTGAAAAAGAACGCAGAGAAGCTAAAGGAGAATCAGGCGAACCGAAGAAACGCATCCCCTTGGCAGCGTTGTTACTGAAAGGCGATATCATCGAAAGTGTGGGTATGCTCAAAGCAGATTGTGACCCCTTAGAAAGCTTGATAGCAAAAGTAGCAGAGGCATTGCCCTATTCCCGCCAGCAGATAAACGAAGATATCACCAAGTGGGTAAAACAAGGCCTCCTGAAATACACCGTAAAAGACGGCCACCTCATCTGGGACTGGACCTGACAGAACGGGTAGGCTGGAGCATCTGCTCCGACCTGTCCTTAAACTAGCATTCAGCTGTCAGTCGTTGACTCTCAGTTTCTAAAAACCACTTTTAATGCAGCCATGAGGCTGCATGCAGCGTCCCCGCAAACACCTGCCATGCCAGTAACGACTTGGCAGTCAAACTGAGGAACATATACCCGTACTCGCCCCAGACATAGTTCCTCCAGCGCCATTTTTTCGCATACTGCAGCCACATATTCAGAGGGAACAGCGCGTAGAAGAACATCAAAGATGCCACTACAGCATACACAAACGTCGGCGGGGCAGGGGTAGCCTTGACGAAATAGAGCAATATCGCCGCCCACGGCACGACGCCCACAATGCTCCCGAAAATAAACGCCGTCCAATTCGTCTTCGTCGCGGACTGATTGTGCAGCTCCATCATCAGCCCGAACAAGTTCATGCCTGCGGTGAGAACGAACAACCCCAGCAAACTCACCAGCTCGGTGATCCCACACAGCGAGGCTATCACCACAATCATCACCGATGAGCTGAATGAATATTCATACCAGCGTACATAGTTGATATGCCTGCCCAGGTTCCTGATATACCAGGGAAATACCTTCGGCAGCGAAATTAGCAGGTGGCAGAACGCCGAGATAAACAGGAACAAGGCAAGCAGTATCCGCGGCTCATACATGTATTCCGCACTTGAGCCGATATACGATGCGGTAACCAGCGCGCTAAAGCCGGAACCCAAAACAAGTATGACGATGCCCTGCGCTAGATGGAGGAAACCGAGCGAAATGTTGGTTCGCCTCAGCCTGCGTTGTTGTACCGGAGTTACAGCACCTGCCTGTGCTATCGCCTCATTACTCATCACGCCCCCCTCCCGCTTTCAATTTGTTTTTGATAATTTAAAGTACGACCTTTCTATACGATTCACATAAATTTGTCAATAGCAGGTCCCCTTGGGCGAGGGATACTTTTTTCAATCAACAACATACACCTGGGCAGTGCTCTCAGCAAGCACCGTGCCATCCCGAAGTGTTATTTCCGCAGCTGTTGTAAATATCTTCCTCGTCTTCTTCACCACTCTTCCCGTAACCACCAGCGGTACTCCAATCGGCACAGGCTGCCTGATCCTGACCTCGGTCTTGGCAGTAACCCCCTTTACCTCCGGAAAATATGCATAAGCCATAGCCTCATCGAGAATAGTGAAGATGATACCGCCGTGGACGTACCCACGCCACCCCTGATAGAATTCGCTCACGGTGAACTCGCCCCTGGCCTCGTCGCCATCCTTCACAATCTTGAGCTTGAGCCCTACAGGGTTATCCTTTCCACAGGCAAAGCACATGGGGAACTCGCTTTGATTGACATCGATCCCCGCCAGTTTCTTTTCCCAGCTCAGCATTCCTGCCCTCCGTTACTCTGTGCCTATACCTAAAAACCATCCCTTTCCCTGTTTTTCGAGGTCCTATTCCATTACTCGACCGCGTTTGCCTCCGTCTATTATAACTTCATACGCCCGCGTGCAAAAGCAGGGCAACTATTTTGCCCAGGACAAATGGAAACAGCCAAAACTCTGAGACAAAAGTCACATACATTGGCAAATAACTGGTTCATAATGCCATGATAAAAAAGAGGAGGAGGTGCAGAATGATACTCTTACTTGCATTGTTACTGGCCTTGCCCATTTTGGGTTTGATAGCGGTGTTCGCTGTCCCGCTCGTAGGCGCGTTAGCGGTGCTCGCAGTTCCAGCAATATTATTACTGGCTGTACTTGCCGCTCCGGCCCTTGCCATAGCGGCGTTGGCAGGTGCGTTTTCAACTGCGAATATCAGTGCACCGGTTTTAGGAACACTGGAAGTCTTGGGCATAGCGGTTGGGGTGTTCGGCCTAGTCGCAGCTTTGGCTTACATTGCTAACCGTCTGGCTTCGGGAGCTCAAGTGCCGGCGCTTCGGCGGCAGGAAGTACCTGTTGGAGCTAGAGAACAGGTTACTATAGCACCACGGCGTCAGGCAGCCGTTGGTATGGCATCGCAGACCATACGCGCTGATTCAGCTGCTCAGTGTCAAGAGGGACAGATAGAAC
>Ga0315282_10002930_pt1 | contig 30932 bp, 34 predicted proteins | sample YL17G07_20_MG_FD_203693 | JGI IMG/M metagenome (GOLD analysis project Ga0315282, IMG submission 203693) | Sediment microbial communities from Yellowstone Lake, YNP, Wyoming, USA - YL17G07_20 | ecosystem: Environmental > Aquatic > Freshwater > Lake > Sediment | place: USA: Wyoming | collected... | reverse complement strand
CACTTAATGTCGTTCCTATCATGACTGGAACAAGTAACAGGATGGTAAACAACAATATCTTTTTAAGCATTTTCTTACTCCTTTTTTAAAATATGATAAATTTATTTTAACAGAATCTTTGCTATAACCCCCTAAAATTACCTAAACCAAAATTGCCCCTGCCTGCACCTCCTTCTTTCGAATTCTTAAAATTCAGGATGTTCCAGAGCTCTTCAAGATTTGTAAATGCCATTCTCCCCTCAGCTCCAACCCCCTCTACTACTCCTACAAGACTCTGAGGGTCGTCATTCTCCCAGCGATAAATACGGATAATATAGCTTTCCAGATTATCCTCCAAGTTAATAATTAAGCCTTTGTATCCAAAATTTGCTAAACAATAACATACAGAAGGTTACAGATAAGTTACAGATTAGAAAAATAATAATTTGGACTAATTAGTGTTTGTCCATAAAGTATCGTGAACGACCAAAAGTATGTCATTCCCGCAAGCGAAGCGCGTCGGGAATCCTTCTTAGAAGCTATCGGAAAGATTCCGGACAAGCCGGAATGACAAATACGGACTTTATAGACAGACTCTAATCAGACAGAAGAGATTTATAAATAGCCCCGGTCCTTAGAGAGGGCTCAACACCGAGTGCTGTAGAAAGAGTATTCCTGCAGCGGTTGTAAACAGTCAATGCCTCCGCCCGTCTGCCGAGCCGCTGAAGACAGGTCATAAGATGTTGGTAAAATTCCTCTGCAAGGTCATCCACTTCCAGCCCCTTCCGGTAGCAATCAACAGCCTTATTAAAATCTCCAACCTGTTCCCAGTAAAGGCCAAGCTGTCCAACATTCCGCAAAAACTTGCTTCGCAGATGCTCACGAAAGGATAATGTCCATGGTTGATCTGTTTCTCCGGCAAGAAAGGGACCTTTGTACATTTCAACAGCTTTTTCAGATAGTTGAATGGTTTGAGTCATATTGTTTTCTGCCGGTCTTCCTTTCCATGCTGCATCGACCTGTCCAATGATGCGCTCAAAGGCCCAAACATCTACCCAGCAGTATCGGTGGTCCAGAGTTACACGGCCTTCTCTGAGTAATATAGCCTTTTCATTGCCAATTAACTTTCGAAGGCGGTGCAGGGTAGTCGCAAAAGACTTATGTGCCACATCGCCATCTGCATCAAACCAGAGGATATCCATCAATTGATCTTCACTTACATTTCTTCCTCCAAGAGTAATCAATACCTTGAGCATAGAGAGGGGTTTTTTCTGAACTTTTCCAGAAAATTGAACAGGCTTCCCATCCCTTACAAGTCCGAACCGCCCAAGCGTAAATATCTTCACTGGCCACGGCCAATTTTCTATATGGAGCGGGGGGATATCAGGAAACAGCCCACGCCTCTTTATAAGGTCCTGTACATACTCAACTTCAATTCCGGCTTCAATGGCCTTCACACAGAGCCGCGTCATTACTGGTTCACGCCAGATAAAGGTGTTCAAATATCCTTGCCTTCTTGCAATTGTCATTGCTTTACGGAGTGATACCAGCCCGGATGCGCCGTCTTCCCGATCAAAAGCAAATATCGATTCAGTCAGAAAACACATGAATTCAATGAGCTGACTTTTCACCTTTCTGCCAATATCCCTTGCGAGTTCAAGATAATCTTCTGCCTTTTTATATTCCCCTATTTCGTGCATCACCTGAGCCCTCTCTATATGGCATATAGCCTCGGTCTGGATAATTCCTGCCTCATGTGCTAATTTCAAGGCTAAATCTGCATGCAGCAACGCCTTTGCCAGGTCTCTTCGAATCAAGGCCTCCCAGGTAACCAAAGAATGATAAAAGCTTTTACTCCAGTCCTGAAAACTCATCAGAGATGAAGCCATCTTCTGGAGTAATCTTTTAGATGTTACCAGATCACCTGTGCTCAGGGCGTTTGCAATGCCATGCCCTAAAAAAAGATAATCCATTATTTTAACTCCTGTTTTCCCGGACAATTCCAGGCCGTCAGATACTGCTTTTTGGCATTGTTCATGCTTAGCTGTCAACCAGTAATAAAACGCCTCCATGTTTTTTAGTGACAACAAGGCTAATGTTGTCACATCCCCGGATTGTGTTATCTCCAGTAAAGAGTTAATTATGAGCGCTGCTTCTGCAAAATCACCTGACCATATCCTGTGCCATGCCAGGTGTAACAGGGTTTGGATTTTTATGCTGATATCTTCACTCTTTTGTGAAAGGGACAGCGCTCGCTCTGCCCAGGTCTCAATCTCGGGATGCTGCGGCTGCCTCAGTGCAAGTGCGGTAAACATGCAGGACGCTACACGGGCTTCAATTTTTTCAGATGGGAATCCTCTAACCCTGTGCATGTAATCTTCAAGCGTGGAAATCCATTGGTCAAGACGTGTTAATTCAAAATTATAAACAATAGAATCAATTACACCTGACCAGGCCAGATATATCCCTTCGATATCCTTTTGGGCTTTAAAAAGTTGAAATGCCTTATCAAAATAGCTGCAGCTCTGTTCAGGACTGAATGGCATACAGCAGACACCTTTCCAGTAAAAAAGCCATGGGGTATTTTCAACAACGTCTTTTGGAAGACCGGCAAGCCATCTTTCCAAAGTCTGATTCCTACCCTGTGTAAGCAGAGACCGGGCATGTTTATTTATTAATTTGACCAGTCCCTCCCAGTTGCAAGTTTCGCAGAAAAGCCCTACAGCATCTTCAATCTGATTGAATTCCGCCAAAATTGAAGCAGCTCTTCGCTGTACTGAAGATAGAGTCGTTTGTGTAAATGTATCTCTTGCACAGGATAATAGAAATTCCCTGAATAACGGATGATACCGGTATACAGACTCATTGTGCAGATACTTTTCTGTGAAGTAATTGCTGCGGTTTAAATCTTTCAGAATGCGTCCCGCCCTTCGTTGACCCGTCAGGTTTTCAGCCATTTGGGGGGTCATCCTGGGGAACAATGCAGTCTTAAGCAAAAAGTCCTGAATACCTGCATTCATCTTTTCAAAAATCTCGGTTGCAAAATAGTCAAATACCTCGTCCGGGGTAAGTTTATTGAGTAACCGGGTATCAATATCCTCTTTCTTTGCCTTCTCTAACATCAGAACCAGCCCGGCGACCCAGCCATCTGTTTTGCTATGTATAACCTGGATTGTTTCTTTTGACGGTTCTCTGAGTCCTCTCATCCGAATAATCCCATCCAACTCTTCAGGTGTCAAACGGAGTTCATTCCAGCCGATAAACTCCGGCAGATAATTTGCACGTACGCGCGCTAAAACTGATGGGGTTTCGCTGCGACTGATCAGGATAAGATTTACATTTTTGGGAATCACAGCTAACCCGGTACAAATCACCTCGTGAAACGCTGACCCAGCCGGAACCTTATGATAGTTATCAAAAACCACAATAAATGGAGTTCTTTTAACCCGACTGTAAAAATCCTCGAAATACCTTCTCGTAAAAGCAGAAATATTTTTAAGATATTTTGGGGTAAAAACAGGCAATGGCGCTCTTTTTCGTGGTTCAATCTTTTTTGATGCGATGCTCATATAATAGAAAAAGGTTGCAACATCAGCGTCGCTTTCATCAATCCTGTACCATAAGTTATGGAGCTTGCGCGCATCAAGGTAGCTGCCAACAAGGGTACTTTTCCCTGAGCCGGGGGGTCCTGATATACAGATGATAGACCGGTCACGACCACGGTCCAGAAGATGAAACAATCTCTCCCTGGGAAACACACCGGAAAGAATAGGTCGGGTTACCTTGGCTAAAGATACAGAGTTTTGTTTCATTTCATGAAACCTTATTTTATAAGGCATGTGTCTCGAAATGCTCTGATTTCAAGATAGTAAATCGGCTCTTAATTGTCAAGAGAAATGAGCTGCTGAGTGAACAGGTATCAAGAAAAAGGATACAGGCAGGATATAGCATTTTCGCTCATTCTCGGTCGTAACGACCTCCGAGGAAGTCGTATCGACTAAAACCGCTCAAATGTTATACCCTGCCTGTATCAATATGAATTTCTGAATAATGCAGGCTAATGGTATAATTACCTTAAACATGTATGTTTATTTAAACGGGAAGATCGTACCGTCAAAAGAAGCTATGGTTTCTGTCTTTGACCACGGCTTCCTTTATGGAGATGGAATATATGAGACAATGAGGGTTTATGATGGGGTTATTTTCATGCTTGATGAGCACATCAGAAGGCTTTACCGCTCCGCATCACTGATAGGGCTTACGATTCCTCTTGAGACGGATCTTCTGAAAATTTCCCTTTATGAAATCCTTATTGCCAATTCTCTCAAGAGCGCCTATATGAGGTTGACAGTATCAAGGGGGAAAGGTCCCATCGGCCTTGACCCTGAACTGTGTCCGGAGTCTACAGTTGTCATTATCGCGCAGGAACTGAAGAACTACCCAAGATCGTATTATGAAAAAGGTATAAGCCTCATTATCCCTGAAACGAGAAGAAACCTTAAAGAGGCGATAAATCCCCGTATAAAATCCCTGAACTTTCTTAATAATATACTCGCCAAGATCGAGGCAAAAAAAAGAGATGCCTATGAGGCTGTAATGCTAAACGTATATGGGAAGCTCACTGAAGGCACCATCAGTAATGTTTTTTTCTATAAAGACGGCATCCTCTGCACACCTTCAACTGAGTGTGGAATACTTGACGGCATAACAAGAGGGATAGTCATAGAACTTGCCCTGAGAGATGGCTTAAAGGCAAAAGAAGGTGAATTCACAAAGGATGATATCTATTCCGCAGAAGAGGTTTTCATCACTAATAGCACCCTCGAGGTTATGCCGGTGTCAAAGGTTGACGATCAGATGTATGCTGTGGGTAAAATAGCAAAACTACTCCGCGGGGCATACAGACATGAAGTAAATGCATACGTGGCAAATGTCAGGGCAGAAGGACCGTCCCTCTGGGGGCACAATGGAATTTGATATTTACATCATATATTAATTATAATTTATATTTCCCATAAGATATTATCTTGAAACTTTTCAGAAATTAACAGAATATGTAAAATTTTGTCAGATCTGAGAGCCAATCATAATGAAAGATAAAGATAAAACAACAAATCAACTTATAAATGAATTAGTTGAAATGCGCCAACAAATCGCCGAATTGAAAAAATTAAAAAACGAGCGCAAACGAATGGAGAGACTTTTGGAAGAAAGCGAGCAGCGATATAAGTCTCTTTTCGAATACAACCCGGATGCGGTCTTCTCGTTCGATCTCGATGGAAATTTCCTTAGCGCAAATCCTGCATGTTACAAGCTATCAGGGCATTCAGTGGAAGAGCTAATACACATGTCTTTTATGCCTCTCATCGTCCCGGAAGACTTAGAAAAGACGTTGTATCGCTTTCGGATGGCAGCGAAGGGAAAGCCGCAGAACTACGAAATTGCAATTAAGCATAAAGATAGGCACCGCGCGGAACTGAATGTAACCAATATTCCGATTATTGTGGATGGCGAAATCGTCGGCGTTTACGGAATTGCCAAGGACATCACAGAGCGCAAGTGGGCAGAGAAATCACTCAGAGAACGTGAAGAACGTTCCAGGCGGATGTTAAGTGCAATTACCAGATATACTTATTCGGTAGAGGTAAGAGGGGGACAAGCAGTTTCTACCCGGCATAGCATCGGTTGTCTGCCAATCACCGGTTACTATCCAGAAGATTATACATCAGACCCTTATTTGTGGTATTCAATGATTCACCCGGATGATCGGATGATGGTAGAAAATTCAGTTAAAGATATACTATCTGGACTAAAGGTCTCCCCTATTGAACACCGCCTATTCCGTCGAGATGGTTCGGTCGTCTGGGTACGCAATACCATGGTGCCCCACCACAACAATAAAGGCTACCTTATCAGATATGACGGTTTGATCGAAGACATCACTGAGCGAAAGCACGCAGAGGAATCGCTGCTCGCCCTGTCACTTGTCGATGACCTTACAGGCATTTACAACCGGCGAGGATTCTCTGCTCTTGCCCAGCAGGAGTTAAAGAAAGCCAACCGTATAAAAAGAGGGATGCTGCTGCTTTTTGCAGACGTGGATGACTTAAAAAAGATTAACGATTCCCTCGGCCACCAGGAAGGTGATCTGGTGTTGATCGAGACCGCTAATCTCCTGAAAGATACTTTCCGCGAGCCGGATATCATTGCCCGTATCGGCGGAGATGAGTTTGTAGTCCTCGCGGCAGAAACTTCCGCAGACAGCGCGGATATTCTTACTACCCGTCTGAAAGAACATCTAAAGTCCAGTAATAAAAAGGGGGGACACCGCTACAAGTTGTCAATAAGTATGGGTATAGTGCAGTATAATCCCGAACAACCTTGCTCTATTGATGAATTGCTATCCCGGGCAGACAAAATGATGTATGAGCAGAAACGAAATAAGAATAGTGGTCAGGAATAATAATGAGATGCATGTATGAAGCGAAATAGTAAGCTACTGCCTGTCTCTTTTTTACTATGCTTCGCTATTCCAGTTTGCAGCCTGAATTTTGTTATCTATTCCCCTGGCCATTTGAGAATAACTATCTGCTTCCTTCCGGATTTCCTGTATATCCACTGTAGGCACATACCGGATTTCGTTCCTTGAAAATCTTTCCGGCCTTGGGGTAGCATTTCCTGCTAATCCATGAAGCGCCTCTGCGATTGCTATGTTCTTATCCCGTTCTGCAATCAATTCCATAAGGCTTTTCCCCTCAATCTGGGTCTTAATATTAGTACGATTTATCTTAACAATAAGTGTTTGGAGCTTTTCGAACAGGATAATTAATTTTATTTTAAGTTCTTCAGGAGATTCCACCGGCCTTGCGTCACCTTCCTGTACCCTGGCAGACAGATACAGTCTTTCTTTGATCTTCCTGATTTCCTCCTTCACCGCTTTTCTCTCATTCAGCATCTCGGCAAGTTTCATAATTTCTACCATCCCTGATAAATTATTCGATATCATTATACACACGTGTATAATTAATGTCAATTAATTTCATGCATGTTATTGATAAATATTCCTGTTTAGGTATAAATCAAAGGACAATGAAGGATATCGGCAGGCGACTAAAGTATTTCAGGCAGAAACTCGGACTGTCACAGCTTGAACTAAGTCAGAGGAGTAATATTTCTCAGGCAAGCATCGCCCGAATTGAGGCTCATCAACAAAAAAACCTTAAGACCAAAACCCTTGAAAGATTAGCGGCAGCCCTGGAACTATCTTTATCTCAACTTCTGGAAGATCCTGCAATGATAAAGGAGGAACTATCTTCTTACGGAGCTCCGAGAATGCTTCCTGTTATGAATTTGGAAAAATTCATTAGTGTGAAACGCCCCTTTAATGTAAAAGAGAAGGCAGACCTCTTCGAACCTTCCCTTTCCCATGATCAGGGTGCAGTTTTTCTTATAGCAAAAGGTACTTTTATCAGTAGTCCTCTTATCAATGAAGATGATTTGCTCTTAATTGAGCCGAACTCTCAGGTCAATGATGGCAATATTGTACTTTTTCTATCCAACAAGGAGAACGCTGTTGGTAAAATATTTTATCGTCCCCCTTTATATATCCTGCAACCTTTGAATAAAGAGTCTGAGCCGTTTATATTCACAGAGAAGGAAAGGAAAAAACTCGGGGTAAGGATTTTTAGAATCAGTGAGATAAGGAAAAAGTATTGATACAACCTTTATTGCCTACCTATTGCTCACTCACACCTTTTTTTCTCTTGATTCCCACTTCCCCCTGAACGTTATCCAGAAGGAAAGAAAAATGAGTTTAAGGTCGAGTAGGAAGGATTGTTTTTTAATATAAAGAAGGTCGTATTGGAATTTCTCACTGCGGAGGGCGTCTGTTGGGAGATAGACCTGTGCCATACCTGTTAAACCCGGCCCTACTGCAAGCCGTTCTTTATAGCCCGGAACATTTTCTATATTTATTTCGTCAGGATTGCCATAAACTTCCTTTTCCCTCGGCCTCAATGCTCTTGGACCAACAAAACTCATGTCACCTTTTAAAATATTTAGAAGCTGTGGAAGCTCGTCCATAGCAGTTGCTCTTAAAATCCTTCCAACCTTTGTAACCCTTGGATCATTCTCAACAGCCTGAACAGGCCCTGTCCCCTTTTCTGCATCCTTTATCATTGAACGGAATTTTATTGCCTTGAAGGTCATCCCCCCTCTTCCTACCCTTTCCTGCAGATAAAATATCGGCAGTCCGCCCTCAAGGATTATGGCTAACCCAAAGAGAATCCATAAAGGTGAAGAACATATAAGGCCAATGGCTGATAAAAAAATGTCAAAGAGGCGTTTTAGCACAATATTCTTGAGGCTATGTTACCTTCATCCTCGGTTTGCTCCGCGCAGAAACCGGACAACAAATGAATGGATTGAGCTGCTAAGGCATGGTTTTTCATCCTGGGTGTCGGTATAAATCGTCATGATCAAGAACACGTAAAAGAAGAATATCTGCTGACCAATCAGGAAACCCTGAAGGCAAAAATCTTAAAGGGTCAAATGAAATTCTATATCTTCTATCCACCCTTACAGACCAGGCTTTCGAATCGTTCACAATCCGCTCAAGGTTCAGACCTGGATGGAGCGGATTATTTTCGAGCAGGCTTAGTGCTTTTACTATTTTCTTTCTCAGTACCTGATTAGAACGAAATACTTCAATATCCTCAAGAAACTTCTTACTCGGGATCAGTTCAGGCACTCTTTATTTCCCTGACCATCCATTCAGGTAATTTCCCCTTACCGCTCTTGCGTGCCTCCTCAAGTTTGGTAAGTCCTTTCGTACTGAGCCGGGTTGTTGGATAGACAGACACAGGATGCAGCACAATGGCTCCTCCTTCCTCGACTTTTAGGTTTAAATATGAGCCGCTTTCGATCCCGAGCTCTTTCCGAAGTGTCTTTGGCAGGTTAATGCTTCCACGTTTATCTACAGTTATAAGCATATCGTACTCCTTTACTATCTTTTGTTATAGTCACGCTCTATATCTTTATAGTATACAGATAATGACAAAATGTCAAATTGTCATTATCTGCATGCGATAGATTATTTATGATACAATTTACAACCAGGGATTGCCCGGAACATGCCGCTGTCAGCATGAAATTCATGGGAAAAATAAAAACCATCCATGCTAAAGGAGGAAGCCAATAGAGAATAAAGTTTTTCATGTTGAAATATTTCTTACCCAAAACTGCCTTAAGCTGAAATGGGTAATAGAAGTATGATAATTCTTCACAAGGGAGATTTCAAAATGTTGTAAACCGTTTCCCTTGATAAACCTAAACGCTCTACAATCTCTGCTCGCTTATAACCTCGAGCAATAAGTTGTTCTATGATATACTTTTTCGCTTTTCTACTTTCGGGCTTGCTATCGAAAGGGCTTATTCTTATGGCTTCAATCTGTTTCTCCAATTCCTCCATAGTTGCCAAGTCTATGCCCGAAGATGTGGCAATCCGCTTTTTCTTGCCGATCCGCTTGAAAAAAGATGGAAATATAGAGGCAAGTTTTAAGTGGAAACGTTCTATGGCGTCTTCCTGTTCCAAGACGTGTGCAGCCTCTAACTCACTACCTTGTTTCAGCAGAAGCCGATATTTTTCTTTGCCCTCAATTTGGTCTTCAGAAAGCAAGTGCAAGATGAAATCAGGATTTATAAAGGATTTCGGGGCATCATCCTCACAATACAATCTGGACGATGACCAGCTGTACCTTAGGGGATCAAACACCAGCCCAGCCTTTACTGGATTCAGATGAATATAGAGAGAAGCAGCCAAAAGATAGCTGTCATCCAGGCAAACTGCCTGTCTGTAAGGTCCGCCAAAAAGGTGACCTTTCCTTTCATATTTCCGATTGAACTGCATAGCATACCTGGAAAACAAATCCCGCATGGCATCGTACAAGTTCCCTTCCTTTGGGCTCAATAGTAAATGGATATGGTTTTGCATGAGACAAAAAGCATATATTCTGAGGGAAGCATTATCGGCAACGTCTTTCAGGAGACCTAACATAAAGAGATAGTCTGTCTTTTCCAAAAACAAGGGCTCCTTTCCTGCCGCCCTCTGCGTAATGTGTGAAATCAGATTTGGGTGATTAAGTTTCCGGGTTGCCCGAAAATACCGCTTGATTTTCCCCTCTTTGATGAGATCAAGTGCATCCATAGTTACACCGGAGTTACACCGGTACACGGTCATTCTTTACCCAAAAGTGCTTTGAGCGGAAATGGGTAATTAGTCGGGGTTGCGACCTGACCCCTATTTGCGCTCAAATGGATCTCTGATTTCAACACCATTAACTCTTTGTCCGGCAGACAAATCTTCAGACAACAAAAGGGCGCATCCCCCCTTAATAGCAGCCTCTATTATCAATGAATCCCAGAAAGAATATTTGTACTTTTTATGTATTTCTATTGCATTCAAAATGCTCTCTCCGTCATTGATAACAACATCCCATTTCAGAAAGTCAGTTACAATCCCTTTAGCTAACTCCATACTTATTGGTGCCGGCATTTTCTGTGTTACACTGACAAAAAATTCCTGCAATACCTGAGTGCTGAGGACTCCCGATCCGGAATCCCATAAATCAGCCATAATTTTTCTTGCCGCTTCGTGTTTATATCCGGCTGATATATCATATGCATAAATTATGACATTGGTATCCACAAACACTCTATCTCCTGGCATGAAGTTCTTCCTTTGAGATGGCTATTTTACCTTTTGTGCCAAGATCAAATCCTTTTCTGAGTAAACTCAATTGTCTTTCTTTTGCTTTCTTATACCCGGTGGCCTCTCTGATCCTTTCTTCAAGGGATTCTCTCAAAAGCTCGCTCAGCGATTTCTCTTTATTTGCCGCTAACGCCTTAGCCTTTTTCAATAAAGACTTTGGTAAAGATAATGTTACATTTTGTCTTTCCATATATACCCCTCTCTTAGATCACGTAAATATGTGTATCACATTTTTACGTGAATTGTCAAGGTACGGAATTCGTTATTATTCTTTACGCCTCATGCTTTGCGTTTTGCGCCTTTTGCTGTTACGCTTTGTGATTAGAAGTTGAGACCCAACCGCCAACCTTTATTTCTCATGCGAACCCCCCGAAACAAAAGAAAGGCGAGAAAGCCGTATTCTAAAAAATGAATACTATTACGAATGCTGGCATGCATATGATGGTGCATAAGCAGCATTATCACAAACATCTCGGGTGATAATTTATACTGGCCGGAATCCGCAGAAATAACTCCATCCCAGATTTTTTCAGAGGAAAGCCTGAAGAAAGAAGGTATTCCAAAATTCCAGTGTACTTCGATCAAATTATCAGTTTTAGGATAATAGTATATGGCATGATGTATCCGGTACAACCAAAACTTTAAAGGAAGGCTATCATTTCGCGAATAACCGGCTGTTGAAAGAATCGAATCCGCCCGCAGGGCATCCGATATCTTTATTAAAACATCAATATCGGAAGAAGTCCTGCAATTTGGATCGTTATAGATTTCCTGCGCGATCCTATTTCCTCTTATAACAATTGACGGTATACCCTCCCGGGCCAAAAGAGAGACAAATTCTTTTTCGATGGCCTCCTGCTGCGCCGAAAGAGCTGCACTTTTCAGATACAGACTCTTTGATTCTTCCAGGAAGCCGCTTACTTGTTCTGCCGGAAAAATAATACCTTGATATCTTTGCAATTGAGAGTAGACGAGCATCAAAAGACTGTGCTCCCACGCTTTCGTTTTAATATCGGATAGATCGTCACTGCTGATCTCAAGCGGTTCTTTAAGGGGAATTGGTTGGATTAGTCTTAAAAAAAGAGAGGACATTAATAAATCTGATAGACTAAAAAGAAGTTAAAGAACTATTTACAAACTGTGAAGATTTGAACCCAAGGCTTTAATTTTTAAAGATTTTTATGCTACCCGTATCTTTGTTCTGTCTCCAATTCCAAGCAATAATCCGCTCACGCTTATATCTTCATCAATTTCTTCCCAGTGCAAACCTGTACCACCACCACTCATCTCATACTTTTGACGCTGTTCTGGTGTAGCATGCAATAAGCGCGGGAAATAAGCTAACGGCACAGACAATTGTCTACCATCAGTTAGCTCTAACCACATATTCTCATCATCGAACCAGATTCTCTTAGCTGATGCCCTGGCCTCTAAAGCACGCATTCCACGCCTCCTTAAATGATTCCTGTTTTTCTCTTATCACTTCCTCTAACTCTTTAAGTTCCGAAGGACTCATTTCATATGAATGCTCCAGAATAACCTTCGGTTCTAACCAAAACTTTGCTGTTTGTGAACCTTTTCTAACATGAATATGTGCCGGTTCATTCGGATATCCCTCATTGGAGAAAAAGAAAAATCTATAGCCTTTATGTCTATAAATTGTCGGCAATTTACATCCTTGTAGTTGTTATGATATAAAAGCCAAAATATAAAAGCAATGACCTATATCCAAAATCAAATATGGATACCTTACTGGCTGGCTTACCACGCGCTACGAACTGAATTACTTTTCTATCAATTACAATAACGTTCTGTCAAGAAACTCCGGAACAAGGGACATGCGGTAGATCGTCTTTCCCGGTTCCTGAGGCAGACGATACAGCCATTCAAACCCAATTTTTTTAAAAAAATTCAAAATTCTTACCCAAAAGTGCTTTGAGCGGAAATGGGTAAGCAGTCGGGGTTGAGACCTGACCCCTATTTTAGAAAAGATATGTTTTGAACAAACGTATTGGCCTGACCAGATAATAGAGAAAGGATAAAGATGCCGGCAAAGGTATAGCTACCCAATCAGCTTCATTAGGCGTAATTGTCCTGCCGACGCAGTAACGAATTTTATCACCTAACCTCCTCCAGATATTAATCTGCAAAAGGAAGTATTTAAAGGCTTTACTTGAAAGATCGTGTTCTGCAAATAATAATTTACTTATGTGTCCGGCGAGTGATTTTACTGTCCTGTCAATCTGTGTCTTTTGCAGGACATCTTCAGGAATGGTTGAACCAAGAATATCATTTGATAATAAAAGTCCCAGTAAGAGTATTCGTTCATAACCTCTGGCATGCGCCTTTTCTATAACCCTTTTCCAATCCATGTTCTTATGGACACGAATGAATTCAGCAAGGTCGCATATCCACACCAAACGTTCCCAGCAGTGATAATATCCGTGTAAGCATAGTATAAGAATCATATCCTCAGGTGAAAAGGTCTTTATATTTTTACCATCAACTGATACTGGTTCAAGCCTCTCCCATAATTGTTCTGTATCAAATATCTTCGGGAAATATCTTTGAACAACACCCCATTGAATCTCAGTTATAAATTTCCCGTTATTACGAAAAAATTTACAATCCCGCTGGAGGCGAATAAAGAATCTTCCCTGCGCGCCATTCAATCGGAACTCAGGACTATATCCGCGTGAAATCAATAAATCCTCTGCCCTCAGAATATCCTGTTCATGAATTATGATATCAAGGTCAGTGAATTGACGAAGTGCAATGTCCCCGTAAACAGAAGCTGCAAGTACAGGGCCTTTATAAGGGACAGCCGGGATGTTATGCGAATCGAATATTTGAAGAAGTTGGAATAGTTCATCTGTTAAGGACATGTTACGCAGGGTATTAGCGATAGCATAATCACGGAGCTGATTTAATACATCAGCAGGAACAGAATCAGGGCATACTTTTTTGAGACTCTGATAAAGAAGATATACTACGCCGTGATTAAGAGCTGTTTGAATTAAAAAAGACCAGTCTATATTTTTTTGGACAAATGACTTGATTTGCCTGCTTTTTTCCTGGTCAAGAGAGGTTCTGGCACAACAGACGAGAAGTTCCTCTTCAGGACGGATATCAATTGTCTTCATTGAAATAAGGAGAGACCGATTAAATTTCTTATTTAGACAGAAGAGTCAAAGAATAATCTATTTCTTAGACTTTTCAACCTGCTCTTTAATCCAGGCATAAGTTGACTCCAGACCTTTACTTAATGGCGCTGTTGGTTTCCAGCCTAATTTTTCGTATATAAGGCGGTTATCCGAATTTCTGCCGCGAACCCCCTGGGGTCCCGGGATGTGTTTAATGGTCAATTTTTTCCCTGCTATTTTCATAATCATCTCAGCTAATTGATTTATGGTGACCATTTCTTCCGATCCGATATTAACCGGTACTGTCCAGTCCGATCTCGTGAGTCTCAAAGACCCCTCAAGACATTCATCCATATATAAAAACGACCGCGTCTGTTTCCCGTCTCCCCACATTTCTATCTCTCCGCCGTCCGGCGCCATAGCGACTTTTCGACAAAAAGCAGCCGGCGCTTTCTCCCTCCCGCCTGTCCATGTGCCTTCAGGTCCGAAGATATTGTGATACCGTGCAATCCTGACTTCCATCCCGTGGTTTCTCTGATAGGCTAAATACAGATGCTCACTGAACAGCTTTTCCCATCCATAGTCGCTGTCCGGCGCCGCAGGATATGCGGAATCCTCCGAGCATTTCGGATTATCGGGGTCCATCTGGTTATATTGAGGATAAATACAGGCGGATGACGAGTAGAATATTCTTTTTATGTTCCTCTTATAGCAGGCATCCAGTACATTCAGATTTATCATTGCCGAATTATGCATGATGTCTGCGTCATTCTCACCGGTAAATACAAATCCCGCGCCACCCATATCAGCCGCCAACTGATAAACTTCATCAAATCTCGTATCGGTAATATGGCTGCAAACATGAGAATCTCTTAAATCTCCAATTACAAAATCATCCGCCTCCGTTTCACCAAATTCCGGATATTTTAAGTCAATTCCTCTAACCCAGAATCCTTCTCTCTTAAGCCTTTTTACAAGATGACTTCCGATAAAACCACCTGCTCCACAAACCAGAGCCTTCTTCATCTCAACCCTCCATCATTAAAATTTATTCCATGCGTTTCTAAACATCAACCCGATGAAATCATTAACCTTTCATAAATATCAAGGACTTCTTCTTTTGCAAAATGTGCTTCAGCATATTGCCTTCCACTGTTTCCAAAAGTCTCTCTGAGATCTTTAGAATTCTTTAGATTAACAATCGCCTTTGCTATTTCATCAACATTGTCAGGCCTGATACAGACGCCGCATTTTGATTCATTGATAACCTTTGCAGTTTCGGAATCTTCATGAGCCAGGCCGAGTATCGGTCTTCCTGTTGCCATAAAGTTGGATAATTTAGAGGGGACAGATAATTGAGATTTATCAATATCAAGAGGAACGATTAAAACATCGCTTGAAGCCAAAAGATACGGCAAATCATCCTGGGGCTGAAAAGGAATAAATTGAACATTCGAAAGCTGCAAATTCTGAACTTTTTCCATCAGATTTTTCTTTTTCATCCCCTCACCTACAACAGCAAAAAGGATATCATTATCGTCTTTTAGGAGACGAGCCACATCAATAATGTTTTCAAGACACATAAAACTGCTCAGGGTAATGGTGCCCGCATGCATGACTACAAACTTCTTTTCTAATGCAAGCCTTTTTGCCACATTATTATCTTTTGGAAGAGGCTTTAGAAAATTTACATCTACCCAGTTAGGAATTACGTTTATCTTTACTTCAGGCACACCTTTATCCTTCAGGTTTTCTTTGAATCCATCACTGATCACGGGAATGCAGTCGGAATTTTTATATATCCATTTTTCAAAGGCCTTAGCCCATTTAATTGCAACGGGATTTCTGAGAATGCCTGATTCTATTGAAAGGTCAGGATGAATGTCCTGGATATTGAGCAGGACTTTCGCGCCTTTTAATTTCGAAGCCAGTATCCCGGTAACCCCCAACTGTAAAGGTGGCAACCGCAGAAATACAATGTCTCCTTTATGAATTTTAATGATATTGAATATTGTCCAGAGTGTATATATGCTCCATGCAAGAAGTCTTGCCATTGGGCTCGGGCCTGTGTTGGTCCAGAACCTTTTTACGATAAAGTCATTTTTTCTTTCTTCCAGATAGAACCTCTTTTTATATCTTATTTCGTTCTGCTGTCTTGGAAGTGTTGTAATAACAGACACATCGTGCCCCTTTTCGGCAAGATATGATGCCAGTTCATTCATTAAAATGGGGGCACTGCCGAATTCAGGCAGGAAATACATGGTATGGATGAGAATCTTCATAGCTGATAGTTCATAGCTATTAGCTCAGGACAGTTTACACCTCCGAGGTTTAAGTGTAGTTACACCTCGGAGGTGGAGGTATATCGGTTCAGGATTCCTAAATAAGCCATAACCGGGACCATGAGCATCAGGTCGATTCCGAACATGGCGCCGCTCACCTCCGGAATGCTTCTGACCGTGAAAAAAGCCAGTAGCCCGCCCACCTGTATCAGAAACACCTTCTGGCCGAGCCTGTCTGCCGTGCGCTTCCTCAGAATTCGCAAGAATATAAGCCAGGCCCATATCAGACCTCCGACAAACGCCGTTCCACCGACAAATCCGGAGGTCATCAGTGCGTACAAGTATGCATTGTGGACATGCTGTCCCAAAAGAAACCGGTCGGCCTGAAAACCCCAGCCGAATACCGGCGACTCCTTGACTTCCTCCCATCCGAGATTCCATGTTACAGTCCTTCCGGTCAGAGTTGCCAGCTCGTCCGTATCCTGCCCGCGCAATATGAATGCACTAACATTTTCTACTACTGGCTCGGGGATTATGTCGCTATAGAGGAAAAGCAGGAAAAAGATTAACAAGATTGCACCGATTATTCTTGTCCGCCTACCCAGAAAAAGCATAACAAAGGCAAGGGCAGAACAAAAACCAAAAAATGCCCCTCTGGACTGCATCAGGTAAATCAATATTGATGAAGCAACAAACAGAGCCAGCCAAAAAAGCCGCTTCCGTCCCCCTCCGCGCCAGAGAAATACAAAAGAAATAATCCCCGGGATGGCGGCAAATCTAGCTAAACCTGTTGAACGGGACATAGACATCTCTATAATCGTCGGCATTGTGGTAATATAGCCGTAGCCGCTTAATCCCAAAGGAGTTTGAACAAACAAAACGTGCCGGGCTGCAAAAAGGAGAAAGGCTAAAACCACTGTCATAATAAACCAACTAAGGTAATTCAGGCGCACAGCCCTGCCAAGCACATCCGGCCCCTGAAGGAATAACTTTATTGCGGCAAAGACCGATAAATAGGCAATAGCCCAATACGCGGCGTCAATAGGGTACGGTGACAGCAAGCATGCAAAAAGACCGACCGCTCCATACACCAGCCACAGTCTCACAGGAGCAGAAAAAACCCTGCCCGCTTGTTTCCACCGGGCAAGCCCGATAATAGTTGCGAGGAATAATACAATGATAGGAAAGACCGTACGTATTGCGTGAAGCCATTCGAGCAAACCGGCCGGTTCTTCCCTGAGAACCCACGGACCGGTGTCAATACTTAACCAGACCATTATCAAGAGAAGAGATGAAAACGATAAGTAATGATATCGCCAACTCATCCTGCGCGTACTTAAAATGTCATCGTGTCTTAGCGTCATAAAAAAGTCATCGCGTCAAAAGAAAGTCATCAAAAAAAAAGTCATCGTGTCGTTGCGTCATAATAAACACGTCATCGGGTCAAAAAAAATGTCATTGCGTCTTAGCGTCAACAAACAGTCATCGTTCAGTCATTGAGGCGATATAGCCATTCAGGACTTTTATCAGTTGATATGAAATTTTCATTTTTTTATTACCCTTCTATATATTGCGTCCACTAATTCAGCCTTTTTCTCCCATGAAAAATCTTTGATTCTCTGTAAAGCTCCTTTAGCCAGGCGGCGACGTTCTTCTTCATTTTCTGCAAGACTCCTAATGGCGGCTGATAGATCAGAGACGAGTTGATGTGGTGATTCTATAGGAACTTTTACCCCGCAGTCCTCCGTCACAACATTGGAGAAGCCGCAGTGATCCGGACACACAACTGGAACCCCTTGCGACAGTGCTTCAAGAAGAACAGTCGAAGTAAGATCCTTTAGACTTGTGATCACAAATATATGCGCCTGATGCATTAAAGCTATCGCCTCAGACCGCGGCAACCAGCCGTGCCACACGCATCTGTCATTAATGCCAAGCTTTTTCGCCTGCCTCTGCCATTTTCCCGTATATGGACCCTGGCCAAGAATATCCAAATACCAGTCAATGCCTTCCGGCAATACTGCCAATGCCCTGAGTAACAAGGGCAGCGCCTTTCCCTGAAGATGAAGACCGCTCCATGCGAGCTTTAATGTTTCTCCGGGTTCTCTTAAAGAATGGCTATCAGCAACCTCTGGCGGAGGGCCAATTTCACATATTACTTCACTGTCAACGCCATACCAGCGAAGGATTCCCCTCCTGATGCCTTCTGTTGCTGCTATGATCCCACCCTGTGCCTTTTTAAATGCCATCTTTGGTCCGGAGAGAAATCTTTTATGAAAAGAATTAAGGATATTTCTACCCGCATAATAGATGCTTTCCGTCACTCCGAGACTCGGAATGAATCTCCACGGCGTATTCTCAAGCCCCCCGATAGGCCCCCACACAAAAGGGATGTCCAGCTTCCATAAGTGGCCTGGGAATCTGAAGCCAACGTAAGTTATTTGGTGGACGAGATCAAAATGATATTGTTCATGAAGTTCTTGACCAAGTTTGTAGGCATCATGCAGCCATAAACGGTAAGCGTAATTCATTATTAATTTAAAGATTGAATTTTCGATAAATTTCCATCCCCTTGTAGGTTTATAATGCCAATATTTATGCGGCACGTAAAAGAATTTGACCTGACTTGACGGCATAATTTTTTCGGCTATAGCTTTCTCAATATCTTCACTGTGATATGCCGCTGTTATCACATATATATCATGATACTTTGAGATAGCCTTCACCCATCCCCAGCCAACCCCTTCTTCCGAGCCCTTATACGGATTACAAGCATAAGCTGAAAGCAAGACTTTTAGTTGCTTCATCTAATAGTTTTAATCTTTATGGCAAAAAGCGTGAAATAACTGGATCACGAGGATGAGTTTTTATGTGACTAAAAATAGAGAATCTCAGTAAGCTTATGACATTCATTTGAGTAACTATTGTTTATAACATAATACATGTGTTTCTCCCCCACGATTAAAAATCTCAATCCGAATAAAACCGATGGATTTCAATAAATTCAGAATCGTTTGGGGTTCTGTTCCCGGTGGAAATAGATTAGAATGGATTTCACAGCATACCATCTGACAGGCTTTATCACTCAAAGTTTTTTGCAATCCTTTAATCACAGGATATTCATATCCTTCAACATCTATTTTCACAGCCTTCGGTATAGGAAGGTTGTCCTTTTGAACCAAAAAATCACCCGGTATGATTTCCACCTTTTCACAAAAATCACTTTCATCACTTTCTATTAAACTAACTGCGCCACTTCCAATTCTTTTCTTTATATACAGATTTCCAGTGTCAGCTTTATCTCCAAGGGCTACCTTTACAGGGGTAATATTGTTTAACCCATTAAGACCTATATTTTTTCTAAGTGCTTCATAGTTCGTAGTCTCTGGTTCAAAAGCTATAACCCTTCCCTTTTCGTTTACTTTCCTTGCCATAAAAATGGTGTGAATCCCGATATTTGCTCCAACATCATAGGCAACATCACCTAACTGGAGTATATCCATAAGAGGTGCCAACATATTTTCCTCATCTTTGTCGCCTTTTTCAAATACACTCTCAACATACCGAAGCTCTTCAAAATTATTTACATAAAACTGTGCCTCAATTCCATAAAAACGAAGATTTATTTTCCTATCTTTTGGAGCACATAATTGGAAATAGACATATTTCATTAGACTGCTAATATGAAGAACTCTTACTATTCTTACTAAAAAAGGATTATAAGTAAGTCGTCTAATCCAGTTAGAGATACTCATTATTTTTACTTTAAAGCTTTGCCAAACTTTTTCAATGATTGTCCCAATCCTACAATATTCCCCCACACCCGCTGGAGGTAACCTAATTTTCTCTCTTTTACAAAAAGACTTATGCTAATAAGCATCCTGATAATCAGTGCAAGATAACACCTGGAACAGGAAAGACTTTTATTTTTCTTTACAAAGTATAATCGATTAGTAACTTCTCTTTTACCGAATATATAACCGCTATCTCTTCCAGATGATGCTGGATAATGAGAATATCTGGCATCTGCAACAACTGCCAGCCTATATTCTTTTCCTATTTGATAACTGAAATCCAAATCCTCCAGATAACTATATCCCTTAAACCACTCATCAAATTGGAACTTCTCTAAAATATTTCTACGCCACACAGTCGCTGTTGTTGGTAACCATTGCACAAATGTCGCATCTGATACAAAACCAATCATCGTATGAAAGCCTGAAGGTAGAACTTTGCCTTTATCCTTACTGTATAGTCCAAGCTTTTCAGCCAGTGGAAGTGATTTAAGCCGAGAGGCATAAAGTGGTGGATGATTAACCATATTAAAAGCTGCGCCACCTATATTGTCTGAAGCCTTCGCCCAAAATTCCATCATCTTTTCAAGAGCATCTGGCTCCAAGACTATATCATCATCAAAAAAACCAATTAAAGTAATTTCAGGATTTACTGCCTTTATTCCAACATTCCTTTGTCCTGCCGCTGAGGGAGGGATACATCGAATGTAGTTTATTAGTAGAGTGGAGAATTCTTTTAATACATCTTCAATAGGCTCTGCACTTCCATCTACAATGATAATTTGATCTGTGAGATACGATTGGGCCTCAATACTTTTAAGCATTTTCCGAAGTTCGGAAGGTCGGTCTTTTGTAGCAACAACAAAGACGATTTTATTTCTGAATTTCTCCAATTTGATTTTACTATTTTATTTTTCTTTCAAGAACTGCTGAACTACGTCTCTCATTTCTGTTGTAAATCTTTCCGTGGAAAATTTTTGGGATTGCATGGTAAGATGCTCCCTCAGTTCAATTTGTGTCGTATTGCTTTTAAGAACTTGCTCAATTTTATTAACTGCGTCATCAACGTCATTATAAATAAGAGTGGGATGCTTTACTATTTCCACCTGCCCACCTCCGTTAGGCACCCACACAATACATCCTGCTTTTATCATTTCTGCAACACCAATGCCAAAAGCTTCTTTTTCACAGCCATTAATACCGAATTTATGTTGTGCGATAAACTCTAATTTTCTTCTACCGAATATTCCGCCTTCCATAAAAACCCAATCGCTATTCCTTTTACAAAGTCCTCTGAGTTCATTTATATATTCAAGATTGCCAGATTCCCCGATGATGTGAAGATGAATATCCCATCCTTTTTTACGAGCTTCCCCCAGAATTTTTATATGTCTATCTATTTTCTTCTCGGGAACCAGTCGCCCTATACAAACAAAACCATTTTCTTTTCTATTCCATGGAATAATAGGGAATTCACTGGCTACAGGAGGATAGATGAGTCTGCTATCCATTCCATAAGCCTCTTTGATTATCTTTCCAGTCCATTCGGAGTTTACAATTGTTAAATTTCTTTTCCACCCATCTTTAGAATCACCAGCAAGAATATTAGCGAGCTTCAGATAAATACTTCTGGCAGGAGAAGCCCGATAAAACAAAGAATTCAATCCTTTTAGTGAAGGATGAAAAGCCCTTCGTAATCTATCATCAAATGAGAAATCAGCAATACATTGAATTCCTCTCTTCCCGAAATCCATAGTATTATATGTCGAAATCATAAGGTCAAATTCAGACGCATGCTGCTTGCAAAATCTTGCCAGTCTATAACCTCTGAGCGCATCAAATCGCTTTCTAAGTAAGTATGGAATGGGAATTGAGATTATCTTAAATTCGTCTGGCTTCAGATTTGTTCCATAGCACTCATTGAGTTGATTTAAGTCTATTTTTCCCATCGTAATAAGAAAAACCTCATAATCATCTTTCAAGGTTTCTAACATCCATAGGGCCTTTGATTCAGAACCACCACCTACGACAAGGCGAGGATGAATTACGGCTATTTTAGGATGATGTGTCTCACTTAATTTATTCATATTCTTCAACTATAGGTCTTTGAACGCTTATTGTCGGGTGCACACAGGAGCTGCATTCTGTATCTCTGAATCGAATAACCATGCGGATACAGGGCTTGTCTAATATCTTGCTCATTGTCTTGCGACCCATTGATAGTATGAACCTCGATATACGCAAAGGGGCGATACTGGCTGATGGTCTCTTTTGCTCCCAACAGAACAGGGACTTCAAAGCCTTCGGTGTCAATTTTGATATGTTGAGGGGCAGGAAAATGCTCCTCAAACACTAACTTATCTAAAGTCTTTACTTGAATCTCCACTGTTGATCTGATTCCATGTCCGCTATCCTCAGCATGAACAGCCCTAATTGAGCTGGCGCTGTCAACCCATGAGATATTGAGAGTGGTAGTGCCGCCTTCAGCGCCCAAAGCATATTTTACGGGTCTGACATAGTCTTTGTCCTTATTTAATCGGAGGTTTGCCTTCAGTTTAGCCATAACCTCTGGGTTTGGCTCAAAGGGAAATATCCTAACGCCTGATATGTTGGATAAAAGTGCAAGAGTGAAATATCCCCGATTTGCCCCTATATCATAGACTACATCTTCCGGGGAAACCCGGTCTAACATCCACGAAATCGGCGGAGTATCTTCCATGACCCAAGGTCTGGGATGCCATGCATACACTCTAAATGAACCATTCCTAATGGTTACCTTCCTTGTGATCAGGTGATACCTGTAGGAGAAATCCTCCAAGTGCAGCTTTATCCTTTGCTTGATATCCATAGAAAACTTCGAAACAAGGGACGTATCCCCGTTCATTGCGCCACGATTTTAAACTCTTCTACCGCTTCTTCATCGAGTCGCAAAATTTAAAACTTCTAAATATTGGTTAATGGCGTTATCTAGTGAAAAAGTGCAAGCTCGTTGAATCAAAGGTGTTGGATCCATTTGCGAGTCTAAAGTAGTTAATATAGCTTTAGCTAAAGCTTCTATATCACCTACCGGCACCAACTTACCGTAGCGACCTCCTTCTAAAATTTCCGCGGGGCCGCTTGGACAATCGGTGGATACTACCGGCGTACCACATGCCATAGCTTCAATCAGCACTGTAGGGAGTCCTTCTCTAATGGAAGAAAGCACAAAGACTCTTGAGCGTTTCATGTATGCATAAGGATTATCTACAAAACCGATTAATGCTACGTCGTTGTCCAACTTGAGGTCATGTACCAAGGTTTCCAACATATGGCGTCCTTCACCTTCCCCTATGATCACGAGTCGCGCTAAGCGATGAGCTCTTACTATGGCAAATGCCTTGATGAGCGTAGCAAAATCTTTCCATGGATAGAGGTAACCCGCTCCTAGTATTACAGGGGGACTACTAGCAGTGAACCAAGGATGGTTCAAAGGTTTCTTTGCTTGGTCAAAAAAATCAGGCATTATCACTGGATTATAAATCACTCGTATGCAACTGGGAGACATGCCAGTAATGCGAGCGATTCCGTCAGATACCCCTTTTGAAACAGCGACCACATCGTCTGCCCATCGGTAAAAATATCCTCCGAAAAGATACATTAGACGTGTCTTAATATCGCCTCTTACATAAATAGGATTGTCATGCGCAGTTACCATTACCCTAGTTGGCACGCGCGCCAGTCGCTTGGCCCAGATGGCAATTACATTGCTGAAATACCCTGCTGAAAGCAGTGCTAACGGCCTTTCCTTTCTCATATATTGTACGGTCTTAGCGAAACTGGTCATGAAATGACTAGACTCTACATTCACTATTCGTATATCTGGGGGAACCTTCGAAAGAAAAGGGCCTCTTGCTTTCCTTAAAATAAGATCTACATTTAATCCTTTATCAACAAATCCCTTCGCAAGGTTAAGCATCACACGTTCCACTCCTCCGCCACCGAAGAAAGATAAAAATAAAGCTAAATGTCGCACAAGCAAAGAGCCCTCATTTTATCAAAAATCCTTCACAAGACCGATGGATAAATCTAAATAAATTGTCATCATCACATTTAAATAAAGAAAATACAAATCTGCTGCAATAATAAAACAACTTAATTCGTAAAATTCTCACCTTAAAAATCGCGCACATTTTTTCTTTTGAATTTAATTCCACTTAGAATATATATTTGCAATAATAAGCGCGATCCCCGCGAAACGAATTTCGCTATAGGGAAAAATACCTTTCTCAATGGTAATGATAACAATCTAAAACTTCGATAAAGTATAAAATAGAAACTATTCTGTAGCCCTGGATAATATTTGGCAAGTATCGCTAAAATTTCATTAGCTTCGGTCTCGCTTCCCCGTGTTAAAAGTTCCAAATAAATTTCTAAAAAAAAGATAGTATGATGTGCAAGTAGGTTTTTCCTAAGACGATAGCATACGTTAGCACTGTCCAAAGCACTTATTAAAGTATCAAAATTTTCCTGTATATTCATAACCCGTTTTCTTGAATACGTATGACTAGAGATATGTGCTCTAAATCTAGCCAAATATTTAGGTAAAAAATAGAGCTGACCATATAATGCTATTCTCATCCACATATCATAATCTGCAGTATGTTGGAAATTATCATTAAAGCCCCCGATATTCTTATAAATATCTTTCCTCACAAGGGCCGTAGGTGTTAATAGTTTATTGAGTATCGCTAATTTTAAAAATGCATCTTTTACAATACCTTGCTTTAAAAAACCAATTGGAGGCCGCTGCCGAGCTACGATCTGCCCCAATTTATTAATAATTCTCGCTAGGCATACAACCATAGCAACGTTGGTATGCTTGTCCAAAATTTCAGCCATATCTTTCAAAAAATCCTTCTCAATCACATCATCTGCATGTAAAATAAGCAAATACTCCCCCTGAGCATATTCTATACATTTGTTAAAGTTTGCAGGGGGTCCTATATTCTTTTGGTTTATATATAATTTTGGTTTAAGTGGATGATTTATAACAATCTGGTTTGTATCGTCTGTAGAACAATCATCGACTACAAAAACTTCATATGGCGGAGGCTCTCTTTGTTGAATAATCGAATCCAAAGTTTCCGCGATATAATTGGCTGCATTATAAGCTGGTATACCAATTGAAACTTTCACCATAACTGTATCACCCCTTTGGTCTTGTAGCCCTCTAAGGCAACCGAATTTTTTCTTTCCATTTTCTCCATTTTCTTCATTCCTTGCTTATCCTCTTAAACAATTCCAATGCCTGATCTACAACTTGATCCATATTCAAATACCTATACTCCGCTAATCTTCCCACAAAATATACATTCTTCAGCTTTTCAGCCTCTTTTTTGTATCTCAGATAAATCTCATGATATTCCGGCTTAGGAATAGGATAGTACGGGTCTCCTTTTGCTTTTGGGAATTCATAGCAGATTGTTGTTCTGTCATGTTTCTGAAAATAAAAATGTTTAAATTCCGTGATTCTTGTATAGGCATAATCGTTCGGATAATTTACGACCGCTGCATTCTGATATTTTGCCCTATTCAAAGTCTTGAATCTAAAATCAAGGCTTCTATAAGGCAGCTTACCGTGCATATAATCAAAAAAATAATCAATCGGCCCTGTAAAAATGAGTTTATTAAACTTAACCGAATTCATAATTTCTTTATAATCTGTATTCAAGAGTATATGGATATTTCTGTTAGCAAGCATCTTCTCAAACATCTTGGCATAGCCATGTTTTGGAATACCCTGATATTTGTCTGAAAAATAGCGAGTGTCTCTGTTAAACCTCACAGGAAGGCGGCTTGTCACCTGAGGATCAAGTTTGTCAGGATAAACGCCCCACTGCTTCTTCGTATAATTTTTGAAGAATAAATCATATAATTCTTCGCCAACCTGTGAAACTATTACATCTCTCGCATTTTTGATCCTGTCAACCTTTATCTTCCGTTCTTCAAAAAACTCCTCAAGCTCTTTTGATGTGAACTTCCGATCGTAAAGACGCTCAACCGTCTCGATATTGATAGGTAGATAAACCTCTTTTCCCTTTACCTTAGCGAGCACTCGATGAATATAGTTATTCCATTCCGTGAACCGTGATAGATACATCCATGCATTTTTAAAATTTGTATGGAAAATATGAGGGCCATATTTCTGAACAAGTATCCCATCTTCATTGTAGTAATCATAGGCATTCCCGCCTATATGGTTTCTTTTTTCAATTAGTAACACCTCTTTATTAAGCTGTGTAGCAAGCCGCTCTGCAAGCGTGCACCCTGCAAAACCGGAACCAACGATCATAAAATCAAACTTCATTTAATGGAACCGTAATGCATTTTAAACTGGAAAATTTTGAGTCCATTGCGTTGCAAGGCGATAAACATAGAGGAAGTCACAAAAATTTCTGTAATGAGAACCGATATTGAAATACCAATATGTTGTAGCGGTGTAACTAATATTAGAGCTGAAAGAATATTTATAAGACTTGCTGACATCAGTATCCTTGAGAAAACCTGTTTTAGCCCGAAATTTAACATTACCTGTATTCCAAAAATATTACTTAACCCGATAATAAACGGAAAAAAGGATAAAATTTGAATCACGATTATACTTTCCTTAAATTGCCTCCCGAGAATAATATTACTGATCTGAGGAGCAAATATGAGTAAGGCAAGCGATATAAGAAAAGTCGGGATGCCTACCATTTTAACAAGCTTTCTGATAAAAACCAAAGCCGTTTCTCTTGATTCTGATGCTAATTTGCTGATATGTGGATATACCGTTTGTGATAGAGGACCCATCAACCCCTGTACAGCCCTTACGATCTTTTCTCCGCCACTGTAATACCCTACAATAGTATTATTAGTGAAAAGTCCAAGTATAAAAGTATTGCTAATAGTGTAAAGACTTATGGCTATTGTTGAGATGAATATGTGCCAGCCCTCTTTGAGTTGCCGTTTTATATCAATAAATAAAGGAATTCTGATCTTCACTCCGAATTTTTTAATGATGAGCCATAGGCTTATAATTCCAACAACAACATAACCACAGGAATTGATTAAAGGGACATAAACATAATCATTTCGAGACCTTACGAAGACAAAGATAGAAATAGTAAAGATTGTCTTTGCCAGAATATTCAGAACAGCTATTTGTTTCATTCTTTCCATACCCTGAAAAAGCCATACAGGAAAAAGGACGCCACCCAGAATCATCCCGAATGTTAAAAGATAAAGCAGCCACTCTGTTCTAAATTTGTTAATGCTAAAGACAAAAAGACATAGCATGAAAAAATTAATTAACATAAAAACGGCCTTTATGAGCATCACTGAGCTAAAGATCGCTGAGACCCTTTCTTTATTATCTCTATTGATAGAAATCTCCCTTGTTGCGGAAAGATTAAAACCATAATCAGTGAGGATTCCAAAGTAGCCAATGAATGCCTGAGCAAAGGCAATCAAACCAAACTTTTCAGGTCCAAGCACTCTAACTAAATAAGGTACCGTTATTAACGGAAGAATATAGTTGACAGCCTGAACGCTGGATAATGACAAATAATTTGAAATCAGTCTTTTTCTACTGCCCATGAAAAAGCCTCTGAGGTCTATCCTTGATGCTGGATATTAGGATCGAATAATAGGGGTCGCGTCTCCACATTTGACAATTCTGTATCGCAAAGCGTAAGGCGTAAGGCATTTCTTGAGTTTATTGGGTTAAGAACAACCGAGCGGGGTCACCCATTAAAAGGCCCTTTGTCAATGCAATGGGGTCAAATCTTTACATGGATCAAGTCACGGGGTCAGACTTGTTTATTGCAATTCAAACCTGTACCGACTTCAAGGAGGCTTGCAACACGTCCTCTTAAGGTAATCCGCCCTGTTGTCGGTTCGGTAATCCGACTTAATAATTTCAAAAGTGTAGTCTTTCCCGCGCCATTACGACCGATGATTCCAACGCGCTCTCCCTGTTTGATTTCAAAGGAAACATCCTTAAGTGCCCAGAAATCTTCTTCAGAAGCCGTGAAGGGTGAAGGGTGAAAAGTGAAAGGTGAGTTAGAAGACTGTGAATGGTGAATGGTGAAAGGTGAGTTAGAAGACTGTGAATGGTGAATGGTGAAAGGTGAGTTAGAAGACTGTGAATGGTGAATAGTGAAAGGTGAAAGGAGTTTACGGCCGAAGCGCTTGACGTTGTTTGCCATGACATCACGTAGTGCCGTGTAGCGCTCACGCTGCTGGTGACGGATTAGGTACTTTTTACCTAACTTTTCTACTTTTATGACTACCATAGTGAAAAGTGAAATGTAAAAGGTTAAAGGTATACAAAATAGTTAAATGTTAAATCTTAAATCTAAAGACGATGAACTTTCCCGTAGCACAGTTGTGAGTTATCAAAAAGAAATGAAATAATCTGTTATTCTGGCTTATCAGAAACTTTCCTGAAATATCTTCGTAAACCCGAAAACTATATTATCCTTTAATTGGCAAGAATATTACCTGATTTTTTATTTCCTCTATCTCAGCACAGTTGGCTAAAAGTTCGAGTTCCTTAATACAGGTACCGATGGAAACTCTTAAATGGTGAGCATAGACTCTACACCATAAAATAATTGCCCTGCCTTCTGACGCTTTGACGCTTCAATTAGAAGGTCATCATCATTCGTAAAAATTGCCCTGTTTAAATAACCAGCCCTGTTTATCAATTCAGGATCAGATTTACCTGAAAAATTGTCTTCCTGAACAGTCAAAACATCAATTCCTCTTAACCTCAATCCCAGTGTGATTGCCCTCGGGACGTGCTCATCCATATACAGGGAAATCATTAAATCAACCCTTTAGATTTCAATCTTCCGATAAGAGGAGAAACCCCCATTTCTTGTTCGAGTTTAATAACCAGTTCAAGACGATTCTCGATGTCCTTTTCAAGTTCAGCTTGATGGTCAGCATAATAGGCAAGCGCAGAATATACCTGACCAAGGGTAAGATAGGGGTGCTGAAAATGGATCTCTTCAGGACTCCATCCATGGGCTAACTTCTCAACCACAAGTTCAACTACCTTAATCGTCGTTCCCCTGATAATAGGAGTCCCTTTTTCATTCAAAGCAATATGTTCGTAAAAAGTTTGTAAAGAAGTCATGACATGTCTCTCCTTTTTTAATTATTTTAGCATAATAACAGGTCTCCACAGCATTAAAGTGTTAATCAATGCAATGGGGTCAATTCTTTGCAGGCTGTTGAAAAACCACGTTTTTGTGTTCTTCCATCAACTCAATCCATAGATAAATCGAATTCTCTTAATATTTGGTTCTTCTGAAACAAATAGTTTTAATAAACTACATATCAAGAATGATATAGATGATTGTTTAGCTGAAAGGGCTTCCTTTTCAGGTCCCTTCTTCGACAGCAGTCTTATCATCCTCTTAATGTTCTGTGCTGCCGCTGTCATTAAAATCTGTTCTTTCACAAATTTCAGTCGCCTGAATTTCATCTTCCTCATGCACATAAACTCTTTTGCCTCTCCAAATAATTCCTCTATCCTCTTTCTCATTCGTTGAGATATTCGGTATTCTGTTGTCTTGTTTAACTGTCTCGCTCTATCTATTGAAGTCTCATAGATGTGGTGTCCTACTGACCGCGCCTTGTCTTTGGTACATTCCTCTTTCTTCTGACAAATTTTGCAATCCTTTGTGCGCGCTCTGTAAACATATTGCCTGCTTCGTCTGTGTACCCCCCAATATGTAAGTTCTTTCCCCTCAGGGCATATGAATATATCTCTTGTTTCGTCATATTTAAATTCTCCCCTTGCATAGATGCCTTTATGATTGTGCCTCTAATAATCTAATATCGGTATATGTGGTTGTATGTTCTCATGAATGAGATTATTTATAAATTCTCCGGTTGCATACCCTTTATCTGCTCCTAAGCTATCGGGTCTTATCTTGTATTTCCACTTTATCCTGCGTATCTGTTCAAGGGCTTTCTCACTGTCTGTTCTTAAGTCCGGTCCGCCTACATCTGCCCCTATTATTACCCTGCTTCTGTTATCCATTACATATGTCGCTGCATAAGAAAGGTTTGTTCCTGCTTGAAATGATTTCCTCGCAAGTCTGGCATCAGGATCTGTTTTTGACCTGTGTGTCTTGTTCTTTATTTTCTGCCCCCTGTGAGGATAGTCCTCCCCCGGCTCCCACGGCTTGTCTTCTACAGGGTTTTCATTTTCAAGTTTCTCTATATATTCTTTTGCTTTCATCTCTACTACTATCGGCTCCATGCTCCTAAATGACGCATTCGCTCTTATATGAGTACTGTCAACGGTCAAATGTTTTCCGGTCAATATTCCCTTCGCAATACACTGATTGACTATCTCATCAAATATCTTCTGGAATATGTTATTTTCGGTAAATCTCTCATGCCTGTTCTTTGAAAAGGTCGAATGATCAGGGACCTTGTCCTCAAGGTTCAGTCCAACAAACCAGCGATAGCCAATGTGCATTTTTAGTTCTTCACATAAACGACGCTCTGATGTGATTCCATATAGATATCCTATGAGAAGCATAGGAAGCAGAACTTCCGGATCAATAGAAGGTCGTCCGGTGTGACTGTAAAGATGTTTTACCTTATCTCTTATAAAATTGAGATCGATATGCTTGTCTACCAGCCGCAATAAGTGATTTTCTGGAACCATCTCTTCCATCCTCACATAGTAGAACGTTGCTTCACTTCTCTGTTTTTCTCCTAACAATTGCACCTCCTTAATATTGAAGTGCAATAGTCTATCATTTCGTAATTCTAAAATGAATGGTTTTTAGAAGAGTTTTTCAACAGGCTGTGTCAACGCAAAATGAAAATGTCACCTTTTTGCAAAATGATTATGTCACACCACAGAATTCAGTCTGAGGCTCTACCTTCTTTCTTAAAAAATCTTTAAGTTTAAATCTCT
>Ga0315282_10002929_pt1 | contig 30937 bp, 36 predicted proteins | sample YL17G07_20_MG_FD_203693 | JGI IMG/M metagenome (GOLD analysis project Ga0315282, IMG submission 203693) | Sediment microbial communities from Yellowstone Lake, YNP, Wyoming, USA - YL17G07_20 | ecosystem: Environmental > Aquatic > Freshwater > Lake > Sediment | place: USA: Wyoming | collected... | reverse complement strand
AATAGAGTAATTTTTCCAATGCACTAGCTAGTGCCTCTGGATCCCTAATAGTCATTGAGCCAGAAGCATCAGCTAAGTACTCTCTCTGTCTTGAGATAGCAGATCTTATTAAGGCTACAAGAATAGGAGAGATAATAGCCAAGATAATTCCAATAAGATAGAGCAGACCACTGCTATCTCTATCATTGTCTCTTCTACTTGGTCTAAAGAAGAAAAAGAAATCTCTAAGAAGTATGATAAGACCACCCATTACTGCTGCTATAGTCATAAGAAGGATATCATAATTCTTGATATGTGAAATCTCATGGGCAATAACACCCTGAAGTTCACGTCTATCTGCCAAGAGTAGCATACCTGTAGTCACAGCAATAGAGGCATTATTTGGATTTCTCCCTGTAGCAAAGGCATTAGGAGCTGGATCATTAATTATATAAACTTTCGGTTTTGGAATTCCCGCAGCTATTGCTACCTCTTCTACCACATTATGCAGGACTCTGAATTCCATTGGGTCTGCAGGTTTAGCCCCAGTAGAAACTAGAGCTATCTTATCACTATAATAGTAAGTAAGAACATTATAGAATATAATAAATATAGCCCAGAATAGATAACCAACTGTCCCCCAGTTGAATAGATTAATAATAACATACCCCACAAACCCCAAAAGAAGGCTAAAGATTATAATAAATAGCCATGTCTTTCTCCTGTTTGCACTTATAAGGTCATATAAGGTATTTACCAAAGTTTTTACCTCCTAGAACTGCACCTTTATAGGTCCACGCTCCTCCTCAGGGACTTGATAGTAAACCTTAGAGATAAGATTCATCCATCTAGCTATAATGTTAGTGGGAACTACCTCTAGAGACCTATTGAACTCTAAAACTACATCATTATAGAATTGGCGTGAAAATGCAATCTTATTCTCTGTATTAGTGAGTTCTTCCTGAAGACTCAAGAAATTTTCATTTGCCTTTAATTCTGGATATGCCTCAGCTAGGGCAAATAGAGTTTTTAATGCCTGAGTGAGTTCATTATTTGCCTGAGATGCATCGGATACCCCTCTTGCACTCATAGCTTTATACCTTAATTCTGTCACCTTCTCAAAAATCTCCTTTTCATGTGCAGCATAAGCTTTGACTGTCTCTACAAGATTTGGTATCAAGTCATATCTTCTTTTAAGTTGTATATCAATCTGAGCCCAGGCATTATCTACTCGATTTTTAAGCGTAACAAGGTGGTTGTAAAGATAAATAGCATAGAGAACAAGTGCTATAAGAATCAAGATTACCCACATTACACATCACCATCCTTAATATTTTCTAATATAATAGTATCACAGTAAGGGAAGATATTTCAAGACACTCATCACCGACTTTCAAATACAGCTATATATGAGAGATTTCTAAAATTCTCTTTTAGGTATCTCAAATCCTCTACAATCTACAGGGACATAAACAATACGTCTTGTTTGTATTTATGACCAAGTCATAAAGAGAGGGGTCATTCCAGCCCCCATTGAAGACCCTTCTTAGATACAGGTCTCGATTAGAGTCCTGTTCAGAGATGAGACGAAGTGCCCCTGCCCAGACTATAAAGTAAAAAGCCAAGCTCCTTTGATAACTCTTCAGAACTCTCCTCACCCTGACTACCAAACTCTCTAGATACAGTAATAACTGATATATCTTCCATCTTACCATTCTACCTTTTCTAGGTCTTTTGCTATATCAAATTCTGTAAGCTGGAGATACCTCTGAGTAGTTGAGAGAGTACTATGCCCCAAAGTCTTCCTTACACTCTCTATATTTACCCTCTTCTTTAGATAGAGAAGGGCAGACGTATGTCTTAATGTGTAAGGAGGCTATTATGAGACTGAAGATAGACCCAAAAAACGATGCCTTATATTTTCGACTTGACGAATCAGCAATTGTCGAGTCTGAGGAGATAAGACCAGGTGTGATTCTAAACTATGACGCTAACGATAACGTAGTCGGGATCGAAATACTGGGCTTGAGTAAGCGTGTTCCACTGGAAATGCTAAAAAGTTTACAATTCGAAACAGTATAAACTCTTCATTCCCTCTTTATCTCTTCAACTATCCTCTCTAGCCTCATACCTCTAGAAGCCTTTATAAGAATTACATCGTAATCTAAGATTATTCCTTTTATATAGTCTAAAGACTCATCTATCTCTCTAAAGTACCTCGCCCTTCCTTTTAATTCATCAGAAGTCATCTCCATAAACTTCCCTATAAGTACTATATCCCCTCGGACATTTTTCAATACCTTACCAAGTTTTCTATGACAACTTTCAGTTTCAACTCCCAATTCAAGCATATCACCAAGTATGTATAATCTTTTCTTATAAGATAAATTCTCTACTGTCTCTATAGCTTTTTTCATAGAGAGGGGATTGGCATTGTAGCCATCAAAGATCAATACTCCTCCGCTTTTAAGTCTTAACGTCTCCATCCTTCCCCAGAGGGGAGAAAATCTCTCTATACCTTCTATAGCCAACTCTGGCTTTACCTTTAATAACCAGCTCACCGCTAGACTAGCAATGGCGTCTTCTACTATATGAACTCCCCAAACCCTTAAGAACACCTTATAAGACATACCATCAGGGAACAGGACATTAAAATATGTGCCTTCATCTGATATCTTTATATTAAAACCTCTTATATCAGCCTCATTCTCAATTCCATAACTTATCCCTTTTAGACTCACCAGAAATGGATCGTCATTATTGTAGATAACATCTGAATCTACCTCTTCAAGGATACTGAGCTCTTCTCTAATCACACCCTGAAATGATAAGAAAAATTCTAGATGTTCTTTATCTAGATGGGTGAAGACGATTATATTGGGTCTAACTACCTGAGCAAGCAATTTCATATCCCCAGGCTTTCTCATACCAAGTTCTGCTACCGCTATATCAAATGGTGGGGTCTTAAACACCATTATAGGAAGGCTAAACTGGGTATTTTGATTTCCTTGAGATTTTATAACCTTATAATTTCTATCTAATGCAAGGGTGATCAGTTCTTTTGTAGTGGTCTTTCCACTACTACCTGCAACTCCTATTAATGGGGTTGGATAGAGCTCTCTTATCCTACTAGAGAGTCTAAAGAGAGATTTAGTTGTATCTTCTACTAAAATCCCTGGGTATGGTAATTCTCTATCCATTACAGCTCCAATAGCACCTTTTTCTAATGCTTGAGGGATAAAATTATGTCCATCATCCTTTTCCCCCTTTAGAGCGAAAAAGAGCTCTCCCCTTTTTATATTTCTTGAGTCTATAGCTATATCACTTATACAAATACTAGGAGAGAGCTCTTTAATCCTACCGTTTAAGATATTTGAAATCTCAAAAAGTTTCATCTTGCAATATGGATTACCTTTATCCCTGAAGACTCTAGTGTAGAAGATAGTTCATCTATGTTTTCTGTTTCTACTCTTACCACTACATTTCCTTCTTTTTCATACTCTCTTCCTACTGGTTCAAACACTACTATACTTATTATGTTTATATTGAGCTTTCTAAAGATTTCAGCAAGGCCAGCTATAGCTCCTACTCTGTTTTCTAGATAAAGCGTAAGTCTTATCCCTCTTCTAAAGCCAAGTAATCTTACCAACATATCAAAGAGGTCTGTTTCAGTTATGATCCCTACCACTTTACCATCTTCTACAACAGGGAGTCCACTTATCTGGTTGTCCCTCATTATTACAGCTGCTTCTTCTATCGTGGTATCAGGAGTAACAGTGATTGGGTCTTTTGTCATTACCTCTTTTACAGGTGTCTTGGCCAATAAATAATTTAACTCATAAATACTTAAGCTACTTGCCCTTATAGAAGGAGATTCTCTTAGGTCTTTTTCAGTAACAATTCCTACAAGTTTTCCATGAGCTACAACTGGAAGCCTCCTAATATTATTCACTTTCATTAGATGTAAGGCTTCAAGTAGACTTATATCAGGGTCAATAACTATTGGGTTTGGTGTCATCTTCCATTTTACAAACATAAGAACCTCCTATGGAATGATTAGTATCTTGATTGAGTTTCCATTAGGGTTTTCAGCAAGCTTAATAGCATCTTGGAAACCCTCTAAGGGGAATGTATGAGTTATTATAGATTGGGCTTTTATTACTCCCTTTGTAAGGTATTCTATAGCAAGAGGATAACGATATGGACCTAGATGAGAACCGTGTATATTTAGTTCTTTTCTATCTCCTATTATTGTCCAATCTGCTACTGCAGGTTCAGCAAATACCCCAAATTCTACGAATGTACCAAGCTTCCTTATCATATCTAAGCCCTGGCCTACAGATTTTGGATATCCACTTGCCTCTATATATACATCACATCCGTAGCCACCAGTTAATTCTTTTACCTTCTTTACTGCATCCTCCTGCGTTACATTTATCACTACATCTGCACCAAGCTCTTTAGCTATATTAAGTCTAAAGTCTCTTGTATCTAAAGCTATTAGAAGCCCAGGATTCTTCAATCTTGCTATCTGAAGCATCATCAGTCCAATAGGACCCATCCCAGAGATTACTACCGCATCTCCTAGCTGTATCTCTCCTCTTTCTACTGCATGGATGGCACAAGATAGTGGTTCTATAAGAGCACCATAGGTATCTGGCAATTCTTTTGGTACCTTATGAATTATAGAACCTTTAGGAAACTTTGCATATTCAGCCATACCACCATCATCTATACCGCCCTGAAAGCCAAAGACATAATTTTTCTCACACATCCAGTATTTTCCTGTCTTACAAAATCTGCATTCCCAGCAGGGAAGAATTTGTTCAGCTACAGCTTTATCTCCAATTTCAAGCCCAAGCTTTTCCCCTGCTCCCTCTCCTAATGCCACTACTTCTCCTATAAACTCATGACCAGGAATGACTGGGGGTTTTACATATGGAGGATTCCCTTGCCAGAAGGATGGCCCTCCATGATAGCATTTAAGGTCACTAGCACATAATCCACTAGCCTTTACTTTTATTACTACTTCTTCTGGACCAGGTACAGGTTCAGAGACTTCTTCTAACCTATAATCCATAGGACCATGATTTACTATAGCACGCATAATTTTATCCTCCTCTCATATTATAGCCTTTATATACTTTGCAGTCTGGGCTATTGCTTCTTCTACTGATGGCTTATTTATAAGCTCAGCAGATATAAATCCTCTATATCCTATAGAATCAAGGATTCTGAAGATATCCTTGAAATCTATGTGTCCCCAATCAGGGGCAAGCCTATTGCTATCTGCTATATGCACATGCCCTATCAGTTGACGGGTTTTAAATATAGAGCCAGCTATAGAAGGCTCTTCTATGTTCATATGAAATGTATCTATGAGCAGTCCAAGATTTTTTCTCCCTAGCTCTATGATAAAATTGTAAGCTTCTTCTACTGTATTTATCCAATTTATCTCATATCTATTTATCGGTTCTAGAAGGATCTTTACTCCCTTAGCTTTGGCATAGTCACAGACTTCTACTATCCCATCTTTAACATAGTTCTTCTCAATATCATTCTTGACATTACCCCTTATAAGTCCTACTATAACAAAGCTAGAAAAGTAAGAGGCAAAGTCTATATGAGATTTAAGTCTTTTAATCGCCATATCTCTTATACTTTTTTCTTCACTTGATAGAGAAATTCTATCCTCAGTGAAAGCTCTCCCTGTCCCCTGAGCAATAAGGGGTAACTTGAAACTAGAAAGAACCTTATCAATCTCTTTTAAACTTACAGATTCAGGGTCTTTTATCCCCAGTTCTACTCCATTATAACTTAGAGAACTCATAATCTCTGTATATCTTTTTAAGTTATCTATATCTTGGTATGGAATGACAAAACTAAGCTTCACCTATATCCTCCTACATGATTTTCTCTCTACTAAAGTTGGTTCAAGAATAATCCTTACCTTCTCTCTGTTACCTTCTATAAAACTTATAAGTTCTTGGGCAGCCAACTCACCAAGCCTATATATCTCCTGGCTCACAGTTGTAAGTGGGGGGGCTACAAGTCCAGAGATTTTTATATTATCAAACCCAACAATAGAAAAGGTATCAGGGATACTTATCCTTTCTTCCCAAAACCTCTGTAATGCCCCTATAGCCATTGCATCATTTGCAAAAAATATAGCAGTAGGTAATGGCTTTAGCATTAAGACTTCTTTTGCCGCTTTATACCCACCTTCCATCTTGAAATTCCCTTTTATAATCTGAATATCTTCTTCTTTTATCCCTTTTCCCTTTAGTGTATCTATAAAGCTCTTTAATCTTTCTTTCCCTGCAGAATTATCTAGAGAACCCGAAATATGGACAAACCTTCTGTGACCAAGTTCGAAGAGATACTGTGCAGCTATACCCCCTCCCTTATAATTATCAGTAACAATATAACTTAGACCTTCTATCCCTTCAGCCTTACGACCTACTAGAATGCATGGTATATTTTCTTTTAAAACAGAAAGAATCTCTTCCTTTCCTATCCTTAGGGAAGTGAAAATAATTCCATCTATCCCTCTACTAACTAGTAGATGGACATACCCTTTCCCCTTCTCAATATTACTACCTGTATTGCAGAGTATTAATGAGTACCCCTTGCTACGAATATAGTCTTCTATCCCTCTAGTCATCTCAGGAAAGAAAGGATTAGTAATATCTGATATAATAAGCCCAATAGTACGAGTCTTTTTTGTTCTCATCCCATAGGCAAAAGGGTCTGGGGTATAGTTTAGTTCTGCTACAGCAGTCAAAACTCTTTTAGTCAATTCAGGGCTTACTTTAGCAGTTTTATTTAGGACACGAGAAATAGTAGCAGGAGAAACTCCAGCCCGTGCCGCTACATCCAATATATTGGCTTTCTTTCTGAAAACCATCTATACAAACTCCTTTTTCCTTCTATCATATCACAGAATCTTTCAGAAAAGCAATCAAGGTTTTGGTTGTAACTGTTGCAAATTTTGGTTGATGAGTTTTAAAAACCTCCCCCTTTATGGTAAAATATTATTTAAAAATTAGGAAAGGGAAATTAATAAATTATGAGGAATTACATCTAGATTGAGTAGTATAAGACCTGATATAGCAACAGGACTTGAATTGGAGATTATTGCTACAGTAGTTTTAGGAGGAGTAAGTATTTTAGGTAGTTCTGGGAATATGATAGGAGTTGCCTTAGCTATATTTCTTGTAGGTCTAGCCACCTATAGTATGAATCTTATAAATATTCCTAGTCAGGTTATCACTATTATTATGGGTCTTCTTCTCATAGTTACTGTTTCGTTGCCTCAGATTTTTCAGTATAGAGCAAAAAGAACTACTTAGGAGGTTGGTGATGTTAGATAAAGAGATTGGAGCTAATATTTGGTTAATTCCAGATGCGTATCTTCCCCCTATAGGGGATCCTAATCTACCTAGTCATGAGGCTACCTGCATTTTAAATGCTAATAAAAAGCCTGCAAAAGTAAAATTTACCTTTTATTTTGAAGATAGAGAACCTATAGAATCTAAGGAGATAATAGTACCTCCTGAAAGGACATGGCATGTAAGATTAGATAGAGCAGAAGAAATTCTAGGAGTGAAATTAGAAACTGGAGTTCCTTTTGCTATAAAAGTAGAAAGTGATACAAAAATAGTGGTACAGCATTCTAGACTTGATACAAGACAATCTAACTTAGCATATATGACCAGTATGGCTTGGACAGAATAGGGGTTCTATATAATCAACTGAGTTTGCATTTTCTATACCTTTTATGATATCTTAATAGTAAATTTTAACTTAAAAGGGGATGATGGAAATGGAAATCCCAATAGTTTTTGGAAAAGAAGGACATAAACTTTTTGGTGTCCTTCATACACCAGAGAATATAAGTAAAGGTCCAGGGGCCATTCTTTTTCATGGTTTTACAGGTAATAAAATTGAGTCTCATCGTCTCTTTGTAAAGATTGCAAGAAGACTAGTCCCTATTGGTGCTACTGTTTTGAGGTTTGATTTTTATGGTTCTGGAGACAGTGATGGTGATTTTAGTGAGATGACATTTTCTGGCGAGATGGAAGATGCTTCTGTCGCATTAGACTTTCTTAGGGGACAAAAAAATGTAGATCCTAGAAGAATAGGTATTATTGGTTTAAGTATGGGCGGAGGTATTACCGCTTGTGTTGCTGGAAGAAAGCCAGACGATATAAAAACTGCTGTTTTACTCTCTGCAGTCGCAGATTTTTCTCTCTTACTTGAAAGAGTGAATGCAGAGATGCCTAAGGAATTAGAAGAGAAGATTAAATTAGAGGGGTTTCTAGATTATTATGGGTGGCCATTGGGAATAAAATTCATTGAGGAACTTCCTAAGATTCGTCCTATCGATGAGATAAAAAAGTTTAAAAATACTGTCCTTATTGTTCATGGAACTAAAGATGAGGCAGTTCCGATAGAAGCTGCATATAGGTATTATGATACCCTTAAAGATAGACCTGTAGAGACTAAACTTAAAATTATCGAAGAAGCGGATCATACCTATAATAGGCTTATTTGGGAGAAAGAAGTATTAGATACTATATCAGATTGGATTTCAAGGAATTTGTAGGGGAAAATGATAAAAGATATAGCCTATGAAGCATTGAATACAGCCCTTGATGGAGGGGCTAGTTTCTGTGAGGTAAGAGTAGTAAAACAGAGGTATCAGTCTATAGAAGTAAAAAATGAACTGGTAGAATCTGTAACAGATGATGTTAACTATGGGATTGGAATTAGAGTAATAGCTAATGGAAGTTGGGGTTTTGCTGCTACATCTTTTTTGGAAAAAGATAAGGTAAAGGAGGTAGTAAGAAGAGCAATAGATATAGCTCGTGCTAGTAGTTTGGTTAAGAAGCACGATGTTATTCTAGCTACTTCTCCTAGGATAATAGCTACATGGCATAACCAGGTTAAAATAAATCCATTTGATGTCTCTCTAAATAATAAGATAAGTTTACTTTTAGATGCCACTAGAATTATGAATACGGTTAAAAATATAAGAATAGCTCAAGGTAGTATGGAATTTTGGGAGACAGAGAAGTTTTTTATAAATAGTGAAGGGTCAGAGATTTTTCAGCATATAATAGAGAGTGGCGGTGGGATAGAGGCTTATGCTATAAGAGAAGGAGATGTCCAAAGGAGGAGTTATCCAAATTCATTTGGAGGACAATATGAAAATAGAGGATATGAATTGATAGAGGATATAAGACTTCTTGACTATGCACAGAGAATTGCCGAAGAAGCGTCAGCTCTCTTGGATGCTCCAGAGTGTCCTTCATGCAATACAACTCTTATATTAGATGGTCTCCAAGTGGCTTTACAGGTTCATGAGTCAGTAGGGCATCCTACTGAACTTGATAGAATTTTAGGGATGGAAGCAAGTTATGCAGGAACCAGTTTTGTATCTATAAAAGATAAAGGTAATCTAAAGTATGGCTCAAAACTTATGAATATAACTGCAGATGCTACACTACAGGGTGGACTTGGCTCTTTTGGGTATGATGATGAAGGTACTCCAGCCCAGAGGGTTCCTATTGTAAGAGAAGGGATCCTCGTTGGTTTTTTGACAAATAGAGAGACCGCATATATAATTAATGAACAGTCTAATGGTACCTGTAGAGCTGATGGGTGGGAAAATATTCCTATTATCAGAATGACTAATATAAATCTTGAGCCGCAGGAAGGGACTTTAGAAGACCTTATAAAAGATACTAAAGAGGGCATATTTATGAGTACAAATAAGAGTTGGTCTATAGATGATAAGAGGCTCAACTTTCAGTTTGGACTTGAGATTGCCTGGGAAATAAAAAATGGAAGGCTAACAAGAATCCTTAAAAATCCAAATTATACAGGTATTACTCCAGAGTTTTGGGGCTCTCTAGATGCTGTCTGTGGTCCTAGTGAATGGAAGATATGGGGAGTTCCGAACTGTGGAAAGGGACAACCTGGTCAAGTAGCTCACGTCGGGCATGGAACGAGTCCAGCTAGGCTTAGAAATGTAAGGATTGGGGTGAGGTAATATGTATAGGGACATACTAGAAAATATCATAAAGAAGGCTAAAGGGATAGAAACAGAATGTCTTCTTATATCTAATAATAGAATACTTACTAGGTTTTCCAATTCTTATATTCATCAAAATACTAGTCTAGAAGATATAAGCTTATCTATAAGAATAGCATTAGATAATAGAGTAGGGAAAGTAACTGTAAATCAGCTTGACGACGATGTAATAGATAATGCATTAGAGAGGGCAGTAGAAATTGCAAAAATGACTCCTCCAGACCCAGACTACTGTGGACTTCCTGAACCAGCTCCAATCTCTTTTCAGGAGACTCTTTCTACTCTTGATATTACACCTAAGGACTTAGCTGAAAGGATAATTAATTTTATCCAAGCTGCTAAAGGACTGAATTCTTCTGGAGCTTTAGAAGTAAGTAATATTACCTTGGCGTTAACCAATTCTAAAGGTATAAATTTAGAAAGTAGACTTTCTCAGGTTTCTTTAGAGGCAGTAGTGCAGGATAGAGAGTCTAGTGGTTACGCCTATACAGTGGAAAAGGATATAGATAAGATAGATTTTACTCTCTTGGGAGAGATAGCAGCTACTAAGGCTAGGCAAGGGCATAATCCTATAGAGATTCCTCCTGGAGATTATATAGTAGTCTTAGAACCGCAGGCTACTGGTACCATTATTTCTTTTCTAGGGATGATGGGGTTTGGAGCAAAGCAATATCAGGAAAGTAGGAGTTTTCTTATAGGAAAGCTTGGTCAAAAGATTATGTCTGAGGCTATATCTATATGGGATTATCCGTCTCATCCAAAGACAATCAGTTTTCCCTTTGACTTTGAGGGTTGTCCTAGACAAGATGTGACTCTTATAGATAAGGGTATAGCTAGAAATCTAGTCTACGATACTAAGACAGCTAAGAAAGAGAATAAAGCTTCAACTGGCAATGCTTTACCTCAACCCAGTACCTATGGGCCAGCACCTTTTAATCTTACATTGCTACCAGGAGAAGATACATTAGAAGAAATGATTTCATCCACAGAGAGAGGAGTTCTTGTTACCAGATTTCACTATACAAATACAGTAGACTCAATACAGACTATAATTACAGGAATGACAAGAGATGGAACATTTCTAATAGAAGATGGCAAGGTTACCAGCCCTATTAAAAATATGCGGTTTACTCAGAATATATTAGAGGCTCTCAGTTCTGTGGAGAGTATAGGAAATAAACTTCATATCTGTGGAGAATCTTTTGTTGGTCCGACTCTTATTCCAGCTCTAAAGGTAAAAAGATTTCACTTTACAGGAGTGACTAGATAGTGTTAAGGATTGAAGGAATAGACGTATATTATGGGGTTATAAGGGCTTTAAAAGAAGTTTCGTTGGATGTAAATGAGGGGGAGATTGTAACACTTATAGGGGCAAATGGGGCAGGTAAGACTACTACATTAAAGACAATCTCTGGTGTGATAAGACCTAGGAAAGGTAGGGTTCTATTTGATAATAGAGAGCTTACAAAAATGGCCCCACACGAAATTGCCGGTATAGGAATATTTCAAGTACCAGAAGGAAGAAGAATCTTTGGTAATCTTACAGTTATGGAAAATCTCTTAATGGGAGCATACTTGAGGAAAGACGATATATCAGGTGACCTAGAGAGAGTATTTACTCTATTCCCTAGATTGAAGGAGAGACAGAGACAAAAGGCTGGAACTCTAAGTGGCGGAGAACAGCAGATGCTTGCTATCTCTCGGGCTCTTATGGGTAAACCAAAGGTAATGTTACTCGATGAGCCATCTTTAGGTCTTGCCCCTCTTTTAGTTTTCAATATATTTGAAACTATAAAAGAGATAAATAAACAAAGGGTAACAATACTTCTTGTAGAACAAAATGCATATATGGCACTTCAGATTGCCCACAGGGCTTATGTATTAGAAACAGGCAAGGTAGTTCTAGAAGGTACAGGTGAAGAGTTACTTAATAATGAGATGGTAAGAAAAGCTTATCTAGGAGGTTGATATGAAATTTTTTGCTGATACAGCGAATATTGAAGAAATAAAACAGATTAAAAAGTGGGGATTATTGGATGGGGTAACTACGAATCCTACAATTATCTCTCGTGAGAACAGACCATTTAAAGAAGTAGTAACAGAGATCCTGCAAACTGTTGATGGTCCAGTTAATCTTGAAGTAATAAGTACAGACGCCGAAGGTATGGTTAGAGAGGCATTAAAACTGGCAAGTCTTGCCTCAAATGTGGTAGTAAAGATTCCTATGACAACAGAAGGAATTATAGCTGTAAAAGAACTCTCAGCTAGAGGGGTAAAAACAAACGTTACTCTTACATTCTCTCCTACCCAGGCACTTATTGCAGCAAAGGCTGGGGGAAGCTATGTAAGTCCTTTTATTGGAAGATGGGATGATATCTCTTCTGAGGGGATGCAGGTAGTAGAAGACATCCTTACTATTTTTAATAACTACGGTTATAAAACAGAGATAATAGTAGCAAGTGTAAGACACCCTATACATATTTTACAAGCAGCAAGATTAGGTGCACATATTGTCACTGCCCCACTTAAAGTCATCGAGCAACTATTCCACCATCCTCTTACTGATATAGGTTTGAAAAGATTCCTAGAGGATTGGAAGAAAGTTCCAAATCCAGAATTCTAACATTAAAAGGTCTAGGTAGGTCATATTACTACCTAGACCTGGGTGCGTATAATTTTTGTCGCACCCTTCCCTTAATCCCCTCCCATCGATGGAGGGGAAATTTTCCATCAAGAATGAATACTTTCCTCTCTCCTTGTGGGAGAGATTTAGGGTGAGGGGAAGCAAGATATGAAGAATATAGGTTATTTTAATTCTACACTCCCAAGCATAGTTTTCTTTTATATAAAACTATAGGAGGCATTGCTTAGCTTCAAAGCTAGATTTTTAGATAACAGGAGAGGGATTGATGTGAAATGAATAGTCATAAATTATGAAAAAGAGAACCAAAATATTTATCTCAGTTGAGAAGGTGAAAATTCTAAATAAGTCTGTCTTCTCTATTCCAAGGGTTCCTGATGAAATAATTAGCCGTGTTTTAAACCAGCAAACTTTAGGAGTAGATGCTATTACTGGGGCAACTGCTTCGAGTAAGGCTGTTTTAAAAGCTATTGAAAACGCACTGAAAGAATAATTTTTATAAAAGGAGAGAGAAATGCAAAAGAAAATTTTAGTGGCCTATGCTTCAAGAACAGGTTCAACCGCTGAAGTTGCGGAAAAGATAGGTAATACCTTAAAAGACTTAGGCGCCTCTATAGATGTTAAGTCTGTAAAAGAGATATCTGATGTTAGTAATTATGATGCCATAATCATCGGCAGTGCAGTCAGAATGTTTAAGTTATTACCAGAAACAATGGAATTCTTTAAAAGATTCAGTGAATCCTTTAAAGATAAGCCTGTTGCTTATTTTATTGTTTGCCTAACTATGAAAGAGGATAATGATAAAAATAGTGGACGCGCTGAAACCTATCTTAAGCCGCTATATGAGGTTAAAGAGCCAGTTATGGTTGGTTTATTTGCAGGCAAAATAGAGTTCAGCAAACTTTCGCCTCTATGGAGATGGTTTATGAAGGTAGCGAAAATAGAAGAGGGGGATTTCCGGGACTGGGATTTAATAGATGATTGGACAAAAAGGGTAGCAGACATTTTACTGAAATAGCCCGAAAATTCCACATATTACATCTTGTTTCAAAATTCCTGTCACTATCAAGCTTTTAAGTTAAAGAATTGGAATAACTTTTCTCACTCTGTCTGCTCCTTTAGTATCACACTGGGAGATATAGAATATATCCTTCTTCTTCCTAGATATCTTGAGATAAGGAAGGCAATAAGAAGAATCACAAAGGTAATAAGAATACTCTGAAGGTTTGCTTGCATATCCAAAGAGAAATCAATGTCTTTAAAGACCTCATTCATCAAACCCTTAATGAGAGCGTTATATAACGGAACCCCCAAAAGAAACCCAATTACAAAGGAAATATTATTAAATCCTAAGAAGATAGAGCTTAACTCTCCATCATAATACCCTAAAATTTTAAATAGACTTAGGGGTCTTCTATTTTCTGTAATGGTAAGAGATGAAAGGACATATATAATGGTGAGGGATAAAATGAAAGAGATAAAGCCCATCACTTGAATCATCTGATTGAGAGCTTCTGCACTATCTCTAAAGGTCTTTATGAGATAATCCTTATCCATAGAGGAAAGAAGCTTTTCCTTAGGGATATCCAATTTATCTATGGAAAAAAGACCCAAAAAGGAATCCTTTTCTAAGCCAAAGGCTTGATTAAACTCATCAAGACTTATGTAACCACTATTCCCTATATATAAATCCGCAATCTTAGTTACTTTCAAAGTATATCTCTTTCCATCTATTTTACTTATAAGGTTAATACTATCTCCTCCTTTTAAGTGAAATTTATCTGCAAGAGACCTTGTTACTATCAATCCTTCAAGCTCCAACATTTCTCCCTTTTCCCCTTTTAAGTTCAACATCTTTGAGTCTTTCTCTATTCCATACAGAGCCACTTTTGCTTTAGGAAACTTTTGCGGGAATCCTCTCCAATAAATTGGAGAGATGAAAGCAAAACTATATGTATAATAACTAAACTATATATCTATTGACTTTTTATCAAAGATATTTTATACTATACGTATGATGAAAGAAAACTTAATCCACGCAAGAACTTGTGTATATAACTGCAATTATCATATTGTTTTTTCAACCAAATATAGAAAAAAGGTATTGGACTTAAAAATAGAAGAGAGAGTAAAAGAAATAGTTTCTGACATAGCGAAAGAAAAGGGTTTTGAAGTGTCTCAAATTGAGGTAGGAGAACAAGAGCATGTTCATATTTTTGTATCTGCGCATCCCAAAATATCACCATCATACATAGTTAAGATGATTAAGGGGATAAGTGCAAGAAAGATTTTGCTTGAATTCCCAGAAATAAAAGGGAAGCTATGGAAAGGACATCTGTGGAATCCTTCTTATTATATAGAAACAATCGGCTCTATCTCAGAAGAAACAATAAGAAGATATATAGAGAGTCAAGGAAATGGCTAACTACACCTATAGGTTCAGGCTCTATCCAACAAAAGAACAGATAGGTTTTCTTAATCAAGAGACAGGTAACTGCAGGTTTGTATATAATACACTCTTATCTATTGCAATAAAGGAATATCAAGATAAAAAGACACCATTTAACTATTACAAGATTAAGAAGTTATTACCTCTTTTAAAAGAACAACATCCATTTCTTAAATTATCAAACTCTCAAAGCCTACAGGAATCAGTTAAAAGTCTTGATAAGGCTTTTAAGAATCTCTTTCAAAAGCGTAGTTCTTTCCCTAGATTCAAGAAGAGAAAATCGACTAATGCAGTATCTATTCCACAGTTCTTTAAGATAGAAGAAGATAAATTATACATACCAAAGCTAAAGACCCCTATCAAGATAAGACTCCATAGAAAGATAGAGGGTAAGATTAGAAGTATTACCATTGTTAAGAAGCCATCAGGAAGATTTTATATAAATGTTCTTGTAGAGAAAGAGATACAAAGATTACCAAAGCAAGACAAAGCCATAGCGATAGATATGGGGATAGAGCACTTTGCCACTCTATCTACAGGAGAGAAGATAGATAATAAGAGATATCTAGTTAAGGCAGAAAAGAGATTGAAGAGATTAAGTAGACAGCTATCAAAGAAAGAAAAGCGTAGTAATAACTTTCATAAGCTTTCAATAAGAATTTCAAAGTTATATGAGAGGGTAGTAAATAAAAGAGATAACTTTCTCCATAAACTTTCCAAGGGGATAATAGACGATGTCATTATCCTTGAGGACCTAAATATCAAAGGAATGCATAAGAGCAAGTATCTTTCAAAGTCTATCTCTGATGTAAGCTGGGGAAGGTTCATAAATTTTCTTGAGTACAAGTCGAAATGGTATGGGAGAGAGATTGTTAAGATAAATAGATACTTTCCATCTTCTAAGACCTGTTCAAGGTGTGGGTATATAAATAAAGAATTAACCTTATCAGAGAGAGGTTGGGTTTGTCCTATATGTCATACTATACATGATAGAGATATTAATGCAGCGATAAATCTACTCAGAGTAGGGCTGGAACAGTCCGAATTTACGCCTGTGGAGTACGCTCTGGTGGATGACCGTAGCGAAAGCTACCTAAAAAGCCATCGTATGATGAAGCAGGAAGCCCTTCATTTAAATGAAGGGTAGTTCACGTTCCAACTTGTCCCTTCTATAAAAACCACAATAAGTTCAGGAGGGACATCATCTCTGATAAATCCACTTTTTTGATTCTTTACTACTATATCATAAATTAACGATCTTACTTTTCCCTTGAAGAATTCTTGGGTCTCCTCTTTATAGGGAGAATCATCATAAAAGGCAGATTTTTCCAGGAGAGAATAGGTCTCTGGATTATTTATGAGAAAATCCCAGGCATCTTCAAGAGATTTCTCTACATACTCAAAAAGACTTATATTTTCAAAATCATACTTTTTCATTATCTCTACCGCTCTTCTTGTCGCCTCACTTATGGCATAGAAATACATATCCTTTTTATTTTCGAAATACTGATACATACTGCCTTTTGCTATCTTACATTCCTTTGCTATGTCCTCAATATCTACTCTGCTATAATTCTTATAAGCAAAATATTTTATTAGGGTATTAGTAATTTTCTCTCTCTTCCCTTCAGGTAGATTGAAGAAAGTCTTCTTAGGCAACTCTTTCACCTCATTACATTTTTACAATTTCCCATATATTATAAAGGAAAAACATCTTTTTTTATACCCTTTATTTTTCGGCTTTTCTACATACGAATTCTTGATACTTGGTGGTCTCTAATATTAATATATCTAGTATTTACTACGCCTTTTAGTACCTAGTGTTGATCTCATTCTTCAAAGATATACCTAAAGAATTAGATGAGGCTGCATAGGTAGATAATGCTTCTATGGAGCTATTGACATTTTTAGAAAATGATATATATTATGAATGAATATAATATATAAGGATATATGAATATATAGATATAACCACAGACTAATTATATAGGAGGCAATAAGAATGGGAGATTTGGCAAAGAACCTTAAAGAATTTGGGGAAGAGTTTGGAGAAATCCTTGTCCCAGTTAAGTTCTTGAAAGAAGAAGACGAGGACCTATGTGATGCTTTTCTTGAATTACACAAGATGGCGCTAAATGATGGTGCAATGCCGAAGAAGATAAAATTTTTGATTCATGCTGCAATTACAGCTTCACAACACGATATCGAATCAACTACTATGCATATAACTGGTGCAATAAGAGCAGGTGCAACAGAAGCAGAGTTATTTGAGACTGCTAGGACTATTATTCCTGTATCAGGTATGCCTTCTTTTGGTGTATTTCTTGCTGCATGGAAAAAGGCATTAGGGAAATAAGGAGGAGATAAAATGTTTAGAAAAATACTGTATCCAACAGATTTTTCTGATGATGCAAAGAAAGCATTAGAGTATGTTAAAAGATTAAAAGAGGCAGGAACTAAAGAGGTAGTAATACTCCATGTTATTCACGAATATGGACTTGACTCAGTACTTGAAGGATGCGAGTGGGCAGGGTTGGAGGTAGAAAAATGCAAGGAAGATGTGCTTGGTGATATAGTCAAGGATAAAGAAGCAAAAGCCAAAAAGATACTTGAAGAGATCCAAGGAATAGGGATAAAGGGGGTAATCAGGGTAGAGATTGGAAATCCTGCTAGTAAGATTTTAGAGGTATCAGAGGAAAAAAATGTATCACTCATTGTGATGGGGGCACACGGAGAGAGAAAAGTATTGGAGCTTCTACTTGGTAGTGTCACAGAGAAGGTTGTAAGACATTCTAAGATACCTGTTTTAGTAATAAGATAGAAAGGTGGAGAGTAAATATGGATGTAGGCTCAATTTACCTGATTGTTGCTTTTGGTTTACTTATCTTATCTGCCTTTAAAGACATAGAGAAAACAAAAAAAGCTTTAAAAGTTACTAGTAAAGTTACCTTAACTGTTCTTCCAGTACTTTTTCTAATTTTTATCTTGATGGGCATTATAGAAGCATTTGTCTCTAAGGAAATAATTGCGACATGGCTTGGTTCTGGAAGTGGTGTCTTATCAATTGTAATAGGAGAGATTGTTGGTTGTGTTGCCCTTATAGAACCTGCTGTTGTATTCCCCTTTGCAGGATTTTTGCATAAGAGTGGCGCTAACTATGGTACAGTTTTAGGTTTTATAATGACCGCTATTCTAATAGGGATAGCAACGCTTCCACTTGAACTGAAGCTATTTGGGAAACGCTTCACATTGGTGAGGAATCTATTGACTTTTGTATTAGTCTTTATTATCGGAATAATTTTTAAGGTGGTGCATCTATGAATAATCTAAAAGAAGCTTTAATATATGTGGTCATAGCATTACTTATATGGGGAGTTGTAAGTATCTTTTCTCCCTCAAAAGGTTTAGTGGTTGGTACAGTTACATATGATGGCTTTGCTAAAGCAATCAAGATAATCATTGCTGTATTTATTATTATTGGTCTTATCCAGGTATGGGTTAGTCCACAAACACTCTCAAAGATCTTAGGTAAGGAGGCAGGATGGAAAGGTTTGCTGCTCGCTTCGACAATTCCTATATTCATTGGTGGTTCTCTTTTCACCATATTCCCTTTACTAAAAACACTCCGTGAGAAAGGAGCGTCCATAGCCTCTGTAATGGCATTTATTACGGCATGGGGTGGAAAGGCTCCTCTACTTCCTCTAGAGATTGCATTTCTAGGTTGGAAATTTGCTATCCTCCGAATATCTTTTATCATCCCATTCGCAATTGTGATGGGGCTATTAAGTGAATTTATCCTAGAAAAGTGGGAACATCCTGAGGAAGTGAGATAATGAGCAAGATGAACTTACAGAAAGAGAAACCACCATTGCCTAAAATAGGGCTCTTTGCCTGTTTTAGTGGCGGTTCTAACACGGGCTCTCTGGCTGGGATGGCTGCACTTGAAGTAGTAGAACGACTTGGGAGTGATACTGTTGGAATATGTTCTCTGCCAGCCCTATTAAATGAGGTCCCCAGACAATCTGCTATGGTAAAGAAGATTAAAACAATTATTGTGTTAGATGGCTGCCATCAGGCATGTGCTAGCCAACTGCTAGATAAGGAAGGAATCAGTCCAACAGTCTTGATAAATATAGAGAAAGACCTAGGGATAGAGAAGTTAGGGCCATTCACCAGCCTAGATTTCACTAGTGACCAGATTAATATAGTGGCGAATACTATAATCAAGGTAATCGGCTCTATTCTCCAAAGAGAGAATGATAAGGATATTACAAAATTTTAAAGGAGGTTTCTAAAATGCAAGAAGAAGTAAAGCAAGAGACACCAGTAAAGTTATTACCACTTTGTACAAAGGAGGCAGAGCATTTAGATATCATCTTGGCCTGTGATGGAGCAGCTAGCGTTGGACAGATTGGACATCAAGTAGCAGTAGAGTTAACAAACTCCAAAGAAGAAGCCAGGATGTGCTGTATTACAGCAGTAGCTGCAGAATCAAAGGCACATGTAGATATCGCTCGAAGGGCTAGGAAGCTCATCGTCATTAATGGTTGTGCCAATCGTTGTGCTAGTAAAGTATTAGAGAGACTAAACATCCCTTATGACTATGAGATAACAATCTCTAAGGAAGGGGTAGAAAAAGCGCCTACGCTCGACTTCAATATGGAAGACGTCTATCGCATAGCTGAAAAGATTGCCAAAGAGGCACTTGAAAAGTAATATATGGCTTTGAACTCTTTAACCTCTATCTTAATAGGATACCTTCTTGGTTCAGTTTCTCCTGCGTACTTTCTTACCAAGTGGATAAAAGGAGTAGATATAAGAGAGATAGGAGCTAGGTATGCTGGAACAACAAACGTCAAATGGAATGTTGGGCTATTTCCAGCTATAGTTACAGGATTTTATGACATCCTAAAAGGATTATTGGCTATATTTATAGCACTACGCATCTTACATACATCTGAAGGTATCGCATATTTAGGTGGAGTTTCCGCTATTTTAGGACATATCTATCCATTCTACATTGGATTTAGGGGAGGGAAAGGAGTTGCAGTAGCTACTGGAATGCTTATATACGCATTAGGCAAGATTACAATCTCCTTTCTTTCCCCTAGATTAATCTTACTAGACCTTCTGTATTTAGCATTTGTCGTCTTGGCTATATACCTTGCCACCTTTGATGAGAACTTTCTAGCTGTTGCCTTCCTGCCGATATTAATAGCCCTCCTTTTGATTCAAATACCATTTTCTCCGATGCTAGCCTTCGTAGTTCTACTAATAGGGTTCATCTTTGCTAGAAGCACCATAAATATGCGGGAGATAAGGCTACTTAAAGTAAGGGATGAAAACATAAGGCTTTGGAGGGTAATGATCCGTCCTGCCGGTATGTCTTTCCCTCTTATAGGACTTTTTACTAATAGAACTGTCCTTTTAAATTGGTTGGTTCTGTGTTGGCTATCTCACTTTTAGCAGATATATTTAGAATCTCTTGGAAAAGGGCAGAAAGAGTTCTAGAGAAGGAACACCTAAAGGGCTTTAAGATCTACAAAGAGAAGGAAAGGAAGAGGATATCATCTATCACTACATTTCTTCTTGGAATCTTCTTGGCATTTTTGCTATTTAAATTTATTATAGCCTTTGCAAGTATAGGTTTCCTGGTATTTGGCGATATGATGGCAAAGATTATTAGAGTAAATTATGGGAAAAGGTCTATCTGGCAGTATAATACGCATAATAAAACCCTTGAAGGGACAGTGGGATTTATGGCAATGTCAGTCTCAGTAGCATACTTCCTGTGGTGTGTCAATCTTCTCTCTTTAGGCACAGGAATTATTGGGGCACTCACCGCTACCCTAGTTGAATCTCTTCCATTTCCAATAGATGATAATGTGAGTGTTCCAGTACTATCTGGGGCAATGATGACTCTAGCTCAATCATTATTCCTTAAGCTTTAGAGTTTCCAACATAGACAAAGAGATACAAGAGGTGATAGAAATGTTGATTAGAATAGCACGTTTTATAAGAGAAAAGTATTCGTATCTTATTGTAACTGCCCTAATTGTAGGAGCAATTATAGGCTTCTACACTAGTTCTCCGGGCAGGTTCATCAAAAATTATACCTCTATTTTAACGATAATTATGATATGGGCTATGAGTTTTACTATAAGGATAGAAGATTTCCCGTTTGCCCTTAAAAATTTCAATAGCTTTTTAACTGGAGTATTATTCAATTTTGTTCTTGCCCCCTTTCTGTGCTGGGTTCTTGCATCTATAATCTTGCATAGCTATCCAAATTTGGCAATAGGCATGATTTTAATTGGTGTAATTCCCTGTGCAGGTATGGCAATGGTATGGACAAGTATGCTGAAGGGGAATATGCCCCTTAGCATTGTGATAAATGCTAGCACAATGGTTCTCGCTCCATTTCTAATACCTGCCCTGATGAAGGTCCTCACTGGTTCTTATGTTCACATAAATATGAGGAAAATGTTTGAGGATTTGATGGTAACCCTTTTATTCCCAGTCGCTACTGGCATTGCTTCAAGATGGATAGTGGAGCATGCAACATTAAAATCCCATGAGAAAATAAGGCATTATCTAGATATATTTTCATCTATATCGGCAGTAATGGCGATGCTTCTTATGTTTATGACTATAAACACAAGTGTTCAGATGATATTAAAGCACTTGGCTCTTCTAATTCCACTAGTAGCATCAACCGCTCTTGTTTTCCCAATAATGTTTGGTACTGCATATCTCTTATCAAAAAAATTGTTTGATTACGACTCAAACATAGCAATAACTTATTCATCCGGGATGAAAAATTTGCCAATAGCTATGAGCATTGCAATCACTTCTTTTAAAGAGATATCTGCTCTTCCTATTGCTGTTGGCTTTATATTTCAGATGATTACAGCAGTTGGATTTTATCGGATTTTCAGACGTTTGGATTCTAGAGATAGAGAGATCTATAAAGAAAAAATTGTTATTGGAAAGGAGGAGTGAATATGGCTTTCTTTGATTTTGCCAAAAGATATGTTGGTAGCAAGGTGGTGGAAGAGGGGTTAAACTATATATCTAAAAATCCAGAGGAAAACCTAGAAAAGCTTGTTAATCTGGCTAGAAAGATAGTTAGGACTGATTTTCAAAAGGACCAGTTGGAACGGGTGGCAAAATATCTTGCTCAGGATACCCCTCAGAGAGAGTTTGCAATAAGGCTTCTAAAGAATACAAACCCCACTGTCAGGTCTAAGATGTTTATAGACTTCTTTGTAAACGCAATTTGGTTGGGGATTCCTAGAGAGATGGAGATGAGTGAAAAACTTGGAGTACATATCCCTTGGTTCATACTCATAGACCCAACTACAAGCTGTAATCTTAGATGCATAGGGTGTTGGGCAGGTAAGTACCAGCAACACTTCAGTCTAGGGAAAGACCTTATGGACAGGATTATTACTGAGGCTAAAGACCTAGGGATTTATTTTATCACCGTCTCTGGTGGAGAGCCTTTCCTTAGTAAAGACTTCCTAGAGGTTGCTGAAAAACACGATGATGTTGTATTCCATACCTATACCAATGGGACACTCATAGATGAAAAGATGGCTAAAAAGATTGTAGAACTTGGTAATATTGCCCCAGCAGTAAGCATAGAAGGATTTGAAAAAGAGACAGATGAGAGACGTGGTAAGGGTGTATTTGCAAAGGTAATGCGTGCAATGGACCTACTAAAAGAAAATGGTGCCATATTTGGATTCTCTATTACAGTTACGAGTAAAAATATAGATATAGTAACTAGCGATGAATTTATAGACTTTCTTATCGACAAAGGGGTTACCTTTGGCTGGGCATTTATGTATGTCCCTGTTGGAAGAGACCCTGATCTAAGTCTTATGATTACACCTGAGCAGAGGGCAAAGTTGAGAGAGGCAATCCATCACTGGAGAGCAGATAAGCCTGTTTTTGTTGCAGACTTCTGGAATGATGGCCCATATACCGGTGGTTGCATTGCAGGGGGAAGAAGCTATTTTCACATAAACGGAAAGGGTGAGGTAGAGCCCTGTGCATTTGTCCACTTTGCACTTGATAATATAAAAGAAAAGAGCCTAGTAGAGGTCCTTAAATCACCTTTATTTGCAGAATATCAGAAGAGGCAGCCATTCAATGAGAATCTCTTAAGACCCTGTCCAATAGTAGATAATCCTTGGGCTTTAAGAGAGATCGTTCAAAAGGTAGGGGCTAAATCTACCGATGGAGGATCTGAAGCCTTACTATCTCCAGAATTAGCTAATGCCTTAGATAGATATGCAGAAGCCTGGGGCAAGGTATCTGATCCTATCTGGGAGAAAAACTATAAGAAGAAAGAGGTTGCAGCGAAATAGTTATGGAGAGAGTAAATAAACTATAACTTACCTAGGAGAGAGGGAATGAAAGGGGATGGGAGTGGAAAGAAGAATATTGTAATCCTAATGGTTTGAAAGACAGTTCAGTTAAGTTAACCCGAAAGGGCAGGGTTTAGGTAGCGGCCCTAGAAAGGAGGCAATCAAGATGTGGGCAGCATGGGTGAATGGAATTCTCGGTATCTGGTTAATTATTGCAGCATTCATTAGGTCAAATCCAACTTTCGGCCTCTGGGACAATCTTATTGTCGGAATTTTGGTCGCTGTATTTGCGTCACTTTACATCGGAAGGAGTCGCTGGCAAGGATGGCTTTCACTGATCTTTGGTTTATGGATAATTATATCTGCACTTATTCCTCAATTACGTTCAGGGAATGCCTATCTTTGGAGTAACCTTATTGCTGGAATTCTCATTGCTATCGGCGGATTTGTAGCAGTTTATTAGTAACATAAGCAGTACGTAGAATATTAATAGAATCTTACTTAGGAGGCCTTCCTTCAAGGAGAGGAAGGCCTCCTAAGTTGACTTGCTAAAGATTTCTAAGGTGTTTGGTTTTTAAATCTGCTAAAAAGAAGCTATAGATTAAGGTGATTAAAAAGCAAAGTCATTCTACTAACGGAAAAGGTAATATTGCTAAGGAAGAGGGTAAAAATAAACTGTATAACCTCCTTAGAATACATTAAAAAAGAGACAGGGAAATTACGGCAGTTATAGATAAGGAAACAATTCCATTTCAGAATGATTATTTTTGAGGAAGATCGTGATCCGAAGTCTCAAATGTATGTAACCTATACAAAGCTTGACTTATATAATATACAAGTTGTATAATCAAAAACAGATGAGGAATCCAAAGAGTGCATAGGTTAATAAAATATAAAGAAGGAGGATGTTTATGAGAAAAAGTTTATTAAGTCTTTTGCTAGTCTTAGTTTTAGTATCAGCTTTTAGCATACCGATGTGGGCAGCTGAACCTGTAACAATATCTATCCTTATGGGACCAGATAATACTGGTGGATGGCATAAGGTTGTTGCAGATTTTGAGAAGGCAAACCCTGATATTAAGGTTAACTTTATAGAAGGCCCATCTGCTACTAATACTAGAGAAGATATGTATGCTACAAGTTTTATGGCTAAGGAATCTACCTATGATCTAGTATATATGGATATAATTTGGGTGCCTAAATTTGCTGCAGCAGGATGGCTATTGCCTCTAGATAAATGGTTCCCAAAAACTCAGTGGAAGCTCTTTCTACCAGGTGATATAAACGGCAGTATATATAATGGACGTATCTATAGGTCTCCTGTTCAATCCGATGCTGGGATGCTCTATTACCGTAAAGACCTTCTTTCTCAGGCAGGTATGACACCTCCTAGGACGTTTGGAGAATTAGTCCAGATATCTCAAAAGCTACAGAAGCCACCAGGGCTTTGGGGCTTTGTATGGCAAGGAAAGCAGTATGAAGGTCTAGTATGTGATTTCCTTGAATATGTATGGGGAAGCGGTGGAGACGTCATTAACAAGAGTGGTGAAGTAGTACTTGACCAAGCGCTAACTGTAGAAGCTCTCCAATATATGGTCGATCTTATTAATAAGTATAAAGTCTCTCCAGCTGATGTCCTTACCTTCCAGGAAGAGGAGAGCCGTCGTGTATTCCAAGATGGCCATGCAATATTCCATAGAAACTGGCCATACGTATGGACTTTAGCTAATATGCCAGACTCTCCTGTAAGGGATAAGATTGGGATAATACCTATGGTCCATAAGCCTGGATATAAGAGTGCAGCAACTCAGGGTGGATGGGGTATTGGTATCTCTACATTCAGTAAGCACCCAAATGAGGCATGGAAATTTGCCTCATTTGTAAGTAGTTATGAAATTCAGAAGAAGCTACACTTCTTAACTGGTGTCATACCAACCCGTCATACCTTATTCTCTGACCCTGAAATCATAAAGGAAAGTCCACACTATCCTGACCTATATAAAGTACAACTTGGTGCTCGTCCAAGACCAGTAACTCCAAGGTATGGAGAGATCTCTGATGTAATCCAGAGAGAGGTCAGTGCAGCACTTATTCAAAAGGTAAGTGCCCAGGATGCACTTAAAAATGCTGCCAATGCTATTAGAGATATATTAAAGCGTTAAAAAATACCATTTTAAATAGGTGGCAGATATCTATCTGCCACCTAAATTTTAAGGAGACAGCATATGAAAAAAAGAGGGCTTTCTGATGCTCAATTTGGATACTTATTGATACTTCCATCTTTAGTTTTTATCGGCATAATATTTCTATATCCTGTAATTAGAAATTTCTGGCTTGGTTTCTATAAATTGGACTATACTGCTGGAGGGCATCTTGGTTTTATAGGGATTAATAATTTCAAAAGAATATTAAGCGATGGGCTCTTCTGGAGCTCTTTAAAATTTACTATTCTTTTTACTGTAATTTCTGTCCCTATTGAGTTTGCATTGGGTCTTGTCTTTGCCTTAGTTGCAAATACAAGGTTTAAGGGGAGGAATCTAGTCAGAGCTTCTATCCTTGTCCCTTGGGCACTACCTACTGCAGTAATGGCTATGGGGTGGCAATGGATTTTTAATGGAATGTATGGTGTTTTTAATGACTTTTTAATGAGACCCCATATTATATCCTTTCCTATCTCATGGCTAGCTATGCCAAATACAGCTATATTTTCTGTCCTTTTTGCAGACATATGGAAGACCACGTCATTTATGTTTCTTCTCCTTCTGGCAGGACTTCAATCTATCCCTGATGAACTTTATGAGGCAGCTAATATCGATGGGGCTTCAGGGGTAAAAAAATTCACATATATTACCCTTCCCCTCTTAAGGTCATCCATAGTTCTTGCCTTTCTGTTTAGGACTATTCAGGCTTTTGGAGTCTTTGACCTTATCTGGGTATTAACAGGAGGAGGACCAGGGGATAGCACTAAAGCGGTATCAATACACATATACAATACTGTATTTAGATATCTGAATCTAGGATATGGCGCCGCTTTAGTAGTTGTACTATTCATAATAATGGTACCATTTGCACTTGGATATGCCCGTATTGCATGGAGGGAGGAATAAAGGATGAATATGAAAAACCTTGTCTCAAATTTATTATTCTGGATATTAGTTGCCTTTATTGTCATTTATAGTCTTGCCCCATTTCTATGGCAGATTATAACTTCTTTTAAGCCTTCAAATGAACTCTCTTCTATTCCTGTTACCTACTGGCCTAAGAATTTTACATTTTCTCACTATAAAGAGCTTTTTCAAGGGACAAGAAACTTTCCAAGATATATTATAAATAGCATAGTGGTAGGACTTAGTACTACTATCCTGTGTATCTTTCTTGGCTCTCTTGCTGCTTATGCATTTGCAAGACTCCGTCTACCACATAGGGGACTTCTCTTACGAATAATATTAAGCGCCTCTCTCTTTCCAGCTATTATTCTGATTGTCCCTCTATATGAAATGGTCTCTCGCTTTGGCCTTGCTAATAATTATCTTGCACTTATTATCCCATATACTACCTTAAACCTTCCGTTTACTATATGGGTACTGACTAGCTTTTTCAGACAGATTCCATCTGAACTAGAAGATGCAGCTAAAGTAGATGGGGTAAGTAGATTGGGATTGCTTTTCACGATATTTTTTCCACTTTCAGCCCCCGCTATGGCTACTACCGCTATTTTAGTATTTATCTCCTCATGGAATGAATTCTTGCTTGCTCTGACATTTATGAGTAATGATAAGGCTAGGACCGTCCCAGTAGGGATTGCAATGCTCGGAGGAAGGTCATCTGTCTATGAGGTCCCATGGGGCAGTATTACAGCTGCGATGGTGCTGACTACCATCCCTCTTGTACTGGTTGTTTTAATCTTCCAGCAACGCATTGTAGAAGGGTTAACACAAGGTGCTGTAAAGGGATAATGGGAACTTTTCTACTGGTCTGATATCCTATACACCCTAGACATTAGGTTGGATAAATTGTCCAAGAATAGACAGCCCATTGGACATATGTCCAAGCAGAAGAACAGGCAAAGGCAGAGGTAGAGAAAAAGAAATTTTTACTCTTTACCTATATCTTTACCTGTTCTTTTTGTGATTGCCATGCCTTCAGCTCGCGATGACAGTTTGTCGACAAAAATTACACGCACCCAAGTTAAAGTTGCGATACTAGTAGAAATAAGATATACTGTAGGTGTTATTCTGACTTATAGATGATAAATTCCTATGTAAAGCTTCAAATAAAAGTTGAGAATCTTATAAAAGTAGAGAATAAAAGAATTTAATACTTTGGGAGGTAAGAGGATGGACCTGAGGTTAAAGGATAAAATCGTTGTGGTAACTGGAGGCTCATCTGGTATAGGTGAGACAACTGTAAGACTATTTTCAGAAGAGGGGGCCAAAACGGTAATATTTGCTCTAAATGAGGAAAAGGGAGAAAGAGTAGCCAACCAGATTTCTAGTGGGGGAAGAGTCTGTAAGTTTATAAGGGTAGATGTTAGTTTAGATCTAGAAGTCAAAAGAGGAATTGAATCTGTCATCAGCGACTTTGGACAGATAGATATACTGATAAATAATGCAGGGATATATGAAAAGGGTGATGTCCTTGCCTTCTCTGAGGAAGATTTTCAGAGATTAGCTGCAGTAAATATAAAAGGAGTACTCTTATGTACTAAATATGCAGTTGAGGATATGAAGAAGAGGAACTCGGGAGTGATTGTCAATGTTGCATCAGAGGCTGGTATAGTAGGGATACAAAATCAAGTGATCTACAATCTAACAAAATCTGCAGTTATATCTATTACTAAAAGCTGTGCACTTGATCTGGCCCAATATGGAATAAGGGTCAACTGTGTATGTCCTGGAACGACTCTTACCCCACTAGTAGAAGAGGCTATAAAAAAGGAGAAGAATCATCAGCCACACCAAAAACCATTAGGTAGAAATAGACCTATAGATCGTTGGGGAAGGCCAGAAGAGATAGCATCTGCAATACTATTCTTCTCCTCTGATGTTGTCTCTTATGCGACAGGAGCTATCCTTAGTATTGATGGAGGATATACTGTATGAGAAAGGTTCGGTTCGTCCTTGTAGGAGCAGGAAGGGCAGGGATGGTTCATGCCCAGAATCTAGTTTATTATATCCCAGAGGCAGAACTATGTGCAATTGTAGATGTAGATATACAAAGAGCTGAAGAATCCGCTAAAAAATTAGGAATTAAATCTTCCTATTCTACCATTGAAGAAGCTTTAGAGAGAGAAAATTTTGATGCAGTATGTATTGCCTCATTAACCTTTACTCATCGAGAAATTATAGAAAAGGCTGTTCAAATGGGAAAACATATCTTTTGCGAGAAACCTCTAGCTCAAGATATAGAAGAGGCAAGGAAGATCAAAGAAGTAGTAGAAAAATCGGAAGTTAAATTCCAAATTGGTTTTATGCGAAGATATGACCCAGCAATGAGAAAGGCTTTCGAAATGGTTCAAGAGGGGAAGATTGGGAAATTAGTTTTGATAAAATCAACTGGGCGTGGACCTGGTCTTCCTCCATCTTGGATATTAGATCGAAGAAAGAGTGGAGGTATGCTAGCAGAAGTCTCTTCTCACGATATAGATACTATTCTTTGGCTTACACAGGAAAAACCTGAACGCATCTATATGGAAGCTAAAAATTTTAAAGTACCTGAGGCAAGAGAAGAATTCCCAGATTTCTACGATCACTATGTTGTAACTATAACTTTTAAAGAAGGTCCCTTTGGCATAATAGATGGGGGTTGTCCTGTTGGATATGCCTACGATGCCCGTATAGAGATCTTAGGAACTGAAGGGATGATACAAATTGGAGAGCCAGAAAAAACAGACAGTCCATTACTGTACACTCAAGATAAAAAAGTATTAAGAGAAGCCTACTCTAGCTGGAGGTATAGATTCAAAGAAGGATACATAGAAGAGATGAGGTCATTTGTCATTTCTATTCTAAAAGATGAATTACCTTCCCCCTTTCTTCTGGATGGTTTTCGAGTAGTTGAGATAGTAAAATTGGCTCACCGCTCTTTAGAACTAAAGCGACCAGTTTATTTTGAGGGGGAGTGGTAGCCTTGCAATACATAATTGGATGCGATCTAGGGACTACTGCTACAAAGGTTGGACTATTTGACAAGGAGGGGAATCTCCTCAGTTTAAGTAGAAAAAAATCGAATTTGATATATGGTAAAGATGGTTCAGTTACCCAAGACCCGTATGAAATGTTGCAATCAGTAATAAATGGAATTAGAGATGTTGTAGAGAAAGGAAGAATAAGTCCAAAAGACATAGCTTGCATTTCTATCGATGGACAGATGGCTGGAATTATGGGGTTAGATAGGGATAGAGAAGCAATAACCCCATATGATTCTTGGCTTGATGTTCGTTGTGCTCCTTATGCAGAGCTTATGATGGAAAGAGCAGGCAACCTAATTATACAGCGCTCAGGGATGGCTCCAAGCATCAATCATGGACCTAAGATTTTATGGTGGAAGAATGAACATCCTGATATATACAGAAAGATATACAAATTCACCGTTCCTTCCTGTTGGATAACGCAAGAATTAGCTGGTCTTTCTTGTGAAGAGGTTTTTCTAGACTACACTTATCTCCATTTCTCATGCCTTGCGGATTTGAAAAGGAAATGCTGGGATGAGGAACTTTTAGATATCTTTGGAGTAGAGAAGGAAAAGCTCCCCTTAATATTAAACCCTTGGGAAATAGTTGGGAAATTAACTAAAGAATGGGCAGATAAAATGATGCTTTTGTCTGGGATTCCCTTGGTTGCTGGATGTGGAGACCAGGCAGCAAATAATCTGGGAGCTGGAATAGTAGAAAAGGGTATGGCATTTGATGTGGCTGGTACCGCTTCATGTTTCAGTTTCCTCGTTGATGAATTTGTCCCTGATGTAAAATATAAGACATTGCTCTTTCCTAGATCTGTCCTAGAAGAGTATTACTATCCTATGGCATATATAAATGGGGGAGGGATGAATTTAGAATGGGCAAAAAACGAACTCTTCAGAGAATTCACTTCTCCTGACCCATTCTCAACCATCAATCGAGAGATAGAGAAATTATTAGCTTCTCCTATCATTTTCATCCCTCATCTACGAGGTAGAAGTTGCCCCAATCAGCCTTATCTAAGAGGTGTATGGGCTGGTTTTAGCTGGGAACATAAGAGGGAACACCTCTTCAGAGCTGTCTTAGAAGGAATAGCTTTCGAATATGCCTACTATCTAAAGATTATCCAGGACTTGGTGCCAGGAGCCCTATTTTCTGAGGTTAGAGTTATAGGAGGGGGAGCAAAAAGTTCCATTTGGAATATTATTAAAGCCAG
>Ga0315282_10002928_pt1 | contig 30940 bp, 18 predicted proteins | sample YL17G07_20_MG_FD_203693 | JGI IMG/M metagenome (GOLD analysis project Ga0315282, IMG submission 203693) | Sediment microbial communities from Yellowstone Lake, YNP, Wyoming, USA - YL17G07_20 | ecosystem: Environmental > Aquatic > Freshwater > Lake > Sediment | place: USA: Wyoming | collected... | reverse complement strand
GCACCGCCGGGCGATGAACGGGCTGAAGGACTTCCTGTTCCACCGGGTGTATGGTGTGGACCACTCCGGCATCGTCGAGCTGCGGCAGGCCGGGGAGATGCTGAAGGAGCTGTTCCGCTACTACATGGCGCATCCAGAAGGGCTTCCAGCCGGGCAAGAGCACGAGGCCGGACTTGCGGCTAGCCAATCAGGCGTCCAGGCCCGAGCCACGGCAGTCACCGATTTCGTCGCCGGAATGACCGACCGGCACGCGCAGCGTATGCGCAACGAGATCGTTCGACGACGCTGACGAGAACACTTCGTCTTCCGCTCAGACATCCTCTTGCGCGGGACCAAACACTTCGCCTGGCCCAGTTTTGAGGAGCGAGGTGGGCACTTGCTTACTACTCGTATAGGATTTCACCAGACTGACCTTGGCTGTCCAGATTTACCTCATCAAACTCTGTGAGCAATACGTCCCTATCCAGACAGTCGTTAAAGGCATCCTGTAACCTGTCCAGATTGATCTCACGTAACAATCGGTTGTGCTCTTCCACTAAGGCATCGTGCTCTCGAACCATTCGGCGGCCTGCTCCAATTGCGGCGTTGTATTTTGGCACGAGCAGGTTGTAGGCCCCGTAGTCCCCGGACGAGTCGTAGTACTCCAGATCCTGCCGCATGCTCTCAATGGAAGACTTCCTGGCGTTGATGTTTGATCTTAGGGTTTCGAGCTTGGATGTTATTGCAAGGAGCCGTCGATGAGCCGGGAGTGCCACCAGCAAGTTAGAGTAATTCTCTGCCTGCGGCTTCTCCGAGAGCCATTCCCGGAGAAGCCGCGAGTGCGATAGACCCTTGATCCTCGTGACGACCTCAGACGGAGACCGGCCGTGATCCATGCACTCAAAGTATTGAATGCTGAGTTGGAGGATAGCAGCATTGAAATACGCCCTGCTGACGTGATTCACACGCTCTTTAGCGTACTCTCGGGTCTGGCTCGAAGCTGCTGCAGCGCGGTGCATCACTCCGATTGCTTCCTGCTTTATGCTGTTGACATAACGACCAACCGCGACCGAGTCGAGCTTGCTGCGGTCCAGCACGTAACGCTCGATGATGGTGTTGCCGCGTCTGGTCGTACCTGTCATGGGGAGGTTGTCGTGTAGGTATGACGCGAGGTCCCTTACTGTCGCGTCGCAGGCGTCAGTCCATGCGTTCATAGTGTCATATATTGATACACTTGTATAGTCCGCTGAACCACCACTAGAGCGGGCCGGCGTGTCTCCACTTGCCGCTCTGTTGCTGCTTCGCCATTTCTCGGTGTCAACCTGCGATACCTCGATGATCGCTGCGACAACTATTATCAGTAATGCGATGTTGTACCAGGCTGGGTTGACCTTGAAGATTCGCCGGCCGATGCTCTCTTTTTCCGCCGGCTTCTTGAATTGCGAAAGGTAGTCCAAGAGCTCCTTGGTCTTCGGGTCCGCCTTGATTCTATAGCTTAATGCGGCGTAGTTGTACGCCCGTGAGTAATGGCCTTTTGTGTAGAGCTCGTAAGCGAGAGCACCAAGAAGCGCGGCATTGTTCTCCGGCGGCTGAATGCCACCGATGAGGTTTCTGCATAGGGCCTCGATGGAGAAGATAATCCCCCAGGGGAACCCCCACCAGCCGAGGCACAGAACCTCGATATTGAAGAGAAGGCTATATCTTATCCTACAGCGAGAGCACAGGATCTTGCCCCAGCCTCGCTTGAAGGTCATAAATACGACACTCACTACCCATAGGAATACAGTGACTCGGATTGTCTCGTCTTGCCGACTGCAAGACTCACAGCAGTAGTGAATCACTGGCGCGGCTCGTTCAGATCTATTGTCGCTTGTTGTCGCACCAACACTGCCCGACGAGGAGCTATCAGGGTAAGCGACTTCCTCGTGCTCGTCTTCATATTCCTCTTCGTAGTTGTCCTCTTGAACATTCTCAGCCGCTCGCAGGCGCAGAAGGTTGTCGTACTCGATACGCCTGACCGGGTCCCGAAGCACCTCATAAGCCTCGTTAAGCATCTTAGTCATCTCGGTCGCAGCCATCTTGTCGTCATTGACGTCAGGATGACACTGCTTTATAAGCTTCACATAGGCCCTGCGTATCTCCTGTTGTGATGCCGTCTGGTCCACTCCCAGGACAGCGTAAAGCGTCCAGTTGTCTCTCAGTGTATCCATGTCACCGCTCCGGCTCTTCTACGGCTGGCTTCTTCGTACCCGCGGAGTACCCAGATGTGCCGAGGAGTCCGACAGGGTGGACCAGCGTGTTGGAATTCTGGAGCCAACCAAATCCCCAACTATACGTGATGAAGCGGCCAAGAATAGCGGCAGTCCGCCGCATACAAGTGCGCCTCCTGTCATAATGTTACCGAAGTGTAGCACGTGGGTGCTTGGTTGTCAAGTTTGACGGATTCTGTCAGTCGGCTTCCCGGAAGCCGACCATCCGCGATCGGACGAGAAGCAGGTCTCACGACGTGAAAAGTACCTGAGGGAGCAGTCACCGATTTCGTCGCCGGAATGACGGATCGGTTTGCTCAGCGGGCCTACGCCGCCCTGCTCGGTGCGCCAGCCTCCCCAACACCTCGAGCGCGAGCAACCTGACTCCGCCCCTCACCACGTCATCCCTGGCCCACTCAGAAGGGACAGGCGCCTGAAGGGCAGCCGCCGGCGAACTCGGAATCCGCCGAAACTACGTCGTCTTCACCCAGCTCTCGCGCAAGCACGGGCCCGACATAGAGCACCTGCTCCGGCTTGCTTCCATAGCGGTAGATGGTTATCCCCTTGCAACCAAGCTCGTAAGCCATCCAGTAGACGTGCCGAATGTCCTCAGGGGTCGATTCCCTCGGCAGGTTGACGGTCTTCGATACCGCGTTATCCACATGCCTCTGAAACGCAGCCTGCATCCGAACATGCCACTCCGGCGCAATGTCCATCGAGGTAACGAACAGCCGGCGGACGTCCACAGGCACCTCCTCCATCCCCTGGACCGATCCCTGGCGCGCGATCTTCAGCATAAGGTCGCGTGAGTGGAACCCTCGCTCTCTCGCAACCCTCTCGAACTGATGGTTGACCTCAAGCAGCCTGGTGCCTTCCATGACATCGCGCACGAACGCAACCGCGAATAGCGGCTCGATTCCGCTCGAAGCGCTTGCGATGATCGAGATCGTGCCGGTGGGCGCGACGGAGGTGACAGTCGCGTTGCGCCTCGGGCGCACGCCGGGCTTGTCCCAGATGCTGCCCTTGTAGTTCGGGAATGGCCCGCGCTTCTCGGCTATATCTTGCGACATCTTCTCGGCTTCGTCGTAGATGAATCTCATTACCTGCTCGGCGAACTCGAGCGCCTGCTCGCTGTCGTAGGGGATGCCGAGCTGGATGAGCGCGTCCGCCACCCCCATGACCCCGAGACCGATCTTCCGGTTGTCGTAGGTGATCTTCGTGATCTCAGGGATCGGATACTTGCTCGCGTCAATCACGTCGTCAAGGAAGTGAGTGGCCGAGCGCACCGTCTTTCGCAGTTTGTCGTAATCGAGCGCGCCGTCGGTCACCATCTTCGACAGGTTGATCGAACCGAGGTTGCACGACTCGTAAGGCAGGAGCGGCACTTCGCCGCACGGGTTTGTGGACTCCATCTGTCCGACAAGCGGAGTAGGATTCCTGCGGTTGATCTCGTCGATGAACACCAGCCCTGGGTCACCGGTCTGCCACGCGTTCGCGACGATGAGATCGTAAGCGGTTCTCGCTCGCAGCCTCTTCACCGGTTGGTTCGTCCGCGGGTTGATCAGGTCGTACTCCCTGTCGTTCGTCACGGCATCCATGAAGGCGTCGGTGACCGCCACGGAGATGTTGAAGTTGTCGAGCACGCCGGGTTTGGACTTCGCGGTTATGAACTCCAGGATATCCGGGTGGTCGACCCGCAGAATGCCCATATTCGCGCCGCGCCTGCGCCCGCCCTGCTTGATCGTGTTCGTGGCCTCGTCGAAGATCTTCATGAACGAAACCGGGCCGGACGCGATGCCCATCGTGGACTTCACGAGGTCGCCCTTCGGCCTGAGCCTCGAGAAGGAGAAACCGGTCCCGCCCCCGGACTGGTGGATAAGCGCCATGTCCTTGAGCGCTGTGAAAATGCCCTCCATCGAGTCCTCGACCGGGATGACGAAGCACGCGGCAAGCTGGCCGATCTCCGTCCCGGCGTTCATCAGGCAGGGCGAGTTCGGAAGGAACTCGAGCCGGGCCATCATCTGGTAGAACTCCTCTTCGACGGCGCCAGGATCGGCGTCCGGCTCATACTGCCTATCCGGCGCCGCCACAGCCCGCGCCACGCGGCGGAACATCTGCGAAGGGGTTTCCACGACGTTCCCTAGCTCGTCTTTGACGAGATACCGCCGTTTGAGCACGCTGACGGCATTCACCCCGAGCTTGAGGTCGTCCTCGACGCCGATGAACCGCTTGACGCTGCGCACCTCGGCGCGCTGTTCGCGGTAGAGGATGTAAGCCTTCGCCGTCTCCGGGTAGCCTGCCTCCATCAGCACCTGCTCCACGATGTCCTGCACGTCCTCCACGCGCGGCGCACGGCCCGCGAACTCCGTCTGGACGATGCTCGTGACTCGCGAGGCCAAGTCCTCCGCCACGCGCCCATCGGCCTGCCCCGCAGCATTCAGCGCCTTATGGACCGCAGCAGCGATCTTTTCCGGCCGGAATGTTTCGATGCGGCCGTCCCGCTTGATGATGTTCGTGACTGGAGCCTGAGCCATAGTATCTCCTCGCCTCCTGTCCGTGCTTCTGAGCCGGCTATTCTTACCCGAGAGTACGGCGGGACAACCGCTGTCCCGGTCGCTAGCATTTTTTCCACGCAGCCCGGCTTTTCTCCTGCCTGCCATTCGGGAAGGCTGTGCGGCCGCTGCTGCGCGTGCGAGTGTGCCGCATCTCACGCAATGGATGTGACTGTGATCTCTGGATTCCCATCTTCCGGCCACAGTTATGCCAGACATCTCACCGATCCATCATGCCTGGGCGCAGCCACGAAGGATGGTTTATTCGGCTCTAGGATGCCAAAACTACACTTTTCCGCAGAAATTTTCGCAGAATACCCTCCGCAGGAGGAGGAAACGCTGAAGAGCCTGTAGAAGGTTAAGCGAAACGATCTCAACCTTCTGCAGAAAGCAGCGAAGGAGTCCAACGACCACAGCGCGTGAAGGGAGGTGACTTTGAATGCAGGCCTATTGCGTCAAGTGCAAGGCGAAGAGGGAGATGAGGAACCCGGCGCAGGTGAAAATGAAGAATGGCAAGCCTGCGACGAAGGGGACATGCCCGGTCTGTGGAACCACGATGTTCAGGATCGGGAAATAAGATCCCTTACGGGGCTATACTGAAGTCTTTGGCGGGCCGCTTCGTGGCCCGCCTTTTCGGTCTGCCCAGGGCTCGTCCGGGACACCCGTGCTCCGAAACACACCTCTGCCGACAGGCCGGCCTCGGGATAAGGGCGTCCCGATCCAACGAATCGAACCCTTTTCGCTGCGGCCCCTCGTGAGGCAATTCTCCTCTTGACAAACCGCCAGCCGTGCCCTAGACTGGGCGGCAATCAAGCTCTGCCACGGAGGGGTGACTGGCTGTGCGGTGGCGAAGCCGGGACGAAGGCGCTCTCTCGCTCCTCGACGTCGTTGTCGCGGTGGCGCTGATCGGCCTTCTTGCGGGCATATTGATGCCTGTCATGTTCCGCGCCCGAAGCCAGAGCAGGAAAGCTCGCTGCGCGGCCAATATGCATCAGCTCGGACGCGCGTTCAACCTCTACCTACTCGACTGGAACGGCGCGTACCCCGCGCCGGGAGGCAAGCCCGGAGACTATAACTACTGGGCGCAGTCGGGGCGCGGCGGCATCGTCCGCTACATCGGCTCCACCGGCGGAATGGGGACCGTCTGGTGCTGCCCCGAACTCAGCTCCTGGCTCAGCCGCTTTCCTGCCCGGACTTACTCGATGAACTCCTATCTCCGCGATCCCCCGGACCCCCCTTATCCTTTGTGCATCGGCATCTTCAAAGGGTGCCCGGAGACCAACATCGAGGCGCCGGCGCGAACGATCCTCCTCTACGAAGGCCTCCCCATAACGCCCACCTGGCCTGATTCACTCGACTACATCTACCGCTGCGGCGACTGGACATGTGTCCGAGGCTGGTACACCGAGAGATACCCGTGCCTTCATACTCAGAGATCGTGGCTGCCTTGGCACGGGGATAAGAATAACTACCTCTACATAGACGGCCACATCTACGCCTTCCAGCCGAACAAGTACCCGAACCACCCGCCCTTCGACATCACTAACGAGTGGTGGGTGCGCAAGAGCGAGATGGCAGCGAGGTACGGCGCGCACTGATATCCGCCCGATCCCGGTGCCACACTGCGCCGCTCGCAGATGAGCACTGCCGGCCGCAGCCGTGGCAGTCTCCCGGCTCCAGCTAGTATCCTCCTAGCAGCCAGCCTATGTCGCTGTCGTCTCGCGGCAGCACTAGCCTCAGCCGGTCGGCCGCAGGCTTATACAAGCTGGACGCCCCGATCACGGTCACGTACTGGTTCGACCCAGGCGGGGCTGCGATTGTAGTTGTGTCGACTCTGACCCCAATGCCGGTTCCGTCATCGATAACTACGTAGCCATTCCCTGTCTCGGTCACCCTTCCCCAGATCTTGACGAGCAGACCCACGTTGTTCAGGCCGGTCCCTCCGGTCACTCCATACTGGCCAAGGGGAGGGCTGCCGAGGTCGCTCCCGCCGAGCCAGCGATTGTTCATCCCAAGAGGCGGCGGCACATCCGTCGTCGAACCGATTATGACGATCGGAGCGACGATCTGCCTCTCTCCCGCGGACGTCGTCCCCATCGTGCCTATGACGTTGATGGTGCTGCCCCGGAGAAGCTCGCCAACCGGCCAGATCGGGCAGGATACCCGTATCCCGCTCGACCTATCCTCTTCTTCTATGTAGAAGAATCCGGTGAACCGGTCGGGTATGTTCGTGACAGGGTCCTTGCCAGTTGTTGCAATCTTCCCAGCTACGGATACGAAAACGCCATCAGCAGTCACCTTTGCCTGATCTATCGTCTCCTTGACCACAGGAGTGAGCACGTCACCCGCCCAGAAGCTTATCCAATGCAGGAAGCTGCCGCTTTTCGCGAAACCGGCCGCCGGCTGGCCGACGGAGCCATTGAGCTTATAGCTGCCTCCTGAAACTAGTCCTCCTCCAGAATTGATCGAATACCAACCGATCCGGTAGTCCTGAGCTGAGCCCGTAGGGGCGCCGAGTATCAGCAGCGCAAGCAACAGGATGACAGCACTTCCAAAATACGTCTTCAAGATATCCACCTCCTGTCTGGAGCCTAAGTCGGCTTACTTGACGTTAACCAGCACGTTGATCACGCCCGTTCCTGGGCCTTCGAAGTTCTGCAGCGCCTTGCCGATGATCGCACCAAGCATCCTTCCACGATCCGTGCCTCTCATGGCGTGACCAGGGACGCTCGAGGTAACCAGCAGGTCACCGCGGCGGATGGGCCCGTTCTCCCCGCTGACCCTGGTCGGGATGACGCCGATGACCCCGACGGACACCGTGTCGCTCAAGTCATCGTCGATGTCACGTTGGGTGAGCAGCACACCCGGCCTGGCAGCGTAGACCCCGATCACGGCGGTGGAGTACGGCGCGCTGCATTTCTCCACGCGGCTGTCCGAGCTCTGGGAGATGACAAGCACGTCGCCGGGGCTGTATGCCGCCCGCTCTCCTTCTACCTCGAATGCTTCCGCCACGTCTGCGCCCCCGGTCTGCGTCCCGCCATTGAAGAACCCCTTGCCGGTCTTGTCAATCCGCGCCTGGTTGCCCCCGCCGCTCTGGAATACCGCTATGTCGCCCGAGGCGCCCGTGTGGTTCACCCGGAGCGCGGTGCCTGTGCCGTTCGTGGCAGCGTAAAGCGCGGACTCGGTGTTTGCCGGGTTGAAGGTCCCGAAGTATCCGGCTTTTCCGGTGCCGGTGGCGATCCCCATCACTCCCTCGCCGCTGCCATTCGTAGCCCCGTAGAGCGCCGTGCGGTAGTTCGAGGAGTTGGCGATTTCGAAGTACCCCGCCGAGCCGGTGCCCGTATTCAGGCCCACTACGGCATGGCCGCTTCCGTCCGTGCTCGTATACAGCCCGGGCGAACCGTTGCTCGGGTTCATTATCCGAAAGTACCCTCCCGAGCCGGTGCCGGACACGTCACAAGTGACGCCGCTTCCGTTCCCTGTGGACTGAGCGGAGAACGCGCCCACGCTGCTGTTGGACACCGCGCGCAGGGCGGCATTCGAGCTGCTGGGGCTGATTGCCTCGAAGTAACCTCCGCCTCCCCCGCCGTTGTTCGTGACCGAGAACGCAGTGGACGCTGAGGAAATGGTCCTCGAATAGGGCATGAACAGACCCCGATCCTGCCAGCTCCCTGCGCCGGAGCCGTCCGATGTCAGAACGTAACCCGGCGACGCCCCACTGGGAAGCGCGAGCCCCGTCATCTGCACCGTGCCGGAGACGTTCACCTGGCCGACGAGTTCCGCGGCAGGTCCCGTGCCGGCCTCGGCTTTCAGCGCGGCATTGTTCGCACTCGATTTCGCGTGCAGCGTCGGACTGCTGCTGGTCGCGGACGTCATGAAGTAGCCGGCACTGCCCGCACGGCTGTAGCCGTAGATGCCGTAGCCACTGCCGACAGTCCTGCCCTCCAGGGCCGTGTTGGCGCTTGCTAATGTGTTGATGACAAACGATCCCGCAATCCCGGTTCCATCGGCCGACCCGACCACGGCTGCGCCGGAGCCCGTACTGCTGCCCACCATAGCAGCGCCGGTCCCGTTCGTATCGGCCAGGAGCACGTTCATCCCGCTTGCAGGGTTGCTGATCTGAAACCGCCCCGCGCGACCGGTGCCGGTGTTCAGCATATGGAATGCGTCGGTCTCGCTTGAGACGACTCCGTCGAATGGCAGGCTCAGGTCCCCCGCCTTCGTCTGGATCTTCCCGTCGGGAAACTTGAACCCCGAGGAGGCCCGGACGACCCCGTTCACATCCAGGTTCTCGGCCGGGGTGTTGGTGCCGATGCCCACCTTGCCGATGAATGCCGCAGCTGGGCCCGTGCCGGAGGTCGCGGCCCAGAGCGCCGGGCTGCTGCTTGCCGGGTTGCCGATCGAGAAGTACCCTGCAGCGCCGGTGCCCACCGTGTAGCCGTAAACTGCCCTGCCGCTTCCATTGGTCCAGCCGCTTACCGCATCCCCGCTTCCCGTCGTGGAGCCGTAGACTGCCGCCCCGCCCCCCGTAGTCGCAGCGTAGAGGGCGTGGTTTGAGTTGGCGGCGTTGTCAATGCCGAAGTACCCCACTCTGCCGTCACCCGTCTGTGTGACGGAAACCACGGTGCCGCCGCTCGAGACGCTGCGGGCAAATGGCAGGGACAGATCGCCGGCCCTAAAAGCAAAAGGCGCCGATACCAGTTTCGCCCTGGGCGTGAGGGTCTGGCCCTGCACCACCGTCTCCAGCCAGACCTCGCTCCCCCCGAAGACCGTGGAGACTGGTATGGACTGGATGGCGACCGTGAAGACACTGCCGCTGGTCGTGACGCTGTACTGAGACGACGTCCAGAGCAGATGCCCGATGCTCTCGGTTGGGTGGTCGTAGAACAGAAACCGCACCTGATAGCTGCCGTCGGGCACAGGCTGGCCCGACAAGTCGGTCAGCTTGCCTTGGTAGGTGACGGCGCTCGGAACGCCTTGCCCCATCGCTGCACACACCGGCAGGAGAACAAGCAGGGCAAGAAAGTGCAGACGGACAATGTGGGTAAGCATGGAAAAGCGCGACCTCCCGTTGTTTAACGCTGATTCGCACTGATGAGTGCGGCCGCTGGCATGCTCAGCATGACCAATCCAAGGCTGCTTGTCAACTCACACGATTGCGGGATGAAGGCGAACGGTTCGGGAGTTGATGCGATGGGGCTTTACGATCGCGCTGGCCGCGGTTAGCTCTGAACCGGCGTGCCGCGTCTCTGCAGGTCCGACCCGAGTCTCGCGAGCGTGCGAAGATTCTCGACCTCCCGGTCTATGTCGAGCCTATCGAGCTCGCGGTTGTCGAGTGCGTTGATGATCCGCTCCGCAACTCGGATCGCGCCCAGCACGAGCATCTCGTTCTCGTAATCCACATAGACGTGAAACCGGCCTTTGGGGTCTACCCGCCAGTTCCATTGCGTCTCGCCCTTGAGCACGCCGGAAGGGTGGGCTTTGCCCTGCAGCTCGATGATGAGGTGTTCGAACAGGTGGGGGATTTCGGTGGACTGGCACTCCCGCCTGAAGGTATAGCCGTTGTCGTTCTCGCACTTGTGCCGCGCCAGATGGGGGAAAAGCTTGAAGAGCAGACTCGGAATATGCGGTGCGTGTCGCGTCGAGTATCTATTCGGGTCGGGCATCTCGACCACGAGCTTCACGCGGTGGTCGTTGTAGAACAGAATTTCAACTACCTTCACGCTGTGACCGCACCTTGTAAAGGAGGAGGATCGGCAGAGCGGAGACCCTTCCAGAGGTTTTCCCTACCCCGTATCACGCGCCCTCTGGCGTCATTCTAGCACAACGTATTGGGCCTGTAAAGCAAACTACGCAGTTTTTCGGCGGAAGATGTGCAGAAGCAGGCAGGCGTGAAACAAGTGTTGCGGGCAGACAGCAGATGTCGCAGGAAAGTCCAGAACAGCCTCAGCAGTAACCGTCGGCCTTCCTCCGATCACGTCCTCGGAATCGCGGACAGCGCCTCATCCACGCTCTCGTGCATCGGGATCTGGCCGTCCAGCTTGGTCAGGCGGACAATCCGGCCGAAGATGCCGTGCGCCCCCGCGATTCTCAGCTGCTTCTTGCTCTGAGCCAGGTTTTCCTGCGCGGCGGCTATCGCCGATATCCCGGTGCTGTCGATGTACGTGAGCAGGTGGACATCCAGCACCACATGCTTTCCATTCTCGACCGCACGCCGCAGCTCCTGAGTAAGCGTGGGAACAGTGCCGATGTCGCACTCCCCCACCAGGTACAGCACCACGGAGTTCCCGGCGTCCACGGCATCGACCGTCATTAGGTTAGAGTAGCCATCACCAAGCAGCATCGCAGCCCACCTTGGACGCTTACCCAGCCCAGGCGTTAGTGAAACCTGATAGTTCGGGCGCCGTGCCCCGCCAGCCCCTCTGTATCGACCCCAAGAGAACGGGGCATCCCAGGTAACCACGGAATGCCCCGATCGAGCATGTCTATGTCTTGCCTATGAGGCCTCGATCGCTACCGTCGGGCAGGCCTCTACGGCTTCCTTGACCTTATCCTCCACTCCCGCGGGAACCGGGTCTGCGATCACGTAGGCCAGTCCGTCGTCTCTCATCTCGAACACCTCAGGGCAGGTATCCACGCAGATGCCGTCGCCGATGCACTGGTCATGGTTGATCGTTGCTTTCATCATGTCCCTCCCTTCGCTGCTGTGGCACATCCACATATATTGTAAATCAAAGGACGGCACACGGCAAGAATGCTCCTAACCATTCAGGAACCGTGAGCAGAATCCAGCGCAACCCGCCATCCTGAGCTTGTCGAAGGGTGCGGCGGGTTGCGCGGCCAAGATTATGTCACCTGACCCTGAACTGCTACGAATGTTCCGCTTGCCTGGTGGGAATAATGAGTCTGGCACAGAACGCCGCGAGGAGGTCTTCCAAATGCCGGAGACAATGAGGGCCACGGTATACCGTGGTAAGGACAACATCGCTCTTGAGGAGGCGCCCATCCCTCGAGCGCGGTTCGGAGAAGCGGTAGTCAAGGTGACTCTGACCACGATCTGCGGCACCGACGTCCACATCATGCGCAACGAATACCCAGTCCAGGAAGGGCGGATCATCGGACACGAGCCGGTAGGGATCATCCACGAGCTCGGGGATGGAGTCGTCGGCTACGACATCGGCGATCGTGTGGTTGTCGGCGCCATCACGCCCTGCGGGACGTGCTTCTACTGCCAGAACAACCATTGGGCGCAGTGCGCGGGCTACGAGAACGAGTGGAAGATGATCGGAGGCTGGCGCCTCGGCAACTCGATGGACGGTGTGCAAGCGGACTATTTCAGGGTACCGTACGCTCAGGCCAACCTTGCCAAGATCCCCGACGAGCTTTCGGATGAGGACGTCGTGCTCGTCACCGACATCGCTTCGACTGGGATTTCGGGCGCGGAATCGGCGAACGTGAAGATCGGCGATGCGGTTGTCGTCTACGCTCAGGGGCCGATTGGGTTGTGCGCGACCGCAGGCGCGAAGCTGATGGGCGCATCGCTCGTCATTGGGGTGGACTGGATCCCCAACAGGCTCGAGATGGCCAAGAAGATGGGCGCCGACGTGGTGGTGAACTTCAAGGAGCAGGATCCTGTGGCCGAGGTAAAGCGGCTCACGGGAGGTCGGGGCGCGGACGTTGCGATCGAGGCGCTTGGCACACAGCACACCTTCGAGAACTGCCTGCGGTCGGTCCGGCCCGGAGGAACCGTATCCAGCCTGGGCGTCTACAGCGGCAAACTCGAAACGCCCGTCGAGCCGTTCATCTACGGGATCGGCGACATAAGGATCGTCACCACTCTCTGCCCCGGCGGCAAAGAGCGGATGCGGCGGCTGATGGAGATGGTCAGGACCAAGAAGCTCAACCTGAAGCAGCTTCTCACTCACCACTTCACGCTGGACAACGTCGTCGAGGCCTACGACCTGTTTTCGCACCAGCGCGACGGCGTGCTCAAGGTGGCGATCACGCCCACGGCTCTAGAGCGCAAGCCCGCTGCAGAGGAGGCCGAGGAAGAAGAGGAAGTGCTCGAGACCTGGTCCGGGATATAGGCAGCAGACGGACCACGAAAGGGGAGTGTATGGTGACCTTCCAGGTGTGGACACCGGTATTCACTCCCCCTTTTCGTGCTTTCCTGAGTTTCGTGGTTTCGTCGTTAGCCCCGTTCTCGTAAACTTGGTATGCACCCTCAGCACTCGGCGTGTTGCCCCAAATAAGAACCGTACCATAGCACTCACTGGTATGCTTGCGGTTCGTGGGTTTGCGGTCCCTGTGGAAAACGAGCTTACGCTTGGCCTGAGACGGGGGATGTGGCGGGGACAGAAAGAGACAAACCCCGTTAAAGAAAGCTCCTTCCGGCCCCGTTAAAGGCATTATGGCATCCGACCAGCGTTTCCGTCAATGTGCACAGATCCGATCTCCACGGTACGATTCTTACGTGAGGCATCGATTCGATTTCGGTGCGATCTATCGTGAGGCAATGCACTCGGTTGACAGCCCTCCTCCGCGTGCTTAGCATGGCAGATGGGTGTCAGGGGCATAGCCGCTGGCGCCCGACTGCTTCTGCTGGAGAAACGTGTGAAGGCCTACTGGTTCGCGGCCATGGCCGCTCTGTTCTGGGGAGTCGCTCCCGTTCTCGAGAAGCTGGGACTTCGCAAGGCGCCGCCCATCGTGGCGCTCTCGATCCGCGCCATCTCAGTGGCTGTGCTCCTGACCGTGATCACCTTGGCGTCGGGTCACTGGCGGCAGATGGTTAGGCAGGACGGCCGCACGGTGCTCGTCCTAGTCATTGCGGGACTCTGCTCGGCGCTCGTCGGCCAGCTCGTCTACTTTCATGCCCTCAAGCTAGGGACGCCCGCGACGGTAGTCCCCGTTGCCGCGACGTACCCGCTTGTGGCCGCTGCGCTCTCGGTCGGCTTCTTTGGGGAGCCTCTCACGCCGGGCAAAGCCATCGGCGCCGTGCTCGTAATCCTCGGCGTGCTTGCGATAGGACTCGACAAGGTGATGTGGCCGAAGTGAGAGCCACAAGGTCGGATGCCGTCCGCCCGATCCCACCTCCCACCTCTCACTTCCCGCTTCTTACTCGTGATCCAGCTCGCACACCCTTCTTCGGTAGTATTGGTAGTCCTCGAACCTCACGTTGTCCGGCACCCCGTGGTCGCAGGTGGGGAAGTAGCCGCCGCGTTCGACCATGAAGGGGACGATGTGCTGCAGATGGGATTCGATAGCCTCCTTCCCCGCTGCCAGGACGCGCTTGTCGATCCCGCCGGACATAACCAGGTTCGGATACCGCTTGGCTATCTCGACCACGTCGCAGCCGCTCGCCACCTCGAAGGGCGACATCCGAGTAAGCCCGATCCCGGCGTAGATAGGTATAGCCGGGCGGCAGTCCCCGTCGGTGTCAACGTGGAAATGGAGCTTTCTCTTCTGCCTGCGCCGCGCGTTCGACAGAAGCTGCTCGTAGTAGGGAAGCAGGAACTCGCGCATCGTATCGGGCGAGATCAGAAGGCCGTGGTTGTAGCAGATGTCCTCCGCAATGAACACCTCATCCAGCTCGATCTCCGCCTGTACGCGCGAAAGCGCCGCGTCCATCAGGTCAAACCACCCTTGCATCGCCGCGTGGATGACCTCCGGCTGGTCGTAGAACATATAGAGCAGGTCCTCCGGGCCGATCATCGAGCGGAGGTACATATAGCCGCCGATCAGCGACTGGTTGACCATCCCGCCGACATCGTCAGCCTTCGCCCGCCCTGCCCTTACCATCTCGGGCAGCCCTTCCCACCGCTCCGGCAGGTTCGGGTCGAGCCGCGGCGCGACCGCCTCCCAGTCGGCCATATCGCTCACGCAGTGCTTCAGGTAGTCCGGCATGAAGCCGTGCCGGCGGCCGCGGAACACCTTGAGCCAGCGCCCGGCCATGTCCTGGATGATCTCGTAGCCGGCCTGGGACTCGATGACTCGCTCCTCGAACGGCGGGATGAACGGCGGCTCGCACCAGCCGAGGTCCACGCCGGTGCCGAACATCCCCGGCGGGTCGTAGCTGAAGAGGTTCCGTTCCTGCCAATCTTCTGGCAGCCCCTCGCCCCTCCAGCGCTCGATGGCTTCGCCCCAGATGTAGAACTCCGTCCGGTAGAGGTGATCAACCGGCCGAAACTCGTAAGTAGCGCGTATGCGGTCGCCCGCGCGCATGGTTATCCTCCCCGCCGCTGTCTCCCAACCGGGGACCCCCGTGGCGAGACGCCAGGTCCCTCACCACTCCAGCGACTCCTCCGGCGCTTCCGCCAGGTTCGCGGCGAACCAGTCCGCCCCAGCAAGCTGCTCGGGTGTGAAGCTCGTGGTGATCGCAAGACACCTGGCTCCGGCAGCTTTGGCCGCAGCCATCCCGTTCACCGAGTCCTCCACCACCAAGCATTCGGATGCTCGAAGCCCCAGCCTCTCGGCTGCCATCAGGAATATCTCCGGGTGCGGCTTCTTCCGCACAACATCGAGCCCGGTAACGATGACATCGAACGGCTCGCTTGCAAGGCTGCTCTCGCGCAGGTTGATCATGACCTTGGTCGTATCGGCAGCCGACGCCACCGCCAGCTTCAAACCGCGCTCCTTGGCTTTCTGGATGAACTCCCGTGCGCCGGCAAGCGGTTCCAGCCTGCCCTTCACGACCTCCTCGTAGATCTCGTAAGTCCGTCCCTTGGCTTTCGGAAGGTCGAGCGGGACGCCGTACTTCTCCGCGGCTCCTCCGATATACCTGTCCTCTCCGGCCCCGACGAACGGGATGAAGTCCTCCGGCCTGACCGTGAGCCCAAGCTCCGCAAACATCCTGGTCGCCGCCTCACGGATGTACGGTTCGGAGTCCACCAGCACGCCGTCCATATCCAGTATAACGCCTTTGATCATCATCTCGGTCCTGCCGCCCGAAGCGCCAGCCTGAATTGTACCGCGCTCGCTCGGCCTCCGTCAAACCGCCCCGGTGCGGAGGAAGCCGGCACGGCGGGGTCGAAGCGAACTCTGTGGAACGCGCGTCTGCAAGGAGGACACGATGCGTGGCTTACTCATCCTTATGCTGACCGCACTTCTCAGCTCAGCGGCTGCTGCCGAGCAGAACCCTCACGATGGCTACGTCTTCTGGCTCCCGTGTGGGGAACTTAAGATCGGCGACCCGGCGAGCGAGAAGGAGTTCAACTACGCCCGGACCAAGGACGGCGAGAGGTTCATGATCCGCCCGAGACGGACCAGGTTCGACGTGCCGGCGGGACAGATCGTCATCATCAAGAGCGGGTCGGCCAGAGAAGGCCCCAAGTACACAGTGGATGGCCGATACGTGCCGGACTTGCTGGTCTCGGTCACCTTCCTTCCCAGGGAGATGACTCAGGGCAAGAACGAGGTCAGGGTGGACGTCGACCGTCCGGCGAAGAGAGGCGACCGATACCTGTTCTACTACACAGACGATGCCGACAAGCTCGGCAGACCCGTGAACGTCAGATACCTCGTGTTCGGCGAACACGAACCGCGGCCAGAGCATCTGGTCCGCTATGGGACAGGGCTTATTGCTTTCTGGAACGGCGAGTATCGGGCAGCAAAAGCCGATTTCCTCGCCGCCGCCGAGCGTGCTGACACGCCTGAGGCGGCTCGTCTCCTCCTCCGCCTAACTCGCTGGGCCGACGCCGAGTTACGGTTCAGAAAGATCAGGTCAGGCCCCGGCTTCTATAAGCTCGGGCTGTACTCGATGACCAACGGCTTCTGGGACCTCGCAGCCGACTGCTTCAAGAAGGCCACCGAGCTTATGCCGAAGAATCCCGATGCATGGTACATGCTCGGCGACGCGATGAGCTACAAGATCTCCGACCTCGATAAGAGAATGGAGATGATCTACCCCTACTACAGAAAAGCCGCCGATCTCTACCCCAAAGACGGCTCGAACACCTTCCGCACCTTCTTCGGCCTGTTCAGAAAACTCCGAGTCAAGGACGGGGACAAGGAAACTGTCCTGAATATGACCGACGAGCAGATCGAAGACGTCAAGAAGGCCTGGGAGTGGTGCTCGGCCATTATGGAAGGCGCCTCCCGCGGCGCGCTCAGGATGCTCAACACCTACAAGGTCTACGATCAGGAGTTCGACAGCGCCGATCCCTGGACCGCCAAGCCGTTCGAGGGGCTTTTCAAGCGCGGCGAGATCGAGACCTTCATCAAGATGACCGGCTGGGGCGCGTCCGACTGCTGCGGAATGGACTGCGGCCCCGACCGCTCCGCCTTCATCAACCTGGGCATTCGGGAGTGGGACGTCATGCTCCACGAATGGAACCACTCCCTCGACTGGGCTATGATCGTGAGCGAGCTCGGTACCGGCGTGCCTGCCACCCATTCCTCCGACTGGTGCGGATTCGAGCCGATCTCCAGCATGGGCATGGGCCACCACTCTTGCAACCGCTACTACATGACCCCCGGCATGTACCGCTTCGTCCGCGGCACCGATCCGGTCACGACGCCTTACATCACCGACTGGCTTGCCACCGATCCGAGGGAGTTGGTTCCCGAGGTAACCGACGCCCAGATCAAGGACGAGAAGCTCATGGGAACCTGGACAGCCGACGTGAGGAAGAAGACCACGGAGGTCCCGCTGCCGAAGCGCCGCGAGTTCCGGACGAAACCGAAGGTGGACAATGGCTACATTGACCTGATGGCTAGCTACGCGGCCGCGCCCAGGAACGCCTTCGCCTTTGCCAAGACTTACATCTACTCCCCGAAGCAGCAGAAGGTCAGGATGTGGATCGGCGCGGACGACAACATCCGAATGTGGCTGAACGGCCGGCCGATTCACAAAGGCGTCTACTGGGCCTGCGCCCTCTTCACCGAGTGCAGGGAGAAGGATATGACCGCCAAAGGCGTGATGCTGCAGAAAGGCTGGAACGAGCTGGTCGTCCAGGTTACCAACGCCCAGCACGGTTCCGACTGGCTGGGCGGCAGTCCCGCGGACACATGGGGCTTCTCCGTCCGCGTTTGCGACAACCAGAATCGCGAGGTGCCGGGACTGAGGTATCGGTCCGTTGTGGAGGGGCTAGATTACGCCGATGAAATCTACGCCCCGCCTTCGGTCGATCCGAAGTCGCCGAAGACCTACTCCTGGAACGCCGTAAAGGACGACTATACGGTGCTCCTACCGGAGTTGACCATCGACGACCTCCGCGCCATCACCGGTTACACGACGCTCAAAGCGAGCGACGACATCTTCTTCGACCTCTCGGGCGAAAAGTTCGGTCCGGCCTTCCGGCCTTACGTGATCGACAAGTCCGATCCGGAGAACATCGGCCTGAATAACGAGCTGAACTGGTATTTCTCGCCCAAGGAGATGGCCGCGTTCATCAGGTACAAACGCGGCGGCCAGGTCCGCGATCTCCTGTTCCTGCGGCCCGAGGTTTACGAGACCTACTTTGCCCTTATGCCCGTCAAGCCAGAGGCAAGGAAGCTCGGCATCAAGCGCCACGCCGACCAGGTGATCGGCTGCTTCCTGACGCAGCGAGAGGACAGTCCGAATGGGAGGATTGTCCTCGTAGTCGACACTCACCTCGGAGACAAGCTGCCGGTTGATGAGGAGGACCTCTTGGATATATCCGCGCTGCGTTAGACCTGCGAGCGACGGGGCAGATTCCCCGCTGCGCTCGGAATGACATCTGATCACGAAAGCACGAAATGCTACGGAAAAGACGAAAGGAGATTAGGGTATAGGCTCTGGGGTGCGTGCTTGTAGGGGCGAAGCATTTGCCGTGCACTAGACCGTCCGGCTTCTGGTCTGTCTGGCAAATGCTTCGCCCTTACATTCCTTAGAAGATCCACAGAAGCTCTGTCGTCAGCAGGCGATCGCGGCGCTGGCCGGTGGTCTTCAGAAACTGGGCCTCGAGAGTCAGCCGGATTTCGGTAGCAGCCCACCAGGAAACGCCGAGCGCAGGCCCGGAGGTCGTTTCGGAGCCCCCGGCCGCCATGTCTCGTCTGAACCGGTCCCATCTCGCGTACCCCGCCCAACGGTCGTCGAAGAGGTACTCCCCAAGCAGGAACCAGCCGGAGTTATCGAGCGAGCGGCCGTCCTCCGCCTTATCCGTACCCGCGAGGTAGCCTATGACGCCTTTGGTTCTCGTCTTCCAGTAGGCATTGCCGAACGCTCCGTAACGGTGGAAGGCGCGTTTGGGCGCGACCGGGGAGAGCCAGGCGTGGCCCCAGTAGGCGTAGGCCGTGAGCGAGTTGTCTGAGGCTCCCAAGAGCCGTTCAGCGCTGGCATAGATGTCCGTGTGGTTCTCGGCGTCCTCCGGCAGGCCCTCGAGGTGCGGCTGCCCTGCGCCGAGGTAGATGTCCCACCGAGGAAGGTTGATCCCGCCAACTTCTAAGCCTCGCAGGAGCGTGGTCGGAATCCACGAACTCCCCGCACCGCCGGGCATCGAGAGCACCGCAGGCGTGCTGAGCGGCATGCTTGGCCCGCCCTGGTTGAACAGGATAGCAAAAGGCATCACCTGCCCGAACCGCCCGGAGCCAAACCGGCTCGCCCACCTGGTTATGTAGTGGCCGTAAGCGACGTCAACGCTCGCGCCATTCTCCTCGACCTCGAACGCCGAGTTCGTCAGCCCGGACCAGCGGAGGTTGAGCGGCCCACCCATCCAGAGGTCGATCGCTCCTGCGTCGAACTTCGGTCTCTCGCCGCGCTCCGCCGTGAAGTCGTGATGACCCATTACCGACAGGTAGTTGGCCCATTGCAGGTTCAGCGGCACGCCGAGCGGCCGAGGGGTCGCGGCCGGCGCCGATTCGGCGCGCTCGCCCATCTCCATCCCCTCCATCTGGCCCTCCGATGGTTCCTCTCGAAGCCCCCTGCGCAGGTAGGCATGTCCATCCTCGTTCAGCTCCGGCACGCGGAAGTGGCACATCTGGCAGGCGACCCCTTCGCGGCGAGCGAAGGCGGGAACGGCCCGGACAACCTTTGCGTCGAGCAGAATCAGCGCGGCTGCGCAACCCAGCGCTGTCAGGCAGACCTTTCGCATCTCCATTCCTCCTCCTCGCGCTGCTCCTGGCGGGCAGGCTCTCTATCCGCAGCGATTTACCCAAAATGCTGAGGCGGCAAACCATGTGCGGCTGGCGGTTTCCTGTTGCATAAGCTGAGCAATTGTGCCAGAATATACCCGATCGCAGCATCGTTCTTGCCTGCGTCAGCGGCGGGTCCTCGGCCAAGCCGCGCCGGCTCGACGCCGCGAGATCCCGTCTCCCCCAACGGTGTTGACGAGCAGATAGCCCGACATACGGACAGACGATAGGAGGAAGGAATGGTGAAGGGACTGATTTTCGCTGCGGCTCTGTCTGCAGCGTGCGTTGGTGCGTGCGCTGCCGCGGGGCAGAGCGGAAAAACGAATGCGCCTGACATTAGGCTGCCGCGCATCTTCGGAGACAATATGGTCCTGCAAAGCGGGCCAGCTACCCCTGTATGGGGATGGGCTCCGCGTGGGCGGACCGTCACGGTTACTGTGGCCGGACAGAGCGGCGCTGCTAAAGCCGATAGGAACGGCAAGTGGAGGGTCTTGCTTACCGACCTTCGGCCGACCCGCGAGCCGGTCGAGATGACGGTCAAGGCGAACAGCACCATCACGTTCAAGAATGTCCTGATCGGCGACCTCTGGCTCGGAAGCGGGCAATCGAACATGGATTGGGGAGTTGACGGATGCGTGGATGCTCAGAAAGAGATTGCCGACGCCAACTACCCACAGATCAGGCTCTTTGCTGTTCCGAATGAGGCCAAGGGACAGCCCAGAGACGACCTGGTGGAGGGGCAGTGGGTTGTCTGCAGCCCGGATACCGTTCGCTCGTTCTCGGCCGTGCTTTACTTCTTCGGCCGTGAGATCCACCGGAAGACAGGCATGCCGCTGGGGCTGATCCGGAGTTGTGTCGGAGGGACTGCGATAGAGCTCTGGACGCCGGCGAGCGCATTCCCAGAGTTCCCCGACCCAGCCAACATTGCACAGGAGGTCAAGAGGAGGGACGCGGACTACCGGGCGAGCGTTTCCGCAAGGCTGGATGCGGTAGAGGCCTGGGTGAAGGAGACCCGCATCGCGCTCAAAACCGGAAAGCCGGTCCCACAGACGCCCGCCTGGCCCGAGCCGCCAGCCGACGGCTCCGCAATCCTTTATAACGGCATGATCCATCCGCTCATCCCCTACGGTATCCGAGGCGCCATCTGGTATCAAGGAGAATCGAACGGAGGAGAAGGCGATACCTACTTCCAGAAGATGCAGGCGCTCATCGGAAGTTGGCGCAAGCTTTGGGGCCGGGGAGACTTCCCGTTCTACTTCGTACAGCTCGCGAATTGGCTTGAGCCTAACACCAATCCCGAAGGAGGCGACGGCTGGGCGAAGTGCAGGGAGGCGCAGACAAAGGCGCTCAGTATCCCGAACACCGGCATGGCTGTGGCGATTGACGTAGGCGAAGCGGGCGATATCCATCCGAAGAATAAGCAGGACGTCGGCAAACGTCTGGCGCTGTGGGCGCTGAGGGATGATTACGGGATGAAAGACCTCGTCGTGAGCGGCCCGCTGTTCAAGTCAATGAGAGTCGAAGGCGGCCAGGCCCGGATCAGCTTCGACTTTGTCGGCAGCGGCCTGATGGTCGGTGTGAAGAAAGGCCTCGATCCGACGCAGGAAGTCAAGGACGGCCAACTGAAAGGCTTCGCGATCTCAGGTGAGGATCGGAAGTGGTATTGGGCAAACGCGCGGATTGAAGGCAGCGAAGTGGTTGTTTCCAGCCCGGATGTTCCGAATCCCGTTGCGGTGCGCTACGCTTTCGCTATGAACCCCGAAGGGTGCAACCTCTACAACCGGGAGGGCCTCCCAGCCTCGCCTTTCAGAACGGACGATCTTCCGTGACGGAGGCGTGCCTCGGGGCCCAGGATCGCATATCCACTGTTCGGACGACAAACGAAAGCAGAAGGGAGCAAGAATGCGTTCACGATCTACATTGGCAATTCTCTTGGTCGCTCTGGCCGCTGCTGGCTGCAGCGGCGGTTTTGGCCTGCACCGTCCAGGCGAACGCCGGCACCGCAACGATCGACATAGACGCGTCGAAGCCTGGCCCGAGGCTCAGCCCTCGGATGTTCGGCATCTTCCTCGAGGAGATCAACCACGGCGTTGACGGCGGGCTCTACGCCGAGATGATCCGCAACCGTGCCTTCGAGGGCAACACGCAGCCCGGCGGCACGTTCTACGATCCCGAACGCAAGATCTGGCGCGACCAGGGAGGCTGGGACCCCGGCTACCGCGAGGACCCAACCGGCCTGCCTTACTGGTCGCTCCTCCAGACCGGCGGCGCCAAAGGCTCGATGACCTTGAGCGACCAGGAACCGCTCTCCAAAGCCTCGCCGCACTCGCTCAAGCTCGAGGTCGATGAGTTGGGGCGCGGCCGCATTGGCATTGCGAACGAGGGTTACTGGGGCATAAACTGCGTCAAGGGCGCCAAGTACAAGCTGACGTTCTACGCGCGCGCCGCGAGAGGCTTCAAGGGGGCGCTGCATGCGGGTATCGAGAGCAAGGACGGCACGCCCTGCACCGCCCCAGTGAAGTTCGGCTGGATCGGCCCCAAATGGAAGCAGTACACCGCAACCCTCGTGGGCGCCAGGACGGACCATCGGGCCCGGTTCGTCATCGGTGCAGGCGCGGCGGGCACGGTATGGTTCGACTTCGTGTCGCTCCTCCCGGCGAAGACCTGGCGGAACCTGCCGCTTCGCCCGGATGTCGCGCAGATGATCGCCGACCTCAAACCGTCGTTCGTCCGCTTCCCCGGCGGCTGCGCTACCGAGGGCGGCACCGTCGAGACCTCGTATAACTGGAAAGACACCATCGGCCCGCTGACCGACCGCAAGGAAGTCTTCGGCGCCTGGGGCTACTACCGCACCCACGGCATGGGCTTCCATGAGTACCTGCAGTTCTGTGAGGATATCGGCGCCGATCCGCTCTACGTTGCCTTCTGCGGCCAGACCTGCGTATGGCGATTCTGGGAGAATGTCCCGATGTCGGAGATGGGCTGGGTCGTCCAGAACTCGCTCGATTCGCTCGACTACGCCAACGCACCCCGAGCGACCAAGTGGGGCAAGCTGCGCGCAAAGGCAGGGCATCCCAAGCCGTTCAACATGACCCTCTTCGGCATCGGCAACGAGAACATACGAAGGGAATACGAAGAGCGTTACGCGCTCGTCTACAACGCTGTCAAGAAGAAATACCCGAACGTCACCACCATAGCCTGCTTCAACAACAAGGCCGCGCCGGTGGATATGGTAGACGACCACCGCTACGTCACCACCCGCTGGCTGATGAACACGAAGGAGACCTACGACAACTACGATCGCAAAGCCCCAAAGGTCTACATCGGTGAGATCAGCACCTACGCCCGCGATACGGCCGGCGGCTATAACCTGCTCGCCGGCCTAACCGAGGCTGCCTATCTCATGAACCTGGAGAGAAACGCCGACGTGGTCCGGATGGTCTCCTATGCTCCGCTTCTCGCCAACGTCAACGGCAGGACCGGCTGGCACGGCTGCATCAACTTCGACAACTACCGGATCTTCGGAACACCGGCATACTACACCCAGAAGATGTACTCCTGGAACAGGCCGTCCTATACGGTCGCGACCAGCGTGACCTCCGAGCTCACCGCCAAGGAGCATCTGCGCGGCAGAATCGGCATAGACTTCGCCGGCCTTACCGCAGCCATCACGGATGTCAAGGTCGAGAAGGACGGCAAGCTCCTCTACCAGTCCGACTTCGGCAAGGAGGGCGCCAAAGGTTGGGAGAACGCCGCAAACTGGAAGATCGAGGACGGCGCTCTGGTAAGCCCCGGCGGCGGAATGGTCTTCTTCGGCGATCCCAACTGGGAGGACTACTCTGTCTCGCTCAAGATGAAGTGGATCGAGGCGCGCCAGGACTGGAGCGCCTTCGTCATCAACTTCGCCAGCTCCGAGCGCAGCGACAACTGGTGGAAGATTGAGAACGGCGGCAGGCGCAGCTCCATCGCCGCATGCAATGACTTCTACGACGGCAAGCCAGCGAGCGTTCAGGACGAGAACTGGCACGACATGAAGGTCGAGTTCAAGGATGGGCATATCCGATGCTCGCTCGACGGGCAGGTCGTCCACGACTTCGACCTCCTGCCGCTCTACAAGTTCGTGGCCCAGGCCGGACTGGACGAGAAGACCGGGGACGTGCTCATCAAGGCCGTGAATACTTCTCCGGAGCCGGTCGCGGCGACCATCAACCTGGCCGGCATCGACAACCTCGCTCCGAGCGGCTACGTTACCGTGATGACGTCGAAGTCTGTCGAAGACCAGAACACGCTCGACGAGCCGAGGAAGGTGGCGCCCAAGACCAGCAAGCTCGCGGGCATCGCGCCAAGCTTCGCCCACGAGTTCCTCCCGAACTCGTTCTCAGTCATCCGCATCAGGACCTGGGCTAAGAACCAGAACAGCGTTTCGGTGGACCGAGGTCCCCTGACCTTCTCCGTCAAGATCGGCGAGAAGTATGTCCGAAGCGGCGGCACCGACGAGTGGCCGGCTTGGGAGATATTCCCGACCACGCCGTGGAACTATGGCCTCGTGATAGACAAGAGCAATCCCGCGAAGTCGTTTGAAGTGGTGCACAAGGGCTGGCCGAAGTCGGAGCAGCCTGTCGTATGGGACGCCTCGCCCATTGAGCTCAAGGCGAAGGCCGAGAAGATACCGAACTGGGCCGAGAACTTCTGGGGGTTGGTTGACAAGCTGCAGCCGAGCCCCGTGAAGTCCGACCAGCCGACCGTGAACATAACGATGATCCCGATGGGGGCCGGACGGCTGAGGCCATCGGCCATTCCGGTGATCGGCAGCGGCCCCGATGCCCACGAGTGGACGCCGCCGGAGGAGCCGGTCTCCTCGTTCCTCTTGCCATCTACGCCTTACTGCGGAGCTGAAGATAGAGGTGCAGGGCAAGCCTGGCAAGGTCTGCGGCATCCACGAGTGGCGGATCGGCTGAACGGGAACGCCCGGTGCTGACCTGATATCCGCTCCCTCGTCGCGCGGGCGTCAGACGTCCCGCCGTCATCGGCGTGGACTGTAGGGGCTAAGCATTTGCCCGCCGGTCTGCAGCGGCTCTCCGACTGCCGCCGCAAGTCGGCGTGTACTGTAGGGGCCAAGCATTTGCCCGCCGGTTTGCAGCCCGCCTTGGACCGTCGCCGCAAATGCTTCGCCCAAAGGCCGGCGGACACCGTCCGCGATTGCACATAGATAAGGAGGCTCTTCGAATGAGTAAGACAGCTTTTCTGCTCTTTGCCCTTGTCCTCCTCGCACCCCCCTGCCTGTCGGCGGAAGACGCGCTGCAGGAATGGACCATGACCAGCCAGGCGGTCTTCAAGGGAACCTTCCTTAAGTACGAAGACGACTTCATGTACTTCAAAATGGAGGACGGCTCCGTTAGGGAGTTCCCTAAAGCACAGGGGGCGTCCGAGACCATCGGCTATGTGCAGCGGCTGATCTGCAAGTTCCCCGAGAAGATCGGCCGGCCGCAGGTCAGCCCCGACCGCAAGCTGCTCATCGACCTCTCCGTTGACGACCTCGGCCTCGGTCCGCTGAACCAGTGGAAGAACAAGGGTGCGCTCGGAGGAGCGTTCTACCCGCTCAACGCGCCTCCAACGGTCGAGGACGTGGCCGGCAGGAAGGCCGTGAGGTTGAGATCCTGCGCGTGGGCGGTTCCGATGGATTTCCAGGCCATGGCGGCGGACTTCTACGCGCCCCAGGAGATCGATGGTGCCGGCCCCTTCACGGTCGCCGCCTGGCTCTATAACCCCAGTCCCCTCGGCATTGACGGTATGAGGGAAACGGTCCTCGGCTGGCAGGCCCTGTCCGGCGACGACGGCACCCAGATCGGCTACGGCGCTGAGGGGCGCTACTCCCACGAAAAGGGAGCGAATGGCGGCGCTTATGATGGTCCCATGGGCGGAGTCGGCTTCCCGGACAAGTCCTGGCCCGTGCTCAACCAGTGGCACCACATCGCTTACGTCTTCACCGGAGGCCGCGGCGGCGTCTTCCGCATCTACATAGACGGCAAACTTGCAGACGAGAAGACTTTCGACCGGATCGTCCGCAATCTTCCAGCCTCCGACATCGGCAAGACCGAAGCTGCGATCAACGCCGATCTGTTCCTTCGCGATGCGAAACCTGTGAAGGTTTTCGCCTATATCGGCGAGCGCGACGGCTACCACTGGCGTTGGGAGGAGAAGTGGCTGCAGGTCCTTGACCTCGGCCAGCATGAGTCGGGGAAGGTCTCCGTCAAACTCAGCAAACTGAAGCCGGGCACCAGATACTACTGCCGCTTCTACCTTCAGGCCGACAACGAGACGCGCTGGTCCGATGGCGCCGCCTCGTTCGTGACCGAGAGCGCGGACGGGACCCCAGGCAAGGCGCTCGCCAAGACCGACGGCAAGCTGATGTTCCTCGGCTGCGCCTGGGGCATCAACTGGGTTTGGGATGTCAAGCCGGTCAACCTCTACACCGGAGGGATCGCCGACCTGAAGCTCTACAGCTCCGCGCTCAGCGAGCGTGAGGTCCGGAACCTGTACGGCGAGTACGCTGCCTATGCCGAGACTCCTGAGAACGGGACCGAGACCCAGGATGTCACCACCACTCTGGGTTGGAAACCCTGCGTTGACGGCGTGAAAGCCTACCGTGTCTACATGAGCGGCGACAAAGCTGCCGTCGAGCGCGGCGATGCCTCCGCTCTCAAGGCCGAAGAGCCGCAGGCAGCTTTCGATCCCGGCAAGCTCGATCTTGGGAAGACATACTACTGGCGTGTTGACGAGGTCGCCGAGGACGGAAAGCAGACCTGGCCCGGCCCCGTCTGGTCGTTCACCGCACAGACCGGCAGGGCAGCCGATCCCAAACCGGCGGATAAGAGCGACAGCGCCTCCATCTACACGAGCAAGCTCTCCTGGAAGCCGGGCAAGTTCGTCGAGAAGCAGAGAGTCTACCTCGGCACCGACCGCAAAGCCGTCGAGAACGGGGCTGCGCTGTGGGTCTCACCGGAACTTCCGAAGGATCAGACCGCCTTCCCGGTCGAGGGTACCTGGGAGAACCTGCGTCTGGATTATGGCCGAACCTACTACTGGCGGGTCGAGGAGATCAACGGAGCCGGCCTGCCGCCGACGAAGGGCGACGTCTGGCAGTTCACCGTCGAGAACTACTTCGAGCCGGAGTTCGACGGCATCGTCTCCGAGCCGTTCCCCTCCGTCATCCGCCAGGACGGCTTCTACGGCAAGCTCCTTGAAGGCAATGGCCATCCGGTCATCGCACCCGGAGACTGCCCGGATTTGCCCATGCGAATCTGCAGCTATACCACGTCCAGGATGCTCAGGAAGAGGCCGGATGTCCTCGATGTCCTGGAGGCGCTCAACTGCGCAACCCACCTGGACTACGGCGACCGGGGTTGGGGCTGGTCCGAGTTCACCACAGCTTCCTACGGCAGCGTCCGCACTTTCTACAACGACCCCACCTTCTACTGGGGCATCAATATCCTCCTCCACGAGATGGGCCACCAGTACCATATGTTCGGAGGCGAGCAGACGGATTATGACTTCCGCGCCAGACTGCACGATCTCTTCAGAGCGAACAAGTTCGCAGGCAGGTGGGTCGGAGACTACGGCGCGAACAACATCTGGGAGTACATCGCCGTCTGCGCTTCCGCCTTCGTGAGCGACGGCAGCGAGGACGACGTCATCTGCCACCGCGAGACCCTCCGACAGATCGACCCACCGATGTACTACTTCCTCGAAGACTACTGGCCCGGAGATATGGCTGTCGAGCTGCATCCCATGTCCGGGCTTCAGGCTGCCGCCGATGGTAAGGTCGTCTCGTGGGACAACAGCGGAGGCCTGGAGTACTTCGGCAAGTTCGGCCTGAAGAAGTACCCCGAAACGGTCGGCGCCTTCGAGCCGAAGGGCGCGCCAAAGCTCGATACGGTCAACGGCGTAACCGCCGTCACCTTCGGCGGCAAAGACGCGCTTGTCTGGAACCGCCGCACGCGCGAGTTCCTCATCGGCAACCAGGCGTGGTCCGTCGAGCTGTGGGCCTACAAGAGCAAGATGGGCAGAGGTGACGAGGTCATGCTTAGCTGGGGGCCGGCCGACAACGGCGCCAGCTTCGTCTGGGGCGCCGGCAGTCGCGCTTTCGATCACGCCGGCGTAGCCGGCGCCTGGAAGACCAAACCGTCCCTCGCCCGCTGGCATCACCTGGTCTATACCTTCAAGGGCGGTGGACTCGAGAACGGCCAGGGCGAGTACCGCATCTACGTGGACGGCGCCCTCGACGGCGCCGGCAAGTTCAAGCTCGACCTTCCTGGCAAGCAGCCCATCGTTGTCGGCGCGGCACTGGACGGAGCACGGGTCGCATCGGGCTTCACCGGCGCGTTTGCGCACGTCCGTGTCTACGACTACAACCTCACCGACCTGCAGGTCAAGAAGCACTACGCTGAGGAGAACGACTACTACCGCCGCGAGCCGATTCAGGTCGCCGGCGCGCTTCTCGTCGATCTCGACGCACGCCGCCTTGCCCCCTGCCCGACCGGCGACAACCGCCCGCTCTATCCAAAAGCCACAAGCCGCGACTGGGTACGGAGCTGGTTCAACCGCGGCACGATCGCCGGCAAGATGCACAACGACAGGCGCGCGCCCGAAGGCAGCGACCCGCATCTCAAGGACGTCGCAGGCGTTACCGCCATCGAGTTCTACACGAACGATCGCATGGTCTCGTCCTTCGTGCCGTCCGACCAGATGCGGAAGTCTCCCGCCCTCACGCTTGAGGCTTGGGTCCGCCGGTCTGCGAGCGACCCGGGCGGGACCATCTTGCAGTGGGGCGATATCCTGCTTGCCGGCGCGTCGATCCGGCCGGGAACGTGGCGCCACCTGGCTCTGACGCTGAGAAACGACGAAGCCCAGCTCTATGTTGATGGAAGACTGCGATCAACCGTTAAGGGCGTCAAGCTCCCTGGGCAGCTCGACAGGCTGAACCTCGGCGCGCGCTGGGATGGCCGGAACTGGCAGAACTGCTTCGACGGCGCCATTGCGCAGGTACGCCTGCACAGCGGCCTGCTGACTGCGGACCAGATCCGAAGCAACTTTGCCGCAAGTGAGCTGCAGTTGGCTTCGCATCCCTTCCCGGCAGACGGCGGACGGGTCGCGGCCGAGCGGAGGATACCTCTTTCGTGGAACCCCGGCGTCCGGGTCGCTCGCAGGGACCACGACGTGTTCCTCTCCACCGACGCCCAGCAGGTGGCCTCGGGCCGGACGAACAGCCCGTGCTACCTTGGCCGGGCCGGCGCCAACCACCTCGCCCCCAGGCTGAAACCGGCCACGACCTACTACTGGCGCGTTGACGGCCTTGACGCCAGCGGCAGGGCCATCTCCAGGGGCCGGATCTGGTCCTTCAAGACCTACGACGGGCTGCTCGTTGACCTCGACGCCGCCAAGCTCGGGCCCGGCAAGGTCGAGACCTGGGCGAACCAGGGGCGAGCCCGAGGGAGGTTCACCAAAGGCTCCTACCGCGATCAGGCTGCGCCGACTGTCAAGGTCGTCGAGGGCCGCAAGGGCCTCGACTTCACCGGCGCCAAATGCCTGGTCTCCTCCTTCCCCGCCCCCAAGGGTATCACCGGCGGCGGCGACTTCACGGTCTCGGTCTGGGCCTTCAAGAGCTGGTTCAACGAACAGGAGACCATGCTCTCCTGGGGCAGCCGGCCAGGTGGCACAGCCGAGTTCAGCGATGGGTTCGGTAAGCAGAGCGGCGCCTTCAAGACTTCGGGAGGCTTTGCGACCGGGTACACCGGCTCGGTCGAGCAGCCCGATCTCTACCGCAACAACTCGCCGATGCTCTACTTCTGGAACAACATCGTCTACACCTATACCGGCGCGCCTGATGGCCTGCTCAGGATCTACATCAATGGGATTCTCAATACGGAGAAGAAAGTGAACCTCAGCATCGCCCGGGACGGACGGATCGCCCTCGGCGGTGTCCTGAAGGACGACGGAGGCTGGGAGTTCCCATTCTCCGGTCTCCTATCGGATATCGCCATCTACGACTATCCGCTGGCCAAGGACGAGGTGGCCTTCCTCTGCGACGGAACCGGGAAGAGGCCGGACGACACCAGGCTGCTGGTTAGGCTGGAGAGCGGGAATCTGCCGGAAGGCAAGCTCACCACCTGGAAGAACCTGGGCGCTGCCGCCGGCGAGTTTGGCCTTCCGGAACGCAAGCGCACCGAACCCGTAGCCGAAACCGTTGCCGGACGAAGGGCCGTCACTTTCGACGGCAAGTTCACGTTCATGCAGTCCGATATCGCCGCGCCGAAGAGCGTGACGTGGCGCAATCCGTTCACGGTTGAGATGTGGGTCTACAACCCCAAAGTGGATGAGAACGAAACGGTCTTCAGCCTGGCGCCGCGGCAGGCGTTCAAGGCGACGATGCTCGAGGACTTCATCCGCCGCGCGGCCGAGTTCCGGTATGGCAGCGGCGAGGAACGCAGCCCCGCCGCATTCTCCACCGGATGGGACTATCACAACACCGGTTGGAAGAACGCCAAGCATCCCGAAGCCGGCAAGTGGCGCCACATTGCCTATGTCTACGACGGCGAGCGCCAGGGCAGGTTCACGGTCTTCGCGGACGGCAGACCGGTGCATACGCGGGAGTGGTTCACTCTCTGCACCTACCCCGGCCTGCCGATGCACCTTGGCGCTGCCTGGAACACCGATACGGGAGCGTCCGACTTGTTCTCCGGCTCGCTCGCGAGTCTCAGGGTCTACGACTACGCCAGAACCGGCGAGGAAATCCGCCGCTCGGCGGCAGGCCGCTAGACCAGCTGCTTCGGGCGAAGCATTTGCCCTTCGAGTCTGGCGCATGTCCCGACCTCAGCCGCAAATGCTTTACCCGAGGTCTCCACCTCAGTCCAGGTCAGGGGCTGCGCCCCGTATCTGCCGGCCGATCTAGTAGATCGGCACGAACGTCATGACCGCCGCCGTAGCGATCATGAGCGCGCCCGTCCCAAGAACGCCGGCATCGGGCGAGTAAAGGCCCCCCGTCAGCCAGTCCGGCCCATCGACCGAGCAGCG
>Ga0315282_10002927_pt1 | contig 30941 bp, 27 predicted proteins | sample YL17G07_20_MG_FD_203693 | JGI IMG/M metagenome (GOLD analysis project Ga0315282, IMG submission 203693) | Sediment microbial communities from Yellowstone Lake, YNP, Wyoming, USA - YL17G07_20 | ecosystem: Environmental > Aquatic > Freshwater > Lake > Sediment | place: USA: Wyoming | collected... | reverse complement strand
TGGGGACGGTGCAGTTCTCGGCCATCCTCATCGTGCTCTCCAACCTCGTGGTCGACGTCGCCTACACCTGGCTCGACCCGCGGGTGAAGTACAGCTAAAGACAGCGGAGCGTCGCTCAACGACGCTCCAGCGGACGGGGCCGCCCGGCTGGTCACAGCCGGGCGGCCTCGGCGTGTGCTCTCGCCCGCGTGTGCGCCTGTGCTCGCGCGCGCGTGCGCCTGGCGCCTGCTCTCTCGCCCGCGTGTGCGCCTGCGCTCTCGCCCCCGTCGTCGGCGGGCTGGGCGCTTGCCGTTCCGGCAAGCGCCCAGCCCGCCGCTTTACTGAAACCTACGCGTCACCGTAGACTAGCGTACGTAGAGCGCGGCGAAACGAGCCGGTCCGCGCGCACACGTGGCTGCTGCAGGAAGGTTCTTCCTCACCCACATCGAGGCCGACCCGGCTTCGTGCGACCGGATCGCAGGCTCGTCCCGCCGCTCAAGCGACTCTCGAGCGCAGCGCTCGTCACAGGGAGGTGGTACTCACACGGCAGCACCCGTCCCGCCTGCGGGCAGGGTGGTCGCGGCGGCCGTGGATGCGAGAACGTGAGGCAGAATGCACTACGATGTGCCTGCTCGTGGCCGCGATCGTGAGCGGCCCCTTATCACGAGAAGCACGAAAGGAGAACCTCCCCAACATGGCTCAGACAACGCAGACCACGTTCAACCTTCTCAAGCCCCTGAAAGAAGACTACGGGGTCATCAAGAACTTCGTCGACGGCGAATGGGTCGAGGTCAAGACCGACCGCTACCTCGACATCATCAACCCGGCCACCGCCAAGTCGATCGGCAAGGTCCCCCTGACGCCCAAGGCCGAGGTCGACAAGGCGATCAAGGCCGCCCACGACGCCTTCTGGGATTGGCGCTCCACGCCGCCGATCGTGCGCTCCCGCTATCTGTTCAAGATGAAGGAGCTGCTCGAGCAACACTTCGAGGAGTTCGCGCGTATCACCGTGCAGGAGCACGGCAAGGCGATCGACGAGGCGCGCGGCGAAGTGCGACGCTCCATCGAGAACGTCGAGACCGCGGCCGGCATCACCAGCCTGATGATGGGCTACAACCTCGAAGACGGCGCCGCTAAGAACATCGACGAGACCGTCGTGCGCCAGCCGCTGGGCGTCTTCGCCGCCGTGAGCCCGTTCAACTTCCCCGGCATGGTGCCCTTCTGGTTCTGGCCCTTCGCCATCGCCGCGGGAAACACGTTCATCATCAAGGTCAGCGAGCAGACGCCGCTCACGCTCACGCGCACCTACGAGGTCCTCGCCGAGGCGGGCCTTCCCGAAGGCGTGCTCAGCCTCGTCCACGGCGACAAAGAGGCCGTCGACGCGATCCTCGACAGCCCACTCGTCAAGGGCGTCACCTTCGTCGGCTCGACGCCGGTCGCCAAGTACATCTACTCCCGCTGCGGCGAGACGGGCAAGCGCTGCATCGCCCAGGCGGGCGCCAAGAACTTCCTCACCGTGATGCCCGACGCCGAGATCGACCGCTCCATCAGCAACATGATGGCCAGCTTCTTCGGCAACGCCGGCCAGCGTTGCCTCGCCGGCGCCAACCTGCTGGCCGTCGGCGACATCTACGACGAGCTCAAAGAGAAGTTCGTCGCCGCCGCCAAGAAGCTCAAGGTCGGTCCGGGGCTCGACGAGAGCGTCAACCTCGGTCCCGTCATCTCGGCCAAGAGCGTCGCGCGCATCCACAACTACATCGACATGGCGGTCAAGCAGGGCGCTGAGGTGCTCCTCGACGGCCGCGACGTGGTCGTGCCGGGCTTCGAAGACGGCTACTTCGTCGGCCCGACGGTGCTCGACAAGGTCACGCCCGACATGACCCATGCCAAGGAAGAGATCTTCGGCCCGGTCGCGTCGATCATCCGCGTCAAAGATCTGGAAGAGGCCATCAAGGTCACCAACGCCTCGCCGTTCGGCAACGCCGCCAGCATCTACACGCAAAGCGGCCGCAACGCCCGTACCTTCTGGTACAAGGTGCAGGCCGGTAACATCGGCGTGAACATCGGCATCGCCGCCGCCATGGCCTACTTCCCGTTCGCGGGCCAGAAGGACTCCTTCTTCGGCATCATGCACGGCCAGGGAAGAGACGCGGTGCAGTTCTTCACCGACTCGAAGGTCGTGATCGCCCGCTGGTAGGGGAACGGCGAGGCCGGGGTAGGACCCTCTCGTACCTGAGCAAAGGAGACACAAGGTGGCTCATCAGTTCCCCGAGATCGTGGCCTACGGCTCGGCGTTCCGCTTCGCCCTCGAGGCCGAGGAGGCGTGCGCCGACATCGCCGCCGCCGCCCAAGCCCTGGCGCCCGACGCGACCTGGCGCGCCAAGCTCGAAAGCCTGGTATGCGCCCACCAGGACCGCGTCGCGAAGCTGACCGTCATCCGGCAAGAGGTCAACGAGATGACCCTCGAGCCGATCACGGCCCTCAACGGCGCCGACTACATCGGCGCCCTCGACGCCGAGCCGGCCGGCGAGTGGCCGGCGGTGGTCGAGCAGCTCATCCGGGCCGAAGACGACGCGGCCCGCTATCACGCGGACTTCGTGACGACGGCCGACGACGTGCTGGCCGCCAGCGCACGGGCCTTCAAGAAGGCCGCCAAGCAGGATCGCGAGGCAGCCGAGGAGTTGCGCGGCATGCTGTAAGCCGGCCGCGCAGCGCGACCCCAGGCGCGACCCGGCGGGGATGCGGGCCATCCGGCCCGCATCCCCGCCGTTCTGTATACTCACGCCTATGACGGCCCTCGACGACCTCAGGGCGGCGCAGCTCTTCGCCAACCTCCCCGACGACGAGCTCGAAGCCCTCGCGGCCATCGTCCGTCGCTTGCCGGTGACTGCCGGGCGGGTGATCTTCTCGCAGGGCGAGCCGACCGAGGCGATGTTCCTGCTGCGCGAGGGTCAGGTGCGCATCTACAAGCTGCGTCGCGACGGCCGTTCGGCAAGCATGCGGCACGTGCTCGCCGGCGAGACGTTCGGCGAAGCGGCGTTGTTCGCGAGCGTCTATCCGGCCTACAGCCAGGCCATGGCCGACAGCTTCCTCTACCGTATCCCCAAGTCGGCGTTCCGCTCGTTGCTGACCGAGCGACTGCAGCTCGCGCTCAACCTGCTGGCCACGCAGGCGCACCTTATGGTCATGCTGAGCCAGCGCGTCGAGGAGCTTCTCCTGCCCGTGCCGGCGCGCCTGGCGCGTTACCTGCGCGAGCTCTGCGCCGAGCAGGGGCCGAGCTGCCGCCTGCCGACGAGCAAGCGCGAGCTGGCGGCGAGGCTGGGGACCGTGCCGGAAACGCTGAGCCGGACGCTGGACCGCTTCAAGCGCGCCGGCGTGATCCGCCTCACCGGCGATGCTCTCGAGGTCCTTGACGTAGCCGCCCTTGAGCGGTTGGCGCAGGACTGACGCGCGACGCCCCGCGGCCGGCGCGCCACGCGGCTGCCGATCCATATGACGAAGCCCTGTTGGCCGGGCAGCGCCTTCTCACCGGCGCCGTCCCTCGCCCGGTGGCGGCTCTGCCGGGGACGTTGACAGGATCGTCGCGTTTCCTCTAGGATTCTTGTGCATTATTCAAATAGGTTTAGTCAAGAATACTCCTCGGGAACAACCGTCACGAGCCGTGTCCCGGTCGTTCCGCAACCACGTGTGATGGGAGAGTCGTGAAGATCGCAGACGACATAGCCGAACTGATCGGCGGCACGCCGCTGATCCGCCTGAAGAAGGGCTCCGAAGAGAGCGGCGCCGAGATCGTCGGCAAGCTCGAGAGCTTCAACCCGGGCGGCAGCGTCAAAGACCGCATCGGGCTGTCCATGATCGACGCCGCCGAGAGGGCCGGCCTGATCACACCCGACAAGACGACGCTCATCGAGCCGACGAGCGGCAACACGGGGATCTCCCTGGCCATGGTCGCGGCCGCACGCGGCTATCGCTTGGTGCTCACCATGCCCGACACGATGAGCGTCGAGCGCCGCAACCTGCTCAAGGCCTACGGCGCGGCGCTGGTGCTCACGCCCGGCGCGGAAGGCATGAAGGGCGCCATCGCCAAGGCCCGCGAGCTCGTCGAGAAGACGCCCGACGCGTTCGTGCCGCAGCAGTTCGAGAACCCGGCCAACCCCGAGGTGCACCGCCGCACGACGGCCGAAGAGATCTGGAACGACACCGACGGCAAGGTCGACATCTTCGTCGCCGGGGTGGGCACGGGAGGCACCGTCACCGGCGTCGGCGAGGTGCTCAAGCAGCGCAAGCCCGAGGTCTACATCGTCGCCGGCGAGCCCGCCGCCTCACCGGTCCTCTCCGGCGGCCGGCCCGGCCCGCACAAGATCCAGGGCCTGGGCGCCGGCTTCGTGCCGCAGGTGCTCAACACCGGGGCATATGACGAGGTCGTCCAGGTGAGCAACGAGGATGCCCTCGACACGGCGCGCGCCCTCGCGCGCGACGAGGGCATCCTGGTCGGCATCTCGGCGGGCGCCAATGTCTTCGCCGCGGTGCAAGTGGGAAGGCGGCCGGAGAACCAAGGCAAACTGATCGTCACGGTCCTCTGCGACACCGGGGAGCGTTATCTCTCGACGGTCCTCTTCACCGAGCCCGTCGAAGCGACCAACCCGACCATCTGAGCCGCGATGCCGCTGCAGGAGGAGGAGCGCTGGCGCTACGCCCGGCACCTGATGATGCCGGAGCTGGGCGCGGCCGCCTATGAACGGCTCAAAGCCGCCCGCGTGCTCGTCGTAGGCGCGGGCGGCCTCGGTTCTGCCATCCTGTACTACCTCGCCGCCGCGGGCGTCGGCACACTCGGCATCGTCGACTTCGATATCGTCGAGCACTCCAACCTGGCGCGTCAGATCCTGCACACCACGGCCGACCTCGGCCGACCAAAGGTCGTGAGCGCCGCCGAGAAGCTTGCGGCGCTCAACCCGCACGTGAGGATCGAGCAGCACCCGGTGCGCTTCACGGCCGACAACGGGCTCGACCTGGTCAGCGACTACGACGTGGTGGTCACGGGCATCGACAACTTCCCCACACGCTACCTCCTGAACGACGCTTGCGTCCTGACGCGTAAGACGCTGGTGGAGGGCGCCGTTCTGCGCTTCCTCGGCCTTGCCATGACGATCAAGGGTGGGGAGACCACCTGCTACCGCTGCCTCTTCCCCGATCCGCCGCCCGACTACGGCCTCATCTGCTCGACCGAGGTGGGCGTCTTCGGCCCCATCGCGGGCCTCATCGGGCTCGTGCAGGCAGCGGAGGTGCTGAAGGTGGCCGCGGGCTTCGGCAAGCCGCTCTACGACAGACTCCTGCAGGTCGACGCCGGGACGATGACCTTCGAGGAGGCGCCCGTCGAGCGCTCTCCCGCCTGCCCCGTTTGCGGCGCATCGCCGAGCATCACGGCACTCCACGAGTACGCGGTCGAGAACGAGCGCTGCCGCCGGTGCATGGCCGGCGCGGTCGGCCGACCCGAGCACTGGGACACCTCCTTCATCGACCAGCGCGAGCCGACCGCCTGATAGTCGCGGGAGCTCGGATAAGGATTCCTTATCCTCATAGGGATAAGGAATCATTATTGGCATCATAAGTCGAATGCCGTTAGACTGCATCGCATCCCGTATCAACAGTCCCCGCGGACCACTGCAACAGGAGCAGCGATGAAAGCAACCCTGACGCCAGACGAGATCCACGAGCTCGTCACCGGTCTCAACTTCAAGGAGAAGGTGGAGCGCTCGCTCGACCTCATCAGCGACGCTTACAAGGAGTTCGGCGACGGCCTCGTCGTGGCCAACAGCCTGGGCAAAGACTCGGTCACGGTGTGGGATCTCGCCAAGCGCGTGAGCCCCAAGATCCGCGGCTTCATCGTCACGACGCGCTTCAAGCCGGCGGCGACCAAGCGGTTCATGAGCGAGCTGGTCGCCAGGTACCCCGAGACACGCATCTTCAAAAACGACGCCGAGATCCCCGACGAGCTCTACAAGACCGACCCCGATCGGTGCTGCGACCTGCTCAAGGTGCAGCCGGTGCGCTGGGCGATCGAAGAGATGGGCGTCACCTGCTGGGTCACCGGCCTGCGCTGCACCGAGGGTCGCACGCGCACCGACTACCTCGAGGTCGAGGAGCGCGACGAGGGCCTGCTCAAGCTCAACCCGATCCTGCTCTGGTACGAGCGCGAGATCTGGCAGTATCTCGCCCTCAACCAAGTGCACGTCAACCCACTCTACGGCGAAGGCTATCGTTCGCTCGGCTGCGCGCCGTGCACGCACATCACTACGGGCATCAACGAGCGCGACGGCCGCTGGATCGGCACGAGCAAGTGCGGCGGCGAGTGCGGCATCCACACGCGGCCGCTCAAAGTCGGCGTCACGGCCTGACGTCGCGCGCACTCAGACCGTCGCCGAGCCGAGCGGCATGACGAGCCGACCTTGACCGAGGCGGGGCCGCCGGGCGTGACGAGCGCACTTTGACGAAGACCGAGCCAGAGATCATGGCTATGAACCCGGCGACGGCGAGCGCGCAGGCTGCGCCGGCCGCGAGCGGCCGGCGCAGCCTGCTCCACCTCGCGCATGACCACCGCTGGTGGCTTGCCGCCGGCGGGTGGGTAGTGCTCGTCGCCGTCGCGTTCGCGGTCGGCGGTGGGCGCCTCAACCCGTATCTCAGCCTCACCGGCCTGCTGATCGGCTTCCTCATCGGCTTGACCGGCATGGGCGGCGGAGCGCTGATGACGCCCATCCTCATCTTCTTCTTCGGCTTCAAGCCGACCTTCGCCATCGGCACCGACGTGACCTACAGCGCCATCACGAAGATCTTCGGGGCGTGGCGCCACTGGCGCCAAGGCTCGGTCGACGTGCCGCTCACCCTGTTCCTTGCGCTCGGCAGCGTACCCAGCACCGTCTTCGGCGTGGGCGTCGTCCACTTCCTCAAGAACGCCTACGGCGAGCGGCTCGACGCCGTGCTCTATCGGCTCATCGGCAGCGCCCTGGTCGTTGTCGGCGTCACGCTGGTCGTGCGCTCGGTCGTGCGCGCCGACGTCGCCCATCGGCGTGAGAACATCGCTCTGTCGCTGCGGCGCAAGATCCTCACCGTGCTGCTGGGCGCGGCGACCGGCTTCGTCGTCGGACTGACGTCCGTGGGCAGCGGCACGTTCCTCGGCCTGTTCCTGCTCCTCGTCTACCCCCTGGCCACCAGTCGCGTCGTGGGCACCGATGTGTTCCACGCGGCGATCCTCCTCGGCGCCGCAAGTATCGCCCAGGCAAGCATCGGCAACGTGAAGCCGTGGATGGTGGCGGCGCTGCTGCTCGGCTCGATACCCGGCATCGTCGCCGGTTCGCACCTGACGATCCGCACGCCCAACCGCCTGCTGCGCATCTGCCTCGCGGTCGTGCTCTTCCTCAGCGGCCTCGCCATGTTCGGCAAGGCGTAGGGCTTTCTCGACATTGTCCGCGGCCGGCCGCGGTGGGCGGTCAAGAGAGGCCGGAGCCACGCGAGTAGGGCGGCAGCGTCGCGTCGGCGATGAGCAGACCGACGACGATGCCCACGGCGATGACGAGCACCGACGAGAGGATGTCGACGCTCCCCGTGGCGTGACGCAGGAAGGCCGAGACGCCCTGTAACCCCAACACGCCGGGGACCAGCACCGCCACGCCGGGCACCAGGGCGAGCGCCGCCGGCCGATCGCGCAGCCGCGCGTAGAGGTTGCTCGCCAGGCCCACAAGCAGGCTGGCCAGCGACACGCCCAGCGTGGGTCCGAAGACCCAAGCGCCCAGGCGAGCGCCCCACACGGCGATCATCACGGCCGCCAAGACGATGAGGAAGTCATCCGGGCGCGCGTTCATGCTGATAGCCAGGCTCAACGCGAGCGCGACCACCACTGCGAGTGTGATCACGTTGCCCGCCAGGGGCGTTGCCCCCGCCGAGACTGGGACGGCGTTGAAGTGGCGAAAGACCGCGTAGCCGAGCGCCACGCCGAAGCCCAGGTTGAACAGCGTCACCGCCGCCCCGGCCAGGCGCGCCGACCCCGAGACCAGATGACGCCCTGCTAACTCGGCAACTGCGTTGGTGACGGCCAAGCCCGGTAACAGGATGATCAGGCTTGAGAGCGCCACGGTAGCCAGGTGGAAGCGCGGCAAGACGCTGCCCAACGCGAGAGTGAGCGAGGCGGCCGTCAGGCCGGCGAGGAGCTCGATGAGCCGCTCCAGCGACCGCAGCCTCCCGCCCACGGCCACCAACAGACCGACGGCCAGGCCGACGAGGGCGGCGGCCAACGCTTCGCGCCGGCCGCCGCCCAGCACCACGGCCAACGAGCCCGCCCCGACGCCGGCACCGGCGACGCGCACGTACCACGGGAAGCGGCGCTTGCCCGCCATCACCAGGCGCAGCTCGACGAGACCCTGCTCGGAGTCGATCTCTCCCTGCGCCACGCCGCGGATGACGTGGTCGAGCTGAGCCAGCATCTCGAGGTCGATGGCGCTCTCCTGCGTGCGTAGGACCTCGGTGCGCAGGCCGACACCGTCCTTGAAGGTGACGATGACCGCCGTCGGCACGGCGAACACCTCGGCCTCGACGCCCAGCCGGCGAGCGCAGGACTTCAGGCGTCGTTCGAGGTCATCGGCCGTCGCCCCGTGCGCCGAAAGGGCCTCGGCGATAACGCTCAGAAACTCGCAGCGCGTGGAAGTGGGGGCGGGGGGGGGGGGGGGGGGGGGGGGGGGGGGGGGGCGCCGCCCCCCCCCCCCCCCCCCCCCCCCCCCCCCCGCCGCCCCCGCCCCCCGCGCCCTCACACCCGGCGACGAGCTCTGGCACCGGGTCTACGACGGTGGCGCCGATCACGCCGACGGCGCCAACGCCGAGGCGCTGTCGCCCGACGGCCGCGCGCTCTACGTCGTCGGCAGCGCTGTCCTCGCCGGCCACACCGACTCGGACTTCACCGTCGTCAAGTACACCTACTCCGGCCACAGGAGGTGGGTGCGCACCTACGACGGACCGGTGAGCGGCGACGACCGCGCCTACGCGGTGGCCGTCGACGCCCAGGGCTTCGTGTACGTGGGCGGCGCCATCCACACCGTCAACTCGGACGACTTCGTGCTCATCAAGTACGATGCCGCCGGCCACAGGAAATGGGTGCGCAGCTACGATGGCCCCTTCAACGGCCCCGACAAAGTCAACGCCCTGGCGCTCGGCAGCCGCGGCAGCATCTACGTCGCCGGCAACAGCTACGGGCTCTCCGGCATGGTCGAGGGCGCCGTCGCCAGGTACGACAGCAACGGCGTTCAGCGCTGGGTGAAGCGCTACGCCTCGTCCGACCAGATGGGCGACGAGTTCACGATGATCGGCGTCGACCGGCGGCGCGGCGCGGTCTACGTGGGCGGCATGAGCCTCGACGCGACCAACGGCACCGACTGGCTGCTCATCAAGTACCTGTCGAGTGGCTCCCGCAAGTGGGTGGGGACCTACGGCAACCCCGGCATCGTCGACGTGCCACGCGCCCTGGCCGTCGCGCCCGACGGCAGCATCTACCAGGCCGGGTACTTCACCCTGCAGATACCGCCCGGCTGGCAGGCGGTGCTCACCAAGTGGACGCCCGGCGGCTGGCACGCCTGGGCGAACGACGCCGTCGAGGGCGGCCTGAACGGCGGCGACGACACCTTCCTCGACGTCGCCGTCGACAGCTACGGCCACGTCCACGCGGTCGGCAAGGTCATGAACTCGGGCGGGGACTACGACGCCATCATGGCGACGCGCACCGCCAACGGCACGTACCGCGCGACCTGTTCGTTCGACATAACCGGGCAGAACGACCTGTTCCGCGCCGTGGCCTGTGACGCGGCCGGCAACATCTTCGCCGCCGGATGGACCGACGACTTGTCGGTGAACAACCTCGGGCCCCAGTACCTGACGGTCAGGTACACGCACAAGCGGAACCTCAGGTGGTGGGCGACCACCGACGAGACGTGGGCCACCTGCTCGGACTTCGCAGAAGACGTCGTCGCGCGCAGCGGCGTGCGCCCGGGCGTGTACGTCACCGGCCTCGGCGCCGACGCCGCCAACGTCAGCGACTTCTTCACCGTCAAGTACAAACCGTAGGAGGACGGGAGCGCCCGGCACACTCCCGCGACAGGCCGACGCCTGCTTTCCCTCGTAGGGAGAAGAGCGTAGACTGGGTGCTCTGTTTGTGGTGTGCCGGCGTCGCAGGCGGGGCATCGGAGAAGAGCGCGCACCGCTGACTGGAACAGTCGCCGCGGGCGCGCTCGCTACACGAGAGGTACACAGTGGCTCAAGGCAAAGTCAAATGGTTTAGCGCACAGAAGGGTTACGGCTTCATCGAGCAGGAAGAGGGAAAGGACGTGTTCGTGCACGTCAACGAGCTCGGTGCGGGAGTCGCGACCCTGGCCGAGGGCCAAGCCGTCGAGTTCGAGGTGACCGAGGGTCAGAAGGGCCCGCAGGCCGTCAACGTGAGGCCCGCCTGACGCACGCGTGTGCGCCCGCTGGGCCGGCCAGGCCGGCCCGGCGGGCGCTTCTTTCCCGTCGGCGCTGCGTACGCCGGACCCCACGGACCCTTTCCCGACGCATCGGGCCCGCTGTTGCGGTGGTGTGATCTCTGCCGCACCTGACGAGCTTCGGCTGCGTCCTCGATGTAAGGAGTAGCACAGAGCGGTTGACTGACCTGCTGACAGAGCGTGACGTGAACGTACCGCCCGAGCTCAACATCGAGGAGGTGCGCGAGCTGGTCGTCGAGGGTCGCGAGCGGGGCGACCTGAGCACCGACCGCGTACACGACGCCCTGCAGGACGTCGACCTCACGCCCGACCAGATCGACGACCTCTTCATCCTCCTGGGCGACCTCGGCATCGATGTGATCGACGGCGAGCAGCCGCTCGTCGCGGACGCCCACGAGCCCAAGGCGGAAGAGGAGGCGACGGTCGAGCCCGAGGTCATCCCGACGCTCGACCTGTCGGTGAAGACCACGACCAACGACCCCGTGCGCATGTACTTCAGGGAGATGGGCAAGGTCCGGCTGCTCACCGCCGAGGAAGAGGTCGCCCTGGCCAAGCGTATCGAGCGCCACGACGTAGACGCCCAGCGCAAGCTCATCGAGGCCAACCTGCGCCTCGTGGTCTCGATCGCCAAGCGCTATGCGGGGGCCAGCGTGCCGTTCCTCGACCTGGTCCAGGAAGGGAACATCGGCCTCATGCGCGCGGTCGAGAAGTTCGACTACCGCAGGGGGTTCAAGTTCTCGACGTACGCGACCTGGTGGATCAGGCAGGCCGTCACGAGAGCCATCGCCGACCAGGCGCGAACCATCCGCGTGCCGGTACACATGGTGGAGATGATCAACAGGCTCGTCCGTGTGCGGCGCCAGCTCGTGCAGGACATCGGCCGCGAACCGACCCCCGAAGAGATCGCCGCCGAGATGGGCACGACGCCGCAGAAGGTGCGCGAGATCATGAAGGTCAGCCAGGAGCCCGTCTCACTGGAGACGCCCGTCGGCGACGAACAGGACTCACAGCTGAGCGACTTCATCGAGGACCGCGACGCGATCATGCCGGTCGAGGTCGTCTGCGACATCATGCAGACGGAGGAGATCAACGGCGTGCTGTCCACCCTGACGTACCGCGAGCGCAAGGTGATCGAGCTGCGCTTCGGCCTCAAGGGCGAGTCCCCGTGCACGCTCGAAGAGGTGGGCCAGAAGTTCGGCGTCACCCGCGAGCGCATCCGCCAGATCGAGGCCAAGACCCTGGCCAAGCTCACGAGCTGCCGCGACTCAGGCCCGCTGCGCGACTTTCTCGACTAGGCACGACGAAGTCGTCCGCCTGAGCGCCGACGGCGGAGCCCTTCGGCGGACTAGCGCGTCGCTAGGACACGTCGCCCACCGGGCGACGATGTCAACCCGCTGTCGCCTCGCGCTGCGAGGTGTTCGCTGACACACGGCCCGCCGCTCAACTACCAACCTCCCGGTCGGCTCACGACGCTGCCGTCGCCGAGCGTGACATTCTGCGGCAGTTGCGCCTGTCTGAACTGCCACGGGCGTACCCCGTAGACGAAGTCGGCCTCGTGCCTGAAGACGCTGGCGCGGTCGCGGCGCACGCGGACGACGCCGACGCGCTTGCCGAGCTCGGTCCGCACGAGGCGCACGGGATCGAGTAGGTCGGAGTCGTCTGACACGACGACGGCCGTGTCGTAGAGGTCCTTGAACCCGTCAACGAGCAAGAATGACGCGAGACTGACGTCCGAGCCCTTCTCTCGTGTCTCCCAGACCTCAACGAATCGCGAGCCGCGCACGGGCGACACCGTGAGCGGGCGGGCGACACGGGAGGTAGCGAACCAGGCCTCGTGGATCGTGAGTCTGGCAAGCGAAGAGAGGGCCGAGAGGTAGTCGTCCTGCCGTCGACACTGCGAGAGATCATCGGGTTTCCAGGGTCGGGGCTGAACCCGAGCGGTGAAGTAGCGCACGTGTTCAATGCGATGGCCACGCAGTACGTTGTCGGCGAAGCGTGGCAGATCGAGCCAGCGGTAGTCGCTGAAGCGGCCGTGCTTGAATGCCGCGAAGTAGAAGTTGAAGCCGTCGATGTAGACACGTGTGCGCACGAGCACCTGGATGTGGGCTGCGGGTGACAATGGATCCCCAAATGCAGAAACCGCCTTGCGGCGGTTTCGCGCCCCGGACTAAGCCGGGGGAGGTATGGACACAGAATAGCGCGCCGCCGAACGCCTGTCACTAGCTCGCGGGCAATGTGAACCGTGTCGGCCGTCGCGCGAAGTCAATGAGCGTCGACGCCCGTCGTGGTGATGGCGCCACAAGCCCTGCAGTGCCGCGCCCGCCGGTCGGCGCGGCACCCCTCCCCGTGTCTGCCCGCCTCAGTCTCAACCCTCGCCGCCAGTTGTCATCTGTTGTGCACCGGTCGCGCCCCCTAGCATGACTGGGTGAAACTCCTCCGTCCCGATGCCACCAATACCGCCGACCATCCGCTCGCCTGTGTCTTCGGCGCCGCGAGCGGCTCGCGAGCCCACCTTGACCTGTATGTCGCTTCTGACATACCGTGGACGGGCTGAGCAGGTGGCCAGAGGTGAGTGCCGTGCGCGAAGACAAGAAGCAGCGCCTCGAGTCGGCAGGCTGGCGTGTCGGTGATACGGCCGAGTTTCTTGAGCTGACCCCCGAGGAGGCGGCCTTCATCGAGCTCAAGCTCGCCCTGGCGGTCTACCTTCGCGACGTTCGCACAAGCAACGGCTGGACGCAGACCGAGGTCGCTCGGCGGCTCGGGTCCAGCCAGTCCCGGGTCGCCAAGATGGAGGCAGCCGACGCGACGGTCTCTCTCGACCTGCTATTCAAGTCGCTGCTCGCCCTGGGTGTGATGCCCCACACCGTCGGCAGCGACAACGTCTTCGCCGACCTCGGCTTGGCCCGCGCCGATGAGCACCTTGCCAAGGCCGCCCTGGCCCGCGAGATCGCAGGCGTCATCACGCGACGGCGCCTCACCCAGACCCAGGCGGCACGCGTTCTCGGCGCGACACAGCCCAAGGTCTCCGACGTCGTCGCCGGCAGGCTGGCGGGGTTCTCCATGGAGCGGCTCATCCGCTTCCTCAACGCTCTCGACCGCGACGTCGAGATCCGCGTGTCGCCCAAGCCGCGCGGGCGCGAGCGAGCGACGCTGCACGTGGTGGGTCCCTGACACAGGAGCGAACGTGAGCAAGGACGCTCAGAGCTACGCCGGTCTTCCCTACCGGCGCGGGCCGCGTCTGCCCTCCCTGCCCACCTCGCGTCCGACAGTCGCATAGGGCAGCAGCGCCATCTCGCGGGCGCGCTTGACGGCGACCGCCACCTGGCGCTGGTGGCGCCGACATGTGCCCGTGACACGCCGTGACTTGATCTTGCCCCTCTCGCTGACGCTGCCGCGCAGCGCGGTAGTGTCCTTGTAGTCGACCGCGGTGACCTTGTCTTTGCAGAAGTGACAGTAGCGACGCCGGCCACCTTCGCCGGGTCGGCCCTTCTTGCGGTCAGTCCGTGGTTTGCCTCGAGGATTCGCCACACTCGTCCCTTCTACTCAGTTGTGGTTCGGGGACCACAGAGTGTACGGCATTGAGGGACAAGTCGCGCGCGCCAGCGGGCCGAACGTGCGGCGACGCGCGTCAGGCCTGTGCGGACGCAGAGGCCACCGTCGGCTCTGACGCTCCGCTAGATCCGGTTGAAGAAGCCCTCTTCGCGCAGGCCGACCGTGGCTTCACCGGACAGCTCCACGCGGTTCGGCGTCAGGAGGATGGTCCTGTCTGCGACGTACTGCAGGCGGCCGTCCAGCGCGTAGGTCAGACCACTGCAGAAGTCGATCAGCCGCTTGGCGAGCTCCTCGTCGCAGCCCTGCAGCTCGATGATGACGGAAGCATCGCCGCGAACGCGGTCGGCGATCTGCTGGGCATCGTCGAAGTTCCGTGGTACGACAACGACGAACTTGAAGTCTGACGGCTGCTCGAGGGCCACTGGGCGCACGTCGCGCCGTTCGCGGTACCCGCGATCGGCCTCGTCCCTCGGCGCGTGGGTCTCGTCTTCGTAGTCGTCGTACTGGCCACCGTCGCCGCCGCCAAGACGGACGGCGACCTTGCGCAGTGACTGAGCTACATTCATGGATCCTCCAAGCTGATGCCGCCTCGAGACACGCCCGCTCGGCCGGCACGTGGGCCTCGGTCATCGAACACGTCGTGACCTAGTTCGTCGTCGTGCGGCGGTCGCCTTCGCGGCGGCGTGGGCGTCAGGTCACCAGGCGAGCGGCTTGGCGGGCTCGTAGAGCCAGACGTCGAAGAAGGCGTCCAGGTCCATCCCGCTCTGCGCTTCGGCGATGGCGACGAACTCGGCCGTCGTGCCCGTTCCGTGGCGGTGCTGCTGTGCCCAGTCCCTCATGATGCCGAAGAAGACCGCGTCGCCGACCTTCTCACGCAGCGCCTGCAGCGTCATGGCGCCGCGCAGGTAGACGGGCCCCCAGTCGAAGAGGTGGTCGGGGCCGCCCACGTCACCGGGCGCCACGCCCCAGAGCCAGCCGGCGTTGGCGCCGGTGCTGTAGTACTGCTTGAACGTCGAGTGGGCGCTCTTCTTCCCCTGCTTCTCGGTCCACATCCAGTTGGAGAAAGTCGCGAACCCCTCGTTGAGCCAGATGTCGGGCCAGTCCTTCAGCGTCACCGAGTCGCCGTACCACATGTGGGCGGTCTCGTGGACGAGCGTCCACTCGCTGGGCATGACGTCGAAGTTCGGCTTGGTCTGCGTCTCGAGCGCGTAGCCGACCCCGGGGGCGTCGTCGACGATCGCCCCGGCGGCGGTGAACGGATACGGGCCGTACAGGTCGGAGAAGAAGCGCACGATCGCCGGCAGCTTGTTCAGCACCTGGCCCTTGGAGAGCTGCGGATCGACGGCCACGTACGTCGGGATGCCGTCTATCCGGTACTGGGTGAGGTCGAAGCGCCCCAGCGTGGCCGTCGCCAGGTACGTCGCCATGGGGTCGGTCTCGCGCCAGCGCCACGTCGTCCAGCCGTTCGCGGTCTGGTGCGACAGCAGGACGCCGTTGGCCATGACCGTGAGGCCCTTGGGGACCGCGACGGAGAAGTCGAAGCTCGCCTTGTCCTCGGGGTCGTCGTTGGCCGGGTACCACGCGGGCGATCCCACGCATTCGCCGACCACGAAGGCGCCGTCGTCGGTGGGTATCCAGCCCTCGATGTCGCCGTTGGGGTCGACGACGATCTCGGGCACGCCGGCGTAGCGCACCGTGACCTCAAAGGTGGACCCGGCGACGATGCCGGCCGCCGGCGTGACGATGAGCTCCTGGCCGTCACGGGTGAACGAGGCCTCGGCGCCGTCAACGAGCACCCGCTCAACGGTGAAGCCCCGCAGGTCGAGGTCGAACCGCGAGAGGTCCTGGGTGGCCGTCGCGCGGATGGTCGCGGCGCCGGCAAGGTGGTTCCCCGCGGGCTGGTAGGTGAGCGTCAGAAGGTAGTGGCCCACGTCGTAGCCGCCGTTGCCGGCGAGTGGGAAGTACGTGTCCCCCGTCCCCGGCGCGCCCGGGCTGAAACTGGCCGCCACGGCCGCTCCCGGCAGAATCAATGCCGCGCAGACGCAGAGCGCCGCGGCCAGCAGATACCTCTTCATGGTCCCCCCTCCAGCGTGTCCCGTTACCGCGACAGCGTAGTACCGGCCCGGCGAACGGCGCAAGACGGCGTGCACACCGGCGAGTTGCCGGGCAAGGTCCTTCGGCGGCGCTGAGCGCCGGCGGCGAGCTGAACGGCGGGCGGCGGACGTTTGACGTCCGCCGCCCGTATACTCAGTCCGTCTCTGGCGGCGGCGCGCCCTCGCGATGCGGAAGCGCCAGCCACGTCCGATCGTGAAGGTGCGAAATGAAGAAGCTCATCGTCCTCGTCATCGTCGTCCTCGGCGCGACTCTGCTGGTGCCGACGACGGCAGCAGCCAGAACGCCGACGCTGGCCAGTCTCGCCAGGACCGTCGCCGCCCTCAAGACCAAGGTGAACCGCCAGCAGACGACGATCACCTCGCTGAAAAAGAAGGTGGCCGCCGCGCGGCCGGTCCTGCGCATGGCTCCGTACGTGACCGTCACCCAGGACACACTCTCCGGCGTCAAGGGCCCGAACATCGTCTTCCAGGGCGCCAACGTGCACGTCCGCAGCTCTCAGGGCGAGACCGACGTCTCGGGCCTGGGCAACCTCATCGTCGGCTGGGACGAGGGCATCTCGGGCACCCCGCCCAATCGCAGCGGCTCCAACAACCTCGTCTGCGGCGACATGAACGGCTTCAGCGGCTATGGCAACTTCGTCGCCGGCGAGGCCAACGTCGTCGGCGTGGGGTTCAACAGCGTACTGGGAGGCTCGGGCAACACGGCCGACGCGTGGTGGTTCTCGACCGTGAGCGGCGGCAAGAACAACCACGCGAGCGGCACCAACTCGACCGTCAGCGGCGGCCACGACATCACCGAGAACAACACCAACGGGTGGGCGGCCGGGCCGTACGAGGCGCACTAGGGGGATTCACGGAACGGGGGGCGGCGGACGTTTGACGTCCGCCGCCCCCCGTTCTAGGTTCTGTCATGACGCCCGACCCGAGTCGGGCGAGCACGAGAAGCGGCGCCTGGCGGCGCCCGAGAAGGGGGTTCTCACCGTGCGCAGACGTTCGCTGCTCTTCGTCCTCACCCTGGTCCTCACCCTGTTCTGCACGACGGCGCCGGCCTGGGCGGCGCCCGATCTATCGGCGCACGGCGTCACGATCGAGTCGTGGACGGCCGCCTACCCGGGCTTCACTCCCTACCACCAGATCAAGCCGGCGCTCGACGACCTGGTCGCCTCCAGCGACCGTGTCCGCTATGAGGTGATGGGGAAGTCCGCCGGCGGGCGCGACCTGTACCTCGTCATCGTCGCGCGACCCGAGGTGCTGGCCGACCTCGACGCCCAGCTCGATTTCGCGAAGCTCGAGCTGAGCGATCCCGAGGCGGCGCAGGCGCAGCTGGCCGCCGCCGGCTCGTCTGTCAAGCTACCCGTCTTCATCAACTGCTCGATCCACGGCAACGAGCCCAACGGCACCGACGCCGGCCTGCGCCTGATCAGGCGTCTCGCCACGGCCGGCGCGAACGACACCGAGGCGCAGCAGATCCTCGACCAGTGCATCGTGCTGGTGAACATCTGTCAGAACCCCGACGGCCGCGTGGGCGACATGCGCAGCAACGACAACGGCTACGACCTGAACCGCGACTTCCTGCTCCTGACCCAGCCCGAGACCAAAGCGACGGCGGCCCAGATCCACCGCTGGCTGCCGGCACTGCTCTTCGACCTGCACGGCTACTACAACCCCATGCGCATCGACCCCTGCACGCCGCCGCACAACCCCAACTACGAGTACGACCTGTTCATCAAGTGGGCCCTGCCGACGGCGTACGCCGCCCGCGCGGCGGTCACGGAGCACACCAACGGCAACACCGCCTATCCCGGCGAGCCCGGTCGCCACAACGTGAACATCCCGTACGTGGACATGCAGCAGGGTTACGAAGACTACAGTCCCTTCTACACACCCCAGTTCGCGATGTACTACGGCGCCGTCGCTCTGACGATGGAGACCTTCGGCGAGAACCAGCTCGGCACCGACAGCGACTTCTGGGCCTGCTGGGCCGCCACGCTCTTTGGGGCGAATCACAAGGCCGCCATGCTGACGGACCAGATCGAGCAGTTCCGCCGCGGCGTGGCCGGCGTGCAGCAGAGCGACATCCTCCTGCCCGGCGCCTACGTGATCCCCGCGACGGCGCCGCTGCAGCGCTCGCCGCTCGAGGCTGCCCGCATGGTCGACTACCTCTGCTGGTCGGGAGCGCAGGTGCGGCGTGCCGACGTGCCCTTCGTCCTCAAGATCGCCGGTCCGAACGGCAACCTCATGGCGATGTATCCGGCCGGCACCTACGTCGTGTCGCTCAACCAGCCGCTGCGCGATCTCGTCAACACGTGGCTGTGGGACGGCGAAGATGTCTCGTACCTCACCAACGCGATGTACAGCACCTGCGCCACCAGTCTCCCGCAGCTGCTCGACTTCGACCACGCCATCGTCGCGGCGCCCGTGGGCGTCGTGGGCAGCAGAGTGACCGGCGCCACCTGGCCGGCCGGCGGGGTGGCGCCGGGCCCGGCGACGCAGTACACCCTGGCCAACGACAGCAACAACGCCGTGCGCGCCGCCAACGAGCTGCTCGACCAGGGCGCGACCGTGAAGATCGCCACGGCGAGCGCGGCCGGCACGCCGGCCGGCACCTTCGTGGTCAGTGCGGTGACGAGCTCGACGCTCACCGCGGTGGCTGCCGCCGAGCACGTGACCTTCACGCCGGCGACCGTGGCCGCGCCGCTCAAGACGCTGCGCCCCGTCAAGCTCGCCGTGTATGGGTCCAGCGACGTCCGCTGGATCATGGACGAGCTCGGCTTCCACTACACGGCGATCGGCGCCACGTCGTCGCTGACGGGCTACGACGCCGTGCTCGGCAACCGCACGGCGCTCTCAGCGACCAACGTCAAGACCTACGTGCGCGCGGGAGGAGGGTATGTCGGGGTCGGCTACACGGGCACCAGCGGGCCGCTCGGCAACATGCTCCCCGTGACCATCAACGTCACCAACGCCTACGACAACAACGCCATCGTCCACGCGCGCTACCGCAGCGACGGCCTCGTCGGCGGCTACTTCAGGGCCGACGACTACGCCTTCGTCGAGCAGCCGATCTGGTTCACGAGCGTCAAGACCGGCGCGACGGTCGACGCGTGGTACGGCGACAGCCCCGACTGGTACGTGTGCGGCTACTGGCGCGACCGCGCCGGAGCCAGGGGCAAGCCGGCCGTCGTCAGCGGCGCGTACGGCGCCGGCAAGGTCGCCTACATCGGCTTCGAGCCGGCCTTCCGCGGCTACCCCGAGGGCCAGTACCGTCTGATGGCCAACGCCATCTGGTACGCGATGAAGTGAGACGGGCGCGGATGTGCCGCGGGCCGGCGCGCCGCGCGCGCCGGCCCGTGGCACCAGCCGCCGCGCCGCCGGCCCGCGGCATCAGGCGCAGCATCGACGCGCACGTCTACCGGGCCGTGGTGAGGCGTCTCTCTCGATAGCGACGCCCGCCCTTTCGTCCCCCGGGGCCCGAGCGGAGTACTGATTCTTCCGTCCGACGCGCCGATACTCTGAGCAAGAAGGCAACCCATCGCCTTGAGAGGCGGCCAAGATGAACCTTGCTGGTGCCGCTGTGAACGACCGTCGGGTGCATCTGCTGCTCTACGCCTTCACCGCGGCGAAGGTGGACTACTTCGAGATCACATTCTTGCTGCAAGTTGGCCCGTTCTCGTGACGCCTCCGGCTCAGACAGCAGAGCCGAGAAGTGGAGTCGCCCCACTCTCGTTGACGACGCCGGCCTAGTCAGTATCCGGCTCCCCGGACCTGCGCCGCTCGCCGCCGGCTGGCGACGACGACCCAGACGAGCAGCACCACGCCGACGGCCGTCTCGACATACCACCAGGGCACCCGCCCCTGCGTATAGCCGAGGCCCAGCGACCAGGCCCAGGGCTCGAGGATGAAGGGCAGTGCCAACGCGAGGCCGTCCAGCAGCGCCCGCGAGCGGCCCCAGGCGTCGCCGAACAGGCCGTAGACGCCACCGGCCAGCGCCCCGACCAGCAGCCACGAGGCTACCATGCCGAACGACGCCGGCCCCCAGCCGCCGCCGGGGCCGAAGAAGCCGGCCATGCTCGCCATGGAGGTCGCCGTGCCGCTGACGAGCGCCCAGTTTCGCGAGCGCTGGGCCCAGCCGGCAAGGAACGGCAGCACCAGCCAGGGGCTGCCGAGACTGCCGACCCAGAAGACCGTCGACGAGCTCGGCATGGGGATCCGCGAGTCGAGGACGCCGAAGGCCCAGCCGGCCAGGATGAACGCGACAAGGAGGAGCGGGCGCCTGCGCATCGCGATGCAGCATACACGCCCTGCGAAGATGCCCGGGGGCGCCCGCGATTCCGGCGTGTGCGAAGAGGCGGCGACCGGAGTACCGAGTGATCCGTCCGAAGGCGCCGATACCCTGAGCAAGAAGGCGATCCATCGCCCGGGGCTGCACGCTCCCCGGCCTCGGCCGTGGAGCCAGGAGGCAAGATGAGGCGGGCAGACGAGCGATACGAGAAGCCCAGCAAGATGAACCCGTTCGAGCTGGGCGCGGAGCTCGTCACTCGCGTTCGTCACGCCTGTCACCGGCGTGGCTTTGGTGGCTTTCGCGAAGCAGTCGGGGTGCAGGGCCTGCTTCTCTGGAGCAAAGACCGTGCGCGTCGCTTCCTGATGTTCATGGGTGACTCCGCGAGCGAGCGCCGGTTGTACATACTGCTCTCCGTCTACTGCGTGCTGGGGGTGGCCAACTTTGAGATCCAGTTCCTGCTGGAAACAGGTCCCTTCGCGACGCCTCCTCACTACTGAACAGCAAAGGCGAACGAAGGCGGCTCGAGGACTCTCGGCAGCGGGGACGCAGTGGGACTCGAAGCGGAGAGGAGACGCGTCCCGTCGCCATCGTGGCGGCGGGGACGGGCTTCAGAGAGACTCGGTTCTCGCCTTGACCGCTTGCGCCATCGCCTCGAAGCCCTGCTGGGTGCGTCGCATCACCCCGCCGAGGAACGGCAGCAGCACGCCGGTCACGTCCTCGTGAGTGCGGAAGCGACTGCGGCCGTCGGGCAGGGGATCCACCGTGAGTGAATGCCGGCCGTCGAACAAGCCGCGCACGAAGGTCACGCCAAACCAGCGAATCTCTCGTCCGGGTCTCACCGTGAGCAGCTTCGGTCTGAACGATACCGGTCTCATGTTCGGCACCTGCAACGTCACACTCAGACGCTGCCCCTCGCGCAACTCGCCGGCGGCGCGGACGATGAAGGGATTCCACTCGGGGAAGCTGGCCAGATCGCTGAGCACGGCCCAGACCTTCTCCGGTGGGGCGTCGATGTCCGCGTAGGCATCCAGTTGCTGCATGACACACCTCCTGTGTGTGTGGTACCCACGCCGGCATGTTCCCCCACCCGCAGAAGCGACACCATCTCGCCGGCCTCGACTCTCGCGCACGGAGCCTGCGGCCCGGCTTTCCGCCGCCCTGGGCAGCCGCTACGATGCGCATGGGGTCGATCACGTCCCGCTTGCCCGACGTTCGAGCCTCGACCGTCCTGCGGGTTCGTCTCGGAGTCGCCAGTGTGGGTCATCGTGCACACCTACCTCGGCCTCGCGATCGCCTCACTCGTCCACCGCCCCTTCTGGCAGGTCGCCGTGCTGGTCGTCCTCTCCCACGTGCTCCTCGACCTCGTGCCGCACTGGGACTACGGCCTCACCGCCCACGCGGTGGTCTGGGGCTGGGTCGACTTCCTTGCCGCGCTCGCCACACTGCTCGTCCTTCTGGCCGCCGGCACGCCGTGGTCGATCGTGCTCATGGGCCCGATCTCGGGCGCCCCCGACTTCGACGTGCTCTTGCACGTCGCCAGCGGCCACCACGCACGCAGGTGGTTTCCGAGCCACTGGAGCAGCTTCCCCCACGGGCACTGCAGCATGAACGCCGGCATCGCGCTGCAGCTCGCGATCATGGTCGCGTCGCTCGTGGTGATCGTCGCGGCAGCGTGAGGGCGAGCGGCGTCGGGTCTCTCAGCCCAGCCGCCGCACCGCGACCGTGACGCTGCCGAGGCCGACGTGCGTCGCTATGACCGGACCACCGTTCACCACCGGGATCGTCGACTGGCCGAGTCTGCGGCACAGAGACTCGGCCACAGCTTCGGCCGCGGCGACCCGGTCGGTGTGCACGACCATGAGGCGCGCCGGCCCTTCACCAGCGAATGCGACGGCGCGCCGCACGAGGTTGCGAAGCGCGCCGTTGAACCCCACGGCCACGCCGCCCTTCACGGCATGTCCCACCTCGTCGAACAGGATGATCGGGTAGAGGTGAGCCGCCTCGATCAGACGGGCGGCCCGCGCGCTCACGCGCCCGCCCTTGACCGCCTGGTCGAGCGACGAGACCGTGCCGAACAGCGCCACCTGGCGACGCGCCGTGAGCACCAGGTCCTCGACCTCGTCGAGGCCCGCGCCCTGCTCGGCGGCCTCACCCGCCGCCTCGATCAGCAGGCCGGCGCCGATCGAGACCTTGTGAGTGTCGACGACACGGATGCGCGCCGGGTCGACCGCTGCCGCCGCGCTGCGCGCGGCTTCCACTGTGCCCGAGAGGGCTCCGGCGATGTGCAGCGACACGACACCCTCGTGACGATCGAGCAGCCGCTCGTAGACCTTGCGGAACTCAGACACCGCGGGCTGCGACGAAGTCGGCAGCTGCTCGGCCGACCTCAGACGGCGATAGTATTCCGCCGCGGTCATGTCGACGCCGTCGCGGAACTCCCGCCCGTCGATAGTGAGCGTGAGCGGCACTCGCACGACGCCCAAGTGATGGGCGAGCCCGTCGGGCAGGTCGCACGTGGAGTCGGTCACCAGGGCGATCGTCGCGTCGCGACCGGCGAGCTGCTGCAGAATCATGTCGTCGACCTTGGTCGCCTCGATCGCTCCCAGACGTGCCGCCTCGTCCATGAACGCCTGGGGGGTGTTGGTGTGGACGTGGATGCGCAGGCGCGCGCCGCCGCCGGCGACCACGAGCGAGTCACCGAGCGGGGCGATGCGAACCTTGGCCAGCTCGGAGTCGAGGTCGACCCCAGAAACCAGCGCCTCGGCGCAGAAGCGATAGGTGGGGTCGACCTCGGCGTGCGCCGCAGCGAGAGGCTGAGGCGCGGCGGGCGGCGCCGCCGCCCGCCGCGCCTCACCCGTCCTCATCCACTCCGACACCCCTTCGAAGAAGTACACGAACCCCTGTCCGCCGGCGTCGACGACCTTGCTGCGGGCCAGTACCTCCAGTTGGCGCGGCGTCTCGGCGAGAGCGTGACGGGCGACCCTCAGCGCCTGACCGAGTACCTCGGCGAAGTCCTCGGTGCGGTCGCTCTGCACCGACAACTCGTGCGACCAGGCGCGCAGCACGGAGAGGATCGTCCCCTCGCGCGGGTCCTGCAGCGCCCTCCAGGCGGCCTGCGACCCAAACGCGGCACCGTCGGCGAACTCGCGCGTGCCCACGTGCGAACGGCCGCGGAACGACTCGGCGAGACCGTGGAAGAACTGGGCGAAGATCGCTCCCGAGTTGCCGCGTGCGCCCTCCAGGGCGGCGTCGGCGGCGACGCGGGCGGCGTCGCCTATGCGGCTCGGCGCCCCGGCGCCGAGCCGTGCCGACGCCGCCCGCAGGGTCGCCGCCAGATTGGCCCCCGTGTCGGCGTCGGGCACCGGGAAGACGTTGATCCGGTCGAGGTTGTCGCGCTCGCGCACAACGGCCAGCGTGCCCGCGTTGAACGCGTGCGCGAAGTCGCGACCGTCGAGCGTGCGCAACCTCTCCGCCTGGGCGTCGCTCATCGACCCGTCCGCCAGGTCGGCCGGCGCGCGCGAAGCCGGCCCGGAGGCTGCAGGTTCATTCGACCGGCGCCCTGGCCCGCTTGCAGAACCACGGCACGAACACGCTCGTCGTCTGCTGGTAGTCGCGGTAGTCGCTGCGTGAGCGCAGCGCCTGTCGCTCAGTCGCCGGGATGCCGGTCACGCGGAACAGGAACAGGCTGATCAGTACCGGGCTGATCAGCGCGAGCGGCCACCACGCGAAGCCGGCGGCAAGCACCACATATGTCCACCAGTGCAGCCACTCGAAGAAGTAGTTCGGGTGACGTGAGTAGTTCCAGATGCCGCGCCGGCACGTCGTTCCCCTCGTCGCCGGGTCGGCGCGGAAGCGCGCCAGCTGCCAGTCCGCGACCGACTCCCCGGCGATCGCCACGACCCAGATCGCGATGGCGACGTACTGCCACCAACGCAGGCTGGTCCAGGCGATGCTCGCCACCACGAGGAACGGGAGCGACATGACCGCGTCGAGCAGGCCCTGCACCTCGAAGAAGATGAGGAAGCGCGACTGGACGTTGGCCCCCCGATCGGTCCAGCGCGCCCGCAGCGTCTGGTAGCGGCCGTCCTCGGGCTTGCCGACCACGCGGTTCAAGAGCACGTAGACCGCGAGACGCGCCGACCAGATGCCGGCCAGCAGCCCTACCACCAGACGCTGGACGGGCGCACCGTCGGCAAGCAGCGCGTAGAAGACGGCCAGGACGCCCAGGCCGGCCGCCCAGCCCACGTCCACCACCCCGGCATCATGCGTGGCGCGCTGCACCAGCCACAGCACCGCCATCATCGCGGCCACGATGGCCCAGCCGAGCAGCACGAGCCCTATCGTCTCCATCGCTCTCCCCCAGATCGTGCCTCGTTCCGTCCCTCGCGCGACTCGGCGCGTCGCACGACGGCACGCGCCAGGCCGGAGAAGATCAGCTTGTGGGCCGGGTAGAGCCCGTACCAGTACGCAAGACCGCCCACTCCGTGCGGCCGAAAGAACGCCGTCTGGACGAGAAGTGTCCCACCCGCCGCCCGCGGCTGGGCTTCGAACTGCAGCCAGGCCGGCCCCGGTGTCTTCATCTCGGCGCGCAGGCGCACGAGGCGACCGGCCTCCACGGCTTCCACCCGCCAGAAGTCCAGCGCGTCGCCCGGGCGCAGGTCGTCGGGACTGCGCCGGCCCCGTCGCATCCCCACCCCGCCGACCACCCGATCCAGCAGGCCGCGCAGCCGCCAGAGCCAGTCCGCGTAGTACCAGCCGGTCTTGCCGCCGATGCCGGCAAAGGCGGCGAACACGGCCTCGGGCGCGGCCGTCGACTCAACGCTGTGCTGCTCGACGATCATGCCTTCGGTGACCCTGAGCTTGGCGCCAGGCCGCAGCGACCCCTGCGCCTCGGCCCAGTAGGTCTCGACCTCCCCGGACCGGGTGAGATCGAGCGCCCGCCGCACGGCAATGAGGTACGGAATGAGGTCGATCTCGAAGATCTCCCGGGCGCTCGGGTCGCGCACGATGACCTCACTCCGCAGGCCCTCGATGAGCGGATGCGAGTACGAGGCCGGGATCGGGGTCACGAGGTCCACCCAATAGGACGACAGACGCGGCGTGAGCACCGGCACCGGGATGAGGAAGCGCCTGAGGTGACTCGCGGCGGCGTACTGTCGCATCATGTCGCCGTAGGTCAGCACATCGGGGCCCCCGATCTCGAACGTGCGCCCGATGGAAAGTGGTTCCCTGAGGCACAGCGTCAGATAGTCGAGAAGGTTCTCTATCGCGATCGGCTGGCAGCGAGTCGTCACCCATTGCGGGGTGATCATGACCGGCAAGCGCTCCGTGAGATAGCGGATCATCTCGAACGAGATGCTGCCCGACCCGATGACCACCGCCGCGCGGAACTCGGTCACCGGCACGCCTGAGTCGCGCAACACGTCGCCCACATGCTGCCGTGAAGCCAGGTGAGGGGACAGTCTTGCTTCGCCGGCGCCCAGCCCGCCGAGGTAGATGATGCGTTGCACACCGGCCTCACGGGCGGCCCGGCCGAAGTTGCGCGCGGCAACGTCGTCGCGCTCTTCGAACCCGCGAGCGCCCTCGGCCATGGAGTGCACCAGGTAGTAGGCCACCTCGATGTCCTGCAAGGCCGGGGACAGGCTCGCCCGATCGAGCACGTCGCCCTGTCGCACGACGACGTTCTCCCACTTGCGTCCGGAGAGTCGATCGGGGTCGCGAACGAGGCAGATCACGCTCTGCCCGGCGGCGGTCAACCGTGGCACGAGCCGCCCCCCGATGTACCCGGTGGCGCCTGTGACCAGGACGTTCACAGGAGATCGACGCCCCCACGGGTCGAACCGGCCGGTATACGTGCCCGGTCCACCGGACGCGGCCACTGTGCCTTCGTGGGCATCTCGACCTCTTCGCTCAGGCGGGCCGTGGCGGCACCGCATCGTTGTGATCTTGACCGCCGCGACTGCGGCGGAGCCTCAGTCTTCTGCGTGCTTCACCGTCCCGCCGCGCGGCTTGACGATAGTACTCCTCCTCGAGCTTCGTGGGCGAGATGCTGCTGTTCGACGCGCGGCGGCGGCCGGAGTCGAACCGGTGATGGAGGTTCTGCGGTTCCATCGGGCGCCTACACAGACGTCTCACTCACCCTGCGCGAATCTCGGAAAGAGCCCGCCAATGGGGCACTCTGCCGTGCGGTCGATCATTCCGTGTCTGGACCAGCGAGGGGTGCCGAAAGCACGCCCCGCGGGCAAATGCGCGGGCAAAAGGAGCGGCCGGAGCCGGCTGACGCCGGCCCCGGCCGCCAAGGGCCCAGGGCCCGAGGGTTCAGGTCTAGCGGGCCGGCGCGCCCTCCGGCTGGCCGTCGTCGCGACCGTCGCGCGGGGCGCCGGCCGTCCCGGCCTGCACATGCTCGTCCGCGCGCCCCTCGACGCTCACGTTGGGCAGCCACTGCAGCCAGCGCGGCAGGTACCAGTTCCAGTCACCGAGCAACTGCATGCCGGCCGGGACGATGATCATCCGCACGACGGTGGCATCGAGGAAGATCGCGACGGCGAGACCGAAGCCCATCTGCTGGAACGCGACCAGCTCGCCCGTCGCCATGCCGCCGAAGACGCAGATCATGATGGCCGCGGCACCGGTGATGACGCTCGCCGTGCGGCCGATGCCGTGGGCCACGGCCTCGCGCGTGTCGCCGGTGTGGTCGAAGCGTTCCTTGATGCGCGTGAGCAGGAAGACCTGGTAGTCCATGGAGAGTCCGAAGAGCAGGCTGAAGAGGAACAGCGGCACCCAGGCCTCGATGGAGTCGACCTGGGTGAATCCGAGCAGGTCGGCGCCGACGCCCTTCTGGAAGACGAGCACGAGGAGGCCGTAGGCGGCGCCCACCGACAGCAGGTTCATGAGGATCGCCTTGGCCGGGATGACGACTGAGCGGAAGGCGACGAGCAGGAGCACGAAGCTGAGGCTCAAGACGACGGCCAGCGCGATCGGCAGCCAGTGGTCGAAGAACCCGAGGTAGTCGACGACGCCGGCCGCCGTGCCGGTGATGTACACGTGGGAGGCGGTGGGGCCGAAGGCGGCCGGCACCGCGCCGTCGCGCAGGTGCTTGATGATGTTCTGCGTCGCCTCGTCGGCAGGGTCGCCGGCGAGCGGCACCGACAGCACGGTGAGGTCACCGCCCCTGCTCACGGCGACCTGGGCCGGCCCGAAGCGGTGGTCGGCCTCGAGCGCGGTCTGGAGGCGGGCGACGCCGTCCTTGACGGCCGGCGCGTCCGCCCGCCCGTCGACGACGATCTGGACGGGATTGGCCTTGCCCAGCGAGAAGTCACGGTCGAGGGTGTCCCAGCCCTGCTTGGCGTACTGATCGTCCGGGAAGTCGGTCGCGGTCATGCCGGTGCTGCCGGTCTGCATGAACATGATGGGCGAGGCGGCCAGGAGGAGGAGGGTGACGGCGGCGGCCAGCCAGATCACGGGCCGCCGCATGATGCTGTGCGAGAGCCTCTCCCAGACGCCCTCGTGGCCGTTGGCGCGGCGCGTGGCGAACCGGCTCACGAAGGGCACGCGCAGGGCGTTGACGCGGTCGCCGAGCAGGCTCATCAGCGCGGGGAGCAGGATGAGCGAGGTGAGCAGCGTGGTGAAGACGACGAGCATCGCGCCGATGCCCATGCTGATCGTGATGTCCACCGGGACGATGACCACGCCGAGCATGGCGAAGACGACCGTCATGCCGCTGAAGAAGATGGCGCGGTTGGCGGTGGCGCCGGTGGCGGCGATGGCATCGACCTTCTCGAGACCGCGCGCGCGTTCTTCGCGATAACGGCTGATGATGAACAGGGTGTAGTCGATGCCGACGGCGAGGCCCAGCGTGGTCACGATGTTCAGCACAAAGATGTTCATGGGGTAGAGCTGACCGATGAGGCCGGCGATGACCAGCGCCAGGACGATGCTGATGATACTGACCACCAGCGGCATGAACGCGGCCAGCACGGCGCCGAAGACGACGACCAGCACGATGAGGGCTGCCGGAACGCCGAAGATCTCGGCCCTCTCCATGTCGCTCCTGGCGAGTTCGTTGCCCATCCGGTTCAGGCTGGCGGTGCCCGTCTGCTGAAGCGTGAAGCCCCCTCCCTGGCCGGCGGTGACGACCGCGTGCAGCTCGTCGACGTTGTCGATGGCTGTGTTCAGGTCGCCCGCCATGACCACCTGGATGAGCATGGCGTGGCGGTCCCTCGAGACGAGCGTCGGATCCTTCGTCTGGTAGTAGGTCGCCACGCTCTCGACGACGCCGTCGCCGAGACCCGCGATCTCGCCGGCGAGCTCGTTCACGTAGGCCTTGTAGGCTGCGTCATTTGCCGTGTGAGCGGCGGACCGCACGATCACGAACTCAGACATCTTCTGCGGGCCGGTCATGCGGTCCTGGATGAGTTCCAGACCGATCGTGCTATCGGGCTGCTTGCCGTGCTGCTTCGACTCTGACGTGAGGCCGCTGCTGAGGAGCGAGCTCACGCTGAGGACGGCGACCACGATGACGGTCACCCAGATCCCCATCGTGCGCCACGGGTGGGTGGCGCTGCTGCGGGCAAGGCGCTCGGTGAATCCCGTACTGGTCTTCGGTGAGGTCCTGCGTGACATCGTTCTCCACTTCGGCATCTGTTGTGTATGACGTACAGGCTGTCATGCACATGAGTGGCCCTACGTGCCGGTCAGTGACAACGGCGCGGGCAAAGCGGGGGCAACGGCCCGTTTTCGACACCGGCTGCCCCACGGCAGCACCCACGAAAGGGTCAGATTAGCAGGGATTTCTTTGGAGGCGGCGACCGGAGTCGAAGCGGTGATGGAGGTTTCCATGTCATGGCCCCGAGGAGAAAGCCGCCGAGGTGCAGGCTCTTTGAAGAGCGGGCCGACCCGTCACGCCTCGGCGCCACCCATGCTCTCTCACGTAGGCGGGAGCGCAGCGCGGAACGTGAGCTCTCCGACCACGTGACGTCAGCGTGGACGTCGGCGGCCACCTCGGTCATTCCCGCCGCCAACGACGACATACGGCAGGAGTGCCATCTCACGGGCGCGCTTGATGGCGATCGCGACCTGACGCTGATGGCGCCTGCAGGTTCCTGTATTGCGTCGCGACTTGATCTTGCCTCTGTCGCTGATGTAGCGGCCCAAAGCGGAGGAGCTCTTGTAGTCAACCTCATCGATCTTGTCTTTGCAGAAGTGGCAGTAGCGGCGTCGTGAGGGGTCGAAGGGACGGTCCCTCTTCTTCCCGGGCCGCGGCTTGCTTCTGCTACTCGGCATGCTGGTTCCTTTCTCGGGCGCCTCGCCGTTCGAGCGTCGGACCGTCTCGCTGCCCGTCCTCCAAAGGCATTGTATGATCGATCCCAATGCTGATGTCGGCGACGACACGGGTGTCCCGCCCGACGACTCGCCACGTCAGACCCCTGTGCGCAACGCTTGATGGACTGTTGGATCAGGGCAGCGCACCGCCCTTTGAGGAGTGTCATGCCCCCAGCCCCACCCCCCGAGCCGGCGGGTACCCGCAGTCCGGAACCCGATCGAACTCCCGACTCGGCGCAGGTCGGCGGTACTGCGGTCGTCTACTGCGAGGCGAACTTCGGCGCCGGGGACGGCAAGACCGCCAACGGCCTGGTGCGCCATTCCGAGAGGTACGAGATCCTCTCGGTGATCGACAGTGAGAAGTCGGGGCTCGACGCCGGTGAAGTGCTCGGCGACAAGCCGAATGGGATTCCGATCTGTGCCGATCTGGCGGCTGCGATCGCTGCGGCGGGGCGTGTTCCCGACTTCTTCATCTTCGGGGTGGCACCCTCCTCGGGCATGCTCTCGCCCCTCGAACGTCGTGTCGTGCTCGACGCCATCGAACGTGGGATGAACATCGTCAACGGCCTCCATGAGTTTCTGAACGATGACCCGCAGTTCGCGGCGGCGGCAGTGGCCCACAACGTGACGATCCTGGACGTGCGCCGCCCACGCGAAAAGAAGGATCTTCGGATGTTCAGCGGCCGCATCTCAACGGTCACATGTCCACGCATCGCCGTGCTCGGCACCGACGCTGCGATCGGCAAGCGCACCACGGCGACGATCCTCACGCGGTCACTCAACGACCGCGGGATCAAGGCAGTCCTGATCGGCACGGGACAGACCAGCCTCATCCAGGGCGCCCGCTACGGCGTGGCGCTCGACGCCATCCCGTGCCAGTTCTGCTCGGGCGAGATGGAAGCCACCGTGGTGGAGACCTTCGAAGGCGAGCACCCAGATGTGATCATCATCGAAGGGCAGGGCGCGCTGAGTCATCCCGCCTTCCTGACATCGACCTTCATCCTGCGAGGCAGCCGGCCAGACGCGGCCATCCTGCAGCACGCGCCGGCCCGCCAAGGGTTGGGCGACTATGCCGATGTGCCGATGCCCACTGCGGCGAGCGAGATCGACCTCATTCAGACCTTCGCCGACACCAAGGTCATCGGCCTCACCATCAATCATGAGCGCATGACCGATGCC
>Ga0315282_10002926_pt1 | contig 30943 bp, 38 predicted proteins | sample YL17G07_20_MG_FD_203693 | JGI IMG/M metagenome (GOLD analysis project Ga0315282, IMG submission 203693) | Sediment microbial communities from Yellowstone Lake, YNP, Wyoming, USA - YL17G07_20 | ecosystem: Environmental > Aquatic > Freshwater > Lake > Sediment | place: USA: Wyoming | collected... | reverse complement strand
GCGGAGTGGTTATCGCGCTGGCCTCGAGATCGTGCTCTGAAAAGCAAGAGGGCCTAGAAACAGAAGAGAACAAGTAAGCCAGTGGGCCTTTGGGCTCGCAGGGGTTCGAGTCCCTTCCCCGGCGCCAATTTACCAGTTAGAGCTAGTTTCTAGGCTATTTTGAACAGAGAACCTTGATTTACGCATATTGGCGGTAGTTAAAAAAGATAACCTTTGTTGGTGTTGCTTCGTTCATTGGAAAACCACATGTGTTCAGCATGGTTTATATAATACGTTTGATATATATTGTATTACGGTGGTTTCCTTTGTCTGAAACAATTAGCCTACGATTGCCCCGTGAAACCATAAAGAAACTTCGCGAATTAGCGGATAAAGAAGGAAAAGACAGATCGACTTTGATACGTGAGATTCTGGAACATGGCGTAAAAGAAAAGAACCTAGACCACGCTATTGAATTATATCGAATTGGCCAGGTCACTGGCTGGAAAGCAGCTCAGCTAGCCGGCATATCGCTGTGGAACTTCTATAAGATTTTGGCCGAGAAAGGCGTTCTCATACAATACTCAGAGCACGATTTAGAAGAGGACCTTAAGGCTTAAGCGAGGAACAGCCCCTTTGCTCATAGTCTCCAACACAAGCCCGCTAATATGGCTCTCAAAAATAGGCAGAATTACATTACTCAGAAAACTTTTCGGCGAAGTGATTATCCCAGAAGAGGTTTACAAAGAAGCCGTCGAAAGAGGTTTACAAGAAGGGTTCAGCGACGCGCTCGCCATAAAAGAATGCATCGAACAAGGCTGGATAAAAATCTCAAAACTAAATGAAAGGGAGATTGGGCTCTGCGAAAAGATGGTGGAACACGTCTTCGAAATCCATTTTGGAGAAGCTCAAGCGATAACATTGGCGCGCAAAATCAACGCGTTGCTGTTGATGGATGAATCCAGCGGGAGGGCACTCGCTGAAACATTGGGTCTGAAAGTTAAAGGAACACTTTATGTAATTATGAAAGCCTTGAGGGAAGAATTACTGGATAAGGCTGAAGCAAAAGAAATAGTATTGGCACTTTTAAGCAAAGGCTTTAGAATTGAACCGAAGCTGTTGGCGAGGATACTTAGCGAAATAGAGAGATTTCCCAGAGATAAATGATGAGGTAGGGGTCTTATTCATGTTCAAAATAGAATCTCTTAAAAAAGAACAAATTTGTGAGCTGAGAGAGCTACAGCAACTATGTGAAATAGAGTCTGGCTGGAACCCACCTCAGGAGTATATAGAAGAGTGGGTTAAGATTGTTCTTGGCATATGCAATCATGACCCCTTGCTTGTGAAGGTAGCGTTAATAGATGAAAAGGTTGTTGGCTATTGCATCTCTGTCAAGAGGCTCCATAGCTATGATGGTGTCGTTATGGATGTTACTTGGAAGTCAGCTTACATTTGGGATCTTTTCGTTCTCAAAAAATACAGAAATATGGGGATAGGCACAGCGCTCATCAATGATGCGGTAGCCTACTTAAAATCGCTCGGTGTTGACAAAGTGGGATTGCTTGTGAACTATTGGAATGAAAATGCTAAAAAACTGTTTGAAAAATTAGGGTTCAAGCTTTGTAGCCACTTTCTTGTGAAAAGGCTTTAATCATTGCTTTTAGCAGCTTTTGGTTGCTTGACATGGGTTGGTTGGTAGCTTAGAATAGCCTCAAGCACTGTTAAATGTAGATGACCGTTTACTGGTAAATTGGTGCTGAAATCCCTTCCCCGGCGCCATTTTGCCAGTTAGAGCGTGTTTCTAGACTAGCTTGGACAAAGAAGCTCAGCTTGAGCGTTGCGGATGGAGGTTGAGATAAAAGGATGGGTGGAGTCTACTATTCTATACCCCATTTCTTGGTGATCTTCACGAGAATGAAGATTACGAGGGCAACGATTACGAAGGTTATTAGCGCGGCTAAGAAATGCCCGTATGTGAACTGTTGGCTGCCAACTTGAAACTCCTCAGTCGCTAGATTTCCTGAGCCGGGTGCAGCGAGGCCGATTATGGGCATTATGAAGTCCGAGACCAATGCTTGCACAAGTGCCCCTAGATAGAGACCTATGATAAAGGCCACGGCAAGACCCATCACCTTGTACTTCGACAGAAAGTCCATGAACTCAGCCCACAAACCTTTGGGAGCCGGAGCAGCTGGCGCAGGTTTGGGTTCCAAAGCAGTCCGAATGCGTCGCAACTCCTCCAGCATTTCATCATCTTTTGCCAAAATCTTCCACCTTTCTTTTCTGTATTCGTCTAACACGCTTTATAAGGCTTATCTAGTCGCATTGACTCAGACCGAAACCTAGGTTATCTCAGTGTGTTTTGGCAGTTGTAAGAGATTCAGGAATGTTTATCCACATTTGCTCCTTTTCTTATTCAGCCTTGGGCTTGGATTCCCCACAACAATGCTGAGAATAAGACAGGGTCCATTCCAATCAACTCTCCACTAGGAAACCTCGACAATGTAGCCTTTGGTGTCGAGGAGGATGTACTGACTTGGACTTTGGCATTCTTTACATAGTTAACATGACAATGTTACACTTTGGAAGGACCGACTCACGAACTGCAAGTTGTTTCCCGAGAACGGTATGCTTGATTTGTGAAACTTGAATTCGTATTTCAAATCAGCCATTTTGAACGACTCTTTGTTTTGCCACATTCTCTCGGTTCAAACTTTTCCCAGATACTATCAATTTGCGAGTAGGAAATAGTTGATTTGCGATCGAAATAACTAGGTTTTACTCGCATTTTCGCTATTCAAACGAGAGTTCGTGGTTTTCTGGAATGACAAGAAGTTTATTGTTTGCAAAAAAGGGTTTATATTTTGCAATATGGGAGATTCATGTGGTTGTAAACATGACTAAGTTTTCTCAGCTTCGCGTTTACTCTGCGGGAGCAGTTGCTTCTCCTCTTCGTGATGCCATTGATGTTTTCGACAAAAAGTTTGGGGCAAACTGCAGTTTGAAGGTAGGCAAGCCAAATGACCTCATGGCTGAAATAGCGACATCCAAGCGAGGGGATGTCATCTCGTGCGGCGCCGAATACATTCTAGACGAAGCAGAAGATCAGGGATTGGCACTCAAAGGTTCGAGAAGAAGTCTGGGTTTGCGAAGGGCTGTTATAATTGTACCTCTTGGAAACCCTGCCAAGATCACTTCTCTTCAAGGCTTGTGCCGGAAGGTACTCGAATCGGAATTGCCGTTGATGGATGCTTGAAGGGCGTTTGGGACGACATAGCAAGCAAGGCAGGATTAACTGACCAAACTCGCAAAAACATCACTCACCACGCAGACGCATGCGGATCTCTCATGAGTTTGATTCATTCAGACAAGATTGACGCGTGTTTGGTTGGAATGCATTTCAAGGTGTTTGGCTGGATACGTGTGAGGCAATTGAGCTGCCACCCGATCCCCAAGTTTTCAGGAGCACCGTTGCCGCCATAGTCTCTTACAGTAAAAACATGAGGCTGTCTCAGAAATTCATTGACTTCCTAACTTCAAGCGAGATAAGAAAGATTTACGCCCAGTATTGTTGGATTCACAAACCCTAATAGCCCAGCGAACATCAGCTTGTTCTCTTCTCCAGTATTCTAGAGGCTACGATCAGTAACGCAACAGTGAACAAAGTCAAAACGCCAATGTCAAGCAGGTAGGTGTACGTCACCGTTGGATATGCGATGGAGATTCTCAGTGCTTCAACAGAGTATATGAGAGGTAGCAAACGGGCAACGACTTGCAGTTGGAAAGGCAAGATCTCTAAGGATACGAAAGTCCCTGAAAGGAAAACCATCGGGAACCTCAGAAAGTTTGAGAGCATCTGTGCTTCAGGAACCCATTTTGCATAAGCAGAAACCAGAACGCCCAACGCTGAGAATGTCAACGATGTAAAAGCAATAGCACCCAAGGCCAGAAGCGGATTCATCACGACTGTTCCTGAAACAGTTGCCAATGGAAAAAGAATCACAGCTGCAAGGATTAGACCGAAGAAAAAGCCTACCAGCATTTTTTCAAGGATCAATGTGAAGAAAGAGATGGGGGCAGTCAGTAGTCTCTCAAAAGTTCCAGTCTGCTTCTCAAGGACCACTGCCACAGCTTCGAGTTCGTGACCATGACGGATTGGCGAGAATAGAAGTAGGAAAAGACGAAAGGGCCCTGCTCTTCAGCGTCGGAATAATAGACAAGATTGCCGAAGAGCTTAAACAATTAGGTTTCAAGTTCGTCACACTGGATTTAGGAGGGTACAGAACAGGAAGCATGTTAGTGGCAATAGAAACAAAGAAAGATGAAATATAACTAGAAGGGCTAGGCTTCCATGCCGAGAATTTAAAAAGGGATCTAAACATAATTTTCCGGCGCCAATCGTTTTGCTCAAGTCCGCTATGTTAGGGGTTCTGAGAGAAGACTCCACGCCGAAAAAAATGATAGGTTAGTACACGGTGATTATCGCTTTATCGTTGCTAGTGCTCGCATTTGATTCCTTTTTTCCGGCATCGACACTATTTTCATTTGTATGCTGTTCACAAAGCCTTCCGCCGCCCTTCTTGCTTCTCTTCGAGTCTGATAGGCTCCTTTGAGTTCGATCCATGGTAGAGTTTCGTCAACTTTGATCCATACTACGTGCAAGTCCGTCACCATTTCCTTGGTGATGGAAGCAGTTTGACTGTGAATAAATAAAACAGTTATGAATCCTAAATAATGATTTAGACTGAGCCTCAGTTTGGAAACTTATTTAAACCGTGCTGCAACACCCATTACGACTCAGAAGCAAACACGACAGCGAGCCTCAAACCTACCCAGCGACTCGGTTGAAGCGGTGCCTATGAATGGGCAGAGAAAAAGACTTTGAAGATGTGCAAGATGAAAGAAGACAACACGCTACTACGCATTCACACTTGTGTTTCGCCAGCGGAGTACATGACACAAAAGCACCTTAAACCTACTGCCCGAGGACTATACACGTTTGCTTCCAGTTTCAGATACTCTTCTCGAGAGGCTGCTGACCCATGACTTACACTGCGGCTTTCCATGCTTTCGCCAGAGCGTTCAAGGAGACTCTGGCTGGGCATCTTGCCGGCGTCGGCGGAATCCTAGCGGGTTTCATAATTGTTCGGCAGCTTCCCCTTTTCCAGGAGTCCCCATGGGTTATTGCTGTTTACCCTACCGTACTGACTGCTATGGGAGTGACAAGCGGCTTATTCAGCGGGCGTTTAAACACTGCACTGCACATCGGCACAGTTTATCCTCGGTTCTCAGGAAACATCGGAACTTTCTACAACCTGTTTCAGCCCGTGCTGGCTACGACCCTAGCCTTGAGCGTCATAATGAGTGTTTTTTCCATGGTTTTTGGCAGCCTGTTCTGGGGATTGGCATTTGCGGATTTCGCCGAGATTCTGATTATCGTTGTGGCAACCATGAGTCTGGGGCTGATTCTTCACCCCTTTGTCTTAGCCATCACTTTCACCGTCTTCAAAAGAGGCTTGGACTTAGACAGTGTTGCGTACCCAATGATAACCGCTATTGCGGGCCCTCTGGTAACAATCTGTTACGTGCTGAGCCTAACCTTGTTCTTTGACCTAGGCATCTTGGGAAGATACCTTGTTTCTTTCTTTGCAATTCTTCCGGCAATACTAGTCCTTTCCACCTTGCCTAGAAACATCCACAAAAAGGAATTCACGAAACCTATTGTTGGATCTCTCTTGGCATTGACACTTATGGCGTTCATCGCCAACATCACAGGATCTGTTTTGCAAAGAATAAGCACTGCCGCAAATGGCCGGAAAGAAGTCCTGATAGCTTACCCTGCTATGATTGAAGTGGTGGAGGACGTGGGCTTGGTTGTCAGCTCCACGGCTACGACGAGGCTCGCGCTTGGGCTGCTCAAACCATCATTGTCGGCCATCAGGAAACACGCTGGACCAACGTGGGGTGCATGGGCGGCTTCAGCGTCCATGTTCATCTGCTTCTCGGCGATGTCGCTGGTGCTAGCGCACGCATTTTCGCTATATACATTCTCGTTTTTCGCCTGCATGATGCTAATGTCAAATGTGGTCGCCGTTCTTGCCATTGTCCTGATTTCCTATGCTCTTGCGATTCTGACTTTTCAGAAAGGCTTAGACGCTGATCATTTTGTGATTCCAGTCGAGAGTTCTCTTGCTGGCGCCATAACGTCAATTGCCCTGCTTGCGGCTTTGTTGTTGATAGGCTGATTTGGGATAGCATTAAAATATTCCCTGTGTTCTATTGTTCCAGACGGAGCGAACCTCAGCAATATGTCCCCGCTAGAAAAGGTGAAATACAAACCCATACCTGTCAGGGAACTGTTTCTTGAGATGAAAAACCTTTCCGAGTTGATGATTGACCTGGCCTATTCAGCTGCGCTGTTCAATGACAAAGAATTAGCTGAGGACGTTCTGGAACTTGAGAACCGCGTTGACACTTTGGGGTACCAGCTAGAAATGACCATAATGGTCGCAGCAAGAGACGCTCAAGACGCCGAAGCGCTGACAGGAGTATCCACAGTGGCTTCTGCAGCTGACAAGATTTCAGATGCGGCCGCGGACATAGCTGTAATAGTGACGCGGAACATCGGTGTGCACCCGATTGTAGCCAAGGTCTTCGAGAGGGTTGAAGAACGCCTGATGCAAGCTAAAGTGGAGAAGGATTCAAGGATAGTTGGGAAGCGCGTGTCGGACTTGGATTTGGCAGCGAAAATGGGCGTTGACATAATTGCCATTCGACGCGACAAGGATTGGATAATAAACCCGAAGAAGACTGCGGAAATCAAAGCTGGTGATATGCTGATCACTCGCGGCACAGCTTCAGGAACTGAAGAGTTCAAAGAGCTTGCTGAAGGAAAACCTCCTGAACCAAAGAGCAAGCCTCTGGGGCACGTTAGTGAGAAACAGTTCGGAGAGATTGTCGAAAGCTTCGTTGAGCTTAAAGATACTTCTGAGTTGATGATTGACCTAGGCTACTCCTCGCTGCTGATGAACAGCAAAGAGTTGGCTGACGAAGTGCAAAGGCTTGAGGAGTATGTTGACAATTTGCACACCAATTTTGAGCTGCTGGTTTTGAAAAGCGAGTTCAAGAAGGAAGAGGCGAAAGGTCTTCTAGGACTGATACGACTGGGCGTTGCAACTGAAAAAATAGCGGACGCAGCGGCACAGATATCTGAGGTTGTTTTGAGAGGAATAGAACCGCATCCCGTGCTGAAGCTCACAATTGAACAGGCTGAAGAGACAGTTACGTACGCGCGGGTAGCTCAAGACTCTTCCTTGGTGAACAAGACATTGCGGGAAGCACGAATTCCCGAGGAAACTGGCATGTGGACACTTGCTATAAAACGCGGAGACAAATGCGTGAGACCCAAGCCTGAATCCAAGATTGAGGCAGGCGACGTCATAATTGCCTCAGGCTATGCTGAGGGTGAAGAAAGCCTCAAAAGATTGGCTTCTCCATAGTTCGCCGGTCAACAAGTACTTGGGATACTTATTTTGGATTCATTAATACCATAAACTCGGACTCGATTCTATGATGACGGAAGGTTATTCATCATAAGAAAGAAGGAACCTATCGGGGAAGATCGAAGCTTCACCTGTCCAAACCTCTCATGCGGCAGAGTTTTTGACAACCCATAAAGGCTGAGAATCGTAACGCAAAGAAGGCTGAATGTTATGAGGCTTGCCCTTACTGCTTAACTGACATTACAGTTGTGACCACCTCTGAATCCGCTGAAGACAGAACGGAATTAGAGGTGAGCAAAGTGAAAAGTGAACCGCCAATCATCCAGCATCGTGAAAGAAAGCCGCCTGGGCGTCCTGCGAGTGAAGTGGACGCACCAATTTGGATATTTAAGCAAGTGTAACTCAAAGGAGAAAATACCTGAAGAATGCATGATGTGTGAAAACATAGTGCAGTACATGCTCAAGGCCATAACTGGCCAAGTTGGTCACCGATGATACGCACATGCCCTTTTGAGTTGCTCAGATTTTGTGAGAATGGACAGGAAACAGTATAGTTGTCTGCGACCTTGCAGAAAAGAGCCCCCGGTGTCATTACGTCAACCGCTTGTCAGACTAGGGAATTGAACGCCGAGACAGTGACAGCCATCGCAACTGGTTTTCTGAGGCGAATCGAAAACAAGGGTAGCCTGAAAGCCAAACGAACGTCGTTGGGAGAGAGCACCTATACTGTTGAGGTTGAACTGAAGAAGCTTATGGCAATCGTTCAGATTGACGCCAAGACGCATAAGATCAGATCTTGTTAGATACAACCCAGTGGCGAAGAGCCTTCTTCTTCGTCGTTTTCCCCGAAAAATCATCATAATGAAGTTCGGAGTTTCTGCAGTCGTCTACGTTGGATTGTATTCTGCGTTTAAAATGTTCGGACTGTAAGGCTTACTGTTGGTCTCTTACTTAAAATACGAATAGAAATAACTTGGGTGAATGAAACTTCTAGAAAGGCTGTTAAGCTTCAGTCTTCTTTTTCCTTTCGGGTTTCTTCTCTCCCTTAGGCTCCTCTGCTGGTTTGGCTTCTTCTTCAACAACTGTTGTTTTCTTTTCGATCTCTGTTGTGATTTCTTCTATCGGCTTTGGCGGTGGAGTCGTGGCCATCGTCCAGCCTATCCATGCGCCTATGCCCATTATGGCGACGAAGGCTATGAAAACGGGCACTGCTATTACCCAGAATTGAACATCAGCCTCTTTGCTTGCCCATCCTGAGTTCACCATCCAAGCAGGGTAGAATAGCGTTACAACGTAGAGCACTGCGATTACAGCGCATAGGAGGAATATTATTCCGCCGATTGATTGATCTTTGCTAACCATTTCTATACATCACCACATGTAAGCCATGTTTACATCTTTACGCCTTTTAAGTTTTACCGTGCTTTTCGAATTTTCCCCGCTAGATTGTCCCTGCTTCCCAAGTTGCCAGATACTTCTTCTGTTCCTCTGTCAGCTTGTCAATGCTTACATTCATGGCCTTGAGTTTCAGTTTCGCGACAGTCTCGTCTATCTCTTTCGGCACTGGATAAACCTTCGGCGGCATTTTCTTGTTTTTTGCCAGATTCTCAGTGCAGAGGGCTTGGTTTGCGAATGACATGTCCATAACTTCCGAAGGGTGTCCTTCTGCTGATGCCAAGTTTACAAGTCTTCCGCCCGCTAGCAAGTAGAGTCTTCTGCCGTCTTTGAGCGTGTACTCTTCAAGGTTCTGTCTGATCGTCCTTTTTGACTTGGCGAGTTCTTCTAAGTCTTTGATGTTTATTTCTACGTTGAAGTGTCCGCTGTTGGCTAGGATTGTGCCGTCTTTCATTTTCTGCATGTGCTCTTTTCTTATGACGCTTGTGTCGCCCGTGGTAGTCACAAATATGTCGCCCACTGTTGCGGCTTCGGCTATTGGCATCACTCGGAAACCGTTCATTGTGGCTTCAAGGGCCCTGAGCGGGTTTACTTCCGTTACTATTACGTTTGCGCCCATCCCTTGAGCTCTCATGGCTATTCCTCTTCCGCACCATCCGTAGCCGCAGACCACGAAGTTTTTGCCTGCGAAGAGTATGTTTGTGGCTCTCATGATGCCGTCGAGGGTGCTTTGTCCTGTTCCGTAGCGGTTGTCGAACAGGTATTTCGTGTAAGCATCGTTAACAGCTATGATGGCGTATTTCAGTGCTCCCTTCTGCTCCATGGTTCTCAGCCTTAGGACGCCTGTTGTTGTCTCTTCAGTTCCGCCTTTGATGTTCTGGAGTGCCTCTGTTCTTTTGCTGTGTACTGTGCCGACAAGGTCTGCGCCGTCATCAAGCGTTATCACTGGCTTATAGTCTATTGTTCGCTCCACACACCAGTAATATTCATCCGTGGTCTGTTCTCGCCAAGCAAACACGTGAACGTCTTCCTCTACCAGAGCTGCTGCCACATCATCCTGCGTGGAAAGCGGGTTGGAACCGCATAGCGCAACTTTCGCGCCGCTGGCAAGGAAGGTTTCAATGAGGACACCTGTCTCTTTCGTCACGTGCAAGCATGCGCCTATTGTCAGGTCTTTCAGCGGTTTTTCCTTGCTGAACCTCTGTTTTATCTGGTTAAGGACGGGCATGTGTTTTGAAGCCCATTCTATTTGTAAGTGTCCTTTAGGTGCGAGGGAAGAGTCTTTCACCTTGAAGTTTTCCATTTTAGTTTTCCCTTCTCGTATGCTCATTCATACTGACTATTTAACGTTGGCGTTAAGCTTGTCAAGAAGGCCTGCCTTCGCTTTCTCGGTTGCTTCCATGACTTTTCGAACGTTGAGGGTTGTCAACTTTCTGTTTTCCATCACGATTTTCCCGTTTATTATTACGGTTTCAACGTCAGACCCTTTCGCCGCGTAGACTAAATGACTTGTCGCACTGTACAGCGGGCACAGGTGCGGTTCTGCAAGGCTTATCACCGCCAAGTCTGCTTTTTTGCCAATTTCTATCGAACCTATTTCGTTCTCCCATGACAGGGCCTTTGCGCCTTCGATTGTGGCCATTTCCAAGACTCTTTCTGCCGGCATCAACGTGGGGTTCCGGTTTGTTCCCTTGTGTAGAATAGCGGCGGTTTTCATGACTTCGAACATGTCCGCGGTGTTGTTTGAACATGGACTGTCGGTTCCAAGCGAGACGGTTATGCCTTCTTTGACCATTTTTGGCACTGGGCTTATGCCTGACGCGAGTTTCAGGTTTGAAATCGGGTTGTGCGAGCTTTTGACATCGCGTCTCTTCATCACTGCCAAGTCTTTGTTCGTCACTGCTACACAGTGCGCAGCAATCACATGCTTGTCCAGAGTTCCTAGAGAGTCCAAGTATTCCATCAGTCCACCTTTTACGCGAGTGTTGAAGGCTTTTCGAACTTTGATCTTTTCGTCGCTTGTTTCGGCTACGTGGATGTGGCCAATTATCGGCGCCTCTTCCGAGCCGTATTTCTTGTTCAATTCCGTTCTGATTTGTTTTAGCTCTTTCATGTATTCTGAGTCGACAGTGTAGGGTGCGTGGGGGTCGACGCTTGCTCGTATCAGTCCGTCAGCCTTGTTGTGCCAGTTCCTAGCCAAGTCTAGGAGTGCTTTCTTGTCTTCTTTTTTTCTCCATGAGAAGCAAACGTGGCCGACTGCTGCTCTTAAGCCTGCGTCTGCGAAGGCTTTTGCCTCGTTTTCTCCCGCCGTGTAGTGGTACATTGTGTTGACGGTTGTGGTTCCGCTCATTATGGATTCTGCAGCTGTCAGTTGGGCTCCGACGTAGATATCATGCGGTGCCATGTGTTTTTCTATGGGCCAAATCCATTTTTCCAGCCATTCCTGAAGTGGCAAATCATCGGCGTATCCTCTCAGTAAGCTCATCGCAGCGTGTTGGTGAGTGTTGATGAGGCCGGGTATGACGACTTTGCCTTTTGCGTATATTTTCTCATAGCCTCTGCCGTACTTGCGTCTGATGTCTGAGGATTTTCCAACAGCTACTATTTCCTGCCCTTCGACGACGACTGCGCCATCCCTGATTATCCTTTTCTTACATGTGACTATTGTGGCGCCGTCCAGAATGAGGTTCATGAATCTTCGTTGTTAATGTGCTGTTGATTTCGGATTTAAATTTAAGCACGCCCGTTTTGAAGGTTGGCACTTGCTATGATAACGCTGTTCTTGCTTCTTTCACTTTTAATTCCTGACAACTATGTCCTCACATCCAGCGTCTTTGCTGTGCCTTCTATGGTTTTGGCTGGCCTGCTAACGTATTCGTTGTCTTTCGCGATGGTGCTAGAAGAAGCTATGAAGACAACAGTGTTGCGGAAGAAGTGAAAGCTGAGATGCCTCTTGAAGACGGGGGTCATTGCAGGCTTGAAGATTAGTTGGCTGGTTTTTTTGGTCAAGGCTTATTTTCTACTTGCCTAGATACTCGTCAGATGGGTGGAATCTGATGGGAAAGAGAAGAAACAATGAGAGTTCAGTGAAACTTTTGAAAGGTGCTCTTCACAAGTACCTTTCTTCCTTGTACGGAACTGAGGTGGAGATCCAAGGCGTAAGGCAACTTACAGGCGAGAGGGTTTCTGAGGATTTGAAGGGTTTTGGTTACGGTTGGCCCTACGTTATCGAGTTCACCGTTAACCGCAAGAGCAGGCAGGTTGTGTTGGAAACGATGCGGCCTGAAGGCTTTGGGCATGATTACTTCTCGGACCGCGCTAGCATTCTGCTTTGGCAGCATTCTGCCTTTAACAAGCTGCCGAGGCATGTGCGCTCGGTGGATATAGGCGCATTTACGGTAGATGGCGGTCTGAAGTCGCTGGGCGATTGTGGCGAATTCTTCATCGTGACCGAGTTTGTGGAAGGCCGACTTTACCATCAAGACTTGGACCGAATCAAAGACGCTGGAAGACTGGAAAAGCTGGATGAGCAACGGTGTTTGGCTCTTTCTGATTATCTTGCTGAGATACACAAGGTCAAGCGCAAGGCGCCTGAGCTTTATGTCAGGAGAATTCGAGACTTAGTAGGGCACGGCGAAGGGATCTTCGGTTTGACGGACAGCTACCCGCAGGGCTTGGGTCATGTTGATGAGGGGTTCTTTGCCGATTTTGAGAAGATGTGCGTGGAATGGCGCTGGCGACTCAAGGGTAAAACTCACAGACTGTGCCAGGTACACGGAGATTTCCACCCTTGGAACGTGTTGTTCCGCGAGGGCACAGATTTCACAGCGTTGGACCGCAGCAGAGGAGATTGGGGCGAACCGGCTGATGATGTGACGGCGATGTCGATCAACTACTTGTTCTATTCTTTGCAGAAACATGGCAAGCTAACTGGAGCCTTTGAGAGGTTGTTCCTACTTTTCTGGAAGAATTATCTGGACAAGACTGGTGACAAGGAGATACTCAGCGTCCTGCAGCCTTTCTATGCTTGGCGGAGCCTCGTCATAGCCTCGCCACTGTGGTATCCTAGTTTGCCCTTGGAGGTTCGGCGGAAGATTTTCCGTTTTGCTGTCAACATGCTTGAAGCTGAGGAATTTGACTTTGAAAATGTTAATTCCTACTTAGGATGATGTGGCTCCGTGATCTGTTTGGCATCAGAAGGGTATATCAGGACGTGGATTAAAGGATAAATAGGTCTCAAGCTAAGGTTCTGTTGTGTTCGGTGTCTGCTTTGGGTGTTGAGTCTCTTGACGATTTGAAGAAACTGCTTAAGGAGATAGGCTATTCTGACAGCGCTGTCGGTGAGGTTCTTAAGTGGTACAAGCAGAACAATGCTGATAGAAGAGCATGAAAGGCATCTACGTCCTAGTAATCTCGGTCAACAAAAACATCAGCGTAAACATCGGAGCGTTAGGCAATGTACCTTTTGAAAGAGGCTTGTATGCTTACGTGGGTTCTGCTCAGAACAGCTTGGAAAAACGGGTAGAGCGGCATCTGCGAAAGAAGGGGAAGCGGAGTTTTTGGCACATCGACTACCTGCTTAACAACGATGCAGTCAGCATTATGAAAGTGTTCTATGAGGAAGCGGCAAGATCTGAAGAATGCAAGGTTGCAGAGAAAATAGACAAGGAAGGTGTTCCGGTAAGACGTTTCGGTTCTTCAGACTGCAAGTGCCGAAGCCACCTGTTTAAGGTTGAGGGCTACGACTTTTTAAGAAAATTCATGCATGAATTAAGAACATAGACTAGGAAGTATAGAGAATGACAGAGAGTGGCTGGTGTGTTTGGATAACGGGGCTTCCAGGCAGTGGTAAGTCGGTTGTATCCGAAGCTTTGTTCGCACTTCTCAATCAAAAGGGTGTCCCTGCTCAGCTTCTGTCTTCTGACGCATTGCGCAAAGTTCTGACGCCTAAACCGTCTTACTCGCTTGAAGAACGAGACATCGTCTACGCAACGCTCGCGTACATTGCTGAGTTGCTGACGCGGAACGGCGTGAACGTCATAATCGATGCCACTGGCAACCTGAGAAGCTATAGAGACAACGCCAGAAAACAAATCCCGAAGTTCGCAGAAGCCTACCTAGAATGTCCATTGGACGTTTGCATGCACCGCGAAGCTAAACGAGGAAGAACGTATCATGCTCCAAAGCAGATCTACAGCCGAGCCTTAAAAGGGAAGGCGCCGACGGTGCCTGGTGTTGGACAGCCTTATGAGCCGCCGCTGAACCCAGAGATAACCGTAGACACTACAAGGTGCAATCCGCAAGAATGTGCTCAACAAATCCTTGGCATGATACTTAAACGCTATGAATAGATGAGCTTGTTTCCTGCCGTTTCTTGATGTAGTTCAAAACTGCGTCTGCCTGCTCTTCTGAGATGTGTGCAGACTGAAGAAGGCGGTCTACCAGTTCAGAAATCTTCGCCAAAGCATGAACTTTATACCCTAGCCGTTCAAGGTTTTCTCTGCCGCCTTGCTCCCTGTCCACCACAACCATAACATGCTTGACTTCTGCGCCGAGCTCCTCAAGAGGCTTTATCCCCTCAACCTTAGACATGCCCTCACTGACCACGTCATCAAAAAACAGAATGCTCTCACCGCTTACAACTTCAGCACCTGCGATCCTTCCAGTGGCGCCGTACATCTTCTCTTCCTTCCTAACCACGATGCACGGCAGATTCACCTTGCACGCTATACTTGGCAAGAGCAAGGCGCCCTTCAACTCGATTGAGGCAAGCTTGTCTATTCTTTCTGAACTTGTGATCCTTCTGATTTCGCCAGCCGCTACATCCGCAAGAACGCCCAAGTCTTTCGGAGAGGAAAGCAGACACGCAAGGTCAATGTAGTAAGGGCTCAAGGCGCCAGACTTGATCTTGAAAGTGCCGAACTTCAGACAGCCAGAACGGTATAGTGCACCGGCAACCTCAGACGCAATGTCACTCATTTCAAACCCCAAAATGACTATGCTCTTCAAAATTTAACACTTGCCAAAAACCAGCACCATTCTCTAGCATATTTGAAACCAACTATCTGTACTATGAAAAGATGAAAGACCTGAATCCTATAGGCTGAACCATCCACAAACTGAACAAGGCTGCGTGAGCGGTTCGGAAAGCCCTGGAAAATGGTGGAATTGTAGCAGCTTCGGTGTCGAGTCGAGTTGGAAAAGTGACGGTAACGTTTATAACTTATTGTTCTCATTCCTAGAAGACACGAAGCGGAAAAACGATGGGACACCGCAAAACCCATGCACCTAGACATGGTTCTCTTGCATATTTGCCTAGGAAACGCGCCACACACTTACTGGCCAGAATACGCTTCTGGCCGAAAATAGAGGCAGAAACGCCTCGGCTTCTCGGTTTTGTGGGCTTCAAGGCCGGAATGACTCACGTATTTACAATCGAAGACAGGAAACGTTCACCTGACTTCGGCAAAGAAGTCATACGCCCGGCTACAGTTTTGGAAACACCTCCAATTCTGGTGTGTGCCGTGAAAGCTTACACAAAGAACGTTTACGGTCTGCGAACCCTGAACGAGGCATGGATGAAAGACCCGCCAGACGATTTGGAACGTGTGTTCACGCTTCCAGAAAACTTCAACACGGAAGAGGCCCTCAAAAAAATTGAGGAGAACATGCCTAAAACCGTGAAAATCCGCGTCATCGCCGTCACCCAACCCAGACAAACTAGTCTGTCAAAGAAGAGACCTGACATGGCCGAAATAGAATTGGGTGGCGGAACAATCCAACAGCAGTTCGACTACGCCAAGAACCTGCTGGGAAAAACCATAACACTGCCTGAAATCTTCAAGGAAGGTCAGTTCGTAGACGTGGCCTCCATATCAACTGGAAAAGGCTTCCAAGGACCAGTAAAACGCTGGGGAGTAACCATTCTCCAAGCCAAAGGAAGAAAAACCAAAAGAGGCGTTGCCACATTGGGACCGTGGAACCCACACCACGTGATGTACAGCGTACCAAGAGCTGGACAAATGGGCTACCACCAAAGAACAGAATACAACAAACGCATCCTCAAAATGGGTGCAGACGGCAAAGAAATCACACCGAAAGGAGGCTTCATAAGATACGGCGAAATCCGCGGATCATACGTGCTTCTGGCAGGCAGCATAGCAGGCACCGAGAAACGTCCAATCCGACTGCGTTATCCAGCACGCCCACCGAGAGACGTTGCAGAAGAACCACCACAGATCACGCAGATATCTCTCGAATCGCCGCAGGGAAGGTAATCGGTGAAGGCAGATGGCTAAAAGAACAGTGAAAGTCTTCAACCTCGAAGGAAAATCAACCCGCAAGATGAAACTGCCACCTGTTTTTGCCACACCACTGAGACCAGACGTCATAAAACGAGCCGTTCTGGCGATACAATCCTCCAGATTCCAACCGCAGGGAAGAGACCCAATGGCTGGAAAAAGAACCTCAGCCGAATCCAGAGGCACAGGGTTTGCCATGGCCAGAATACCCAGATTGAAGGGGCAATCAGGGCGAGCAGCGTTTGCGCCTGGAACGGTAGGCGGCAGGCAATCGCACCCGCCAGTTTCTGAAAAGAAAATCGCCAGACGAATCCCCAAGAAAGAAAAACGTCTAGCTCTGCTCTCCGCAATAGCCGCCACAGCTTCAAAAGAAACCGTAGCTGCTAGAGGTCACTCAATTGTTGACGTTCCCGAAATTCCACTGGTAGTAACTAATGACTTGGAAGCGTTAAAGAAGACAAGAGAAGTTGAAGAAACCCTTATACGACTAGGCGTGTTGTCCGACATCTATCGAGTGGAAGAGAGCAGAAAAGTCCGTGCTGGAAGAGGCAAAAGCCGAGGCAGAAAGATCAAGCAGGCAGTTGGCCCGCTTATAGTCGTCGCCGAAGACAAAGGAATAATGGAGGCTGCAAGAAACATACCCGGCGTAGACGTAGCCCGGGTCGGCAACCTGAACGCTGAAATGCTTGCCCCCGGCACCCATCCAGGAAGATTGACAATCTGGACAGACAGCGCCCTTGAAAGGCTGAATAAACTCTACGGTGGAGGAAAACAGGCATAATGGACCCTTATGATGTTATCCTTTATCCCTTGATGACTGAGGCGGCAAGTCTCATGGTTGAAAAGGAAAACAAGCTGGTCTTCATGGTCAGCTTGAAAGCGGCAAAAAGGGACGTGAAGAAGGCAGTTGAAGAGCTGTACGAGGTTAAGGTGGAGAAAGTCAACCTTCTAGTTACGCCTCAAGGAGGAAAGAAAGCCTTCGTCACACTCCACCCAGACTTCAAGGCAGCTGACGTTGCAATCAAACTTGGGATACTGTAAATCATCGAAAGAGGAATAGTCAATGGGAAAGCGAATTCGTGTTCAAAGGCGTGGGCGCGGAGCCTCCACATTCAGAGCCTCAACCAACAAACGCGTAGCTCCCTCACGGTATCCCTTGTCAGCTAATACGAAGGAATATCTTGGAAAAGCAGTCAACGGTGTTGTTGAGGATTTCGTTCATGACGCTGGTCGAGGGGCTCCACTTGCCTTGATAAGATTCGAAAACGGAAAAACATGTTATACCGTTGTTCCTGAAGGAATAGGCTCAGGCCAACAGATCCAGATGGGCGAAAAAGCCTCAGTAGAAATCGGCAACATCCTTCCCCTCGGCAAAATCCCCGAGGGCACTATGGTGTGCAACATAGAACTACGGGCTGGAGACGGCGGCAAAATCGCGAAAAGCTCAGGAGCCTACGCCACTGTTGTCGGACACACTCCTCAAGGAACCATCGTCAAGCTTCCGTCAAAGAAGAAGAAATACATAGCTGACAGCTGCAACGCAACAATCGGAGTCATCTCAGGAGCAGGCAGAACCGACAAACCCATGCTGAAAGCTGGCTCCAAGTTCCATCTCATGAAAGCAAAAGGCCACAAATACCCGAGAACCCGTGGAAGAGCAATGGGCGCTTTTGTGCATCCTTACGGCAGCAGCAAAAGAAGCGCCCGAAAAGTCACCACGACATCGCACGGTGCACCACCTGGGCAGAAGGTCGGATTGATCGCCGCCAGAGGCGCAGGTCGGAAGAAGAAAAGTGCTCGCTCCGCCGCCATAGCAGAAGGTTTATAGCATTTAGAGTTTACCAGTAGGGTGAGGAAAAATGCCAAAAGAGTTTGCTTACCGTGGCTATTCGCTTGAACAACTGCAAGGCATGTCCATGGACGACTTCATCAATCTGCTTCCCTCAAGGCAGAGGAGAACTCTCCACCGCGGTTTGAAATCCGATCAGAGAATACTTCTGGAAAAGCTGAGAAAGGCAAGAGAAGCTCTCAGAAGCGGAGGCGACGCGTCAGTCAAAACACACGTTCGCAACATGATAATCCTCCCTGAAATGGTAGGCATCAAAATCCTCGTCCACAACGGCAAAGAATTTGTGACTGTGGAAATAAAGCCTGAAATGATCGGGCACTCTCTAGGCGAGTTTGCAATCACAAACAAACCTGTAAGGCACGGCACTCCAGGCATCGGTGCCTCTCGTTCCTCAATGTACGTACCATTAAAGTAGCTCGTTTTCTAAGCCTGTCTTAGGCGCTGTAATCCATACCTGAAGGTTTCTTGTCGGTTGGTTTACCTGCCTCTGGTATCTGCGGCAGGGGAATCGGGGGCGGAATATTCAGCGTTCTGGAAATCAGAACAGATTCGATGAAAGCAATGTTTGACACTGACTGCACTATGACGGGTGGCGGCGGTTTCTTCTCCTCGTAATCCTTGTAAACCTTGTCAGTCTCACCTTTCTCGCCAACCACAAAAGCCCTTCCCTTTAGGCTTATCTGCGCAATAGAAGGGTTGTAGTTGATCGTTAAAACAAACGGAACCTCCAAAGAATCGTCCGGCTTCTTTTCCATGCCTGTCAAGTTGAGGTTAGTGTTTATCTGAATCGGCGGAATAGACTTCCTAAAATCCAAGTAACGCTCAGCAGAAACACTAGAAATAGAAACATTGACCCTTATCATTCAAATCATCAGAAAACATCTAAAGCATTGCCCAATTTAAAGCTGCTCATTTCTCAGCAGGCTTGTACCGCGTGAAACCACAGTGCCCACAAGTGTATCTGTTGCCATGGTCTGCCATGAAATATCCTGGTCCGCAACGCTCGCAAACCGGACGTAGCCTTTGAACCTTGTCATTTTCCAGCTTGTACAACGTGTGGATACGTCTTTCTTTCTTCTTTTTCTTCTCAGGTTTCGGGGCTTTCTGAGGCTTCTCGGCCTTTGCCTCTTCCGCCGGCACCTCTTTCGGTGCCTCTTCTACCTTTTCACCCTTCTTTAACTCTTTCTTCGGCGGTTCTGCCTCTTTCGCTTTCTTAGACATTGCCTACTTCTGCTCCTTTGCTTCTTCTCTGGGCTTTTCAGGCGGAATGTTTCTCTTGACAATGTATTCGGGTTCAATAAGTTTAGCATGTTCAACAGAATCGTAAACATGTGCTATTCCCGAGGCAAAGTGAGTTCCTGTTCTAGTTGCAAACCTCTTGAGAAAAACCAAGTTTGCGTCCGCTTTCAGCACGGTGGCAACTGCTTTTCTAACCTCTAGCCTCGGCGGTGTGCTCCCTGCTTGGGCATGTTCCAGCTCGAACTGGACCTCGGTACGTCTGAGCAGTGGGTTTTTCGTCTCTGATATCACTTTGACTTCCATGATGTTTCCCTGCATGCGGTGTTGACTTGATACAATACCTTCCTATTTAGCTTTTCGAACATCTTCCATAGCTCCTAGAATTTCGGCAACCTCTGCTTTTTTTCGAGGTGTGACCTTGACGACGACGATGCCTTCGCGTGGCTGTCCATACAGCACGAAGGAGTTCTTAGGTGCATGCAGAACGGCAATGAGTGTTAACAGGTCCTCCTCTCCATCAACGACTATTTTGATGCTGTTGTTGCTTCTCAAGGATTCTTGGATTGCTGCGATGGCCTCCTCTGTTATCGTTGCCGGAGGGTTCCTGACGTAAACGGTCACGTCGGCTGCAAGTGTGGCTGGCCGTGTGCTTTTTCTCATGCACTTGTTATCTATTATTGACAGTTGAGGAAACATGCGGTTCTTGGCGAGGTTCTTCGTAACAGTGTCACCAACAGCGATTATTCGCGTTGGCTTTTCCCTCCCCACCATTTCCCTGAATTTATTCATCGTCTCAATAAATGAACCTTGAATGAGCGTGCCGATGGGTTCCTTCAGTCTTACTCGCAGATGGGGCGTAAGACGGTATGCAATACCCATGCTATCTGACCTTTAGGGCATACCGCCCTTTCTCTTTGATGTTCATCGCTTTTGCAATGGCTGAACCTTCAGGGTCAAAAACTATCACTATACCGCTGAAATCGTCACTCAAAGTTGCCACCTTGCACTTAGGGCAAACGTTTTCTCTTGTTATGAAGTGGCATGTTGAACAGGCTTTCTCACTCATGTATGACCACCGCTTACTTCTTGGCTACCTCCGCTTTCTCGGACGGTTTCTTTTCGCTTGCCTCTTTAAGTTTCTGTACGTCGTGATCAATCCATTCCAGCTTGCCTAGAAAAGGCTGCCTAGCGGTCACTCCTATTTTTCCCGAGCTTCCTGCCCTTCCGAGCGAGACTGCGGTGATTCTGACGCGCACTTGGTCTCCAGTCATCAGCTTCTTTTTTGTTTCTTTTCCCAACAAAACTCCTTGCTTCTCGTCATAAGAGATGAAATCGTCTATGAGCTGAGAGACATGAAGCAAAGCGTCAATGGGTCCTATGCGTACGAAGGCTCCGAAGTCGGCGATTTCGACGACTTCACCTTCTACTATTTCTTGGATTTTGGGATAGAACGTTAACAGAGAGAAAGCTACCTTGTGGTAGGTGGCTCCGTCGCCTGGAATTATCTTGCCAATCTGGCTCACATTTACCTGAGTTACAGCTATAACGTATCCGAGTTCTTCGTCAACAGCGCCTTCGTATTTTGCCTTGACCTGCTCGTGACCCACCGCCTCTAAGGGTTTGCCGAAAGTTTCAGGTGGAATGCGAATCGTGTCCTGCAGAGTTATAAGCTTAAACAAAGATTACAGCCTCCCGTCAACCTCTAGGCGTGACTTTTGTCTCACATAAATCACTGGCACATTTATATCTCTTAGCTTCTTTCTAAGCTGCCTATCATTCGTAAAGACAGGGCAACCCCATTTGCTGGCCACTCTGGCGATTACGTCATCGGGAAGAGCATCCGGCTCTTCTTCTATCTTGACTAGCGTGCATTTCTCGGCTAGTTGCAGGGCGTACAACGCGTTTCTCCTGACTTGCGCCGAGGCTTCTTTTGCGAGCTTCTCAATTTCTTGGCGAACTGGTGAAAGTAGGATTGGCTCAAACTTGGCATTCAGAAGATTGTTCAGTTCTTCGAAAATATCTATTTTGAACTGAAGCGGAACAAACAAAGCGTTTGAGTCTAATATTACTTTCAGCGCTTTCTTTGTTTGATCGGGCTCTTTTTTCATCTTATCTTATCATTCCGTATCCTATGAGTCTCCATCTTCCAGCCAATTTTCTGCTCAGCGCGACTCTTGAACCTGCTTGTGCACAGACAGGTCGGGTGAGCTTCAATGTGACCTTGTCTCTTCTTACTGAGGAGACTTTTCCGACAGTTATTGCGGCACCTGCGTGTAGTAGCAGAGTTTCGTTCATGCTGACTTCCTCGATTTGGGCAAGTTCTTTTGTTCCAACAGCCCGTTCAAGAATCTGCGTTTCCAACGTCAGCTCCGACAGTGTTGACGGGAGCATGTCTGCTTTTCCAACAATGTTCCCCGTTAAGCCATCTGCCTTTGAATATGATGGATCCAAGAGCGTTCCTATCCCTACAAGCCCGCCGCAATACGCTTCATTTACCTTGCGTCCGCCTGCTTGCAGGCTGACAACTTCGCTGAACAGAGGATTGTATGCGTTTCTTCCCTCTTTCTCTATAGCTATTCCCGGGCGGATTTCTAGTTCTTCGCCGATTTTGAACTTGCCTTGCAGTATTGTGCCTCCGATAACGCCTCCTTCCATTTTCTCAATCGCAGTGCCTGGTTTGTTAATGTCGAACGAACGTACCACATACATCAACGGCGGCTTGGTTTCATCTCTCTTCGGCGTCGGTATGAATTCTTCCATTGCTTGGAGAAGCACGTCAATGTTTACTCCGCGTTGTGCGGACACAGGTATTATGGGTGCGTCTTCGGCAACGGTTCCCTTGACAAAATTCTTTATCTCCTCGTAGCTTTTGCGTGCTCTCTTCTCGTCAACGATGTCGATTTTGTTCTGAACGACAATAATGTTCTTTATGCCAATCACGTCTGCCGCTGCCAAATGTTCCCTTGTTTGTGGTTGCGGACACAACTCATCTGCTGCTATCACAAGGATTGCGCCGTCCATTATGGCGGCTCCTGAAAGCATAGTGGCCATCAAGGCTTCGTGGCCTGGGGCGTCCACAAAACTGACCGCTCGGACGAAAGTTGCTTTTGACCCGCATCTTGGGCAGGTTGGTTGTGTGGAATAGTTCTTCGGAGGCTCGCATTTGGGACACTTGTAAATGGCCATGTCCGCGTATCCCAGCTTTATTGTTATGCCTCTTTTCAGCTCTTCGCTATGTCTCGACGCCCAAACGCCAGTCAGCGCCTGCACTAACGTTGTCTTTCCATGGTCAACGTGACCAATGGTTCCAACGTTTACTTCAGGTTGTTTTGGCAGAGGCGCGCTTTTCTCGCTGCTCATTTTTCCTTTTTCCCATAACTAGTTTACAAATTATTGAAGGATTAAATTATTCGAGTTAATAAGTCTTAAGCCCTTCATTCCTCTTTGGTGGCTGGCGGTTGTGCTTCTGCGCCGGCTTCTTTTTGAGGCTTTTCTTTTTTCTTTTCTTTCGTTTTCTTGGTTTCTTTTGCTCCTTTTGGTTTCTCCGCGATTTTCATGTTTACTTGGACTATTTCATCCGTTATCACGTTTCCGCGGATTGTCTTGCGTCTCCTCATTCCCTCGTTCTGAGGTCTATATCCTACTCCTCTGGTTAGCACGATTCTTCGCCGTACCCCACCGTGAACACTTGGACGCATTGGAAAACCATCCTTGTCTGAGCCGCCCGTTATCTGCGCCTTGTACCCTGGCAGGTTCACTATCGACCCCTCTATTGTTTCGCCTATTCTCTTTCCGATTAACGGCGCAGCGCGGGCTTCTTCAAGGTCAACTACACTTGAAGTTCCGGTTTCTGGGTCTGAGACGATTACTTTGAACTTAGCCATTGACGGTGGGCTCTCCAGTAGTGGTATGAAAGTTGAATATCTCTCTATTAAGGATTTATGAGTTGCTCATGAGGGATGGTGCGGGTAAAGATTTTAATTCTACCTCTAAGACGTTCTCTAGCCATGTGGCGGTTGGGGTTCTTTTTCCACGAGATGGGTTTCGGTCTATTATCGATATTTCTGCCTCTGTATGTCATGTCACCCGCTATTGGCGGCTCGCTGGTTCACATAGGGATAATGTCTGCAGTAGCTCTGTTCTTGGCAATCCCAGCCTCTTTCTTCTGGGGTTACATTTGTGATAAGACAAGACGTTATAAGCGTTACATTCTCATCTCGTTTCTGGCATCAACTGCTTTCTTATATCTTTTCACTCTTACAAAAGATGTTAGCCTGTTGATAATTCTCTACTCAATTATGTCAATATTCCACGTGGCTCATGAAGCTCCGAAAAACGTTCTGATAGCCGAACTTTACTCTCGCGAGGACTGGGAGAGAACATTTGCATTCTATGAGGGCTTCACAGAAATTGGATGGCTTATCGGCTTATTGCTAGGGTTCTTCATGTCAGCCTACGGGCTTGGTCCAGCAACCACGTTACTCGCATGCGCTGGCCTGAATCTAGCTGCTTTTGTACTGTCTGTGACTTTGGTCACGGATCCGCTTTTGGTTTTTGAAAGAGGCTTGGTCGGCTTGGAGAGGACGGTAGACTTCACGTCTCGAGGCGTGTTCTTGGCATCTAGACTGTTGGATGGGATATCAGTGAACGAAAGGCTGAAGAAAGAGAACGTTAGTCTCTTCTGCGGCGGCCTAGTTCTCTTTTCGTTAGCCACAAGCATACTCTTCACGCCCATGCCGATCTTCGTCTCCAACATCGTCAGCGATGCGAGTCTACCTACCAGTCTTGTTTTCGCAATCTTCGTTCTGAATTCAGCCGGAGGCGTTGGAGGGTACTTCTTAGCAGGTAGCAGGTCTACCCGATCAACTGGAAAGACAGGGATCGGCAGAATTGTAATGTTTCGAAGCTTGCTTGCTTTCTTACTGATTGCAGGGTTAGGGATGCCTTCATATAACGTGATACTGACAACGACGACCTTGGCATTGCTAGGGTTTGCAAACGCCGTGTTTCTTATCTACACACTTTCACTGTCTATGGAGCTCATCCCCGCAGGAAAAGCAGGCACGTTCAACGCTCTGATTGGTATAGGCGGAGCTTTCGGTTCCTTCATCGGCCCATTCATCGCTCAGACATTCGGCTTTCTCTATGTGTTTGCAATGGCAGGCGTAATCTTCTTCTCAGCTTATGTCGCCTTCAAGTTCTTTGCTTGAAAGAAAAATTGGGAAGCCCGCTGAAGCGGGCGTTTCGGACCTGCTATTCCACGTGCACTCTGAACAGGTCTATGTCTTCTCGCATCTCAGGTGTTGACTCGAGGAAGTCTCTGACGGCACGTTCAACGTCCTTCGACTGTGTGACGTATCTCCCTACGATGATTATGTTAGCGCCTTTTGAGAGGGCTTCTTTTGCTGTTTCGGGTACTATGCCGCCTGCGACTGCGATCAGGAAACGCTTGTCGCTGAAGGTCTGTCTTATCTGCTGTATAAGTTCTAATCCGAGCGATCTTCCAGTTTCTTGGTCTATTCCTCTGTGCAAGACGATGATGTCTGGGAACTCTTTGATTGATTTGAGTTTCTTTATGGGGTCTTCGACGTTAAGCATGTCCACCACGGCGTATATTCCGAGTCTTTTGGCTTCGTTGATGAAAGAGTCGAGTGTTTCAGCTGGGGCCAGTCCGGCGGCGACGACAGCGTCTGCGGTTTCTTCGTAGGCTAGGTCAACCTCCACTTTTCCAACGTCTAAGGTTTTGAGGTCTGCGACGAAGAATATGTCTTTGGCCACTTGTCTCAGGTCGTTTATTATCTTTGTTCCATACCTTTTGATGAGAGGTGTACCTACTTCGAGGATTATTCTGTCGCTGCCTGGAAGTTGAGATATGATTTTCTTTGTTCTCTCCAGTTCTGGTACATCAAGCGAAATCTGGAGGTAGGGTGGTCTCCACAGGCGGGGTACTTTGAATCCCATTATTGGGTGTTTGGCTCTGTCCTTGTCGTAGAAGATTTTCTCTAGTGTCGGATACTTCGCTAGGGCTCTCTTCAACGCCAGCTTGGTTGCGCTGTAGTTGTAATGGTATATTTTGCGGAAGTCAGTTGCTTGCGGATGTACAAAAACGCTTGCAACTATGACCCACTCGTCCGCTTTCTCTTTTGGAATGATTCCTTCTTCCATGGCGTCTGCGACGGCTTTTGCTACTGCGGCTTGGGCTGGCCCGAAGATTTTTCCGATGTCTTCGGTGTTCTTGATGGTGACTTTCGGTACAAGCAGCGTGTGCGGCTTAGGTGGAAGGTTGGGCCTTATCACAGCCAACAACGGCGTGTGGCCAACGGAAAGGTTGGACATGCCGGAGGCGAAAGCCTCTCCGACAGGGCCATCCTTGTCACCGATCAGCAGGTCTATGTGAGCAACTTCGTTTCCCTCTCCGACGAGCGCTTCGCCGATCAGGTACGCAGGTTTCCCACAGGTATCGACAGCCTCTGCTATGTAAGGTGTCGGTATGGCATCGGCTATTTCCTTGAAATCGACATTGAACTCTTTGAGCCAAGTATACAACGTGTCTCTATGTATGTTTAGAAGTGCGGCAGTTCCTGAAACTGTCGGCTTTGTCGGTCGCCTCGTTAGACGGCTGCGAGTTTCAGCCTCTTTTTCGGCAGCCTCCGTCACTGCTTTGACGAGCTCTTCCTTTGTCGTAGGTTTCTTTACTTCCTGTTCCGACATTTTACATCACCAGTGAGGTTTTACGGAGGGGCTCATATATAAAAGTGTCGGAACGCGACAAGGTAGAGCAAGGTTGGCCCGCGAGATGGACATGGAGTTGTCGGTATTGCAGTTGCATTTTGCAACGGGCTCTTTTCTTTCTTGCCTTTTTTGTCGGGGGGCAGGAGAATCAATCGAGTCAGCGGCCAAGCCGACATTTTTCGCTGGGCGGCGGCGGGGGAAGGAGCGAGTCTCGCTACGTGAGAATGATGGGTGACTGCCGGAAGAATAATCTATATACACTGAGGGGTCTGGAAAGCGTGGGGCATCTTGGGGGTTTTTGTGCATTGGAAGGATATCATTTTCCTGTGCGCTATGCTTGTGGGCTTGATTCTCGTCCTGTATGGCGCCAACTATTATGATGCGCTATCAGGCTGGACTGGCGTGTGTCTGGGTGTAGGCGGTTTTCTTGGAGGAGTGGTCCTTAACGTGTTTGTGGAGATAAGAAAAAGGGAAGTTGACTAGAAACCGTAGAGCTTGGAGAACTTTTCATTCAGGTAGTTCAAGTATGGCTTGACTGTCAATTCTTTCCCTGTGATTCTTTTGATGAGGTCGGCTGGGTCGTAGAGGTTTCCTTGGGTGTGAACGTTTTTGGCTAGCCACTGTTTTGTTTCGGTGAAGCTGCCTTTTGCGAGTTGTTTTCGCCAGTTTGGCAGGTCTTTTTCCATTTTTTCGAGTATTTGTCCGCTGTAGATGTTTCCCAGTGCGTAGCTTGGGAAGTATCCGTAGTAGCCGCTTGCCCAGTGCGTGTCTTGCATTACGCCTTCAGAGTCGTTTTCAATCTTGATGCTGAGATAGTCCTTGTAGCTTTGGTTCCATATTTCTGGCAATTCCTTCACTGTAATTTTATCGGCAAACAGGTCTCTTTCAATGTTGAATCGTACAATGATATGAAGTCCATAAGTAACCTCATCTGCTTCAACACGAATTTTTGACGGCTTGACTTGGTTGATTGCATGAACGAACTTGTCTAAATCCACATCTGCAAGGGTTTTTCCCGTAAGTTCTTTCAGTTTCGGCAGGAAGTATACCCAGAATTCGCGTGACCTTCCAATGATGTTCTCCACTGTGCGTGACTGGGATTCGTGGAAGCCTGAAGAGCAGCCTGTGCCGACTGGTTGGTACATCCATTCTGGATTCAAGTCTTGTTCGTATATGGCATGTCCAGCTTCGTGCAGCACTGAAAACACGGATGAGGCGAACATGTCTTCGTAGTAGTGTGTCGTAATTCGCACGTCGTCATAATAGCCGTTCGTGAACGGATGCTCAGTCTGGTCAATCCTTCCACCAGCATTCTTTGATGTTACATCGTACTGGACTACTTCGGCGAGGGCTATGGCGATTTTGCGTTGCACGTCTATTGGAATTTTGCGGCTGAGAAAACTTGTGTCTGGCTGTTTTGGAGCGTGCTCACACTTCCTAAGCAACGAAACTAAACCTTCTCGTAGCTCATCAAATACTTTTGTGATTTCCTTGGCAGTCATTTTGGGTTCGAAAATGTCAATCAACGCATCGTAACGTGTGGCTGTTCTTTTTACTTTCATCAGGATTTCTGCGGCCTTCTTTGCCAATTCGATGTTCTTCTCAAGTTCAGGTCTGAACATGGCGAAGTTCTTAGCTGCCTTAGCCTTCTTCCAGACGTCCACTGCAATAGCGCGCTGTTTTGCAATTGCCACAACAAGTTCTTCAGGAAGCTTCGTCTGTTCGTCATAGTTTTTTCTGATTAGGTAGATGTTCCGCTTTTGAACCGCGTCCAACTTGCCGTAATCTGGGTGTTTCTCGATGCTTTCTAGCAGTTTCCCTATTTCCGGGCTGGTTTCCATCTTGTGCTGCATCCCGCTCATCAGTGCAAGTTGCTGGCTTCGCAGTCCGATGGCTTTGGGCGGCATCATCGTTTCCATGTCCCATTGAATGACAGCTTGGGCCGAGTTGAAAATGATAGTTTCTTTGATTTTCTCCATGAGTTTCTTATAGTCTGACGAAATGTTTCCTGTCATTTACGATCGCCTTGTCTGGTGAAGACTATTCGATAGAAGCAGCTTGTATATGAACCTTCAGTTTTCCTTGTTGAGACGCCAGCTTTGCTGGTCATGTAAGCGAGCTTAGGCCTCACGAACACGCGTAGGTTCACCAAGAAATCCACGTGCGTGTAAGTGGCATTCCTAGTATTTGATGCTGAGGTACAGCAAGACGACTAGCGCCACAAATGTAAATAGATCTGGCAACAGGGCAAACGGTCCGAGACCAAACGCTCGGAAACCAAAAACCCAAATCACTAACGGATTGGAGGCAAGAGCATTCATAAGAAGGACCGCTGAAAATATTATTAGTCCAATTGTGAATTCCGACCGTGTCTTTCTGTATATGTCAATGTATGTGACCAATAGAAAGATTAGAAGGGTCACATTGATTGTGGAAACCACTGTTTTCGCTGTATAGAAAAACTCTATGTCTCCAGGGATACTATATGGAGGTGGTAGATGATGTTCCCAGGGGGAACGCGGAAACCAAAATGTAGATGTAGCCCAGAATGCTGCTAAGATGGCTACCACTATCAGAGTTGCTAGTATTAGCCAAGTTCTCATATTCTTATTCATATAATGCTTCATTTGCTTCTACTCCTTTTTCTACTTTTTCCAGATTTTCTTCAGAATCTCCTCGAACAAAGCGTAATTCTCCTCCATCGCTGGAGACAGGAAGTACGTGGTTCCATATCTGTCTCCGGCTGACGTGATTATTCTGTTCTTCTCGAGGACTTCAAGATGATGCCTTATTGTCCTGTAATCCATTCCAAGCAGGTTCGCCAACTGATTTGCATTTTGCGGGGTCTCCTTTAGGGTCTCAATTATTTTGGCACGAGTCGCGCCTCCTCTCGTGCCTGCGATGAGCCACCCAAGCAAATACTTCAACGGACGCCCGCTAGCAGCCATCCATACCGCTCCGCATAGATTAAGGAGTTTTCGTTAAACCTATTTGAACTAGGGTAATAAATATGTCCCTCAGTTTTCAGCAGCGAGATCTAGCGAGAGTATGATTAGATTAGGAATAGAATCGGGTCTAATTCTGAAAATTCCTTAATAATCTGCCGTGTTTAAACAGGCAAGACAAAAGAAAAGAGGTGATAAAAATGAATAGAATGAAGTGCTGTCCAAAATGCGGTTCCACAAACATCAATTCTCTCGTCTTTTACCGTCCTTCAACCTGGAAATGCTTAGACTGTGGCTATGAAGGTGCCTTCATAATCGAAGGGAGCGAGCTTACAGAAGAAATCCAGGAGCGCTATCGAAAAAGGCGCAGCATCATCGGCGGGGTGGAAGGAGAACCTCGTATGGATAGTTGGGACCTTTCAACTGACAACATGCTGAAAACTTTAGAAGACCATGTGAAGTCAGTCGCCACCGCCGTCGAAGATGACAACGTGGGATTGAGACCGTAACAAAAGTGGCAACTTTCCCTACTATTTCCTATCTCCTTTCTCCTGTCTCTTGCTTGGTCTCAATCAGCGACTTAATTGTTTGCTCTAGAATGGCTTTTCGTATTGTTCTTTATTGCTTCGGTGAGTCCGCTAGGACATTGGAACCGAACTATATTCTCGCCAAATTCCCTAAGCAGGCTAGCAGGAACATCGTAGATTGTCAGGTCGACAAGGCATTTCGTCATCATATCTCTTGTTAGCGTGCGCTGCCTTGTCCCTTTATTATGTGTTGAAGAACGTTGGTGAGATGGCTTTGTCTGATCTCCTGATGTTTTCTGCTGCTTCTCTGTTCAGAACCAAGCACAACAGGCTGTAGAGCGCATAGGAAGCGACGTTTCTTACGCCTCTAACCTTGTTTATGGCCAAACTGTACTGCGTCTTCAGGAAACTGTAAACGGCTTCTATGTGCGGCCTCTTATGATACTCATTTTTCTGGTCTTCCGGACCGTAGGTTCGAAACTTCTTGTCCACCCTCAGGAGGCCCTTAACGTCGCGTTTCTGGTTTGCCGGATATGGAATCACTGTCGCGTCGACGGCGTTTCTGAGTTTGCCATCGCTGTATTGACTGTCGGCTATCACACTTCTCAATCTGGCTCCGGACTGTTTGAGAATCTGCTTGGTCTTCTCGAGCATGTTCAGCGAGTGTTTTTTCTCGTTCTGGTTGGCAGAAGCAAATGCGCAAGTCAAAGGAAGCATGGTCTGAGAATCGATTGCCAAGTGAAGCTTGTAGCCGAGTCCGAAGGTTCTGCCTGCTCTTCCAACCCTTGCATCACCGTCAGAAAGGCCTTTCTTGTTGTCTAGCGGATCTCGTGTGCTCCAGGCCTTTATGAAGGAAGCATCAAACACAGAATCAACTTCTTTTGCATCGTTCCGTTTCAAGAGTTTGGCCACTTTTTCCTCGATTATTCTTGTGAGGTTGTCTCCTCCGACTTTGCGGATGAACCTGCTGAGAACGCTTCGGGGATAGCCTGCTTCGCCTGGTTTGATTAGGCACAGTTTTCTAAGCCGTAGGTCTGTGTCGAGTAGGCGGGTCATTTCTCTTAGACTGCGAATACCTTTCATTCGCATAACTATGAAGGTTCTGAAAAGTCCTAATGGGTTTCTGGGAGGCCTCCCTGGTCCAACCGTGTGGAAGCATCTGAGTAACGCTGCTTTAGCAAAACTTAAGTCCACGTTTCTAAACAGGGTTTCAAGGGTCTCGTGTTCATCTTGATGTCCCGCTAGGATTCACCTCCTAAGCTTGGACGTGACTCAAGAATACGAGACCCCAACCCAAAAATAAACATTAGCTAATTTAGGGACAAACCAGCGCGGTGCGGGTCATGGCGCCTCTTGTGCCCGCGATTAGCCATCCAAGCACATGCTTGAACGGACGCGCGCTAGTAGCCATCTATACCGCTCCGCATGCATCAAGGAGTTTTTCGCCAAACCTGTTTGAGCAAAGGTGATAAAC